>WNGJ01000170.1_pt1 | contig 53132 bp, 46 predicted proteins | sample 5400611 | NCBI WGS metagenome assembly WNGJ01 (sample SAMN13153375, study PRJNA577476) | soil metagenome | isolation source: 40 cm soil or saprolite under Garry oak tree replicate 1 | place: USA:California | collected 2016-06-15 | reverse complement strand
TGCGAAGCGCGGTCGCAGCGCTCTCAGTCCCCGAGCAGTACCGGTCGATATTCAATCCGCGCGCGCTCGAGATGGCTGTGGCGGGGGGCCGGCCCTTGTTATGGCTGGCGTCGCTCGTGGCGTTGGCATTCGCTGTTACGCGGTGATCGAAGTCGCCGCGGCGCTGGTCGTGTGGCTGGGCGCCGCGCTTGTCGTCCTGGCCGACGCGCGGCGTGGGCTGGCGCTCGGCCTGGCGGTCGTCACGATCGGGTTTGCCATTCTTGCGTGGGGAAGCGGCCAGCCCGTGACCGGAGCCTTGCGGTGCTGGACGGCCGGCCCGGCCACCTGGGGACTGATGCCTTCCGGGTCGACACCCCGCCTCGTCCTATGTGTCGCCGCGGGCTTGCTGTCGCTGTGGATCTCGGCTTCGGTGACGGCCACGCCTGGCGGACCGCTTTTGTTCGCGGTCCTGGTGGTCCTGGGGTTGATGGCCGCGCGAGTCCTCGCTGGTGGTGACGCGGTGGTGGACCGGACGGCGATCGCTTGCTTCGCGCTCGCGCTGGCGTCCGCACCCGCGCTTGCATCGAGCATCCCGACCGGCCCTGTGCCTTACATCTTCGGCGCCCTGATCGCGGCCGCCGTGATCGTCGCTCCAGCCACGCTGCCTCAAGGTGCGGCGCGATCGGGCAAAGATGGCGGCTGAGCTGCTCTTGGCTGCAGCCGCCACGTTGACCCTCGCCGTCGTGCTCGCTCCACCGCGGGTGCAGCGGGCCGGCCTTTTGACCCGGGGCCTCGTGGGTCTGGCGGGCATGGCGGCCATTGCGCTCGCGCCGACGCTTGACCTGATCCTCCTCATCGTCCTGGTGCTGGCTGTACTGCAGGCGGGGCTGGTGTCTCATCGCGATTTCGCGGCTCGCGTTCGCGCGCCGGTGCTGGCCATCGCGCTGCTCGCGCTCGGCCTGGCCTTCGAGCGAGTCGAGGGTCCGCCGCTGCTGCTGCGCTTCGGGGCCGTCGGCATCGTGGCGGGGCTCGTCGCCGCCATCGGCCTGCTCCCCTACCTGCACGAATTCGATCCAGAGGAATCAACCGTCGCGTCACCAATCCCGTGGATCGCCTTCGTCGGCCCGCTGCTCGCCGTCGCTGTGCTTGCCCGTGCGAAACAGGTGGTGCCGCCTGATGCGAGTGACGCACTTGGCGCGATGCTGATCGGACTCGGGCTGCTCAATGTGCTCTGGGGCACGGTCGCGGCCTGGAGAACAGAGAGCGACGCAGCCGCGTGGCGGTATTCGTTCCTCAGCGACTGGGGACTGGTCCTGTGCGGATTCGGGCTCGCGATCGCCGACGGACAGGGCGCCGCTTTGATCCTGCTGTTGAGCATCGTGCTGGGCCGGCTGCCTCTCTACCTGTGGTCGCGACAGGCGGTGCGTGACAAGGCGCCGACCGACCGACCGATCAACCTTCTCGTTGCCGCGGCCCTGGCCGGCTCGGCGCCGTTCGCGGGTTTTGCGGCGCGCGTGATGCTGCTGCGAGGCGCAACGCAGATTTACTGGCCACTGGCTGTTGTTCTTGCGGTTGCGATGCTGCTCTGGCTGCCGGCGTCATTGCGCCTCGGCCGGAGCATGGGCCTGCCTCGCGGCCGGCAGGCAATCGGAGTCGCGATCGTCCTCGCGGTGAGCGTGTTCCTCGGCATTTACCCGCAACCGCTGCTCGCGCTGGCCGGATAGATGGCCCAGATCCTCTCCGCCCTCGCCACTCACGCGCTGGCGCTCGTGGTCTACCCGGGATTGCTCGCTGCGGCCGTTTTCGGGGGGCTGGTAGAAGGCGCGTGGGTGAGGATCACGCAGGGCGGCTGGTCGTGGCCAGACTTTCCGCGGCGTAGGCCGACTCCGGTACTTGCCACTGTGGTCGTCTGCTCGATCCTGACCGATGTGCAGCTGGCCGCGCCATTCAATCCGGTGCCTTCGGACGAACGTAGCGTGGTCGTGGCCGCCGTTGCCCTCGCTTTCACGGTTTGGGCCGAGCTCGCTTTGACCGTCGAGCACGTGGCGGAGCCACGATTGCTGCTCGTCGTTCAGTTCTGCTGGCTTCTCGCTGTGCTCGGGCCCGCGGTACAGCCGGAGAGCCTGCGACCTCAGGTCCTCGGCAACCTTCTCGTTCCAGCGCTGCTGCCGGTGAAGCTCGCCAGCGGCGCGCTTTATCTGCTCTGCCTGCCCGCCTTGCTCCGCCTGTGGCCATTCGTGCCGCCGGGCGATCGCAGGGTCCACCGCCGGCCGGACGCCGCGCGCGCGTTGTGCTGGTTCCCCTACTGCGGGCTCTTCAGCACGCTCTTCTTCCCGCCCTCAGGCGACGATCCCTTTGGCCTGTTGCGGTTCTTCGGCATCACGGCGATCGTCGCGCTCGCGCTGGTCGTTGCCGGGGTGCTCATGCAGCGTCGCGGCGCCGCCGTCGCGCGCGGCCTCTACATCCGTGTGATCACTCCCTACGCTCTGGTGGTGCTGCTCGTGGTGGTGGTCACGTCTCTTCTGTTGAGATAGGCGTGGATAAGTAAGGCACCAGATCTGGGGGAACCTGTGGAAAACACCGCTACCAGGTGTATCATCCACCCCGCCCACACCTTGCCCACGCCACAGCAACCCTGGGTCCGCTGCCTGCCAAGCGCGGCACCTCCCCTCCGGCGCTTCGCGCCACCTCCCCACATGGTGGGGAGGCAAGACGCCACCTCCCGACGCCCCGTAGGTGGGTGGTGACATGACGTTGTGGACCTCTGTGTTGGGGATGTGGTCGGCCGACGTTGGGATCGATCTCGGAACCGCCAACACGCTGGTGCATGTGAAGGGTCGCGGCATCGTCCTCGACGAGCCGTCGGTCGTGGCTGTCAGCAAGCGAACAGGTCAGGTGCTCGCTGTGGGCACAGAGGCTCGGCGCATGCTCGGACGGACACCGGCCGACATCGTTGCGATGCGACCCCTCCGTAACGGGGTGATCGCCGACTTTGAGCACACCGAGCAGATGATCCGGCACTTCATCGCGCGCGCCCACAATCGCGCCTGGCATGTGAGCCATCCGCGCGTGGTGATCGGCATCCCATCCGGAGTCACCGAGGTGGAGAAGCGAGCGGTGACTGATGCAGCGACGATGGCCGGCGCGCGCGAGGCTCACCTGGTCGAAGAGCCGATGGCCGCCGCGATCGGGGCCGGCCTTCCGATCCAGGCTGCCGGCGGCTCGATGATCGTCGACATCGGCGGAGGCACCACAGAGGTCGCGGTGATCTCCCTCGGAGGTGTTGTCGCCGCGACGTCGGCGCGAACCGGCGGCGACGACATGGACGACGCGATCGTCCAGTACGTACGCCGCAACATGGGCCTGCTCATCGGCGAGCGAACGGCGGAAGACATCAAGATCGCGATGGGCTCAGCATTTCCGATTCCTGAAGAGAGATCGTTCCTGGTTCGCGGCCGTGATCTCGTCACCGGTCTTCCAAAAACTGTCGAGATGACCACGGCGCACGTGCGCGAAGCACTGACCGGCGTCCTCATCGACATCGTGCGTGCGGTCAAGTCCACGCTCGACGCGACGCCGCCGGAGCTGGTCGACGACATCATCGAGCGTGGAGTTGTCGTATGCGGAGGAGTCGCGCTTCTCGCGGGACTCGATCAGCTCTTTGCGCACGAGACGCTGATGCCCGTGCGGATTGCCGAAGACCCACTCACCTGCGTGGTGCGCGGCACCGGCATCGTGCTCGACGAGATTGACACCCTGAACCGGGTCCTGTTGCGGACGCGCCGCGTCAGGGCCCTCCGCTAAGGAGTCTATGTACGGCAGGAGGAGCCAGTCCCGCTCGACCGGCCTCTTCCTCATCCTCTGCGCCGCCATGCTCCTGCTCGCGATGCTGAGCGAGCAATCGTGGGCAGCCGGCGCGCGCGGGGTAGCGAAGAGCGTGCTGGCGCCGCTCGAGTCAACCATGACCCAGGTTGCGGGCAGCGTGGATCGCGTGACGGCGGTCCTCGGCGACGTCTCCTCGCTTCGCGCCGAAAACCAACGGTTGAAGGCGGCCGATGAGGCGCTTCGCCGCCAGGTCGTCGAGCTGGACGCGGCAGGGAAGGAGAACGCGACGCTTCGGCAGGCCCTCGACTTCGAGCGATCCTTCGGTCACAAGATGGTGGCGGCGCAGGTGGTCGGACGCGGGCCGGACGGTTTCAGCCGCACACTCCAGATCGACCGCGGAACGGCCGACGGCGTGCAGCCTGGCATGATCGTCACTACCGGGGCGGGGCTCGTCGGCCGCGTGCGTGAGGCCGGTCCGCATGGAGCGATCGTCCAGACGCTGGGCGACCCGCAGAGCCGCGTCAACGTCTTTCTCTCGAATTCCGGCTTGCAGGGAACGGTGACTGGCGGGCCGGCTGCACTGCAGCTCGACATCGAGCACTCACTCGGGATCACCGCATCCAGCGGCGAGTGGGCGCTCACGAGCGGTGTGGGCGGCGGTTACCCGAGAGGTCTCGTCGTTGGTGAGCTGGCGTCGATCACGCATCGCCCCTCGTCGACCAGCGACCAGGCTCTGATCGCGTGGGTGAACGACCCTGGCGCCACAAGCCTGGTACTCGTGATCACCGACTTCGTGCCCTCATGAAACGACTCGCCGGCGCCGCGTTGATGCTGGCGACGATCCTGGCGCAGGTGACGTGGGCGCCGCGGCTCACGATCGCGGGCGTCTTTCCGAATCTCGCGCTGGTCGCTGTGATCGCCACCACGTGGACCGGTGGGGTGAGGGTGGGGATGGCGTGGGCGTGTGTCGCTGGACTGATGCTGGACCTCACAGCGCCCGGCCCTTTTGGGCCTCATGCGGTGGCGCTGCTCGCGGGCGCTTACCTCACCGGGTTCTGGATCCGCAACGTCGACCCTGACAGCGTTCTGCACCCGATGCTCGCGGTGGCGGCGAGCTCGGCCGCTTACTCGATCATCCTGGTCGCGGCCGACGACACGCTCGGCCTGCCTGTCCTGCCCCTTGGCGTCGCGCTTCAGCTGCTGCTGGCGGCGTCGATTTACAACGCGGTTCTGATGCCGGTCGCGTTGGTCTTCCTCCGCAGGAGGCAGGCCGCACCGGCCATCAGGGCGAGCTCGGCTTGATCGAGCTCGGCGGCGGGGCGCCAAAGGCCAGATGGTCGATGCGCCTGGTCGCCGCCGCATCCCTCGCGGTGCTCGTCATCGGCGGCCTCGCCGTCAAGCTTGCACAGCTGCAGGTGACCGAAGGCGCTCAGCTCGCCGGCATGGCACGCGCGAACACGGTGCATCGCGTCGTCCTGGAGGCGGACCGCGGTGTCATATACGACCGGCACGGCGTGGCCCTCGTCGCGAACAGCCCGGTGTGGAACCTCGAGATCATTCCGGCCGCATTGCCGAACGATGCGCGAGCGCGCGCGGCTGAGCTTGCCGATCTGGCCCGCATCACCGGCTTGCAGGAAGTGGAGCTGTCAGCGGAGCTCCGTGCCGCAGACCCGTACGGCGGCGTGCGAGTCGGCGAGGATCTGACGCAGGCGCAACAGCTCGCCATCAACGAGCGGCTGCCAGACCTACCCGGGGCGTCCATCGTGCAGCGGGCGATCAGGACGTACGTCGACCCGATGACATTCGGCCATGTGCTGGGTTACGTCGGGCCGTTGAACGAGGCGGAGCTCAACAGGCTCAAGCCTTCTGGCTATCAGCCGGGCGAGGTGATCGGCAAGGTCGGAGTCGAGGCCGGCCTCGAGAGCATGCTGCGCGGCAAGAACGGATGGGCCGACATCGAGGTGGACGCTCGAGGACAGATCGTCAGGACGCTCGACAGCCGGGCGCCCGTACCGGGTGACTCGGTTTACCTCAGCCTGGATGCGAAGCTGCAGCTCGCGACCGCGCAATCGCTTGCCGCCGGACTCGTGCGCGACCACAAGACCGCGGGCGCGTCGGTCGTCGTCGACCCTCGCACCGGTGAGGTGCTCGCCCTCGTGAGCCTCCCGGGCTACGACACCAACCTGTTCACTCATGGCATCGGCCAGGCCGAGTACAGGGAGCTCCTCGACGACCCAAACCGCCCGCTGTTGAACCGCGCCATCTCGGGCCAATACGCGCCGGGGTCGACGTTCAAAATGGTGACCGCGACGGCGGGCCTGCAGGAAGGCAAGATCACGGCCGATACCCTGCTCGGCTGTCCCAGCTACATGAATGTCAACGGCTGGATCTATCACAACTGGGCGAGCTACAACCTCGGCCAGATGAATGTCGCCAAGGCGCTTGCCGTTTCCTGCGACACGTTCTTCTACCAGGTGGCGGCGATGGTCGGCGATGTGACGCTCGCGAAGTACGCGCGAGCCTTCGGCTTCGGCCAGTCGCAGGACATCGAGATGCCCGGCGTGATGCCAGGGTTGGTCCCGGACCGGATCTGGAAGCAGCTGCAGTGTGGAGTTCCGGACCTCGACTCCGATGCATGCCGGTGGAGCACAGGCGACACGATCACCTTCGGCATCGGGCAGTCCTACCTGCTCACGACTCCACTCAACCAGGCGGTCTATGTCGCTGCTCTGGCCAACGGCGGCCGCGTGATGAAGCCGACTCTGGTCCATGACGTGCGTGATGCATCAGGTCATGCGGTCCAGGTCTTGCATCCGGAGGTCACCAACACCGTGCCCGCATCCGCGGCGAATTTGATGGCGGTGCGCGAGGGAATGCGACAGGAGATCAATCCTCCGTACAACATGAACTACTGGTTCCGCGCTTCAGGCGTGCCCGCCGACGGCGGCGGCAAAACCGGGACCGCGCAGTGGGGCGGCAGCGGGCTTGACCTTCCGACACACGCGTGGTTTGTGTTCTTCGCTCCTTACGTCCAGCCCGAGATCGCGCTGTCGATCTTCGTCGAACGGGGTGAGCTGTCCGAGGTCCAGGCGGCGCCGATCGGAGTCGACATCATGAAGTTCTATCGCGCCAACTCAGGGGCGATCCGAGCGCAGGAAGCCCGGTGACATGGCGCCGGCTGGATCACCTGCAGCCGCTCGTCATCGGCATGCTCGCGATGCTCGGCATCATGACAGTGTTCAGCGCGGATGCCGATTGGGGCCGGCAGGTCGTCTGGATGATCCTGGGCGCAGTAGCGTATGTGGCGGCGACGGCCTTCGACTACCGGCGCTTACGACCACTCGCGCTCGGGCTCTACGGCGGCATGATGCTGCTGCTGCTTGCCGTGCACCTGGTCGGCCACACTGCGTTGGGCGCGCGGCGCTGGCTTTCGGTCGCGGGTTTTCCGCTCGAGCCGTCAGAGCTGTCGAAGCTCCTGCTCGTCGTCGTGCTGGCGGCATACCTGAGCCGCAGCGATCGCGTTTCCTGGCGGACCTTCGGGGCTGCGCTTGTGCTGGCGGCGCCGCCGGCGTGCCTGATCCTGACCCAGCCCGACCTTGGCACGACGATCGTGATCGCTGGGGTGGTGATGGGGATGCTGTTTCTCGCGGGCGCCCGTGCCTGGCAGCTTTTCTCGATCCCGTTCGCGGCCGGAGCCGCACTTCCACTGCTGCCTTACCTTCTCCACGGTTATCAGCGCCGGCGGCTGGAGATCTTCCTCGACCCGACACAGGACCCGCTCGGCGCCGGCTACAACCTGCTGCAGGCGCGGATCGCAGTCGGGTCTGGCGGCTTTTTCGGCCAGGGATGGCTTCACGGGCAGCAGGGCCAGCTGGGCTTCGTGCCCGAGCGCGCCACCGACTTCGTCTTTGCGATCTTTGCCGAGGAGTTCGGGCTGCTAGGCAGCCTCATCCTGCTTGCGGTCTTCGGAACCCTGCTGATCCGGCTCCTTCGCTCGGCCGCCATGGCCCCCGACCGATTCGGCGAGCTGCTCGCGGGCGGGGTGTTCGTGATGATCCTGGTGCAGGTGGTGGAGAACGTCGGCATGAACATCGGGGTGCTGCCCATCGCGGGCATCCCGCTCCCGCTGATCTCGTATGGCGGCTCAGCTACGATCAGCACCCTGGCCGCGCTCGGGTTGGTGCAGTCGGTGACGCTGCGGCGCCGGGCGGTGGCGATTGCGGACAGCAATTCAGCTGCCCTTGGTACAATCACTCGCCGTGCCCAAGCCTGATGCATCGCTGTCGGCTGTCATCGTCAGCGGTGGGAAGCAATACCGCGTAGCTCCAGGCGACCAGATCCTGGTCGACCGCCTGTCCGCGGAGCCCGGTTCCTCGTTCAAGCTGGACCGTGTCCTGCTGTTCAGGAACGGGGACGACATCAAGGTCGGCGCACCCGGGATCGACGGGATTGACGTCGAGGTCAAAGTCCTCGCCCACCGGCGCGGGCCTCGCGTCGAGAGCCTCCGCTACAAGTCCAAGAAGCGCGTCCGGGTACATCACGGCGGCCGGGCCGACTTGACCGCGCTCCAGATCATCGCCGTCGGCGGGCTGACCGGCGACACGAAGACTGAGAAGGCAGCAGCCGAAAAGCCGAAAACCAAGGCGAAGGGCGCACCCAAGAAGAAGGCCGCGGTCGCGACCAAGGCGGCCGTAGAAGAGCCGGCGAAGGCTGAAGCCGAGAAGCCCAAGCGCGCACCACGCAAGAAGGAATCCAAGTAATGGCACACAAGAAAGGTGGAGGCTCGTCCCGCAACGGACGTGACTCCAACGCGCAGCGGCTGGGCGTGAAGATCTACGGCGGCCAGCTTGTTGACGCCGGGCAGATCCTCGTCCGGCAGCGCGGCAGCAAGATCGCGCCCGGCACCGGCGTCGGCCTCGGCCGCGACCACACGCTGTTCGCGCTTGTCCCGGGTGAAGTGCAATACCAGCGAGTCGGCAAGGATGGGCGCCGGGTCTCCATCCAGGTGCCGGCCGCAACAACGGACAAGCACGAGCAGAACTGACAGTCGTCGTCAGTTCATCGATACCGCGCGCATCGTCGTGCGTGCCGGGCAGGGAGGTAAGGGTTCAGCTTCTTTCCGGCGCGAGCCATTCACCCCGCGCGGCGGACCCGATGGCGGCGACGGGGGGCGCGGCGGCTCGGTCGTGATGAGGGCGACGACGGAGGTCTCAGACCTCTCGGCGTACAAAACGCGTTCGCGCTGGAACGCGGAGCCTGGCGCTGATGGTGCGGGTGGACGCAAGACTGGCCGGGGAGGAGCCGACGTCCTGCTCGACGTGCCGGTCGGCACTGTCGTTCTCGATGAGAAGGGTGAGGTCATAGCAGACCTGGACCGGGCGGGCGCTGACGCCGTGGTTGCGCACGGTGGGACGGGCGGTCGTGGCAACGTCCACTTCAAGAGCTCAAGCCGGCGGGCTCCGGACTATGCCGAACCTGGCTTCAAGGGCGACGAACGCCCCCTCGTCCTGGACCTCAAGCTCATCGCCGACGTGGGCCTGGTGGGCAAGCCGAACGCCGGCAAATCTTCACTGCTCAGCTCGCTGACTGCTGCGAAACCCAAGGTGGCGGATTATCCGTTCACGACGCTCGACCCCGAGCTGGGTGTGGCAGATTCGCCCGGCGGCCGGATCGTGATCGCGGACATCCCCGGGCTGATCGAGGGCGCAGCAAAGGGTGCCGGGCTCGGTTTGCGGTTTCTTCGCCATGTCGAGCGGACTCGGGTGCTGGTCTATGTGCTGGACGGTTCCGCGGACGATCCATGGGCGGACTTTGAGACTGTGCGCAGAGAGGTCGAGCAATTCTCCCGGGAGCTCGCCACCCGTCCCTTTGTGGTCGTCGTCAACAAGCTGGACCTCGAGGCAGCCCGCATTCTGAAGCGAAAAAACCGGCGCAAGGGTGTCCACTTCGTCTCCGCCCTCACGGGCGAAGGCCTGCCCGAGCTGATGAAGGCGATGGTGCCGGCGCTGGCGTCGGCGCCGGCAGTGACGCATCCGGGTGCAATCCAGAAGACGAAGCTGCCCGAGCGCGCCGCGAGGGCAGGCCTGGTCGTGGAGAAGAAGGATTGGGGCTATGCCGTGAGCGGTGATCGCGTCGAGCACCTGGTTGAGCGCACCGACCTCGACTCCGAAGGTGCGCTGGCGCGATTCCAGGGAGAGCTGGACCGTCTTGGCGTCAATGCTGCGCTCGAGGCGGCGGGCGTCGAGCCTGGAGACACGGTCCGCATCGCCGATGCAGAGTTCGAATACCAGCCTTGAGGCTCGGAATTCTCGGCGGGACGTTCGACCCGATCCACGTCGGTCACGTGGCGGTGGCTAAAGCGGCGATGGAGTGCGCTCACCTTGAACGGGTCATCTTTGTTCCCAGCGCCGAGCCGCCCCATCGGGGGGCGGCGAGGGCCCCGGCGGAGGACCGGCTCGGCATGGTCAAACTCGCGGTTGACGGCGAGCCGGGGTTCGAGGTTTCTGACATCGAGGTGAAGCGGGGCGGACGGTCCTACACCGTCGATACGTTGAGGGAGCTCCACCGCGCGTTTCCGAATGACGATCTGTTCTTCATCCTCGGATGGGATGCAGCGCGCCTGTTTCGCACGTGGCATGAGCCAGAGCGAGTGGGCGAGCTGGCCTCATTGGTGATCGTGGACCGACCCGGCCTGACACCAACGGGGTCTGAGATGGCGAGCCTCGGACTGGACCCCGCCCGGGTCATCCTGTGCCATTACCCAACACCAGACGTATCGGGCAGCGCGCTGCGGCGCGAGATCGGAGCCGGGGAGCCGGTGGCCGGCCGGGTTCCACCCGCGGTCGAGCGCTACATCGCGGACCACCACCTCTACCGTGATAATCGATAGGTTGGCTGGTACCCGGGGCAAGGGTGGATTGACGGCGCTGCAGGTGGCTCGCCTGCTGCGGGGTGCGGCGGTCGAGAAGAAGGCGTGGGACCCGGTGGTCATCGACGTACGCGAACAGACCTCCGTCGCGGATTACTTCGTCATCTGCGAGGGCGAGACGGACCGGCAGGTGCGCGCCATCGCGGACGGAATGGTGGAGGCGGCAAAGGAAAGGCAGCTCCGGCCACTCGCCGTGGATGGATACAGCGATGCGACCTGGATCCTGCTCGACTTCGACTCGGTGCTCGCGCATGTTTTCTTGCCCGGAGAGCGGTCGTACTACGACCTGGAGAGCCTGTGGGCGCCCGCGGCGAAGAGGCGGAAGCGGGCGGCGGCGGGCTGATGGGCAAGGATGCAGCTCATTCCGCACGTTCGGCGCCAACGGTGCGTGTACTGGTTGCTGAATTCCATACGTTTGGCGCCAGCGGTGCTTTATGGGGGTGAGTCTCCCCTCAGATGATTTGGCTGTAGCGGTCGAAGATCTCTCTTAAGTCCGCTGGTGGTTCGACTCGGTGTTTTTTCATGACTTCGAACAGGCTCAGGATGTGGCGCACTCCCGCCAGCGTCACTCCTTTCTCTCGCGTCAGGTGCTGGATGACCTGCACCTTGCTGATGTCGCGCTGTGAGTAGCGGCGGCGGTTGGTGCTGGTGCGGTGCGGTTCGATGAGCGCCGCGTCTTCGTAGAGCATGAGCGTCCGCGGGTGGGTCTCCAGGATTTCCGCGGCGACGCTGATCGTGTAGAGCGGCTTGTCGAGATCGCTGAACGACGGCTGCGCGCCGCGTGGCGCTCGCGTGTTCAAGCGCCTAACGGACTGAGTTGAGAATCTGGATGATGGCCGGCCCAAGGAGGACGATCCAGAGCACCGGGAAGATGCAGCCGACCATGGGGAACACCATTCGTGACGATGCCTGCGCGGCCCGCTCCTGCGCGGTCTGCCGCTGGCGCCGGCGCATCTCGGTGGCTTGAACCCGAAGCAGGCGGGCGATCGGGACACCCATCTGGTCCGACTGCACGATCGATTCGACGAGGTGGTGGAGGTCTGGCACGCCGGTGGTCTCGGCCATGTGCTCGAGCGCGCTCATCCGCGGCCTGCCGAGGCGGATCTCCCTCAAAACCTTGCCGATCTCGTCACCCAGCGCGTTGTGGAACCGCTCTGTGATGCTCAGCAAGCCTTCGTCCAGGCTCATCCCGGACTCAACGACGAGAGTGAGCAGGTCGGTCGCCTCAGCCAGCGAGCGCTGGATCTGGTGACGGCGGGCCGCGATCCGCTGCTCGAGCCACAGGATCGGGATGAAGTACCCCACAATCGCCGCGATGATGCCCGTAACCGGCGCGACGATGACCACTGGAAAAGGCACCGGAAGCAGCACCCCCGTACCGAGCCCGGCGATCGCCATCAGCGCAGCCAGGCTGTAGCGCACCGCCTGGAATCCCGCTGGCGTCAGGCCACCCGGGTCACCGGCTCGGCTCAGCTGCTGCCGGACCTGGACGGTCGCAGTCGCGGGCAGCCGTGACGTGAATGGCCGGGCCAGCGTCTCGAGCTGCTTGACCAGCGTGGGCCTCGGAACCTGCCCGGCTGTGAGGCTTCCGTTGGTGGCGGCGGCACTCGCGCGGGCCTGGTCGATCGCGATGAAATAGGCCATGACGATTACCGCGCAGATGATCCCCGCGGTGAGCGCGATCCCGAACATCAGGCCTCGAGCGCGGTCATGCGCGCGATGATCAGGTTGCCGATCAGGACGAAGAGCGCGGCGACTCCGAGCAGCACGTAGCCGATTAATGTGCTGGTCATCGGCGCGAAGTACCCGGGGACGAAAACGTAGAGGCCGAGCGCAAGGAGGATCGGAAGTCCCGTGATGATGGTCGCCGAGGCGCGCGACTGCGCGGTGAGAACGCTCATGTCGCGCTTGGTCTGCAGCCGGTCGCGAAGCGTGTCGGAGATGTTGTCGAGGACCTCGGCCAGGTTTCCGCCGACCCGTGTGTGAAGCAGGATTGCGGTCACGATGAACTCGAGATCCGGGCTGTTGATGCGAAGGAGCAAGGCGCTGAGCGCTTCTTCGACCGAGGTGCCGAGGGTGATCTCAGTCGCGACCCGTTCGAACTCTGTGGAAACCGGAGGTTGTGACTTGGCGGCCACGGTCTCCAGTGCGCGGTCAATCGCGTAACCGGTCTTGAGAGAGTTTGAGAGCAGCTGCAGCATGCTCGCGAGCTGCTCGTTGAACATGTTCTGCCGGCGTCGCTGCAGGTAGCTGAGCATCAGAGGCGGGATGACGAATCCGACCACGCCCAGGATCACCGGGCCAAGTGAGACGCCAAAACGGAAGAGTCCGATCAAGGCGCCCAGCGACACCGCCCCGATCCGGATCAACAGATATTCCGAAGGGGTGATGTTGAGGCCGGCGCGGGCAAGGTCTTCGCTCAGGGTGGGTTTGCCGCTTGACCTCCGGCGCTGGCTCAAGTTTTCGGCCGCGGGCCGCAGCAGCCGCTCGACCAGCTCGCGAGGCGTGGCCCTCGGAGGCGCCGGCGCCATCGGGCGCGCGATGCGCTCCTTGCGGATGCGGTCGAGGCTCCAGAAGAAGACGACGATCGCGGCCGCCATCGGTACGACGACGATGACCTGGGGCGGCAGGTTCAATCCAGGCGTCCTTAAAAGAGCGTTGGGTAGGCGGCCTGCATGATCTGCAGCGTCACGCCTTTGGCGGCGGCGACGCTGGGGCACCCAGGATCAGGGGTCTGTGCACCCGGTTGAAGGTAGTCGTGGAATGACTCAAGGGCATATTTGAGCGAGGCGTAGGTCAAAAACCAGGTGATGACCTCGGCCTGGCATTCGGTCACCACCACCGTCAGGCTGCTGGCGGCGGAGGTGTTGGCCGCAGTGCCCAGCATCCCAACCCGGATCACGTGGAGGTTCGTGAATATCGTCTTGGAGGCCACCTTGCCCGAGGTTGAGACGGTGGCGATGACTGAGATGTAGTCGTCTTTCTGTATGTAGTCGGCGACGCCCTGCTGCTCGCTGGTGGGAATGGTCAAGGCAACATAGCCGGTGGAAATCGGGAGGTATTCCGACTGCGAGCCCAGCGCCTGGCTCGGCTTTGCCACGTCGTTGGCGGTCACCGCCTGCCCGCTCTGGATGGTGACCAGCGGGATCATGCCCTGGACGTCCTGGATCCGAGTGAAGAACACCTTCGGATAGGTCCCCGGCACCGGGATTGCCCTCACCTCGAGCGAAGCCGGGTCGATCGGCAGCCTCGGCTGGAGGTCCCGGGTCGCCACGACCACGCTCATGAGGGGACTGCTGGTTGCGTTCTGGGCGTTGAGAGCTACGAGGACGAAGGCTGCAATCACGAGCAGGGCGAGGACAATTCCAAGGATCGTGAACGGCCTTCTGAACGTCAGACCGGTCAATAGGGGGCGCACAGCCGACCCATCATAGGCAAGATATGCCGGTGTCGCGCCCCCCTAAGACGCCCTTGCTGCGCAGCTCGATGAGACAGCGCGGCCAGTCCCTCGTCGAGTTCGCGCTGTCCTCCGTGGTCCTCCTGCTGCTCGTGGGTGGCCTGGTCGACATAGGACGGGCGATCTACATCAGCGAAGCCCTTTCGAACGCCGCTCGCGAGGGTGCCCGCCACGGGGTCTGGTTCGACGCGCCCCGCCAATCGCATCCCTACCTGTACGACGCCCAGATCAAGGCTGCCGTCGACTCCCAGCTCGCCGCGATCTCACTGCCGGCCTCGGTCCTCAAAAACCCGGCGACGACGTGCCCGGCGCCCACCGATGGAAACGCGTACCACAACCCGCCTTACGCCAACTCCGCTTACCCGGCGACGGCGAACCAGCCCTGGCTTTACATCTGCTACAACAACACGGCCGGCCTCGACTTCACCTCGCCGGCCACCAACCAGGGACAGCTCGACCTCAACGTGGTCGTCCTGTACGCCTATGGCCCGCTGACCCCGCTCGTCACAGCGCAATTCGGCATCTTTCGCGTCGCCGTGAATCAACACATGACGGTGCAGGGCAACTGATGAAACAGACGCCGCCTCGCGTTAAGGCCGGGTTTAACCCGGCCGTCACCCAGCGTGCAACTTCGATACTCCTCCAGGCGTGGCGGCGCACAGGAGGGGGTTCCGCGGGGGAGGACTTACGTCCTCACCCGCGCCTTCACATGACGGTGCAGGGCAACTGATGAAACAGATGCGACGTGGCCTTAAGGCCGGGTTTACCCCGGCCGCCACCCAGCGCGCAACTTCCAAATTCCTCCAGACGTGGCGGCTCTCTGGAGGGGGTTCCGCGGGGGAGGACTTACGTCCTCACCCGCGCCTTCACATGACGGTGCAGGGGAATTGAAGTCTCGAAACGGGCAGCGATCGCAGGCTTTGATTGAGTTCGCTCTGGTGTCGCCGGTGCTGCTGCTCCTGCTCTTCGGCATCGTCGACATCGGGCGGGCGATCTTCTACTACGACACGCTCAACCACGCGGCTCGTGAAGGGGCGCGATCTGCGATCCGCGCGTCGAGCCAGCTGCCGACCAATGCCGACGTGCTTTCGACCGTGACCGCGCAGATGGTCGGCGTGCCTGTCACGGCTCCCTGTCCCCAGGGCCCGGTGACCGGCGCCACTCCGCCGGAGAACGCGGCGTGGCTCTACATCACCGAGCCGAATCCTCCGAGCAACGTGGAGGCGACACCGCCGCCGAATGCACCGGGCGGGGAGTACTCCGCGCTTGCCGCCGGCTCCTGCAGCGCCGTGAATCCCGCCGGCGCAAACCAGCAGCTCCAGGTCACCCTGCGGTTCAACCTGATCCTCATCACTCCGGTCGTCGCTCAGGCAACGGCCGACCACATCGTGATCACCGCGGCTGCGATCTTCCGAACGGAGTACTGATGGGCCAACGGGGCCAGGCCATCGTCCTCATCGCGATCATGCTGGCGGTCGTCGTCGGCATGGCGGCGCTAGCCATCGACGGCTCCCGAGCCTATGCGGTCCGCCGCGACCTCCAGGCGGCAGTCGATGCCGCGGCGCTCGCGGCGGGCGACAAGCTGCAGCAGACAGGGAGCTATGTCAGCGCTGAGCAAGCGGCCTCGAGCATCTTTGGGGCGAACCTGCGCCTGTACGCGGCGCCCTCATGCGCGCCCGGTTATGGGAACCCTGGCGCGGCGCCTCTGACCGTGACCTGCACCTATGCGGACAGCACCGCGCTGACGCAGGTCATCTCGAGCCTTGGGCCTCAAGGAAGCCGCTTCACGATCACGGCGACTCGCCCGCTCCAGCTTCAGTTCGCCCGCATTCTGACCAGCGGCTCTACACCGGTCATCGCGGGCTCGGCGGCCGGCGGTGTCAACAACCTGCTCTACACGCCGACTCTGGCCGCGCTCAACCAGGCGGGATGCGGCGGGGCGGGTGGTACGGCCATCACGGTCAACGGGGCGGGCACGCTGGTCGTTCTGGGCGACGTCGTGTCCAACGGGTCGATCTCGGTCTCGGGCGGGGCGGCCAATGTGACCGGCGACGTCTACGCCCGGTGTCAATCGTCGGTAGCCGGAATGGTTACAAAGTGCTACCCGAGCGCGGCCACCGCTCCATGCTCCTACCCAGACGTCGCCGGCGCAGTGAGGAGTGGTTACAAGCTCGCCGACCCGAACTACCCACCACCACCAGTCGCCAACGGCAGCCAGCCACAGCCGGGCAACAGCGTCGCCATCTCAGCCGGCGTCTACTCGTCAAATCCCGCGTTCGCCGCGCGCTGTTACTTCCTCGCGGGCGGCGCCTACCGGTGGCAGGGCGGCTACACCAACAACGGCGGGCTTGTCAGCAACGAGCTCGTGCCGCCCGACGAGCCCAACGTCAACAACAACACCCAAATCGCGAGCCCCCAGTTCTGGAACATGGACGGCGTCAGATGCGCGGGCGCGTTCCGGCTGAACATCAGCGGCAGTGGGGGATCGAACCTGGGCACCTGGGGAGTAATGCTGACGTCCGTGCGGACAGACGTTGATGGGGGGGTCAGTTATCAAAGGGAGAGCGCACCCTCTCGCTGCCTGTCGTTCGCCGCTCAGACGGGTCAGTCAATTCGGCTGGAGGTCAGCAATGTTCCGGGTGCGACGTCATACAACATCTACGTTTCCAGCGCTGGTTGCTCCGGCCCGTTCGGATTTGCCTACAACATGCCGGTGCATTCGAATGTTCAGAACAGCGACACCAGTGCGTGTCCATATGGCAACGGGAACGGGAACGGATTTGACAACGGCAACGGCAATGGCGGCAACAACAACAACTGCACGCTCGGCGTCGAGGCGCTGACAGTCCCCAGCATCGTTCTCCCATCGCTGCCATTGCCCAACCTCTTTGCTCCACCCGGTACGGCCGGCGCCTATCCACCGGACCGCGAGCAGGCGCCGCTGGCAGCCGGCCTGCCAAACCAAAATCCAAACCGTGGCGTGTTTCCCTCAGGAGATCGCGGAAACGAGAACCACTGCGCGATCACCAGCGGAGCGAACGCCACCTGCCCAGCGGCCGTCACACCGGGCGCTGTGGTCTATTACATCCCGTCCGGCAGCTGCCTCACCGACCCCAACGGTGGCGACAACTACACCTTCAGCGGATATCAGTTCAACTGGATCTCGATCTACGAACCTGGCGTAGGCAACCCGCCCGCGAACGCGTGCTCGAACGTCATGGGCGCCACCACCTCGTCCGCTTACATCGGGCTGGTTTACGTTCCTGCTGCAGCAATGAGCATTCCGACCAGCTCAGGTTTCAGGAATGAGTCGACGGGCGGCGTGATCGCCAATACGATCACGTTTACCGGTCAGCTTCCGACGATCACAGGCAGCCGTTTGTACGCTCCCGTCCCGCCCGCCAGCAGGCTCACGGGCTAAGGACAGCTAGGAGACCGGTTCGGGCTCCCGTTCGGCGCGGCGGTGCTCCCGGCCGTTTTGCGTCGAGTGCGCGTGGTCGGCTTCGAGGTGCGCGAGCTGCGCGTGGACGCCGGCCGCGGACCTTTCGTCATCCAGCTCTTCGTAGCGCTCGGCCGCTCCCTTCCATGCCGCCTTGGCATCGTCAATCCGCCCCAGCCCCCAGAAAGCTTGGCCGCGCATCGCCAGCGCTTCCGCCCGCTCGCGCAATTTGTCACCAGGCAAAAGAGCCAGTGCAGACTCGACCAGGCGGAGGACGTCTTCGTAGGCCGCGACGCCAAGAGCGTTCTTGGCGGCCTGGCTCAGGAACGTAGCGGTGCGCAACGGGTCGGCCGATGTACCGGCCTGGTAGAGGTGGTGGCCTATCTCGGCTGCTTTTTCGCTCGCGCTCTTTCCATAAATGCGCTCGAGCGTGTCCGCCACGGCCAGGTGATAGGCCTGCTGGCGCGGCAGCGGAAGGACCGCGAGCACTCGCTGGCGGATCAGGTCGTGGGCGAACCGGTATTTGTCGGGGCCGGCCGCAGTCAGGAAGCGGCCGCGCGTGGCCTCTTCGAGAGCTTCGCGAAGCTCGTGTCCTGACAGCTCGCCAAACGCCTCCAGCAGGGCGATGTCGAAGTCGCGGCCGACCACCGCGGCAGCCACGAGCATGCGCTGCGCGGGTTCGCTGAGGCGCTCGATGCGGCGGCCGATCAGGCCACGCACGCTCTGCGCGAGCTCGAGGTCTTCTTCCGTGAAGCTGGACTGCGCCCGCGTGCCGCCTCCGATCATTGATTCCGACTCGGCCATATAGAGGGCGGATTGCTCGACGAACAGCGGATTGCCCTCGGTTGCCGCCTGGATGCCCAGCACCTGGTCGGGGGAGAGCGGCACCTCCGCCACCCCGGCCACGATCTTCTCGACCGCGCGCTCATTGAGCGGGCCGAGCGCTATCCGCTGCGCACGACGCCGGCGCAACAAGCGCGACAGCACAGTGCCGAAGGGGCGGGCCGAATCGAGCTCAGTGTCCCAGTAGGTGCCGATGACGACCATGTGGCTGCCGGCGACCCGCTCGGCGAGGTCGCGCAGCAACAGGACCGTGGCGTCGTCCGCCCACTGAAGGTCGTCGAGGACGATGAGCAGGGGGCGCTTGGCCTGCACTCCGGTCAGGAAATCGAAGGTGGCGCGGAACAGCTGCTCTCGAAGCTTGTCGGCGTTCACCGGGGGGGCGGCCGCCATGCCTCGTACCTTCTGGTGCAAGCTCGGGACGAGCTGAGAAAGAAGCGATCCGCTGCCGCCCGCCGCCTCTGAAAGCACCCTGGATGTCGAAGCCGCCACAGCTGTGGCGAGGACCTCACGGAACGGGGCGTAGGGCGTGCCGTCCTGGTCCATGCAGCGGCCGCTGAGGACGAGCCAACCCTTGCTGGTGGCTTCGCCCGCGACTTCGGAGGCGAGGCGCGAGGCGCCGATGCCGGGCGCGCCGGTGAGGAACAACATGCCTCCGGAACCTGTCGCCGCCCGCTCGAGCAGCATCCTGATGTCGACGCGTTCTTGCTCGCGGTCGACGAAGCCGTCACCGGTCGGCAACGCCCGAGCGGTTTCCTTGACTTCGCCCGGAGTGACCTGGTGGAGGCGCCACCTGTCCGGGAAGCCTTTGAGGCGGTAGCGGCCTCGAAGCGCGAACTGCATCTCAGCCATCGGCCCGACCAGCTGTCGAACAACGTCCGAGACGAGGATCTCCCCGCCCCTGGCCTTGCCCGCGACGCGGGCCGCGACGTTGACGGCGGCGCCGAAGATGTCGCCGGCTTCCTCCACGACCTCGCCCGTGTTGAGGCCGATGCGGACCCGGATCTTTCGCTCGGGGTTCTGCTTGCTGTACTCGCTTATCGCTTTCTGAATCTCGAGGGCGCATTCGACGCCGTGGCGCACCGATCCGAAGCTGATCATCAACCCGTCGCCGAGACCCTTGATGCGGCGGCCCGCGTGCTCGGCGACCTTCTCTTCGATGATCTCCTCATATGCCCTCATGATCTCGTGGGACTCGGTGAAGCCCCTAGTCGAGAGCAGCCGGGTGGAGCCTTCGACGTCTGTGAACATGATCGTCACGGTGCCTTCGGTCTGGCCGATGGCAAGGCTGCCGATGATGGTCTCCGACGTGAGTGGCGATGAAGCGCTGACCGCCATGCCAAGACCCTCCGCGACCGCACGCAGCAGGTCCTGCGAAGCTTTGAACCCAGCCTCGCCCTGCGGGTAACGCACCACCTGGAGCAGACCGGCCTCAACCGCCTGCCGAAGCTCTCGGCCACCCGACTCCTTGCTGATCCCATTCTCCCCCGCGTATTCGCTGCCCTTCAGCTCGGCGCCCTCGAACGCCTCCGCGATGGCGGGTGCAAGGCGCAGGTTCAGGCCGCGGCGAGTGATGATGCTTTCGATCACGGCGAGGATTCGGCGCGACGCGCCGGCGGGTTTTTCCCCTTCGGGGGCCCGAACCGTCGGCAGCATGCCGACATAGCCGCTGTTCGCCGCGGCGAGGTTGCCGAGCGCGGTGGTCGCGCGCGCCATGGCGGTGGCCGCCTGGAGCGCCTGGCTTGCAGCGAGGTTGGACGCGCCTGCGGGCATCTCCCCAATCTCGAAGTCCGGGGGAAGGGCCACGTGCGGAGTGAACGCTGGCGCCTGCGGGCGTGGTTGCGGAGCGGGCTGGGGCTGGTCGCTCGACGCGATCGGCACCACGGGCGCCGCCGCAGCCGCCTCCTGCTGGGCGGGTGCCGCTGCCTGCAGGTCGGCGACCGCCGAGCGCGCGGCGTCGATGAGCTTGCGCATCTCTTCCTGCATCTCGGGGGTCGAGGCCATCGTGCTGGCTTGCTGTGACGCGGTCGACTGCACGGTGTGGGTTTGCTGCTGCTTCGCGTCGCCCGGGCGGTCGGAGCTGAACGGAACGACGACCACCTGGCGCACAACGTTCTCTCCACCACGCTGTCCGCTCATCAGCGGGTCCTTGACGACCGGCATCATGCTGTCCGACCCCGCGGGTACGAAGCGAGATTTGACCGGGTCGAACAGGTCCTGGTTCACCTGGACGCCGTAGAAGGCCGCCTTGTCGAGCGACGTCGGTACGTACCCCGTGGCGTTGTACTCGAGCCTGAGATCCTCGCCCATGCCGAGCAAGAAGATGTCGCGAAGGATCGCGCCGTTGGCGTCGTAGCCGACGACCTCCGCGATCTGCGCTACCTTGCGGCGGCCGTCCGGCATGCGCGCCTGGTGGACGATGAGGTTGACGGCGGACGCGATCTGTGCGCGAACGGCCTCGAACGGGATGTCGATGGAGGCCATCATCACCATCGTCTCGAGGCGGGACAGCGCGTCTCGGGCGGAGTTCGAGTGGATGGTCGACATGCTTCCGTCGTGGCCGGTGTTCATCGCCTGCAGCATGTCGAGCGCCTCGGCGCCGCGGACCTCACCGACGAGGATGCGGTCGGGGCGCATCCGGAGGCTGTTGCGCAGCAGCTGGCGGATGGTCAGCTCGCCCTTGCCTTCGACGTTGGGCGGGCGGTGCTCGAGGGCGATGACGTGCGGGTGATCGATCTGAAGCTCCGCGGCGTCCTCGATGGTGATCACACGCTGGTTGTGCGGGATGAACCGCGCGACCACGTTAAGGGTCGTGGTCTTGCCCGAGCCGGTGCCGCCCGAGACCAGGATGTTCATGCGGCCGAGAACGGCAGCTTCAAGGAACTCGGCCATCGCGGGGCTGAGGCTGCCCTCGCGGGTCAGATCCTCCATGCCCAGCACGGCGTCCTTGAACTTCCGGATCGTCAAAGCTGCGCCATGGATGGCGGCCGGCCGGATGATCGCGTTTACACGACTGCCATCGGGCAGGCGGGCGTCGACCATCGGGTTCAAGCCGTCGATGTGCCGGCCCGTCGTCGCGACCATGCGGCGGATCGTCTCGAGGAGCTGGTTCTCGTCCTCAAATCTCACGTCGGCCTTCGTCAGCACGCCTCGCCGCTCGATGAACACCTGGTCGGGGCCGTTGACCATGATCTCGCTCACCGACCGGTCGTGGAGGAGGCTGTCGAGGGGTCCGTACCCGACCGCGGCGCGGAGGATGATGTCGGCCAGGGCCGATTTCTCCTGCGACGTCAGGTTGATCCCGTCCTCGGCCAGGAAGCGGTCGAGATGGGTGCGCACCGCGCGCGAAAAGGCGAGCGTGTCACCCGTGGTCAGGCCGACGTCGCGGATCAGCGCGAGCCGGTCGCGGAACTCGTTGGCGAGCTTGCCGAGGTCGCGACCCTGGCGCGCGGCCGCCTCGAGGATGTCGGACCGTCGCCGCTGGGGCTGCACGGTCGGCGTGGACGGGGCCCACATGTCGACGTACTGCGTCTCGAGCAGCGATGCCGATGCGGCCACGGCGGGGATGACCCGCTGCCGCTCGGTGAGGCGGATCTTGACGGCGACGCCCTCGGCGTCCGCCTTCTCGCCCTGTTCGATGTAGGCGGCGATCCACTCTCCGTCGCGGAAGCGCAGGATCGCCTTTCTTGCCGTGCTCTTTTCGCCTGGATCGGCTTCCAGGTTCGGATCGTCGACCGAGCCGAACACTACGTATTTGATGTCGCGCGCGGGAATCCAGCGCGGGCGGTCCGCGTCGGCCGGGTTGTAGATCGGATAACCGTCGCGGCTCAGTGAGCGGACATCGGAGCCGCCCTCTTCGAGGCCGCCGTCGAGGCGGTGCACCGCGACCTTGAAGCGCGCGGGACGGGCGGCCGGCGGCGCGCCATTGGATGAGGCTCCGGGCGTCCTCTCGCCGTCCTCGACGGGAGTCTCCACCGGTGTCGGTTCGGGTATTTCAGGCGAGGTGGTTTGGACCTCGCTCATCAGAGTTTCTCCGAGCGCGATAAGAAATTCACGGCTGTTGGCCGCAAGGATGCTAGCACTCGGTTATCGCCCAACAGCTTCATAATCACCCGAACCTTTCCGGTGGGCGGCGGCGATCGAGCACCCACTTGGAACCAGGCATGCGCTTGGCCACGCCTTTGACCTCGGCGGCCCTGGACGCCAGCGCCGCGGCGCTCGTATAGCGGCCGGGCTCGGCGATCACTATGCCGATCGACACCGAGACCAGGGGAGTGCGCAGCTTGTTGCCATTCCGCTCCTCCGATTCGATCCACCCGTGCTCCCTGTCCTGGGGGTCGTAAAGGGCAGGCATCGCATCGTCGAATCGCCTTGTCACCTCAGCCGCAATCTTCTCGGCGAGGTCCGGGTCGGTGAGGATCACAAAGTCGTCTCCGCCGACATGGCCCGCGAAATGCCTCGACGAGTAGTTCTCCTCGAGGACTTCCAGGATGATCGTGGCGAGCGACTTGATGACATCGTCGCCTCGTAGGAAGCCGTAGTGGTCGTTGTAGCTCTTGAAGGCGTCGATGTCAGGGTAGAGGCATGCAAACCGCTCCTCGCTGGCCAGGCGGCGGCCCATCTCGCGCAGGATGTCGCTGTTGCCGCTCATCCCGGTCAGCGGATTGAGGTCTCGCGTCGTCGTCGACCGGCTCATGACCGCACGCAGCCGTGCCACGAGCTCCTCGGGGATGAATGGCTTGGTGACGTAATCGTCGGCGCCGCCGAGCAGGTGCTCAACCTTGTCCTTCAACGAGCCGCGCACAGTCAAAAAGACGATCGGGATGAGCCGCGTGCGGAAGTCATTGCGGATCTCGATCAGGATCTGGTCGCCCGTCGTGTCGCCAAGCATGAGGTCCAGGAGGATGATGTCCGGCCGCGCCTCCACCGCCGCGTTGTGCGCGGCGTGTCCGTCGCCAACCGCTACACACTCGAAGCCTGCGCGCTCGAGGACGCGCTTGACCAGCCGCAGCACCTGCTCGTCGTCGTCGACCACGAGAACGACCTCACGCCGGGTGATCGGCACGCGGGGGGTGATCTCTTTCTCAGGCTCTATCGTTCTCGCCATCTTCAAGGCGCCCCGTTGGTCTCGGTCTGGGCCGTCCTGTCGGGGTGGCGGCGCAGCTTATCGGTCAGTGTGATCGCGCGCTCGGCGGCCATGCGGACCTCGAGGATGTCCGTCTTCACCGCGGCCGCGTCTTCAGTCTCTTCGGCGATCAGCTCGCTGTAGTTGACGATGACCGCGAGCAGGTTGCGGAAATCGTGAATGAGCACGCGCCACGCCTCGTCGGAGAGCTCTTCTCCGGAGCTCACAGCCGCTTCACCAGCCGCCATTTGTTGACCTTGCCGTCGCGTTTGTAAAGGAGCTCGTCGAGAAGCCAGCGGGCCATCGGGAGGCCGCGGCCGGCCTCACTCGTCGGGTCGGGCATCGGGCGGGAGAGGAAATCGTCGACCGGTGGCCCGGCATCGATGAGCGACGCGCGCGCTGTGTCGTGGTCCAGCTGAAGGACGTATTCGACGGGAGGGTGCTCGCCGCTGGGGCGTCCGTGTGTGAGGACGTTGGCGCCGATCTCCGCCAGCGCGATCTCAAAATGCATGACGTTGCGGTCGTCCTTGTCGCGGCCGCTGGCCTCACGTAGCTTCTGAACGGATTCATGCAGCGTTTCCAGTCCCTCATCGAGATGGCTGAGCGTGGCGTGGAACTCAAAGGGCTCCGTAGAACTGCGCAGATCAGAAGCCAGTGAGGGCTTCCTCGACCGTGGAGTAGTAGGGGAAAACACGGTCCAACGTCGTGAGCTCGAGCACCACCCTGACCTGCTGGTTCGGCGCTGCCAGGCGCAGGTCGCCCTGCGAGCTGCGGATCTGCTTGAGAGCCGCGATGACAGAGCCGAGGCCGGTGCTGTCGACGAAGCTGACCCCTTCCATGTCGAGGACGACCCGAGGCTGGCCGTTCTTGAGCGCCTCGCTGATCGCGTCCTTTAATGCAGGTGCACCGGCCACATCAAGGCGTCCGGTCGGTGCGACGATGGTGGCACCACCGTCTACCTGCCGGGTCTGTACCTCGAGGCTCATATGGCTGCTCCCATCGTGGGGACTGATTATGGGTCACCCAGTCTCGAGTTGAGCCTCTCTACACTGCTGGTCGTGAACTCGGCCGCAGGGTCCCAGCGCCTGCTCATAGTGGACGACGAGGAAGCCCTGGCCAGGGTGATGGAGCGGACGCTCCGCAGCCGCGGATACGAATCTGATGTCGCGTTCACCGCGGGGGAGGCCAGGAAGCGTTTCGAGACCACCGACTACGCTCTCGCCCTGCTCGACGTCCGCCTGCCGGACGAGTCCGGTTATGGCCTGCTCGAGGAGCTACGGAAGGTGCGGCCCGACACCGCGGTGGTGATGATCTCGGGCGTAGACGACCCCGAGCTGGGTCGGGCCGCCCTCGAGCACGGCGCGTACGCCTACCTCGTCAAGCCGGTCGGCGCGACCCAGCTCTATTTGATGGTGGTCAACACACTTCAGCGCCGGACCCTCGAGCTGGATCACCGGGGCAACCTGCAGCGGCTCGAGTCGATGCTTGGAGAGCGTGCCGACCAGATGCGGCGCGCGGTCGAGCTCCAGGCGGGCATGCTGCCGGTCTCGCCCCTCAAGGAGGATGGGTTCGAGGTCGCCGCCAACTTCATGGCGTCGCGCGAGATCAGCGGGGACTTCTACGACTGGTACCGCCAGGACACCGGCGAGCTGGTCTTCACGCTCGGTGACGTGATGGGAAAGGGATTGCCGGCGGCGTTGATGATGGCGACGGCGCGGGCGGCGCTGCGCGGGTCGTCCGGAATGGAGCACCTTGATGCGGGGATCAAGCGCGCAGGGGAGGTGATGGCCGCGGCGCTAGAGGTCAACCACGCGTATGTGACCGTCTTCCATTCCATCTTCGATCCGCGATCGGGCGAGCTTCGCTACGTAGACGCGGGGCACGGCCATGCGCGGCTCCTGCGCGGCGTCACCGGCCAGGAGACGCTCCCGGTACGGAGCGCGCCGATCGGCATCTTTCCAGACAGCCTGTTCGGTGTCGGGAAGGCGGCGATGAACCCAGGGGACACGCTGGTCGTTTTCTCAGACGGGCTGCTCGACCTCCGGCCGGACCTCGCCACCAAAGATGTGCTGCTGCCTTATGAGGCGCGTCGGGCGGGCAGCGCCCAGGAGCTGGTCGACATCCTGGCCCAGGGCTCGCGGACCCGGGAGCTGTTTGACGACGTGACGGTCCTGGCCCTCAGACGCCTCTGACGGGGATTGCTTGTTCCGGTCTCCCCACCCGGCCGATCCCGCTTCGCGGGCTGGGCCGACCTCCCCACAGGGTGGGGAGGTCAAGTTTATTTGCTGAAGTCGACGTCCCTGGTTTCTACCGTTCCGGCGGTTCGGCCCGGTGCGGTCTGGTAGTGCCAGTACAGGTTCGTATGCGCGATGACCTTGTCCGGCGGCGGCGCGCCCCATTCCGTCTGGTCTTCAGTTGTGTGCGCGTCGCTGACAAGGGTCGCGTCGTACCCGCGGGCGAAAGCACCGTGGAGCGTCGAGCGGATGCACATGTCGGTTTGGGCGCCGACGACGACTAGCCGTCCGACGCTGAGGCCTGACAATACAGTCTCGAGGTCGGTGTCCTCGAAGGAGTCGCCGTAATTCTTCTCGACGAGCGGCTCGGCCTCGTCTGGCGTCAGCTCAGGGACGATTCGCCACTTGTCGGTCCCCTTCGCAAGCCCTTTGTCGGAGTGCTGGACCCAGACCACCGGGACCTTTTCGCGCCGAGCCTTCTCGACCAGGCTGCCGACGTTGGCGACAACCGCGTCGCGCTCGTGATTCCCGTCGACGACGCCGTTTTGCACATCGATCACGAGGAGTGCGGTCTTCGGCCGGTTCTTGAGAGTGGTCATGCTCCCAACTTACTCGATTCTAGGCCGGCTTCGGAGCGGCCAGCCAGCGTTCCAGAACCGCGGCTACCACGTGCAGCTTCACCGGCTTGGAAATGTAGTCGTCCATTCCCGCGGCCAGACATCTCTCGCGATCGCCTGACAGTGCCGCCGCGGTCATCGCGATGATAGGCACGCGCCGGCCTGCCTTCTCGTTTTTCCGGATGAGCCGCGTCGCTTCGTATCCGTCCATCTCCGGCATCTGACAGTCCATCAGCACGGCGTCGTACTGCATGTGCTCGAGCATGGTCACGGCTTCCGCCCCATCGCCGGCGACCTCGGCGCGATAGCCCAGGCGCTCGAGCATCCGCACCGCCACCTTCAGGTTGGCGGCGTTGTCCTCGACGACGAGGACTCGCGTCCACTGGCGCGATGGATCGGGCGGCCCGAGCTCCACCTCCGCCTGCGAACGTACGGAACGGGCCGATCGCTCGGACAGAAGCGTATGCAGGATGTCGAAGAGCTGTGACGGGCGCACCGGTTTGAGGAGCTCGGCATCGACTCCGGGCACCGGGAACTCGGAGTGCCCGGCCGACGTAAGAAGGATCACGACCATGTTGCTCAAAAGGCGGTTTGCGCGGATCTCGGCGGCAACGGCTCGACCGTCCATGCCGGGCATCATCATGTCGACGATCGCCACGTCGAATGCGACGTCGCGGCGGGCCGCCTCGTGCATCGCCTGAAGTGCGTCGCGACCGCTTTCGAAGCTGCGCTCCGGCATTCCCCACGAGCTCAGGTAGCGCTCCAGGATCGTGCGATTGGTCTTGTTGTCGTCGATGACCGCGACGAACGTGCCCGCAAGGCTGACTCCCTGCTGAGATGCGCGCGCCTTTCCTTGCGACTCGCGAAACAGAGCCGTGAACCAGAACCGGCTGCCCGAATCCTTCTCGCTCTCGACGCCGATCTCTCCGCCCATGAGGCCGACCAGCATGCGGGCGATCGCAAGTCCGAGCCCGGTCCCGCCGTGCTTGCGCGTGGTCGAGCTGTCCACCTGTGAGTAGGTCGAGAAGACGCGCGCCTGCTCTTCTGGGGTCAGGCCGATGCCCGTATCGGCAACCTCGAAGTGGATCGCCACGCCGGGCCCGGTGCTCTCGTGCGGTGCAGCGCGCACGACCACCTCGCCGGAGCTCGTGAACTTGATCGCGTTGGCAACGAGATTGACCAGCACCTGGCGAAGGCGGCCGGGATCTCCGATGACGACCCCGGGGACGCCCGCCTCCACGTCGAGGACGAGCTCGACGCCCTTGTTCGCTGCTGCCTCGGCGAACAGCTCGACCGCCTCCTCGAGCACGTGCTTGGGGCTGAACTCGATGGTTTCCAGGCGCAGCCGGCCGGCCTCGATCTTCGAGAAATCGAGGATGTCGTTGATGATCTCGAGCAGCGCGTCACCGGATGCCCGGACGGTCTCCACGTACTCCTGCTGCTCGGGCGTCAGCTCGGTTTCGAGCAGCAGGCCGGTCATGCCGATGACACCGTTCATCGGTGTCCGGATCTCGTGACTCATCGTGGCCAGGAACTCGGATTTGACGCGGGTCAGCTCCTGCAGCTCCTGGTTGCGCTGCGACAGGTCGGACAGGAGCATCGACTTGGCCTCTTCCGCCGCTCTCGCCGCAGCTCGGTTTTGCTCCAGCTGGATGACGACGCGGCGGACGAGGATTCCGAACGCGATGAGCAGGAGGGCTTCGAGCAGGGCGTGGGCCGGATCGCCGGCCGCGGGATTCACCAGCGTGACGAGGACCAGGTCGGCCACCGCAAGTGCGGCACCGATGGAGAACTCCATCGTCGAGTAGTACAAAGCCAGGAAGATCAGGGGCAGCAGGACAAATGGGAAGGCACGCGTGATGCTCAACCCGAACTGCACCTCGAGCGCAAACGCGACGGCGAGGCCGGCGATAGGCGAGACCGCGTGGAGGTACCGGGGGATTCGGTCCCAGGGCAGAAGGACGAGCGAGCTCGCGAGCACCGTCAAAACGACCGAGGTGGCCAGGCCAAAGTCTGAGCCGGACCACAGCGGATAGAGAGCCATGCCGAACCCGACCACGACCGGGAGCGCTGTGATCACGCCCCCGCGGGCGGGCGTGTCGATCTGGGCCAGCGGCACGAGGACGAGGAGGATTCCGATCGTTGCGGCACCGGCGAGCACCGGGGAGGCGATCACAGCCGAGTAGCCGTGCAGGCTGACCAGGCCGACGATGGCAAGCCCAAGGAACGGATAGACGCGGCGGCTCAGTCCGTCGGCGTGTAGGGGCGTATTCAGGGCGTTCAAGGTTCAGCAGCCGGGGCTAGAGCTTAAAGCGTTAACAGGGTTCTAGCAGCAAGGAGCGCGTCTACACTTTGGCACCTGCGCACCTTCCATCCCGCCAGGGGGGGCGAGGTTTCAGAGGTGTTGCCAGGAGCCCGGTCACGGACTGCGTCAAAGCCGCCGTGGGTCCGAGGCCTGGTACGCCGGCTGACGCCCCTGACGGCGATTGTCGCCGTTTTCGTTGTCCAGGCCGCCGCCGGAGCGGGTCCGGTCCTGGTCTTTCCGCTTTACCTGACGATCATCCTGCTGACGGCGCTCCAGCTGACCCGGATGGAGGCGCTGGCAACTGCCATTTTGGCCGCGACCGCGATTCTCATCCCCAGTCTGGTCGGGAGCGACCAGCCGGCCGACCTTGCCCCGGCGTTGTTGCTCGCCGTGGTGCTCATGGTGTCGGCGGTTGCGATCACCGAGGTCGTGCGACAGGGCCGCGACGTCGCCGCGGATGCTGAGCGCAAGGCTGAGTCTGTAGCTGCCAGCGAAGAGCGCCTGCGCACGATGCTCGAGGCGGCGATGGTCGGGCTGGCTCTGATCGACGCAGATGGCAAATGGATCGAGGTCAACGACAGGCTCGGCATGATCCTGGGGCGAAGCCGCGACGAGCTGATGCATCTGAACCTTGACGAGGTGACGGCTGAAAACGACCGCGCCGCGGTCGCCGAGGCGCTCGTCCTGCTGCGGAGCGGCGACATCGTCCGTTGGGAGGGGGAGCTCAACCAGCTGCGTGCCGACGGCTCGCGCGTGCCGGTCGCGATCGCGATCACGAGGCCATCCGGTCACGCGGAAGGCGAGCCTTTGCTGCTCGTGCAGGCCACCGACATCTCCGCGCGCAAGCGGGTTGATGGGCTGCGCGACTGTCTGGTCGCGGTCCGCCACGTGATCGTCAGCGGGTCGCCTTGGGAGCAGGCGGTGCCTCAGCTGCTCAGCAGCCTTTGCGCATATCTCGGCTGGGAGCTTGCCCAGCTCTGGCTGGCGGACGCGGGACGGCAGGGGATCCACGTGCGGCAGTTCTGGCACCGAGACGCGACCGGGTACGACAACTTTCGCGAACAGAGCCGCAAGGCTCCGATCCCGATTGGGTCCGGGCTTCTGGGACGCGTCTGGCAGTCGGGTGTGGTGGCGGCCCTAGAAGACCTTTCCGGGGCCAACGACTACGACCGATCCGACGCTGCAGCCAGCGCGGGACTGAGATCGGTGCTCGCTTTTCCTCTCGTCGAAGGCGGTGCGGTGGTCGGTCTGATCGAGCTCCTCAGCGACCACCCGCGAGTCGTTCAGGACGACGAGGTCACCATGCTGTCGACCGCCGGCGTCGAGATCGGGCAGTTCATCCGCCGCTCCGACGTGGCGCAGGCGCTACGGCGCAGCGAGGCCGATCATCGTGCGATCTTCGAGCGCTCTCCCATCGGGATCGTGCGCGTCGGCGGCGACGGCGAGCTCGTCGAAGCGAACCCCGCGCTGCTGCACATGCTCGGGCACGACTTCGAATCAATGCGCGAGAGCGCGTGGCCAGACCTGCTCCGTGCGTACGACCAGGCAGCGTCGCGCCAGCGACTTGCGCCACTTCTCGCCGGCATCCCGAGCGGGAGCAGCCTACAGGTCCGCGGCGCGACGGGCGCAGGGCGTTGGCTCTGGCTGCAGCTCACGGCGACTCCCATCCCCGACCCGAACGGGCGGCCTGAGCACCTGCTTGTGATGATCGAAGACGTGACCACGGTGCGCGAGACCTCCGATCAACTGGCCGAGGCGCTCGAGTCGCAGCGGGACGCAAACGCGAACCTCGAGAAGCTCGACCGCACCAAGACGGAGTTCCTGTCGATCGTCAGCCACGAGTTCCGTACCGCGCTTACGGGGATACAGGGCTTCAGCGAGCTGATCCGCGACGGCGGCGTGGAGCAGGACGAGGTGCGGGCTTACGGCGGCTACATATTCAATGACGCGGACAGGATCAACAGGCTGATCGGCGACATGCTGGACCTCGACCGAATGGAGTCAGGCCGGATGGGCATGCGCAGCGGTGACGTCGACATCAACGAGGTGCTGAGCGAGGCGATGGCCAGGGCAGGCACCGCGGCGGCCACTGTCGATTTCAAAGCCGACCTCGATCCCAGGCTGCCCATCGTCGCCGGCGATCGAGACCGCTTGATCCAGGTCGTGAGCAACCTGGTCAACAACGCGATCAAGTACTCGCCAGACGGCGGCACGGTGACGCTATCCACCCGGGCCGAGGGGGGATTTGCGCTCGTGAGCGTGACCGACACCGGCCTCGGCATTCCGCCCGAGGAGCTCGGGCACGTCTTCGAAAGGTTCCGCCGGGTCCGGAGCGGAGCCGCGCAGTCGATTCCTGGGACTGGCCTGGGCCTCACGATCGTTAAGCAGATCGTGGAGATGCATGGAGGCAAGATCTGGGTCGAGAGCGCGGTCGGGCACGGATCTGCATTTCACTTCACCATTCCGCTTGCGGTCGAGGACGCCACACCGATGCAGCGAAGGCATGCCTGAGGCCCTAATTCCGGGTTCGAGCCTCTTCACGGTGCTGGTGGCAGATGACAACGACGTCGCCCAACGGCTGTGCAAACGCGTGCTGGAAAAGGCGGGCTACTCGGTGCTGATCGCGGCCGACGGTTTGCAGGCTGTGGACGTCGCATTCAGCCAGCACCCCTCGATGATCCTGATGGACGTCGCGATGCCCGGGATCGACGGGCTGGAGGCGATGCGGAGGATCAAAGCCGAGATGCCGATGATGCCGATCGTGATCGCCAGCGCGCACTCGATGGCGAGCGATCGCGAACGATTTCTTGCCGCGGGAGCCGACAACGTGCTGAGCAAGCCCTTCCGGCTGGCCGACCTCGTTTCCATCGTCGCGAAGCTCGCGCAGGACCAGAAGGCGCAAAACCAGAAAGAAGACGGGCCGTGAAAGACCTCACCGGCACGAGGGTCGGCCAGTACGAGATCGTCGAGCGACTCGGCGGTGGTGGGATGGCGGTCGTATACCGTGCGGTCCAGCAGCCTCTCGGCCGCGAGGTTGCGCTGAAAGCGCTGTCGTCCGAGCTGTTCCAGGACGACGGTTTTGTCAAGCGGTTCGAAACCGAGGCCAAGACGCTGGCCAAGCTCGACCATCCCAACATCCTTCCGATCTACGACTTCGAGATGAACGACGGCGTCGCCTACCTCACGATGCCATTGATCCGCGGCGGAACTCTGCGCGACGTGCTGAACCGGGGTGCGCTCGATACCCTGACTGCCTGGCGCTATCTGCGAGAGATCGGCGACGGCCTGCAGCACGCACACGACGCCGGTATCGTCCACCGCGACCTCAAGCCGACGAACGTCCTCATTCATGCCGATGGGCGGGCCATGCTCGCCGACTTCGGTCTCGCGCGGGGCGCAGGCCAGCCAACGCACCTGACAACGATCGGGCTTGCCATCGGCACGCCCGGGTACATGGCGCCCGAGCAGGTGATGGGACACGACGTGGACAAGCGAGCCGACATCTATGCGATGGGCGTGCTCACGTTTGAGATGCTCACCGGGCGGCTGCCGTTCATCGGCTCTAACCGCATGGAGGTCGCATACTCGACGGTCAACGCTCCGATTCCGTCCGCCGTGAAGCTGAACGCCGCGCTGCCCGATGAGCTCGACCAGCTGCTCGCAAAGGTGCTGGCGAAAGATCCGGCGGCGCGACCGCAGACCGTGCGCGACCTGCTGTCACAGATGGCGCGGCTGCCGCAGCGCCGCCAGGCCGCGGCTGTCGCCGTTGGTGCTCAAGGCGGCGTCGCCACCGCCCCGGGACGTCCGGCTCAGACCGTCGAGCCGCCGACCGCAGCCTCGATGAAGGTCATCGCCGCTCCATCTCGGCCGCTGCAAGGTTCTCCCATCCCGACCCCGACGGGGGTCGGCGGCTCGGCCATCCGCACGCTCGAGCTCATGGGGATCAAGGCATCGCGAGCGAGGGGCCGTTTTATTCTCAACTCGTACGTGAGCAACCTGGTCCACGTGGCGCGCAGCGTGACCGGCGATCGGTGGCCGGAGCTCGCGTACGCTGCCGGGCTCGTGCAGTACGTCGAGCAGGACCCACCGCACGATGACCAGCTGTCGTCGCCAGTGGAGGCGCTGAGCCGGTTGAACGAGGCGTTCGAGACGGTCTACGGGCCGGAGGCGGAGGACACGATCCGCAGCTGGGGGCGTCGCGTCACAGAGCGGTGGCTGGCCGAAGGCCGGCACGGGATGGGCGGGCCGCGGCGCCTGGTGCCGGGGCGGCAGCGCAAGCTGGCCGGTCTCGTCAAGTCGTTCACCGAGGCGATGGACAACGTGCGAGGTGAGCACACCCATGCCTGGCTGCAGGTCGACGAGCATCAGTTCTGGCTCGTGAACTTCTCCAACATGTTCGCCCTCGGCCGGGTCAAGACCGTCAAGTCGTGCCACATCTGGGTCACGACCATCGAGACCATCCTGCGCTGGGCAGGGCTGGCCAACGACTGGTATGTCGAGGAGGTCGAGTGTGGCTGCGTGACCGGCACCTTCGACTGCGTTTTCGCGATCAGATCGGTCGAAACGTAGGGCGCGGGGTCCAAAACGGCATCACAAAGGTCACGCCTTTATTACGTCGTCTGTTACGCCGTCTTAATTAACATCTGGATATACAGTCTGCCCTCCCTCCCTTCTGAAGGTCCTCTACCGACGCGGTAGGGGGCCTTCTCACGAGTCAGGTAACTTAGCCGGGTGGCTCGGTTTGCGATTGATGTCACCGCGTGCTGGCGGCCCCGTCGGGTCGGCATGCTCACGGTGGCGGTGGAGCTGTCGAAGGCACTTGTCGCGCGCCCTGGTAACGACGATTTCACCCTGCTTTGCAGCCGCGAACGGCCCACTGCGCTCGAAGATCTGAAGTGCGAGGCGGTCCTTTCGCCTTACCGTCACGAGGTCGCGTTGAAGACACGCTGGCTGCCCGCGATTGAGCCGCAGCTCGAGAGCGACGCGATCCTCTACCCGTTCTGGCCGAGCCCTCCTTTTAGACAGCCGGACGCCCCGCCCGCCGCGATCTTCATCCACGACCTGGCGTTTCGGATTCGCCCGCAAGAGGTGCCGTGGCAGCAGCGCGTCTACATGCGCGCGGTCCTCGGTCGGGCACTCCGGCAGGCGGCCGCGGTACTTGTCCCATCGGAGTCCACGCGGCGCGACCTGCTGGACCGTTACAAGAACCTGGACCTGGAATCAAAGGTCACCGTGATCAGCGAGGGCCTTCCGCCGGCGGTGCCGGCCGGTCCGCTGCCGGCGGGTCTCGAGCCAGGCTTCATCCTCGCGGTGGGCACAGTCGAGCCGCGCAAGAACTACCCGCGCCTGCTGGCCGCGTTCCGAAGGATGCGAGGGCGGCACGGCTCGCTGCCGTTCATCATCAACGGCCGGCCCGGAGTGCCGCAGCTCGTCATCGCGGGTCGCCCCGGCTGGGCTTACGGCGACACGCTGCAGCGAATCGCCGCCGAACCGGGCGTCCGTTACCTTGGCCACGTCGACGAGCCGACGCTGACCGCGCTCTATGAATCGGCGTCTGTGCTTGCCTTTCCCAGCCTGTACGAGGGATTCGGACTTCCGCTCCTGGAGGCGATGGCGCATGGGGTGCCGGCGGTAGTCGGCGCAGCGGGGGCGCTACCAGAGCTCGCTCTCGGGGCGGCGATCGCAGTGCCGCCTGATGACGTGGACGCGATCGCCGGCGCGCTCGAGCGATTGCTGTCGGATGAAACGCTGCGCGCCAAGCTCGGAGAAGAGGGAAAGCGGCGGGCGGCGAGCTTCACGTGGGATCGAGCCGCGGAGCAGACCCTGGAAGTGCTTCACCGGATCGGGAATACCGCGCCCCGTAAAGTGGCTTAGTGGTTTCATGACTGATCGCATCTCCGTGCTGGTCCTGCTGGCCGGCAGCCGCCACGACTACCTTCACATGGCCAGGCCCCTGCTGAGGGCGCTCGAGGCAACACACAACTTCGATCTCAAGGTAACCAGCGATGCACAGGACCTTCATCTCCAAAACGCTCAGGTTCTGCTGGCGGCGAGCGATCATGCGCTGCGTCCTGGCCAGGCAGCGGAGCTGACAGATTTCGTCAATCGCGGCGGAGGGCTCGTGCTTCTCCACGGCACGCTCGCCACGTGGACTGAAAGCGGCGAGGTGCATGCGCTTGCGGGTTGGGCGCCCAGCGGGCCAGGGCCGCTCACCGAGCTCGTCATCAGGCCTGATCCATCACATCCGATCACCGCGCGGCTTGGAGCGGAGATCAAGGTCCTCGACGAGCTCTACTTGTCGGAGGGGCCGCCGGCCGGAGCATCTCCGCTGCTGCGGGCCAGCTGGCGATTCACCGAACAGGTCGTGGCTTACGAGCGCGCAGTCGGCGATGGACGTTTCGTCCATCTCGGGTTGGGCCACGAGCAGTCGACTTTCGAGCACGAGGGATTTCAGAAGCTCGTTCAGCGCAGCGTGATGTTTGCGGCCGGGCGCGTCGCGGCGCCTTCGGTCGGCGTCGGTCTCATCGGCTACGGCGCCATCGCGCGCGCACACGCCGAATCGGTCAACGCCACCGCCGGTCTGAACGTGGCCGCGGTCTGTGACGTTTCTGACGAGCGCAGGATGGCGGCCGAACGCGAGCTGTCGGTGCGGACCCATGCGCGTGTGGAGGATCTCCTGGATGATCCCGACGTCGGGCTGGTCATCGTCGGCACGCCGCCGAGCATCCACGCGGATGCGGTGGTGGCCGCGCTCGATGCCGGCAAGCACGTTGTCTGCGAGAAGCCGTTTGCGATTCACCTCAACGACGTCGACCGCATGATCGACACGGCCGCCGCTCGTGGCAAGGTGCTCACCGTTTATCAGAGCCGGCGTTGGGATCCTGACTATCTCGCGCTGCGCGATGTGGTCCGCTCGGGTCGCATCGGCGAGACCTTTTACGTGGAGTCTTTCATCGGCGGCTACTCGCATCCCTGCGATTACTGGCACAGCCATGAACCGATTTCCGGAGGAACCATCTACGACTGGGGATCCCACTACTTCGACTGGATCCTTCAGCTGATCCCGGATTCTGTGAAGACGGTTTCGGCGAACGCGCACAAGCGCGTATGGCACGACGTGACGAACGCCGACCAGGTGCGGGTCGACCTCACGTTTTCGAGTGGGGCCCAGGCGACCTTCTTGCAGTCGGACATCGCCGCCGCCGCGAAGCCGAAGTGGTACGTGCTGGGGACGCGCGGTTCAGTCGTCGGCGATTGGCAGGCGGAATCGGTGCCCGCTGACTTCCCGGCGCGAGTGAAAGTGTTCACTCCCGCCGACGGCGGCTCTCATGAGGAGCTGCTCCACCTCTCGGCTCGAGACGATCACGGGTTTTATCGAAACCTGGCCGATCACCTTGCGTGGGGCGAGCCGCTGGCCGTGACTCCCCAGGAGGCACGCCGCACCGTGGCGGTGATGGAAGCCGCCACTCAGTCGATCGCGCGAGGCGGAGCTCAGCTCGAGGTCGACATATAACCGACCGAATCAGTTGGGGCGTGCTCGGCGCCGCCGGGATCGCGATCGGTGCGGTGCTGCCGGCGATCGCAGCGTCGAAGAACGGTCGGGTCGCCGCGATCGCCAGTCGCGATCCGGGTCGCGCGAGGAAGCTTGCCGAGGCGTATTCCGGTGCCAAAGCGCCGTACTCGTATGAGGAATTGCTCGCCGACCCCGACGTCGACGCCGTCTACATACCGCTGGTCAACAACCTGCACAAGGAATGGACCCTGCGCGCGGTGGCCGCCGGCAAGCACGTGCTTTGCGAGAAGCCTATTGCGATGAACGCGCAAGAGGCCGAGGAGATGGCGGTGGTCGCGAAGTCAGCCGGCAAGCTGCTCATGGAGGCCTTCATGTATCGCTTCCATCCCCGGACGCGTAGGTTCGTGGAGGCGCTCCAGGATCCGATGTACGTGCAGGCGAGCTTCGGGTTCACGGTGAAAGACCCCTCGGACTTCAGGCTGCAGGCTCCCCTTGGCGGTGGCGCGCTGCTGGATGTCGGGTGCTACGGGGTTAGCGCCGCGCGCTGGATCCTGGGCGAGCCATCGAAGGTGCTTGCGCGCTCGAGGAGGCGCGGCGGCGTCGACATGACCACCAGCGTGCTGCTCGATTTTCCCGGCGGTCAAACCGCCGCTGTATGGGCCAGCTTCGAATCGCCCGAAGAGCAGGGCCTGACCGTCGTGGCGAGGGATGACGTTTACCGGCTGAACCGGCCCTTCTCCTCGCGTGAAGAGGTAGACGAGTACCAGGTGATGGTCGAGTCGTTTGCGGACAGCATCCTTCTCAACAAGCCGGCCGCCATCCCGCTCAGCGAGTCGATCGCGAACATGAAGGTTCTCGACCGGATCAAGGAAGCCGCGGCTACGAGCTGATCAGCCCCTTGAATCGTGCGTCGTCTCGCAGCGGTGCAAGGTCTGGATCTGTTGAGGCGCCGGCTTTCATGTCCGGTCGCATCGGCAGCGCCTCTTTGAGAAGCTCGATCGCGTCGTCAGAACGTCCCTGTGCGGCGCGAACGCCCGCGAGGTTGTAGAGGACCGCGCCAAGCGCGAGAGGTGGCGCCGAAACGTCGCGCATCTCGGACACCGCTTCTTCTACCAAACGATGCGCGCCGGCTTCGTCCCCATTCTCCTTGAGGTAGTCGACGATGTGATTGCGCGGGTGAATGTAGCTGTTGCGGAGCAGCGCCTCTGTGGTCGTTTTCGCGGTAAACCACTTGAAGGGCCGCTCGCCAAGCTGTTCCGAAAGCGCGATGAGGGAGGCAAGCAGGGTGTCAGATCGTTCGGAGATATCGGCCAGCGAAACGCCCAGCCCGCTGGCGACCTCCGCGTCGTTGACCTCGTCGATGTTCTCTGGTGGCTGTGGGTATGGGCGTCCGTCGCGTACGTCGGTGAGTGCATTGCGAAGTCGCTCGCGCCACATGCTGATGTGGAAGAGGTTCAGCGCAGCCGGCCAGCCCTTCGGCTGTTTCTCGGACTTGCGCACCTCGGCGACGAACTCGCGCTCCATCTCGCGCTCGGCCTCCAGCGCCTTGCGAAGGTCAGTCACCGGAGAAGTCCTTCAGGCCGAGCTCCTTGGCGAGGGCGCGAGCCGACCGGTCCGCCTCGTCGGCCTCCCCCTCGCGGCCAAGGTACCGCAGGGTTCGCGCCTCGTCGCGAAGGACTCGTGCAAGAGCCGGCCGCGCTTCCATTGACTCAAGAAGCGCGCCGGCCGCCTCCAGGTCATCGAGCGCAGCGGCGTGGTCGGGTTCTGCCTGTCGTGTTCGGGTCCGACCGCGATTCCATAAGGTCACCGCTTCACCATATCGATCGCTCATCGCGTGTGCGCCCGCGAGCGCCTCGCCCCACTCCGCGACGCCGTCGCTCTTGTCGCCCAGGCGGGCGCGAACCGACCCCGCCATCGCCTGGCCGAGCGTGCGCATGGCCGGCATGCTGGTGACGGCAGCGAGCTCGAGCCCGCGCTCGAGCGGACTCTTCGCTCCTAACAAGTCGTCCAGCTGCAAGTGGCATGACCCGAGCATGACGTTGGAGGCAACGCCACATGCCGTTGCACCGAGCGCCTCGGCATCGGCAGTGCAGCGGCTGCCGAGCTCAACACCAGCTTCGAGGTCTCCCCTTTCGAGGTGAAGCGAGACTCGCGCGATCTCTGAATCGAGCCGCGCGATCTCGTCTCCCTTTGCGCTGAGATTTTCCGACCGGGCGAGGGTTCGCTCTGCTTCGGCGAACTCGCCGAGCCGTGTGTATCCAAGCGCAAGGAAGCCGTGCAGCATCGCGGTTGACAGGCTGTCGGCCTTTCCTTCCATGAGTTCGAGCGCCTCACGCGTTTCCCGAGTGCCATCGCGTAGGTGGCCGGTGAAGATCAAGCCGACGCCCATGAAAGCTCTCGGGATCGCGTTCGCGTTTGGATCACCGAGCGACTCCCCGATCCGCGCCGCCTCATCCAGGGCCCGCTTGAGCGCAGGACTTGAACCGGGCAGCTCCCCTCGCCAGCGGCGCAGAAACGCGACCCAGAAATACGCGTCCGCGATCAGCCGGGGGGCGGCCCGGTCGCCCGCCTCTTCAATGATGGCTTCGAGCTCAGCGATGTACCGGTCCGAACCGGTGAAGCTCCACCCGACCTTGCCCTGTCCGATCGTGGCCCGCAGTCGAAGGTCGATGCTCGCATCGTCGGCTGCGAGCAGCGCGAGGGCGCGACCGAAAAATGCGATCGCCTCGCGGTTCGCGAACCGCTCAACGGCATGCTCGCCGGCGACGACCAGGTGTTCGGCCGCCCGCGCGTCATCGCCCGCCAGCTCGAGGTGCATCGCGATGACCGCGGCAAGCTCGCGCTTGCGCTCGGTGTAGAGCGAGAGCAGCGCGTCCGCCGCGAGGCGGTGCAGCGCGCGGCGGTCTTGCTTCAGCAGGGAGCTGTACGCCGCGTCCTGCACAAGCGCGTGCCGGAAGAGGTACTCGAGCTCCGGATCGAAGGTCGCGACCTGGATCAGCCCGCTCGCCTCCAGAGTGCCCAGCTCGGCGCGCGTGTTCATACCGTCCTGGGCTCGAGCAGATGCTCCAGCAGCGAAACCGCGAACTGACGCCCGATGACGGAAGCGACGCGTAAGGTCCTTCTGCTCTCGGGTGGCAGCCGATCAATCCGCGCGAGCAGGAGTCCCTGAAGCGTGTCAGGGATCTCGATCTCGGCGACGCCCGCCGTGGCGATCCAGCGGTCGTCCCGCCGCTCGATCATCCCGCGGTCGACGAGCATGCGGATGACCTCCTCAACGAAGAATGGGTTGCCTTCCGCCTTCGTGAGGATCAACTCACGGGTCGCCACCGGAAGCGACTCGATCTGCAGAAGGTTGGCAACGAGCGTATGGCTGTCCTGGCTGGACAGCGGGTCGAGACGGATCTCGGTCAGAGCGTCTCCGAACAGGTCGCGTGCCGCGGTGATGAGCCGCCAGCCTTCAGCGCCTCGCTCGACACGTGATGTCGCGATGAAAACCACAGGGAGATCCGACATCAGCGGCAGCAGCGCGAGCAGGGTGTCGACCGAGGCCGGATCCGCCCAGTGAAGGTCTTCGCACACCAGGACCATGGGCGCGCTGGCGCTCTGCGCTCGGATGGCGGTCGCGAGTGATGACACATACCTCTTCATCGCCTCACCCGGCAGTGTCGATATGCGGGCCTGCATCTCGGGCTCGAGCTGAATCGATAGGAGGTGCCCAAGGTACGTGTACGGTTCGGCCCAACCCTCTCCAAGCAGCTCGCGCAGCCCTCGACCGAGCGCGGCCCGCGTCTCGGGCTCGTCGGCCGAAGCGGTCACGCCGAACATCGAGCGCACAAGGTCGAGCACGAGGTGATAGGGCAGCGTCTCGCCGTACGACAGGCATCGGCCTTCGACCCAGCGCGCGGACGGATCCATCGCGATGACCGCGGCGCGGAATTCGGTCAGGAGGCGGCTCTTGCCGATCCCCGGCTCGCCGAGCACGGACACGATCCGGCCCTGTCGTGCTCGAGCCACGGAGAAGAGCGCGCTCAACCGGGCGAGCTGTCCGTCGCGTCCGACCATCGGCGAGCGGATGCCGGCGAGCCCGCGCGGGGTGGTGGCGCCCGGCTTGAGTCTGGTCACCTCGAACGCGTGGACTGCGTCGGATTTGCCCTTGAGCTCCAGCAGCCCGGCGTCGCGTGATTCGACGAGCGAGGCGATGAAGCGATGCGTCGCCTCCGTGACGAGGACGCCGCCAGGCGGCGCAAGCGCCTGCATCCGAGCCGCGACGTTTACCGCGTCGCCCATGGCTGTGTACTCGTGCGCGGCCTCTGTCCCGACGATCCCGACGACGACCGGCCCGGTGTTGATGCCGACCCGAACCTGCAGGTCGGCACCGTTCTTCGCGCGATGTGCCGCGCCCAGCTCCCCGATCGACCTGGCCATGTCCAGGCCGCAGCGGACTGCCCGCTCGGGATCGTCCTCATGCGCGATCGGGGCGCCGAAGAAGGCCAGCACACCATCACCCATCAGCCGCGCAATCGTTCCGTCGTACCTCTCCACCGTTGCGTTGATGCGCGCGAAGGCCTGGCCCACGACGGCAGTCCAGTCTTCGGGATCCATCCGCTCGGCGATCGCGGTGGATCCAGCGATGTCGGCGAAGAGGACGGTGATGTGCCGGCGCTCGCTGCTGCCAATCGCCGCCGACGCCGCTGCCGCGCCCCTCTTGTCGGCCATCGGCGCCATCGTAGTAGCTCCCTAGGCGGATGTTTTTGGCGCGGTCTCCAGAGACTGGACGGGCGCGGGCGCCGGCGCGGGCTGCACGACGCCAACTGGGACGAGCTGCCGAAAGCCCGCCAGAGCGTGATCCCAGTCGTCGAGCATTGCGGCCGCCCGTTTGCTGCCGGTGCGGCGGTGATGTTCCTCGACGAGCGCACTCAGATCGCATGCGTCCTCGGCCGGGACCTCGCGCGCGACGACGCTGTCGGCGTTGAGCTGGTTCCAGGCGGTGACATAGGCCACGCCGCCGGTCATCCCGGCCCCTGCATTCCAGCCGATCGGTCCGAGAGCGACCGCGATACCGCCGGTCATGTACTCGCAGAAGTGATCACCGGCGCCTTCCACCACCGCGATCGCGCCGGAGTTGCGGACGCAGAACCGCTCACCCACCCGTCCGGCGACGAACAGGCGCCCGCCGGTGGCGCCGTAGCAGATGGTGTTGCCCGCGAGCACCGGATCGCCCGCGGCATCGCCGGCAAACGGTCGGATGGCGATCACCCCGCCGCCCATGCCCTTGCCGACATAGTCCTGGGCCTGGCCCTCGAGGGTGAGCTCGACTCCATCATCAAGGAACGCGCCAAAGCTCTGGCCCGCGCTGCCGCGGTATTCGCGCGATTCATTCGTCCCAAGGGACGCGCCGACCGTGCGCTTCGAGTTGTCGATGGGTCCACTGCTCGGAGGTGGATCGGGCGATTCGCCGTTGCGCGCGGTGCGGCGCTCGCGTGGCAGCTGCTGGTCCGTAGAAGCAAGTACATAAGAAAGGTCGAGAGATGCGCTCTCGCCAGGCTCGAGCAGCTCCACTTTTCCGACCACCGCCTGGAGCGTCCGGGCTCCCAGCTTCGACAGGTATTCGCGCACCTCCTCGGCGATCAGGAAGAGGTAGTTGACGACGTGCTCAGGGCGGCCTTCGAACTTCGCGCGCAGGTCTTCTCGCTGCGTGGCGATGCCTGTGGGGCAGGTGTTGAGGTGACACTGACGGGCCATGTCGCAGCCGAGCGCGACGAGCACACCGGTGCCGAAGCCGAACTCCTCGGCGCCGAGCAGAGCGGCGATGACGATGTCGCGTCCGTTGCGGAGCCCGCCATCGGTGCGAAGGCTCACGCGCTCGCGAAGTCGGTTCGCGACGAGGACCTGCTGCGTCTCGGCAAGGCCCAGCTCCCATGGGGCGCCTGCGTTCTTGATCGACGAAAGCGGTGACGCGCCCGTGCCGCCGTCGTGGCCTGAGACGAGGATGTAATCCGCCTTTGCCTTCGCTACGCCCGCGGCGATGGTGCCGACGCCTGACTCCGACACCAGCTTGACGCCGATGCGAGCGCGTGGGTTCACGGTCTTGAGGTCGTGAATCAGCTGCGCGAGGTCTTCGATCGAATAGATGTCGTGGTGCGGCGGCGGGGAGATCAGCTGCATGCCGGGCTGCGCGTGACGCAGCCGCGCGATGAGGCTCGTCACCTTGATGCCCGGGAGCTGGCCGCCTTCGCCTGGCTTTGACCCCTGCGCGATCTTGATCTCCAGCTCATCGGCGCGCTTCAGGTAGCGCGGCGTGACGCCAAATCGGGCCGAGGCGACCTGTTTCACGCGGTTGTCGCGTCGGGTGCCGGTGTCATCCTCGTAGGTATCCGGGTCTTCGCCGCCTTCGCCCGAGTTGGAGCGCGCGCCGACCATGTTCATCGCGATGGCAAGCGCCTCATGCGCTTCGGGCGACAGCGCACCGAGCGACATCGCGGTGCTGACGAAGCGCTTGACGATCTCGGTCGCGGGCTCAACCTCTCCGATCGGCACTGGATGCGCCGACTCTTTGATGTGAATGAGCTCGCGCAGGGATTGGGGCTGGTCCATGCTCGAGAGGCGGCGCCACTCGCGATAGGCGTCCTGGTCACCGGTCTGGGCCGCCTTCTGGGCCGCGCGCACCGCGAGAGGGTTGTACGCGTGGTGCTCGCCGGCCTTGCGGAAGCGGACGCGCCCGTGGTCGGGCAGCGCTTCGGGGCGCGTGCGCGCCAGGCGCTCGAGGTCCGCTAAGTTCGCGCCCCCGATGCGCGACGGAACAGCCGGGAAGCAGAGCTCCATGACCTCGGCGCCGAGGCCCAGCGCTTCGATCACCTCGCCTCCCCGATAGCTCATCACGGTCGAGATGCCCATCTTGGCCATGACCTTCAGAAGCCCTGCCTCGAGCGCTTTGCGATATTTCGGTGCGCCCTCGTGGCCCGCGGTGGCAAGCGCGAGATATGGATGCACGGCAGTGGCCCCGACTGTGATGAGGCATGCGATGTCGTGGACGTCGACCACGTCGCCCGCGATCGCGACGATGTCCCTGGCCATCCGCTCGCCGGTTGCGAGCAGGTGCTCGTGCACCGCGCCGACCGCGAGAGCCATCGGCACGGGCAATCTCTCCGGTCCTGTGCGGCGGTCGCTCAGCGCAATTACGCCGCTGACTTCGCTCGACTCGCGTTGGAGCCGAAGCAGCGCGTCGCGCAGAGACTCATCGGGAGCGTAGGTCGCGTCGAGCACTGTCGCCTGTTCGAGCACTCGCGCGAGCTCGGCAGCACCGAGGATGGGCGAGTCGAGCTCGAGCAAAGAAGCATTCGTCGGGACGGCGGGGTGGTGAAATCGCCGGAGCTCGCGGTCGACTCCGCCCTCCGGCTCGAGCGTGCCGCGGCGAGGGCCGAGCAGGACGCGCAGCGACATGACGGCTTTCTCGCGGAGCGGATCGATGGCCGGGTTGGTGACCTGCGCGAAACGCTGGCGGAGGTATCCATAGACGCGTCGCTGCGTGCGACCGAGCGATGCGATCGGGATGTCATCGCCCATCGAGTAGACGGGCTCGGCGCCCGTCTCGGCCATCGCCTCGACGACGAACTTCACATCCTCGGCGCCCCAGCCGTGCAGTCGGTGCTGCCCGGCCATGTCCTCGGGCATCTCGAGGTCGATGTGGTGGCGCTCGACCGGGACGAGGACCCGGTCCGCGAGCAGTCCGTAGTCGTGGCGTGATGCGGCGCGCTCTTTGGCGTCGGAGTCTCTGAGCAGCGAGTTGTCGCGCGTGTCGACCAGCAGCATCTCGCCCGGGCCGAGCCGGCCACGTTCGACCACTGATTCGGGTGACATCGTGACCACGCCGGCCTCCGACGCCGCTGCCACCAATCCATCCTTCGTGCGCTGCCAGCGCAGCGGGCGTAAGCCGTTGCGGTCCAAGGCGGCGCCGACCACGACGCCGTCGCTGAATGCGAGCGCGGCCGGGCCGTCCCATGGCTCAAAGCGAATCGACTGGTAGCGGTAGAAGTCACGGACCTGCGAGGCGAGATCGCCGCGTCCTTCCCAAGCATTGGGGACCAGGCTCATCAGCGCCTCCGAGACTTCCCAGCCCCGATGCACGAGCAGCTCGAGCGCGTTGTCGAGCGAGGCTGAGTCGGACCCTTCGGCCCAGATGGCGCCGCGCAGCTCCGGCTCGAGCTCCGCCTCACGCGCCCGCATCCACGCGCGGTTGCCGGTGATCGTGTTGATCTCGCCGTTGTGCGCGAGCATGCGGAACGGCTGTGCGAGACGCCAGTCGGGCATGGTGTTGGTCGAGTAGCGCTGGTGAAAAACCGAGAGCCGGCTTTCGGTGTCGGGGTTCTGGAGGTCGAGGTAGAAGTCGGCGAGCTTCGTGCCCGCCATCAAGCCCTTGTAGACGAGGGTGCGGCTCGAACACGAGGACAGGTACATCCGCACGCCGTCCTGCTGTGCCTGCCGCTCGGCACGCCGTCGGACGAGGTAGAGGCGGTGCTCCCATTCAGCGGGGTCGAGGTCCGGCCTGGAAATCAGCCCATGCCAGATCTGCGGCATGGTGGCCCGCGCGCGCTCGCCGAGGCTGTCGACGTCGATGGGTACCTGGCGCCACTCACGCAGCTCGAGGCCGCTTGCGGCGGTGGACTCGGCAACGATGGCCCTCGCCCGGTCATCCCACGCGAACAGAGCCGCGACCGCAAAATCGCCGCCGAGGAGGCGGTGGGGGACCTGGATGAGGAGCCCGGCCCCATCCCCGCTCTTGCCGTCGGCATCCAGCCCGCCACGGTGGGAGAGGCGGGCAAGGGCCTCCACACCGAAGGCGACAGCCTCGTGACCGAGCTCGGGTGAGGCGACGAAGCCCATTCCGCAGGCCGCGCGACTGTCGGGGAGATCCCCCGGCCAGGCTAGGCGTGAAGGAGGCAGCGCTGGGGGCACTGATTGGAAGCCTACTGGCGGATCGGACGTCGAGCTAGTTGGTCACCACCAAAAGGTGTGCCGAAACCTTATGCGGTCCTCACATGCCCAAGAGCGCTTGGACCCGCAGCGCGACCGCCAGGTTGAGGCGGGTCTCGGGGTCTTCGAGGTCGACAGCGCTGATCTCGCGGATGCGGTCGAGCCGGTACCGCAGCGTGTTCGGATGCACGCGCAGACGCTGCGCCGCCTGCTGCTGCTCGCCAGTCTCGAGGTAAGCCCGAAGCGTCGCGACCAGGTTGCCCTTGCGAGTGGTGTCGTGCTTGATCAGCGGCCCAAGGTGTCTCCGGCTGTAATCGACCAGCCTTTCGTCGGTCACCGCGGCGAGGAGCCCGGTCAGCCCGAGCTCCGGCACGGCGACGACCTGGCTCCATCTTTTGAAGCGGGCGAGCGATTCCATCACCGAGGTCACCTCACGCAGCGAGCCGGCCATGCCGGCCGGGGCTTCGGCCGGACCGCTGAAGCCGACCGAGACGGTGAATCCCGGTTTCCAGTCGGCGATCGCCTGCTGGATCTGAACGCCGAGGGCGTGCACCCGGATCTGGTGGTCGCCCGCCTCGGTGCCCAGCGGAAGCAGGGCTACGACCTGGTCGGAGCGGCCCTGGACGAGGGCGCGTGTGTAGCTGGTGCGAACCACGGCGGTGACCCGGCGGAGGAAGTCGCGCTTCAGCGCCTGGATCGCGTCTTCGGAGATCTGGCGGGCGCGGTTGAAGCCGCGGAAGTCGTCGATGTCGACGAGCATCACGATGTGGCTGCCCTGCAGGGGGTAGCCGAGGTGTCGCGCCCGGCGCTGGGCCGCGGAATCATCGCCGTAGGTACCGTGAAGGAGGTCCTCCAGGAACTCGCCGCGGACCCGGCCTTCCACCTCGGACAGCTCGCGCTCCTTGGCCACGGCCAGCGCCAGGACCAAGGCGGCCTGCTCGATCGCCATGAAGGCGAGCTCCTCGTTGTGGGGCGGGTGGTCGAGGACCGAGATGTAGCCCAGGACCTGCCCGCCGGCCAGGATCGGGGCGATCAGACGCTCGCGCGACATGCCGACGTGGGGGAAGGGCGGCACCTTGACCGGCGCGCGGTTGGCCTCAACCTCCCGGAGCATGCGCTGGATCTGAGGGTCGAACAGCACCCGCTGCGGCGTGCCCTGGCGCTGGATCGTCTCCTTGCGGTGCGGGTCGGCGCTGCTGCCGGCATGGGCAAGCAGGTGGAAGCTCGCGTCTTCGATCACGACCGAGCTCTCGAGCAGGTCGGCGAGCGTGCGGCAGATCTCGGTCACGCCTTTGCCGTCGAGCACGAGCTCGGTGAAGCGCCGGTGGATCTCGAGCGATCGCTTGAGCCGCCAGTGCTCGGCGTTGATGATCCGCTCGAGCAGCGGAGCCATCAGGTCGATGAACTGGACGTCAGCCGCGATCGTAAACAGGGGGACGTTCAGGCGATCTGCTTCGCTGAGCATCTCGGGCGGCAGCTTGCGGAGGTACGGCAGGGGCCGGACCACCAGCCCGGCGCCGCCGGAATCGGCGATGCGGCCGACCAGGCGGATCTGCGCAGCCATGTCGTCTTTGATCGGGAACCCGCTTGTGAACATGAGGTCACCCGCTCGGGGCTGGACCTCGGGCGTCTCCATCAGGCGCACCCATTCGACGGGGTGATCGAGCCCATCCGCGCCGGCGACGAGCTTGGCGTTCGCCAGCACCGAGCGCATCGCGTCACGGACTGTTGGGCGTGGCTGAACCTCGGCTTCAGCGGCCTTCTTGGTCGCCATGGACCACACTTTAGGGTGTGGGCGGAGGACAAGCAATCCAGCCTGGGCGTTGTGCCGGGCTCACTAGGAACATTTGGCCGTAGGCGGTAGTTTCCGTGTCATGACCTACGACGATGCGCCGGCCTGCGAGAGGCACGAGGCCAAGGTGCCGATGAAGCTGCGCACAATGCACTCGGACTCGAACGAGCCTGGACTGCTGGTCGGGCTTTTCGAGTGTCCGGAGTGCGGGCACGAGCGAAGGCTGCCGATCCGGACCAAGGACGCGGCCTAGCCAGCGCCGCTCGGTTTTTCCGGCCCGGTGCCGGCACGCGCGGGTTTGGATCCCACGCGAGAACCGCGGGCGCACCCGCTTTGATTAGAGGAAGCGGTGCATGACCAGGATGTCGGTGAGCCCATGCTCGCTGTGACGGAACGCCTTTGGCACCCGACCGACAACCGTAAAGCCGTGTTTCTGCCACAGGTTGACCGCTGCGAGATTGGATGCGACCACGGCGTTGAACTGCATCGCCAGGAAGCCGGCCTCGCGCGCTGTTGCAAGTGAGTGCTCGCACAGCCGGCCGCCAATGCCTCGTCCGCGCGCCGACGGGGCAACCATGTACCCGCAGTTGGCGACGTGTGAGCCCAGCCCAGGCTGATTGGGTTTGATCAAGTAACAGCCCACGACTTCGCCGTCATCCCACGCCGCGAAAGTGCGAGCCGGCGGAGCTGTCCATTGCTCGCGTGCCTCATCAATGGTCATCTCCGGGGGATACACGTATGTGTCACCGGCCTGGATGACGGCGTGGAAGACCGGCCACACCGTTTCGAACTCCCCCGCCGATATCTCCCTGATCTCCATCACCGACTATCCTGCCTGCCAGAGTGAGAAAGAGCCCACACGCAGGGATTGCCGAGCTCGAGCCGATGACCACTGCCGAGTTCGAAAAGTGGCTCCCGAGGGCGATCGCCGAGTATGCCCAGGAGCACGTGACCGGCGGTAGGTGGACCGCCAAAGAAGCGCCGCGTAAGTCTCGTGAGGAATTTGATCTCCTCCTCCCAAAGGGTCTGGCGACTCCAGGTCATCGCATCTTTTCGATCGTCCGGCTGCCGGATCGAAAGGCGGTTGGCCTTCTCTGGATCAGGATCGAAAAGAAGCCGCAGCCGTCCGCATTCATTTTCAACATCGAGATTTTCAGGTCGTTTCGCCGGCGCGGATATGCGACCAAGGCGATGAAGCTCTTGGAGCAGGAAGCTCGACGGCTGGGCCTGGAAAACATCCGCCTCCACGTATTCGGGCACAACCATGCCGCCCGGCCGCTTTATGAAAAGCTTGGCTATGTCGCGACCAACATCGGGATGCGGAAGAAATTGAGGAGGGCGCCGGCCAAATGAAGCTTGGTCTGCTGACGGCGGCCTTTCCGACCCTTTCACTGACCGAGGTTGCCGATTGGGCGGCGGCGAACGGTTTTGAGGCGCTCGAGATTGCCTGCTGGCCGGCCGCGGGGGCCGAGCGCCGGCGCTATGCCGGCGTGAGTCATATCGACGTCGACAAGCTGGACGTGCGAGCCGTACGCGATGTTCTCGAGAGCCGCGGGCTGACGATCTCCTTGCTCGCCTATTACCCCAACCCTCTTGATCCCGACCCGGCCGTCCGTGGGCAGGCGCAGGCCCACCTGCGAAAGGTGATCGAGGCGGCGGCACGTCTCGATGTGAACCTCGTCGGCACCTTCATCGGGCGCGACCAGAACAAGCCGATGGAGCCCGCGTTCGCCGATGTGCTCGAGAGCTGGCCGCCGCTGGTGAAGTTCGCCGCCGATCACGGCGTGCGTATCGCAATCGAGAACTGTCCAATGATCTTCTCCAGCGACGAGTGGCCCGGCGGCCGCAACCTCGCTTACTCTCCGGCTCTCTGGCGGCGGCTCTTCGAGGCGATGCCTGGAGAAACGCTGGGACTGAACCTGGATCCGTCGCACCTCGTTTGGCAGTTCATCGACATCGAGCGCGTCATCCGCGAGTTCGGCAGCCGCATCTATCACGCGCACGCCAAGGATCTGGAGATCGATCGCGACGGCCTCTACGAGAATGGCGTCATGTCTTTGGGCATGGGCTGGCAGGTGCCGCGCATGCCCGGTCTCGGCGAGGTGCCGTGGAATCGCTTCATCGCGGCCCTGATCGCGGCGGGGTATGAGGGCGTGGTCTCGGTCGAGCATGAGGACCGCGCGTTCGAAGGCGATGTGGAGCTGGTCAAGCGCGGATTCGTTCTGGCGCGGAACACGCTGCGGCCACTGCTGGTCTGAGAACCTCCTGAGAGTCAGGTTTGACACCGTGATAGCTGCCCTTTACGATCTCACGCGTACGGGGGGCAAACGATTTCCCCCGGCGGCTGCCGTGCAGGATTTTCCGAGGCTGTCAGACTCCACCCACCGGGCGGTGACTGCGCTCGGTTTGAATTGAGAGGAGGTTTGGCGAATGTCGGTAGGTAGATGGCCAAAGGCCATCGTTTTGATCCTCGCGGCGGGCTTGCTGGTGGCTGCCTGCGGCGGGTCGAACAACTCAGGCGGAGCCAAGACGTACAAGGTCGGCATCTCCAACACGCTGACTGGCAACGGCTTCCGCGAAGAGATGATCTGCTCCATCAAGGCACAGGCGAAGGCCTCGGGCGTTGTCTCCAAGGTCATCACCGCCAACCGAACCACCGACCCCAGCGGTCAGATCTCAGATGTGCGCAGCCTGATCTCGGCCGGCGTCAACGTCATCGTGATGAACCCGTCAGACCGAAGCGCGCTGGATGCGGTCATCAAAGAGGCTACGGACAAGGGCATCGTCGTGGTCACGGTCGACCAGGGCGTCACCTCGACCGGGGCCTACCAGCTGTACAACAACCAGGTGAAATATGCCCAGCTCGGCGCCGACTGGCTGTTCAAGCAGCTCGGCGGCAAGGGCAATGTGGTCGAGATGCGCGGCATCAACGGCGTCTCGGCTGACGCTGACCGCCACCAGGGATTCCAGGCCACGCTGGCCAACTACCCGAACATCAAGGTGGTCAAGGAGACCTTCACCAACTGGTCGTTGGACCCTGCAGCCCAGCAGACCAAGGACATCATCAGCTCGGGGCTCGCGGTGAACGGAATCTGGACCTCGGGTATCGACTCAACGGTGGTCGATCAGTACGTGACAGCAAAGAAGGCCTTCGTGCCGGTGATCGGCGCTGACAACGATGGATTCCTCGGCCAGCTCATCAACCTCAAGGGTCAGGGTCTGGCCGGCGCCGCCGTGACCAATCCCCCGACCGTCGGAGGCGCGGGCCTCGCCGTCGGCCTCGACGTTCTCCAGGGCAAGTCTCACCCGCACCTCATCAACCTCGACCCGCAGATCTGGGACAACCAGAGCAGCACGGGCTTGACCGAGCTGCAGAACCACTACGACAAAAACCTGAACGCGTACTACAGCGTCTCCTACCAGGTCGCGCCTTACACGACGTACACCAAAGAGCAGCTGATCGCCTGCGCGGACGTTTAATCGAACACACAACCGAGCAGGGCGTGGAGAGATCTACGCCCTGCCGCGTTCTCGCCATCGGTTAAGTTCCAGCAATGAGCGAGGCCGCCGTGCTGCTGGAGACGCGAGGCCTCTCTAAGAATTACGGCGCCGTCGTCGCTCTTGGCTCCGGCGATCTCAGCGTCCAGGCCGGAGAGATTCACGCGTTGATGGGCGCCAACGGCGCCGGCAAGAGCACCCTCGTCAAAGTGCTGACGGGTGACGTGACCCCCAACGCCGGCGTCATCCTGCTCGACGGAAAAGAAGTGCGCTTCGGATCGCCGGCCAGCGCGCGGAAGGCGGGCCTGGCGTCGGTCTACCAGGACGTGAGCCTTGTCCCGTTGCTGACCATCGAGCAAAACCTCCGGCTGACCGGGACGACGATGACGGCCATCAGACCGTGGCTCGAGGAGCTGGAGCTCGAGGACGTCGACCTCACCGAGACCGCGCGCGATCTACCCACCCCGACCCTTCACCTCCTCGACCTCGCGCAAACTCTGGCGTCGCTGCCGCGCGTGTTGATCCTCGACGAGGTCACCGCCACGCTGCCTGCAGACCTCAGCGAGCGTGTCTTCCGCGTCGCGCGACGCTGGCGGTCCGAAGGCCGCGCGGTCGTGCTCATCTCGCACCGCATGACCGAGGTAAAGGCCCTGTGCGACCGCGCGACTGTGCTTCGTGACGGCACGACGGTCGGCGTCGTCGACCTCGAGACCAGCGGCCAGGAGGAGATCGTGTCGCTCATGCTCGGGCCCGAGGCGGCCTCCGTGGTTGTCTCTGAAGGAGCCGTGGCAGACACCGCGGTCAAGCCCACCGAGGTGGGCGAGGCGGTGGAGGTTCGCGGGCTCCGCTCCGGGATCATGCAGGACGTCTCCTTCACGCTTCACAAAGGCGAGGTGCTGGGCATCGTGGCCCTCGAGGGCCAGGGCCAGGTTGACCTCTTCGAATGCTTGAGCGGCAACCGGCGTCCCGAAACCGGCGAGATCCTCGTCCAGGGCAACGCCCGCCGGTTCCGGCACCCGCACGACGCGATCGGCGCCGGGTTGGTGTTGGTGCCGGCGGACCGGGCCCTCGCGCTGCTGCGCCAGCGTTCGGTGCTCGAAAACATCGCGCTGCCGATGGTCAACCGGCTGGAGCGCTGGGGTTTGATCAACAGCAGACGTGAGCGCCGCCGGGTCAAGACCGCGATCGATCGACTGGAGATCGACACGCGCGCAGGGTCGCGCGTCATGCGGCTTTCCGGAGGCAACCAGCAAAAGGTCACCATCGCCCGCTGGCTGGCTACCGGCTTCATGACCCTGCTCTGCTTCGACCCCACCCGCGGCATCGACATCAGGACCAAGGAGCAGATCTACAAGGTGCTGCGCGAGCTTGCGGCTTCCGGTTCGGCGGTTCTGCTTTTCACCTCGGAGCTGCCGGAAATTCAGCTGGCCTGCGACCGCGCGTTGGTCATGTACGCCGGACGTATCGTGGCCGAGCTTTCGGCGCACGACGCGACAGAGGCCGTGCTGCTCAGGGCGGCGCACGGGCTCGGACGCGGCGGCGGCGAGTCCGCCGAGAAGGCGTCTTGAGCAGGGCTCAGCCGGTCAGCCGGAAGTCGCGCGCGACAAACTTCCCGCGGCTGCTGCGCCGCCACGCATGGACCCTGGGCACATTCGCCCTGTTCGTTGCGGTGATGATCTTCACGCTCTCCATTCACCCCGACTACGGTCCTTATGAGGTGAGGTCGCTCGTGGTGGGTGCGCTGCCGCTCGCCTTCTGCGCTGTCGCGCAAACGTGTGTGGTGCTGGGCGGAGGGATCGACCTCTCGATCGGGGCAATGATGGCGGTGGCCAACGTCATCGCCGCCCGGTACATGTTTCATCACGACTTTCAGACCGCGATCCTGGTTGCGTTCCTGATCCTGATCGGTGGGTCGCTAGCCGGGGGCCTCAACGGGCTGATCGCGCTGCGGACGCGGGTACCCGACATCGTGGTCACGCTTGCGATGTCTTTTGTGTGGGGCGGGGTGGCGCTGCTCATCCTGCCCAAGCCCGGTGGCGGAGCACCTGACGCATTCATGGAAATCGCGTCTGGCAACCTGTTCACTCCCTGGCTGCCGAATGGCTTGATCCTCCTGGTTGGCGTGGTTGCGCTGGTATGGATTCCGGTCAAGTTCGGTCGCATGGGCCTCGCTCTCTATGCAGTTGGTAGTGACCGGACCGCCGCCTTCCGCAGAGGGGTCAGGATCGGGCCAACGCGCGTCTTCTCTTATGCGCTCGGAGGATTTTTCGCCGCCTGTGGCGGCCTCGCCCTGATGATGAGCACCGGCATCGGGTCGCCGCTGGCCGGCACGATCTACACCCTGAGCGGCGTCTCGGCGATCGTGCTCGGTGGCGTCAGCCTGGCCGGCGGGCGAGGCGGCGTGGTGGGCCCGATCGTCGCGGCCTTCGTACTCACCCTGGTGCCCGCCGACCTCATCCTGTCTGGCACTGATCCCAACCTGGGACAGGTGATCCAGGGCGGCCTTATCGTGCTGGTCGTCATGGCGGGCGGCCTCGCGCCGCTGTTGCGCAGTCGCGTCACACGAAAGACCGAAGCGCCCACTGTGAGCGCGCCGGCATGAGCGCCTCA
>WNGJ01000925.1_pt1 | contig 53241 bp, 41 predicted proteins | sample 5400611 | NCBI WGS metagenome assembly WNGJ01 (sample SAMN13153375, study PRJNA577476) | soil metagenome | isolation source: 40 cm soil or saprolite under Garry oak tree replicate 1 | place: USA:California | collected 2016-06-15 | reverse complement strand
CCTGTCATTTGTCGGAATGCACTTTCTAGTATAACAGGTTTGTGAGATGCGTCAATTGTTTTGGAAAATCAGTAGCATTGTTCATGCGGTATTTTTATGGATGTATCGATCTTCCCTAACTTGTCAGTATGCTGATATAGTTACTTGGCAGCTTGCAACCAGCGTAGAGCTTCGCCAACAATTGCTCTTGATTGACGACAACAACCTGCCCGTTTGAGCAAGCCATCGCTAAAGAACGCGCTCCCATCGGAAGATCCTGGCGGATCGGCTTGGGATGGCCATTTACATCCAGAATCCCAAATGGGGCAATATTCCCACCCGCAGTGAAGAAGAAATCTTTGCCACTGAAATAAAAGAAAGGTACCTTATAGCGTAGAGCAGTCTGGACATCGGTAATTAGCGTCATGATGTGAGAGACAGCTACTTGATATGAGCTGTCAGGATTAATGCCGCATCCAAAGTAGCACCCAGTTCCTTCTACCACCCAAATATGTTTGCCTAAACCACCGCTATTTAGATCAACATTGAACTGCTGTGCCCAGAATACAAATAACCCATTAAGGCTATTGACGTACTGGCTCGGATAGCCGTTGTGCCAGCTATCAATCAGACCCAGAATTTGTGAACGCCAGCTCCAGTGGCCCCCTGGATGTACGCTGCTGTTCATCGCAGCCTGCATTGCGTTAAGGTAATTCACCTGGTTTGCCAATCCCTGGAAGTCGACTCCGCCAACCCTTGGATCGAGTGAACCAAGTAGTACGGGTCGATCGGGACGTACAGCCTGCATCTTGCGTTCACAGAGATCAAAGTACCTTGCGAAGCTCGCGGGCGGGACATATATGGTATGCTGAGGATCATATTTTATCTGCTCATTACCACATTGCACAGCATCGGCTCCACTCACAGCTATATCATTAAGAGTTTTCGTATCATAAAGGGATGGTCCATTTGACTGGCAGGTTGTGACTAGTACACGAATTCCCGCACTATGCTCTTCTGCTATAGCCGCCCTCAAGGCATTGCCACTTAATTTATTTACACCGCAGGTTTGGTAGCCAAAACGCACCCAGGGAATACCTGAGTAGGTGGTTTTAAGATCGCTCTCTATGCCACGTATAGGGCCTAAAGGCAGCGGTGTAGGCGTTGGTTGAGTCGTCGGTGTTATGACTAATGACGGGGTTGCTAAGGGTGTCTTAGCTGGAGTTGTCGCCGTGGGTGTTGGTTTTACATTTACTGTGGTAGCCATTCGATAAGCAAATGTGGCCAGTAGAATACTGAAAACCAGCACTATAATAGCAATGATCAGGAACCTGCCCTTCATATTGTTCCACGAGAACATGTTCTTACCCCTTTCTAAAGTTTATCTTCCATTTCTTCAAAGAACCGTTCAACATCTCTCAATTTGTCCGTCCTATGGGCTGGTGGCAGGGCATTGATCACCAACTTCCCATAGCCTTTCGTATGCAGGCGCGTATCAAGTACCGCCATCACGCCCCGGTCTTCGTGGTTGCGTAATAAACGGCCAAGACCTTGTTTCAAGCGCAGCACTGCTTGAGGGAGAACGTAGTTACCAAACCAGTTCTCACCGCTGGCCTTCATTCTTGCCACTCGTGCCTCGTGAACAGGATCATCGGGGGGGTCGAAAGGCATCTTATCGATGACGACCAGCGATAGGGCCTCACCTGCGATATCGACCCCTTCCCAAAAGCTCTTTAAACCGAAGAGGACAGCGCCTTCGCTTTGCCTAAACATGCGCATTAGTTCAATACGGTTCAATTCACCCTGCCGTAACAAGGGGAAGTCTAGGTGCGTTGGCAAATGGTCTAAAAATAAATTGTAAACGGCATCAAGCATACGCTTGCTGGAAAAAAGCAGAAATGCGCGTCCCCGCGAGGCCTCGACCAGGCGCATCATTTCTTCCGCAATAGCTTTCGTATAGCCAATTGATTCGGGTCCATAAACAGGCTCAGGTAGATGGCGAGGTAGGTAGAGCATGGCATTATTTTCGTAATCGAAGGTAAGAGGTAGAATGCGTTCCAGCGCATCAGGGTATTCTGTGTTTTCGAGTCCGACGCGTCGTCGAAAATACGCAAAGTTTGGGTCTCTGGCCTCTTGATCATGTGTATTTGGGCCTACTGTAGCCAGGGTTGCTGAGGTACAGATAACATTCGACTTACTAAACAAAAGCTCTTTGAGCCAGGTACTGACATCTAGAGGTGCCGCTGATACCTCTAATTGGAGACCGCGTCGTCCAGATTTTGCAACAGATTCGACGTAGTAGACGAATTTGTCTCGCTGATCGACAGAGAAGACCTTGCGAACATCCCCTGCTAAGTTTTCTGTGCGCGCAATTAACTTGTCGTAGAGGGTGTTTTCTTTCTCCTCCATATATTCGGGACGTTGTATACGCAGCGAATCCGCCAGTTTGGAGATGACGGTGGCAAGACGTAGGCCTTCTTGGAGCGGCTCTTGCAAATTGACCCTGCCTTTGTTGTATACAGAACTCGCGACATGCGCTAACCGTTCCCATGCAAACGACATGGTCTGCTTTGTTTCCTCTTGCAGTTCGGGTGAACTGTGTTCTTTTAGCCTACGTTGAGATAGTAATGCAGAAATTTGCGATTCACTGACAGTTACGGTGAATGCCCTGGTCGCCTCTTCCTCAAGGTGATGTGCCTCGTCAACCACGATCACATCTCGTTCAGGCAAAAGGTAACCCTCTAGAACGGCATCAAGCAAGAGCAACGTGTGGTTCACAACGATTACCTGCGAATGCGCGGCCATTTCTCGCATCTGGCGAACATAACACCTGGAAAAGTAGTTACAATCCCTCCAGGCGCATTGATCTCTATCGGCATTGACTCTGCTGCGTATATCATTGGGAAGTGTAAACCCTAATGTTTCAAAGTCACCACTAATGTTCAATTCAAATTCATTGACAATGTTGAGCAAGCGATTGAAGTCGGGATTCTTGAGAAAGGGTTGTGTCTCGATACGTTCCTTTTCCATGCGGTCCAGGCAGATATAGTTGCCCATGCCTTTAACCAGCGCCGCTTCAAAATCTTGAATGTGTTCTTTTACAAAAGGAATATCTTTGTAAAAGAGTTGTTCTTGCAGCGCTTTGTTTGCTGTGCTGATGATCGCTACTTTGCTGGAACGTACAATAGGAAGGAGGTAGGCGAGGCTGTTGTGGGTTGGAATCATAGACTGGCCCACGAGATACAGGTGACTCTGGGACTCGACCTGAATACACCTTACTGGACGTGAAGGCACTTCGTGGACTGCAACAATATAGCGGAAGCGATTGCGCTCAGGGCTGTAGTTGCGTAGCCGCTCCTTATGAGCAGTAGCCTTGCGCTCTAGTCGAAAGACCCGCTCATCCGTCGTGAACGCGAGCGTCCATTTTGGACCACAATCCTTCCCTTTACACCGAGAGCGCCCGCAACGTAGCGAGGGCCTGAAGCCAAGTGAACACACAAGTTCATACATGTCCTGCGCGAGTCGTGGGTTCGTCGTTGTGAACTCAACGGCGCCATGGCGGTTGACCGTGCCGTCCGTATCGAGGAGTCCAGCGAGAAGGGCGCGACGCTGCTGTTGGGACGCACGCAGATAGATCGCGGGTATGTGCTTGTTAAGCAGGAGTCCGAGCGCACGCAGACGACCGGTCATCCCGGGCTGCCATCGGTTTACAGCCTTACCGTTCTCATCATCAACTGCGTACTGGTATGGGTGGCACTTCAATGATCGAACGGCCAACCTTTAGTGTGGCGGCCATCCTTTCAGTAGTGACAAGGGTATACGCTCGACCATCCCGGCGCTGTTCGCTCAGGTCTCTCGCCAGGCGGCCCCGAGCAACAGTGAGGAGCGTCCGGCACGGGTAGCGTGCGGGTCGCTCCTGTGAGTCGACGGGTGCTATCTTACCAGCAGCTTGATACACACTCCAGTGGTGGCCTCCTATGAGCGCTGTTGCCTCATCTACCGAGAGGGCTTTGACAGTTTGGGATAGAGCGATGAGCCGATCAAGCATGGCAAGTTGATCCGAGGTGATGAAGTTCTTGGCCGCGTAGGCGTTAGTCCGTGGTCGATTGGCCCAACTCCGGTCGGCGTTTGTGTAGGATGCCCACTCATGCTCGGCATCTGCGACGATCGATGAGCCATCGGAAAACACAACCTCGTAGCATGTACGGTGGTACATCACATCGAATGCCGCCATGACACGAGTTGGGTGACCCCCCTCATCAAATACAAAGTCGCCTCTGACGAGATCGCCCATCCGCTTCCACCCGGTCGGTGTCGGAATTGGTGTGTCCACATCAAGAGCTTTGCCTGTGCCTGTTGCTGCCTCGATGATGGCGTGCCTATCTTCCGTTAGCGACCTGGCCACAAGCGTCGCCATTTCGATCTGTGCTGGTCGCTCTTCGTAGCCCGCCAGGCGCTCAGAGAGTATACCGCCGTGTCCGAGATCAGTGGTAACAATCCGGTGCAGGCGAGAAAACTGACTGCGAACAGAATTCTCTGGCAGTTGTCTTTTGCCCCGCTTTTCTGACGAATTCTCTTTTTCATCCTCAGCATCACTGTTGTTTTCGTTTGAAGGGAGTATAGCATTCTGTTTGCTAGTATCAATCTGTTCCTCGTTGGCAGAGTCAGGGGAAGGAGTGGGAGGGGTGGGCGCGATGGATAGCGTCATCAAAGGTTCATCAGTTGGTGTTGGGAGATCATTGATAATCCTATCATCAATTGATATTTCGCTTGTGTTTTCAGGTTGCTGGGTAAGCGTAGGGTAGGTGGGCGGGATAAATTGTACCCTTACAATGTCTTTGTGCTCGTCCATTGGAAAGCCCATCAGTGCGCGTAAGTAGGCGTCAGAGAACTTCAGCATATGTTCGAAGCGCTTTACTGGCTCTGGTGAGAGGGCTTTGAGGAGTACTGCCTCGACAGTTGGCGAAATCTTGCTATTCAGACTGCGGGGTGAGGGAATTGGCTCGTGTTCCTGCTGGTAAAGTAATGTCTCCCGTTCAGTTGCCGTGTAAGGACGGCGTCCGCATAGCCACTCGTAGACCATCACGGCCATCGAATACTGGTCGCTGGCGGCAATAGGCGTACCACGCAAATGTTCGGGGGCTTTATAAGGCAGCGCATGTATGGCCAAGTGATCAAACGATTGAAGCAACTCTCGGGGCACGGGCGTGAAGTCTGTGAGCCGTATCTCCTCATCAAGAAGGATATTGCCGGGATGGAGGTTACCATGCAGAATATGTGAGACATGAGCATATTGCAGGGTATCTGCAATGGTGGAGAGAAATGGTTTGATCTCGTTGGGTGCATAACGCTTTCCTGCAACGAATTGTTTGAGGATAGTACTGCCCTCAACATATTCTATTACGAGGTAGCCATGGTCTTGCTGGCTACCTGGGTCCGAGATGACGCCGAAATCCTGAATTTCGGTAATGTTGCTACGTTTAAGCTTTTTGAGCTGTTTGGCGTGAGAGAGAAATGCTTCTTTGGTTTCTATCGTGGATAAGGGAATGCTGAAGACTTTCACGATGACATATTTTTTCCGGCGACGTTCTTCTCTGCCCAGGTAGGTGCGGCCAGTAGGACCTTCGTTGAGGAGCCGGATAATAGCATACGGGCCAAAGTGCTGTGGTCCTGCATCTCCCATGTGAGCGTTCTCTCCCCCTAAATGTGAACGAATGTTTGTTATGCACGAGCAGTATAGCACAGGGATGAAGGTGGCACAACCTTTGCCGAGCGCTAGTCAAGGCTTCTTATATAAGATAAAAGTAATTCATTATGGATATACCCTTGTTGGTTCTGCACATCCTTGGATTGTTGCTGCATGGTATGCAGTTTCTCATGTTGTACAAGATGCATGGCTCCTCACGCTCCTCTATTGCAACTCCAACATAACACGGTATAATGTGCTGTATTATATAAGTGCTGAAAATAAATGTATACTTGAAGGCATAATATATCTGAAAGAGATACGTTGGATAGCATGGAAGAGATAGAAACGCAGAGCAAATTAACAAGCGATAAGCTCGACAGAGCGCAAACTGCCGAGGCAAAGGCACATCATTACGATGCCAGTAAGTATGATCGGCCATCGGTAACAGTGGATGTGGTAATGATGAGCTTGCGCCAACGAGATCTACAGGTTTTGCTCGTCAAGCGTCGTTCCTGGCCGTATGAGGGCATGTGGGCTATTCCTGGTGGCTTTGTGAATATGGACGAGTCGTTAGAGACGGCAGCCAAGCGCGAGCTTCAGGAGGAGACTGGCGTGCAAGATGTATACCTTGAGCAGCTCTATACCTTTGGGGATCCAGGGCGGGATCCCCGAACTCGTGTGATTACAGTAGTCTATTTTGCCTTGCTTGACTCAGAACGTCTGCAGGTGAGAGTAGCTGATGACGCTTTGGATGTGGGATGGTTTTCTGTCTATAGTCTACCCCCGTTAGCATTCGACCACGAGAAGATACTTCAGTATACTCTGAATCGCCTGCGAAACAAACTGGATTATACGACGATAGCTTTTAGCCTCTTGCCTGATCAGTTTACCTTGCGTGAGTTGCAGCGTGTCTATGAGATCATATTGCATCGAAAATTGGATAAGCGCAATTTCCGCAAAAAGATTTTAGCGACTGGTATCCTGGAAGATACGGGTGCGAAGAAAATGGAGGGTACCCATCGTCCTGCTCGCCTATATCGTTTCAATCCTGCTGCGGAGGGCAAACTTTAAGTGTATATGCCTGATTGAGCGAAGTAGGAGGTGAAGAATGGCGACTTCAACAATCTATCGAATATTGTAGAGCGGTCCAGGGACTTTCTCACCACGCTAGTAAAAAGGAACAGCTTTCCCTTTCATTGGCAGAGTAAACGAAAACGTTGATCCTTCGCCTCCCACCCCACTGCTCTCTACAGTAATTGTTCCTCGCATGGCCTCCACCAGCTGTCGTGTGATATATAGCCCCAGGCCACTCCCACGGGTGAGACCATGCATGTCACGTTCCAGGCGTACAAACTTGTCGAAGATAGCTTCTTGTTTGGAGGGCGGTATGCCTGCTCCGAAATCAATCACATTTACTCTTATCCTCTCTTGTTCTTGCTCGATGGTGGCAGTAATACGAACAGGCGTTTTGTGTGAAGAGTAGCGCAATGCATTAGAGATCAGGTTACGCAGCACTTGCTTCAGACGTGTCTCATCCGCCCAGACCCCTATCTCAGCAGCAATGTCTACCTCAACTTGCCGTTCCTGCTGGAGAATCAATGGTTCAAAGAGTTCGACGACGCTGCAACAGGTTTCCTTTAATGGAATATTGCAACAAACTAATGTCGCGGCATCAAATTTGACACGGCTGGCATCCATGATATTGGCCTGGAGCAGAACCAATTCATCACAGGCACGGCGAGCTTTGGCTAAGAAGGTTCGGCGCACTTCAGGACTGGCATCATCAAGTTCGCCGAGCAGTTCCAGGTAGCCCTGTACAATCGTTAAGGGTGTACGCAATTCATGGCTGGCTGTCGTGAGAAACGCATCTTTGAGTTGATCGACCTGGCTAAGCTTTTCATAGGCGATTGTTAATTCATTGTATAGGCGCGCATTTTCGCGAGCCGCGACAGTCTGTTCGTTCAGACTGCTCAATAAACGTGGGTAAGCGGATCCAAGGAGACCCACACCGAGTGAGGCAATAGTACCCAGGCTAATAAATAGTAACCATTGATCATTTGAGATGAGGTTTTTATCCCATGAATACCTGAGGGTTGTCCAGATCCCTAACAGGCTTGCTACCCCTCCCACCGTACTGCAAATATAGAGTATCCAGGCAGGTGCAACAAGTTGTTCGGGTTTTTTCGTGAGTAATCTTCTGAAGCGGTATAGCAGAATGGGTAAATCCAGGAATAGGATGATCATGGAGATGCACCAGATGACAGTCGTTGTCGCCTGGGAAACGTCATAGACCTCGGTAGAGAAGTTCGTATCCACCTGGTAAAGCAGGGGTCCGACAAAGTAAGTGAATATTGCTATCACGAGCACAATAAGTGTCTGTACATTGGTGGCAAGGTAGGGTACGTTATAACGATTGACCCTGGCTAAAACGGGAGGCAGACGATGATCCAGTGCTGAAACGAACAAGATACGCGCAAAGGTAACATTGTAGGCGATAACGGCAATTACGAAAAAGCTGATAAAGATAAGACCCATGAAGACAGCAGTAGCAACGCCAAAAACAGTATGTATCGCTGTAAGTGTAGAGTACCCAGAAGCAGCAATATTCGGTGGTTCAATAGCCATCACTCCAAAGGTTCCCAGAAGGTAGGCTAGTAGAATCAGTAGCGGTCCCCAACGTAGAAAAAGCGAGGCTGCATTGCGCTCCTTAGTCTCGGCGGCCATGTGCAGGGGGACCTCAACACCAAGCAGAGCCAGTACGATCACGCCATACAGTACAATATTTTGTCCTCCAAAACCAAGTGTGCTCATGGTCAGTGAAGGCTGTGGCGAATGCCCGCTGAGTAGCCAGACGATCCCTGCCAGGCCGATAGTGAAAATACCCAGGGCGTAGAGCACTATCACCACTTTCACGATCTTCATAATAAGCCGTAGGGGAAGCGTACAGATCCAGCCAGCAAGTAGTAGAATTCCAATTACCACTATTCCTTGTTGCCAGGTTGTTGTGAGCCAGTCCACGTTGGCGCCGCCAATCTGTACGCCGATGCCATGTATAAGTGTCAGGATGCTAGCGGTCGCGGAGAGAAGCACCAAAATGCCAGGAAACCAGGCACAGAAACCAGCAAAGAAGCCAAAAAGTGGCCCCAGCGCCCGGTGCGACCAGACGTAAATCGAACCATCAACTGGCATGAAGCGATTAAGTTGCCCGGTGACGACTGCACCAGGTATGAGGAATGTGACTGCGCCGATTACCCAATAGAGGTAAGTGGCCGCTCCTGCCCCTTGTGTTGCCTGTACTACTGAGGCGTTAGGGATGAAGAGGACGATCGCTATAAACAAAACGAGCAAGTCTACTCGTGAAAGTACTCGGGGAAGAAATTCGTTGATGCGTTGTTCTGAACGCAATGGATCGCCCATAGCGCTCTGCAAGACAGTCGGTGTATAATGTCCCTCCATTATATTCATTCGCTGCCTCATCTTCCCAAGATGTCGAAATATGGGGTATGCACTTTACATGCAAGTAGTATAACAGGTGGAACGGCGGAAGGTAAATATTTTAATCTGTCGGGCTATAAGATCTGGGGATTCCATTGGCGAGGTAGCCTTGCAGGCGAAGCCCTACTGTGGGCATTATCTATTCGAAAGACGTTCAATGTTTGTCACTGCTATTCTGAGACCTCTAATAGCTCAAGCAGGTCATAAAGTGAGTGTACCAGTAAACAGTCTACATTACTCTCTTCTAAGCGTCTATGCCGGTCAAGCAAGACCGGAGTGATGCCTACAGCCCGCGCACCCAATACATCATGAACGTACGAATCGCCTATATGGATCGTATAATCTGCGATGCTATTCGCTCGCTTTAGCGCCAGTTCATAAAGCATCGGCGAGGGTTTAGCATAACGAGTGACTGCCGAGACCAGCAAGCAGTCAAAATAGCCTGTGAGATGGAGACGCCGCAAAATGGGTCCGAGGGCAATACCCCAGTCAGAGATAATGCCAAGTGTATAATTGTGAGCTTTTAGCGTTTCCAGCACTGGAAATACATCAGGGTAGACTTGCCAACTTGTATGTTCGTCAAATTCCCTGTTGATCTGCCGGGCAAGTTCATAGAGGCGTGGCTCATCGTGTTCCTCGACAAAGGGACGAAGCAGATTCATATAATAATCAATCCAGAACTCGTTAATAGTTTGCTCGCTGGCCCAGGTATGACGCTTGAGACGTGCCTGGCGAAAATAATATTCTTCCGCTTCAGTCATGCGCTGCCTAAACTCATCGATATGGATGTGTAAGCCAAGATCCCTGCAGACCCTTTGACAAATTTCAGGAGAAGAAGGGTTTGGATGCAACAACGTAAATCCTGCATCAAAAAAAACAGTACGGATAGCCTGAGGCTGTTCAAGAGGCATTTTTTACCAACTTCCGCCGCGTCATTCGGCAACAAAGTCCTTGTGGTCCTCCTGCTCCGGTTACTCGTTTAGATCTTAGCCTTATACACGGCATCAGCGGCGGCAAGTGCGGCGCCAGCCTCGGGCTTAAAACCACTACGGGGCAGTACATGTTCCAGGGCTTCCAGTATGGTATCGACGTTTTTACGGCATGAGTTGTAACCCATCAGGCCGATGCGGATCAAGCGGCCCTTCAATGTGCCAAAACCACCCCCGATCTCAATGTTGTACTCGTCAAGGAGCCCATTGCGAATCGCCATCTCATCTATGCCCTCATGCAGGCTAATCGCGGTCAACACGGGTAGCTCATAACCACGTTCGGTAAGAATATCAAGGCCCATTGCTTTGACACCCGCTCTAACGGCTTCACCGTGCAGTTGATGTCGTGCCCAACGTGTTTCTAGTCCTTCTTCCAGGATAATGCGTAGCGCTTCACGCATGGCATAGACCAGATTGCTGCATGCTGTGTGATGGTAAGTATGGTCACCGTTCCAGTAACGGTGCAATTTCGGCAGGTCGAGATAATAACTCTGCACAGGTCTTTTACGATTCCGGATCACCTCTACCGCTCGCTCGTTGAGTGTGACAGGAGCTAGTCCCGGTAGAGACCCCAGGCTCTTCTGACTTCCTGCATAACAGGCATCGATCTTCATTTCATCGATATTCATGGGAACTCCGCCGAGTCCGCATACTGCATCTACAACGAAAAGCGCTCCATGGGCATGGGTGATACGCTCTAGTTCTTCTAGAGGCTGCCAGAGGCCGGTTGAGGTTTCAGCAATGGCCGTCGCAAATATCTTGGTGTCTGGGTGTTCTTTGAAAGCCTGCTCAAGTACCTCCGGCTCAAGTGGTTTGCCCAATTCAGTCTCCAGATTGACCACTTTAGCTCCTGCGCGTTGTGAGATTTCAACAATCTGGCCGCTGAAGAAGCCAAGGCTACCGGAGATGAGCTTATCGCCCTCTTCAAGTAAATTGCACAGAACCGCCTCTGCGCCAGAGAAGCCTGAGCCGGAGACGCAGAGCGTCATTTCGTTTTTCGTCTGGAAAACCCAGCGCAACAACTGAGCAGTTTCTTCGAGGATAGCGAAAAACTCGGGATCGATATGACCGAGTTGAGGAGCTGAGGCGATACGGAGAATACGCGGATCAACGTTGCATGGACCAGGGCCGAGCAGTAGCCGGTAAGAAGGATTGAGTTCAGGAAGGGTGTACTCATATGTTACGCTCTTGCCCATTACTAATTGTGTCATTCAGTTGCCTCCCTTTCTGTTAGGGACACGCTATAAGGCATCCCTCCAAAGAAATCACCCTGGTCACAGTCTGGCGTGTGCGGTATGGGCAGAACTGTTCATTGTCCTGCCCGTTCTTACACCGTTGCCTCTGTTTCAAACAAGTGTTGCAACTTGTCAGCTTGATCGACTGTGATCAAGTTATCGATAAATTCGTCGAGCTCACCATTGAGCACGGCGGGTAGATTGTGCCGTGTTAAACCTATGCGGTGATCGGTCACGCGGTCCTGCGGGAAATTATAGGTGCGGATCTTCTCGCTGCGATCGCCCATTTGCACCTGTGAACGCCGCGATTTACTCAGTTCTTCCTGTCTGTGGGCCTCTTCCAGGTCCCACAGGCGGGCCTTGAGGACCGAAAGCGCCTTAGCTTTATTCTTAAGTTGCGACTTTTCGTCCTGGCAGGTGACGACTAGGCCGGTCGGTAGGTGGGTGATACGCACGGCTGAGTCAGTAGTGTTCACACTCTGACCGCCATGTCCGGTTGAGCGATAGACGTCGACACGGATATCGGTGTCTTTGATATCGATATTAATGTCCTCATCGGCTTCCGGTAGTACGATCACTTTGGCCGTCGAAGTATGGATACGCCCACTAGCTTCCGTGACCGGGACCCTCTGGACGCGGTGGGTGCCACCTTCATATTTCAAACGGCTATAAGCGCCCTTGCCTTTCACAACAAAGGTGATATCTTTGATGCCTCCTTGCTCGGTTTCGTTGATATCCAGGATTTCGATCTTCCACCGTCGATTATCAGCGTAGCGGCTGTACATCCGAAAGAGTTCGCCGGCGAAAAGCGCTGCTTCGTCACCACCAGCTCCAGCCTGAATTGTGACGATAGCATTTTTCTCATCCATAATATCTTTGGGCAGCAGGGAAATCTTGATCTCTTCGAGTAAGTGCTCTCGATGTGCTTTGAGGCGTTCCATCTCTTCAAAGGCAAGTTCGCGCATCTCCGGTTCATCGCCTTCGTACATTTCCCTGGCCTCGGCAATTTGCCTGTCAGTTTCGGCCAGTTCATTATATTTTTGCACAACCTCTTCGAGTTCAGCGTGTTCGCGGCCATAGCGCTGTAACAGCGGGATATCTTCAAGTACTTCCGGCTGTGCCATCAAGGTATTCAATTCTTCGTATCGTTGTGCAAGGCTGGCAAGTTTGTCCATTAAGTCCATGTGTGGGTCCTCCCAAAATCTCCTCATCCTCCCGATATAGGACAGTGGCTCTTCTCTATCATCGTATCATATTTTAAGACACGTCGGAACGGATGAAATGGTGCTAATTATCGTCTGTTTATGGGTTGATTCGCTAGTTGCTTTTGGAGGCGTGTTAGGGGAAAGCGCTACCCGGCGGCGAGCAAGTAGCGTTCGACAGTGGCGCGTCGCGGGTGGCGTATGTAGTGAGAATATGCTGTTGTGCTGTGTAAAAGTGTCCTCATAAACTCTATTATATCACGTAAAGAGAAACAATTGTGCTTTTTTTTGTGAAACATCTCCTATTCTGGAGCGAATAATAGGAGTATACTATCTTTCACTAGACAGGTATTTCAATGTTGAAAACGGAGCTTTCTCCTGGATCAACTGAATTTGAAGGAGGGATTCCTGTGCGCTTCTGCTTTATCCTGGAAGAGAGATATGCCAGTAAACCCATGCCTATGGTCGTGGCGGATCAGCTACAACAGTGGGGGCATGAGATTGATGTTTTACAGCCCTACGCAGCCGTAACCAGCCTGACCGACCTTTCGCTGACAAAGTATGACGCTTATGTCCTTAAAACAGTTTCCGATGGGCCGGGTTTGACCATTTTGGAAGCTGCCGAAGCTGTAGGCATACCGACAATCAATAATTCGCGAGCGATTCGCTTGATTCGAGATAAGGCTGTGGCGGTGGCTTTTGCTCAAGCGTGCGGCCTACCCGTGCCAGTTACCTACTTTGTTGGCCATCCGCGTGCCTTAATCAGAGTGCCTCATGATTTGTATCCTGTGGTTGTCAAACCCAGTAACGGCACTTCACTACAGGATATCCATCTTGTGCATACCCCTGAGGAGATGGCACAACTCACCTTAGATGAGCATAGTTACTATCTCGCCATGCGCTATGTCGAAAATAGCGGCTATGATATCAAGCTCTATATCACAGGTCAGGAGGTACATGCTATCGTCAAAAGTTCACCACTGCATGGAACGGTGCAAGAGCAAGAAGTATCGGTGAGCCGTGATATGTTGAAGCTGGCGCGTCGTGTAGGGCAGGTGTTTGGTCTTGACTTGTACGGCGTTGATGTTCTGGAGACTCCTGGTGGATTGATGCTTGTTGATATCAACGACTTTCCGAGCTTCTATGGTGTGCCACGCAAAGTTGCCAGCGTTGCGGAATACATCCTGCATGCTGCCTATCGTGCCCGGCGCGAAGGGCAGAGGCGTTTCGGGCGGCCAATTATACAAACTCGCAAGTCCTTACGACGGCAGGATAACAGGATTGTCCCTGCTGAGCTGTTAAGTTTTAATCCAAACGTGAAGCGAGTACATAGCAGTTGATTCTTTCACAACACATATATTATGAAACCTCTATAGCCCATTCATCGTGCTGTAAGTGGGATAGTTCAGTAATCTTTCTGGCAAAGAAGTACACGAAGCGAAAGCTGATATTCAACTTAAATGGATTGGCATGTGATTTGTCTCTTTTCAAAGAATGCCATCCGCAGGTTGAAAGGAAGTGAGGAGTAAGTACCTATGAAGACTACAAATGTAGATCAGTACAATGGCACCGATGTGAGGGATAAGGCCAGGCAAGTTGCGAAGTCCACTGTTTCTAACGTCCAGGACAGCGTGCAGTCAGGCGTATCAAAAACCCAGGAGGCACTGCTCGTGGGATTGGGTGCGACGCAAGAGTTGCTGAAAGGCCGGAGGAAACGGGCTGCTAAGAACCTGAAAAAGGCTCAAAAGAAGGCACGGAAGAATTTGAAAAAAGTTCAAGATACTGCTCAGGATAGTATGCAGGCCAGTGTTTCGAGAGCCCAAGATGCTCTGCAATTGGGATTAGGTGTTGCGCAGGAGGTCCTGGAGCAGAATCTGAAGCGTGCCGACAAGAACTTGAAGAAGACACGGAAGAACCTGAGGAATTTACAAGGCTCTCTGCAAGAAAATGTCCAGTCAGGTTTGTCGCAGACGCAGGGCGCTCTACTTACGGGACTAGATGTTGCCCAGGACGTTTTGGAGAAGAATGCCAAGCTTGCTAACAAGAGTCTGGTGAAGGCCCAAAAGAACTTAAAAGACACTCGTGATTCCTTGCAATCCCAACTTGAGAGGCGTGCTCGTAGGCGCAAGCGTGCAAAAACCATGTATCGCCTCGGTCTATTGACAGGTGTCGTGCTTGTCCTACTCTATGCACCGTGGCCTGGCTCAGAGACACGTCGCCAGCTCGTAGCATTCTGGCAAGGGCTTTTCCCAAGCCAGGGATAAACCTTGTGAAATTTGCCGCATGTCCAGATAGGTTGGCAACAGGTCAGAGTTAATAATTGTGCCTTTTCACATGACCAAAATCGTTCAAAACATAAAGTACGCGACGTTTGCCTGAAACACGTACAACGGTAATCGAGGTGTTGGCGGCAGGAAAAAAGAACTCTTTTTCCAACCCCAGCACTTCGGCAACATAGGTATTCACCACACCGCCGTGAGCAAACGCCAGTACTCGTTGGCCAATATGGTTGCGTGCTATTTCATCCAGCGTCTCAACCACGCGCTTACGGAATGCCTTTGATGGCTCGCTATCCGGGATAACGTCCCAATTTCCCACTTCACCTGCCATACGCACAATATCTACCTGGCGTTCCTGTAAGGCCTTCGTCAATGCTGCCAGATCTTTATCATCGTCGGGCAATGGACGTATATTGCCCAGTCTGATCTCTTTCAAACCCTCGACAATAGTGGGTATCATGCCCAGTCGTTCAGCCAGAGGCGCTGCCGTTTCCAGGCAGCGTCGTAACGGACTGCTATATATAACATCGAAACTCACCTTGCTGAGCCGTTCAGCTAATGCTTGCGCCTGCTCACGTCCTACATGGCTGAGAGGCAGATTATCGTAAATACCGCTGGGGATAATTTCATCTTCACCGGGAATGGCGTCAGCATGACGCACGATAAACAATTCAGCAGCATTGTTGCGCTGGAACAAAAATGGGTCTTCCATGATATTGAAGGAATCCTCGATCAATTCTTGATTATGCAAACTGGCGGATCACCGATTTCGCCAGTGCACGTTTATGTACTTCGTCGGGCCCATCAACTATGTGTAATGTCCGACCATGCGCCCATAGCGAAGCCAGCGGGAAATCATCGCTTAGCCCAGCGCCACCGAAGACCTGCATGGCTCGATTGACGACATTGGTAAGCACTTCGGGCGCTGCAATCTTAATCATGGCGATCTCGTTCTGCGCAGCTTTCTTGCCAAGGTTGTCAATCATCCATGCTGCCTTGAGTGTCAACAACCTTGCCTGCTCAATCTCCAGGTACGATTGGGCGATCCAATCCTGAATGACTCCTTGCTCGGCCAGAGGCTTGCCAAAAGCCACTCGTGACGTTGCACGCTGGCACATCAACTCTAATGCGCTTTGCGCCGCCCCGATCGCGCGCATGCAATGGTGGATGCGTCCCGGACCCAGTCGTGCCTGGGCAATCGCAAAACCACTTCCTTCCTCTCCCAATAAATTGCTCACCGGGACACGCACATTCTCGAAAAGTACTTCGCAATGGCTCTCGTTATCTATATAGCCCATCACCGGAAGGTTACGCTTAACGATCACACCCGGAGTAACCTTGGGCACCAGCACCATGCTCTGCTGTCTGTATCTATCAGGAGAATTGGGATCGGTCTTGCCCATCACAATGAAAATTTTGCAGCGTTCGCGGGCCGCCCCTGAAGTCCACCATTTGCGGCCATTCAGCACATACTCATCGCCATCGCGTTGGATGGCGAGCTGAACATTGGTAGCGTCAGAACTGGCTACGTCCGGTTCTGTCATAGCGAAGGCTGAGCGTATCTCACCGTTAAGAAGAGGTATTAGCCATTCTCTCTTCTGTTCTGGAGTACCGAACTGTGCCAGAATTTCCATATTCCCAGTGTCGGGCGCGGCACAGTTAAACACCTCGGATGCCCAGCCTACACGCCCCATGAGCTCTGCAAGGGGTGCATATTCCAGGTTGGTCAGGCCTGCCCCATACTCATCATCAGGCAAGAAAAGGTTCCAGAGTCCCTCTGCCTTTGCCTTTGCCTTCAACTCATCCACGATCTCAGCATGGTGATGCGGATTCCCCGAAGCAGCTATCTGGTCCCGGTATGTCTGTTCATTGGGATAAATATAGCGATCCATAAAATCGCTCACACGCTTACGTAATTGGTTGACTTTCTCGGAGTAGGCAAAATCCATTGGCTTCCCTCCATATGAATCAGTTGTTCTGGAACCACAGGCCTGATTCAGGCATTAACTTTACGGTTATTCTGTACTTGTGTACTACCCCTGCGGATATTGCGGTGGTTGTGACTGGCCGTACTGTGGAGTTTGCGCAGGCGATGGAAATGGTTGTGGAGATGGTGGGTACTGCTGTCCCCGGGCCACCTGCTGTCTGAGATAATTCAGTTCTCTGTAGATCGGCCATTCACCAAAAGCGAGAATACAAAGCATAATGATATTTGCAATTGGCACAAACATCAGCAGGCCAAGAGCACCGTTGTAACCTGCCTTGGAAAAAATCCTCCAATAAATCACAACCGCAAAAATGATGGCTATCAGGCTGAAAAGGGAGGAAATAATGATAATGGTTGCCAGTGCACCAGTATTTACAGTACCCGTGTTGTAGTTGTACATGTTCGCCTCTTTCTCATGTTGTCATGTCACGTCCTGACTTACTACTGCTGGAATGACTAATGTGTGGTAAAATTTTAAACGAAAGCCAACGCTTTTGATGGTGTCTACCCCAGACAGCTAAGGTTTATGTCCTTTGCTATTATAGCATACCTCATGGCAGAGTTTGCAACTTGTCTTACTTACATGAGTAAGGATACTGCTGCCCACGTATGCCAGTTTGGTCTAGTTCTCAAGTTCGACCACAAGCCAATTCCTGAAAGGGAATATCCCCTCCTCATTCCGTGTTATAAACAATGAAGTTAGCAATCTCTCTTTGTGAGTGCTAGACACTCAAGTTTGTTTTGTGCTATAATCTGGCAATCAAACGATGAGACTGCTAAAAAGCAGAAACGGTAGCGAACTTTTACTGCTGAGCACGGAATACGAATACAAAGTATAGATGTCCTCACTGCGCAAGACTACTCCGTATTCCAAGTAAAGAGTAAAAGTTCACCATCGTATTCCATAAAGTTAGGAGCATACAATTACATGAAGTGCGAACGTTGCGAAAAGAATCCCGCTCGTGTCCGTATCGACCAGATTGTCAACGGCAAACGTGAACAGCATTACCTGTGTCAATCGTGTGTTGATGAGTTGATGGCTGAGGCTATGAGCCAGATGGGCGGCATTGATGGTCAAGGTATCCCAGGTGGTGCTCCCTTCGGTTTCATGTCCAATAATGGTAATTCTGCCTCCGCTGCTGGTGGCGTAAACACTGCTACTGCTGAGCGGCGGGCTAACAATAATAGTAAAACACCGACGTTGGATCAGTACGGGCGTGATCTTACTGGCGAGGCTGCGGAGGGTAAACTAGACCCGGCATCAGGCCGTCAACGTGAGCTTCGTCGCCTGATCACCGTGCTAGGACGTCGTCAAAAGAATAACCCTGTACTCATTGGTGAGCCGGGTGTAGGTAAGACCGCCATTGTCGAGGGTCTGGCGCGTCGTATTCACGAGGGCGATGTTCCTGCCACCCTGCGTGGCAAACGCATCGTCTCACTGAACATTGGTGGTATGGTTGCAGGAGCGATGTTCCGTGGTCAGTTTGAGCAGCGTATCAAGTCCATTCTTGAAGAACTGCGGCAGGCTAATGATGTGATCCTGTTTATCGATGAATTGCACACGGTTGTAGGTGCGGGAGCCGCCGAGGGCGCGGTTGGTGCTGCCGATATGCTTAAGCCTGCATTGGCGCGTGGCGAGTTGCGCTGTATAGGCGCGACCACTCTAGACGAGTATCGCAAACACATCGAGAAAGATGCTGCTTTGGAGCGTCGTTTCCAGCCCATAATGGTCGATGAGCCGTCGGTGGAAGAGGCCGTCGAGATGCTACGCACAGTACGTCCCAATTATGAACTGCATCACGGGGTAAGTATTACTGACGAGGCCATAGAGGCTGCAGTCAAACTCTCTGACCGCTACATCAATGACCGTTTCCTGCCCGATAAAGCGATCGACGTTATGGACGAAGCTGCATCCTCTCTACGCTTAGAGGCGACTGAGAAGGGTATCATCAGCCCAACTCTCATCTCTGATCTGGAGAAGGAACTGGCTGATATCCAGGCGAAGAAGGAAGCGGCAGCAAACGCCGAGGACTATGAGCGGGCCGCGATGTTGCGCCAGCAAGAACTGGTGACTCAGGGGAAACTGGATAAAGCGCGTGCGGAATCAGGGAGTTCAATGACACTGCTCGTTGCGCCTGAGCTTATTGCCCAAATTGTTGAGAACTGGACAGGTGTACCTGTCAGTCAAATGCTTGAAGGTGAGCGTCAGAATCTGCTGAACCTGGAAGATGACTTGCGTAAGCGCGTCATCGGTCAGGACGAGGCTATTAGTGCTGTTGCTCGCGCTATCCGTCGCTCACGGGCTGGACTGAAGGATCCGAAACGCCCAATTGGCTCGTTCCTCTTCCTTGGTCCGACCGGAGTTGGTAAGACGGAACTGGCGAGAGCACTGGCCGCAGAACTCTTTGGCGGCGAGGATAACCTCATTCGCCTCGACATGTCTGAATACATGGAGCCTCATACGGTCTCTCGCCTGTTTGGTAGCCCTCCAGGTTATGTTGGACATGACGAAGGGGGTCAATTGACCGAGCAAGTGCGCCGTCGACCGTACAGTGTGATCCTGTTGGACGATGTTGCAGATCATGGACGATGGCCGGTTGACTGATGGTCAGGGCCGCACAGTAGACTTCAAGAATACTGTCGTCATTATGACCAGTAACGCTGGCAGCGCCGACATGAAACGAGCGGTGCGTATTGGATTCTTGCCGCAAAAGACTGAGGATGCACGAGATGAGCACCACGAGGTGATCCGCTCCAAGGCTATGGAGGGTCTGAAGCGTATGTTCCGGCCAGAGTTCATCAACCGAATTGACCAGATCGTTGTCTTCCATGCCCTGGGCAAGGCGGAACTTTACAGAATTGTTGATCTGTTACTGGCCCAGGTTCGGTCACGCTTGATCGACCAGAAGATCGAGCTGCAGGTCAGCGACGAGGTACGTGAACTATTGTTGCGCGAAGGATTCGATGAGGAATATGGTGCTCGCCCGTTGCGGCGCACGATTCAGACTTACATCGATGATACTCTGGCTGATGCGTTGCTGAATGGTGAAATTACCCCTGGTCAGGTTGCATACCTGGTGCTGCATGATGGCAAAGTTGCCATTGAAGCGCAGGAAGTAATGCAAGCGGCGTAATAGATACAAATTTTGTAACGATTCAGCAGGGGGTTCCAAGGGGCCTGCAAGGCCTCTTGGCGGGGTGTGGGGTGTCCCCACCTTCTCCTCACCCTGCCGCTGGAGGCGGCGCACGAGCAAGCAGACCTGAAGAGTTACCAAATTTTAAAACCTGCTACATACCGTTCATAAAACGGTATGTAGCAGGTTTTGTTTTTGTATGTTACGAAAGACTCAACAAATACATTTGCCATCCTATTGAGTTTTTAAGCGAACTCTAATCTTTTATTAATGTAGTAACCTTGATTTGAACCTAAGCTCTTGCTACAATTGTCTCATTTGAATACTTACAATAATTTTGTTTTGTCATTCTCGGAAGGAACGAACTAATGAAACGCGATCAGAAGAAGAGTGGCCGTCTGGTAAATGGAGAAAGCACCTTCAATGTGTATTCTTCTGTCGCGCAGAAAGATGAATCGGATAGCACACACAATAATTTCCAGGCGGCAACTAAGCGGCTCAAAGCTCTACTCTCTGTAACCGATACAGCGCTCACATATCTTGCTCTCGACGACCTGTTGCATGAATTACTTAACCGCATTCGCGAAATCATGGCTGTAGATAACATTGCTATTCTGCTGACGAACGAGGATGGGCAGTACTTAACTGTGCGTGCAGCGCTTGGACTCGAAGAGGAAGGTGCTCCCAACGTTCGCGTTCCTATCGGGCATGGCTTCGCGGGCTACATTGCTGCACATGCTGAACCACTCGTCGTCTATGACCTCTCTAAGGTAGAGATTATCACTTCAATACTTCGCGAGAAGATTCAAACGATGCTTGGCGTTCCCCTGTTGATCGAAAGGCGAGTCATCGGTGTTATGCATGTCGGCACAGTGACTTCCCGCCGATTTTCCGTAGATGACGTACAACTGCTACAGCGTGTTGCTGATCGTGTAGCATTGGCGATCACTCAGTCCCGATTATACCAGGCCGAGCAACGTGCGCGTACTGAGGCGATAGTACGTGCTAATGAGCTTGAGGCAATCTTCGAAACGATGATCGATGGTATATTCTTCTACGATAACAATGCCCATCTACTGCGCACGAATGCTGCTGCCCGCAAACTCTTTGGACTCGATTCAGCCCCAGGCTATTACACACACACGCTAGATGAACGTGCAATTCAGTTTTTTCCACGTGATAAGCGTGGTCAGCCAATACCTAAAGAGCAATGGCCGGTCTATCGTGTCCTGGGTGGTGAAGTGCTGGCAGGCGTGAACGTAATGAATGCCATGGCTCGCCTGGCCGATGGTCGTGAGTTAGAAGTGAGTATAAGCGGCGCGCCGGTACGTGATACCGCGGGGAGCATTATTGGTGGCGTCGTGATCACCCGTGATGTCACAGAACGACGCCACCTAGAGCGAAATATCCAGGGTTACGCGCGCGAGGCTGTAGCCCGTGCTAACCAGCTTGAGGCCATTATCGAAGCTATGGCTGATGGTGTGCTCATCTACGATGCTGAAGGGCGTCTCTTGCAGGCAAACAAAGCTGCTCGTGATCTTATCGCACTAGACATCGTACCGGACTACTTCTCACATTCTGCGCAAGAGCGTATACCTCAATTACTTCTGCGTGACGAACGCGGTCAGCTTCTTCCGGAAGATCAATGGCCGGTGCATCGTATACTGAGAGGTGAAACACTCGAAGGCACAAATACCATGGATGTAATCGTGCATGCGCTCGATGGGCGAGATATGCGGCTCAGTACCAGCGGAGCTCCTGTGCGGGATTCAGAAAGGCGAATTGTAGGCGGCGTTCTCATCATACGGGATGTGACGGAGCGACGTCATTTGGAGCAGCGTACGCATGATACCCTCAATGCTTTATTGGCCATTGCGGAGGACCTCGTATGGGTACCGAGTGAAGCTAGCCAGGCTGTGGTACCTGCACCCGATCCATTGACCGCTATAAGCAGAGTAGCGCGGCGGCTGGCAGATCTAACCTGTAGCGTTTTGGGATGCCAGCGTGTCGGAATCAGCATAGTGGAACCGGAGACGGAGATAGTACGGGCAGTAGCCGTCGTTGGGCTTGCACCTGAACAGGAAGGCCAGTGGTGGGCCGAACAGAAGCAACAGGAGGGTAGCCTGCGCGATAATCCCAGTCCAGAGCTTGTCTCGATCTTGCGCTCGAACGAGATACTCATTCTGGACTTGACACAGCCACCATTCAACGAACGGCCCAATAACTACGGTTTTCGTACTCTGTTAGTCGCACCGATGGTTGTAGGCAGTCAACTCGTTGGCTTACTCTCATTAGATTATGGAGGACTGGATCACGAGTATACGCAAGAAGAGATTGTGCTGGTCAAGGCCATAGGTAAACTTGCAGGGCTTGTCATTGAACGTGAGCGACTATTGCACGAGCGGGCGGAATCGCGTGCTAACGAACTGGCTCTGCGCGAATCTCATAAGCGTATGGACGAGTTTCTTAGCATGGCCAGTCACGAACTGAGAACACCACTGACCACTATCAAAGGCAATGTCCAATTGTCAAAACGGCAATTGAAGAACCTGGTGGGCAGGGCGCCCCAGGCTGATGAGCTGATGAGCAAAATCGAAACGATCCAGGAGCTACTCGAGCGGGCCGATCACCAGGTTAGTTTCCTAAGCCGGCTGGTGGGCGACTTGCTGGATGTTTCTCGCATCCAGGCAAATATGCTTGAACTGCATATCCAGCCTGAACCGTGTGACCTGGTGGCCATTGTGCGGGAGTCTGTAGAGGATCAGCGCAGGGCACTTCCCAAACGGACCCTGCACCTGAATGCTCCTTCTGCTATGAGAGGATCGGTTATGGCCGATCCCGAACGTATTGGGCAGGTCGTGACTAACTATTTGACCAATGCTCTTAAATATTCTTCTGTAGATCGCCCTGTTGATATAACCGTCAGTATCGAGGGGAATCTTGCTCGCGTCTCGGTTCGTGATGAAGGGCCAGGGCTGTCGCCCGAAGAGCAAGAGCATGTCTGGGATCATTTTTATCGCGTTCAAGGCGTAGAGGTACAGAGCGGCTCCAGTGTGGGCCTGGGTCTTGGATTGCACATTTGCCGGACAATAATAGAACATCACCATGGACAGGTCGGAATGCAGAGTACTCCTGGTGAGGGGTCAACCTTCTGGTTTGCATTACCGCTAGCAAGTGATTCATAAATTCACCGGCCTTAAAAATAGAGGTTGCCCCATTACTACATAGATGATATACTTGCAACGCGATGAGAAACCAATTCATGGCAAGAGAGACAATGGAAGCATGAGGAAGACCATTACGGACAGTCGAGGACGTCCCCATAAAATGGTAAGTCTTGAGAAAAGGGTGGAGTTACGCAAGCTCTATGTAGCTCAGATGCCTCGCTGGCGTCATCCTCTCGTTGGCTATCTTGCGAGTGTGCCATTTGTAGCGCTGGGGCTAGCTGTGGTGCTACTGGCGAAGTATTTCCTAATAACCGATAGATTCTACTTCCTTGGCGCGCCCATGATGGTCTCTGTGTTGCTGATAGCTCTATTTTGGGGTGTTGGTCCAGCCTTATTAGGCGTCCTTTTGGGTGCCCTGGCACTTGATTATTTTTTCATCCCCCTCTCTGGCCAGTTTAACTTCACTAACTGGAATGGCGTACTGCAAATCCTACCTTTTGTCGTTGGTGGCATTGTGATTGCCATTATCACAGGACAACGTGAATCTGCGCGCATGCGTGCGCTCATAGCCGAAGAGGAGGCAATTGAACGTGCGAATGAGCTTGCAACCGCAAATGAGGAGCTTGAAAAAGCCAACAAGTTGAAGGATCAGTTTCTTTCAATAGCATCGCACGAACTGAAAACGCCTATAACCACTATCCGTGGACAGGCGCAGATTACATTGCGACGTCTATCCAAGCAGCGAGAACTAGCGCCTGAACTTGCGATTATAAGTACAGCATTAGAGAAAATCGACCAGCAGACTCAGCGACTGAATAGTTTAGTAGACGAACTCCTCGACCTGAGTAGCCTGCGTGCAGGCAAGGTTGGATTGCAGTTGAGTTCATGTGACCTGGTGAACGTATGCCGCGATGTCATTGAGGATCAGCGGCTCTTGAGCGGTCGCACCATAGAAATGGAAGCTCCCTCGTCACTACAGGTGCAGGGCGATTGCAATAGACTGGGCCAGGTAGTTGTTAACCTGGTAAGTAATGCAATCAAGTATTCTCCAGAGGAGAGCCTTGTCGAAGTCCGCTTAGATCAGAGCGATACTGTGGCAATTCTAGAGGTACGAGATGCCGGAAAAGGGATTCCTGAAGATCAGCAAGCGCACATCTTCGAACCATTTTACCGTGCACTAGATGCTCAGGCATCCTCAACGAGGGGCATGGGTCTCGGGCTTGCCATAAGCAAGGATATTGTGGAGCGGCATGGCGGTCGTATCTGGTGTGAGTCACGGCCAGGAAATGGTACCGTTTTTATTGTTGAACTTCCACTCCACTAATTAACGCGCTTTCATCTCCTCAATCAGCCGTAAAAGCGCACTCATTTTAAAAGGTTTGCGTAAAATGGGGATATGCGGCAGTTGTTCTTTCACTTGTTTCAGTTCATCCTGGCTGCATGCTGAAACGATGATGATGGGAAGTCTCACAGGGGAGATAACTCGATGAATACGTTGAATTGCGCTCAATCCAGAGATATTCCCTGGCAACAATAGATCGACAATAACAAGATCATAGGGTAGAGGATTGGTGGCGCCTTCGACATCCTCTGCCAAAAGCACATCCAAAAGTGAGAAGCTTTGGGTATGTATCTCAACACTGTGTCCTGCCATTTGCAGCGCAGTAGTCATGTAATCCAGAATAGCGGGATTGTCTTCCAGTAGTCCAATCTTCATTAGGGCTCCCTTTGCTCAACACAGCGCAGCATAACACAAGAACGGACTTCTAAGACTATCTTCAGGGCATCACTATTATTCATACTGGACGGGTAGGTGAGAATTATTGCTTGCGGCGCTCGGCGCCATCCCTTACTTCATTGAGGACCCCTTAATAAGTGTAGCATATTTCATTTACAGTGAATATTTTTTGGGGGGCGAATAGGACAAAAGTGTAGGGTTTCTAAGCTGACCAAAAAGAGGTTGACAGCAAAACCTTATATATGGCATAATACGTTCGCAGCAACACGGAGAGGTCGCATAGTGGCCTAGTGCGGTGGTTTGCTAAACCACTGAGGGAGCAATCCCTCCGAGAGTTCGAATCTCTCCCTCTCCGCTTGTAGGGGCGTAGCTCAATTGGCAGAGCGCTCGTCTCCAAAACGAGTGGTTGGGGGTTCAAGTCCTCTCGCCCCTGCCTGGTAAAGAAGCACCTGGGCTTTTAATCACTGCTTCAAATTCGCCGGAAATTGATAGGTTGAGGCGTCATCCGGTTTGGGATGGGGCGTGCCATACTCCAATGTCACTATATCATGCGAAGACAGCGGTACCTCTGTATTCAGCGGAGATGCAACAACACTCGCAAGTGGTTTACCGTTCACGAAGATTTCCCACCCCGTCGATCGAAGCAACTCTGAGGGAAAGTTGAGGTTGGCAAAACCATCGTGCCAGATGGTCAGAAAATCATCTAATGCCAGGTTGTGCAATTTTTGCGAAGCCTCAATATGAACAATGCCATCATTTGTATGGGTATGCATCCAATAAAAACAACTGCCATCAGCAGCGATGCCAATATTCTGCGGAATAGTAACAAGCTTTCCATTTATATAGATCGTAAGGTGAATATGGATGTGATAGCCATTCTGCATCACTGGATCGCAAGAAATGCCATTAATTGGCGGATAAGCCGTGTTAGTGTTCAGTATTGCCTGCATGCGCAAGAAGATGATACCGATCAACCCAAGTAATAGAACGCTGCTCCCGATTGTTCCCCATAAGATCGTACGGACACGGCGGCGATGTTTGCGTCGTTGTATACGTGCCTCGCGCCGCTCTTGACGTAGCTCTTCCTCTTCAGTGTTGGGTCCTGGTATCATTTGCTGACTACTCATCACATTTCCTTGAGAAGTGTGATTGACGATCTAACAATCCTGATTTCATTGTATGCAACGGGATAGATTGATATGGGTAACACCACGCAGGAACCTGGAATTGGCCGGGACCTACATTGGACCTGGGATGAACACAAGGTATTGCCATCTTGAACCGGCTAAATGGCTCATCTCTGACGATCCACATTCTTTTGCAGTTGTGCAGCTCGGCTTTTCTCACTATACTGCTTGATTAATTCTTTTAAATGAGGGTCGTTGAGATCAAGACTCCCACTGTTGGGATGAGTTGAGCTGGCATTGAAAGGGATGCCCGTAGGAGTAACGCTATTACTGGAAGCGGGAGAGAAAATACGTGTCCTGGGTGCCAGATTACTATTCGGAGAAACGAAACTACCATTATTAGGGGCAAAATTGCTGGTAGGAGAGGGAGACATGCCCTTAGATGGAGTGAATCCGCTATTGTTAGGTGCTAAGGTACCTGTTGCGGTGATACCATCAAAATCCAAACCTGCCTGAGCTTGACTATAGAATTCGCCATCTTTGCTGCCATTGGCCTGAAAGTTACCGTTTGTGCTCATGTTCTGCGGAGCATCACTGGTTCGTACCCGACTCCAGGGTTTAGCTCCACTTGGAGGCAGCTTTACCTTTCTCGTTGGAAGCAGACGCTTGCGTAGGAACCGCCATACTACCAAGAGAAACAATATAACGGCTGTGATACTAGGTAAACCAATGGCTAGTGCGATTATTGGAAGTTCAGTGTTTTGCCGATCTTGAGATGGACTTTTTATATTGTTAGAGGTCGATGAACCGGTTGATGTTTGATCTTGACTGGAACTCTGCGTAGCAACTGTACTGGCTGTTCCGAGTGTGGCATTGACAGCTGCAGTGGGCTTCGTACTTGCAGTCGGAGGCGGTGAAGTTGTTGATTTTGCAGAAGGAATAGAGGTAGGAGTGGGAGACGGAGTAATTTTCTTGGTAGGAGTAGGCTTAGGCGTAGAGGTAGAAGTGGGAGACGGAGTAGGTGTCGGAGTAGGCGTAGAAGTGGGAGACGGAGTAGGCGTAGAGGTAGAAGTGAGAGTCGGAGTAGGCGTAGGTTTGTCATTAGGAATTTGCACATGCTTCGTAATTGAATTCACATCTGTCGTCGCAGAAGCAGCTACAGCATGCATACTGTTAACAACTGCAATTGCGCTATACAGTGAAAACAGCAATATTGTAAGGGAAAGAACTCCTACAATAATCCTGCTTGGGGTTAGCGTGGCACAAATGGCTTTATCCGAACGCTGGATCCTACTTGAACGTACTTTCAGGTTATTTTTCATATTTGCCTTCCTCGACTGGCTCGGTAGTACCAATGAGACCCCTTTGCATTTTCTTTTTAAAGACATGTTGATATGTCTTATTATCATCCTTCCTACTCATTTCGGCGCTGTCTCGGTGCGACAAACAACCCTACTTGAACCTGTCTCTTGAGCGCCTCCAATGTCGGATCATACGGAGCTCTTGTGGAATCATTATCAACGGGTCCAGTGCTTCTTCCAGCAGATTGTTGCAGCAGATACGTATAGGGCGTAAATTGCATTTCGTTGGGTGAAGACTGTACTGATTGAGTGACTGTAGGAGACCTACCATTAATCGGATGGACCTCATGCCCCATAGAAACTGGAATTATAGATCCACTGTATGCCGGTGCTGCCGACCAGGCTGATCCAGGCGTATTTAGTCCGCTATTCATTGGAGTTGGCATAGCGTTCCCCGGAGTAGAACTGCTGCGTTGCCCATTCTTCCAGGATAATCCACTGCTTTTGGTAAGCCCGGCTGAAGGGGGGATATCTCCAGCCCTCCTTGAACGAGCTATTTTACGCCTGACCAGCAACAGAGCGCCAGGAATAGCTAGCAGGAGCACCAGTGAACCGACCGCCACTACAATTGGGATTATGCTGCTCGGCTGGTTTGTAGTCTTTGTACCACCTGGGTTACCCGTAGTGTTCGTTGGTGGTGTCTGACCCTCGTCTGCTTTCTGTGATACTGCTGGCGTTGTGGAAGCTGATGTAGGTGTCGTCCCTGTGGTTGCAGTAACCGTGGAAAACGAGTTTTGGATTGGGGTAGCATCTGGTCTCGGACCTGGGGTTGGTGGGGGGGTTCCTGACGGAGCATGATAAGTGAATGTAACTGATGAACTGAGCGATGGTGGCTGGCCTTTGCCGAAGTCAGCTATAATCATATATGACCCGCTCACAAGTTTGGTTGTCGGTACCGTGAATGTCTTCGAAATTGAACCATTACTATTCGAAACTACTGGGTTTATTCTGAAAACAACCCCTCCGTTTACAGTTTTCCAGAACAATTGTACTGTAATGCCAGCGGGGAAATAATTTGATCCAGTGATAGTCGCATGCTTGCCTGCGGTCAGTACTATTGGAGAGATTGAGACGTGCGGCGCTGATTCCGACAAAACTGTATAGGTACTGGCTATAGCTGTAGTACTTCCGAAAACCGCACACACCGTATATGTATCCAACTGTGTGCCTCCTGGCCAACGGAACCAGCCACTGAATGAGCCGCCATTTAGCTTTCCTCTCTGAGAGTTCGGCACAATCGAGCAAGAGGATGCAACTATGAAACCAAAGGAAACCTGTTCTCCATCTGCATCGGGCCAACCTGAACCTCTGACTGCAATTGTTGCTCCCACCGGACCAGAAGAGGGACTGCTTTCCACACTCTCCGAATCAGTTTCTACTGTTGCGTATGATGGTGAAACGTGATGTATCGCTTCGTAGAACAACGAGCCAAGACACAACATCGCGCTAGCAAGGCAGGCAATGCTTACAGCTCTTGCACCAAGTTTCATTACAAGCTTCCTTAAACAACGTGCTTTACAGGTAAAACACGTAGAGGCCACCATCGAGGTCGCCCTATTTTGTATATTCCCCCATAGTAGAAGTGTAGTAGAGGAAGAGCATTTGCGTCAAGAAAAGAGGTAATTGGTACTACAATCCCTGTAATTTTAATTTTCTACATGTAGATGTGTCCCGGAACTCAGCGGTACTGCTGATATGCAAGAGGCCCGCTCTATCCTCCCTCGGCTTATCTTCTCGAGGATATGGTTGTATTTACCTTGCCAACTCCGAAAATCAACCGAAAGCCCGTTTATTGGAAATAGATGTGTGCGGGAACTTTTTGAGTTGTCGGCGACAAAAGCTTGCCTACTGCTTCCAGAAGTTGGTTGGGTTACGAAAAACAATCTGTAGGAAAGAAACAACGTATGCAGACAGATTTTTGGATGACAGAGGAGACATCTCACCCAGAACAATGCCCTTTGTGTAGTAAACCACTGAAAAATGGATCAACGACATGCTTCTCTTGTGGCTTCACAACCCATCCTCCTTCCGGTTCATCCGTATGGATTGATCCCACCGTCTATGCGTATCCTACCTCATTATCACGGGTACAGCCCTGGTGGGTCTCTCAGCAAACAGAAGAGCGAGATCCCAGGCAATTCCCAAAACCAAAACAGCAGCCAAACCCAATTACTCCTATTCCTCCACGTGCTTCTGCACAACCAGCTAATGCCGCGCTTGGCTCGATTGTTATACCAAATGAAGGTAGTTTCGACCAGAAAAATTCTCCCCTTGGCAGAGAGAATAAGCGGCTAAAGAAGAATCGAAGCACAATTTGTCCTCCAGATGAAGTGTCAGCTCTTGAGAGCGTACAGAAAAACTCATCTGTCTGGCAATATGAATCGCCTAATTTTCACGCAGCTGGCAGCGTACCGGTGCTTTCGTTATTAGTTTCAGAAACCCCTACGCAGCCCGAGCTGGAGTCGCGTAGCAAATCAACACCCCATTTGCCTCATATTGATGAGATTGATACAGTTCCCACCCTGAAAGATACCCATTTTTTCGCATCTTCTAGGGCACTTGTTCCCATCACTTCTCAATATAACATGGCAACTTTCAGTGGAACTGGCGATACTACTGTCAATGTTCTCGCATCCACAGAAAGCAGCCCATCCTCGTGGACCTCTGGAGCAGCATCTCAGTCATCTTATGCGCACCATATTTCTAGCCGCAGCAAGCGCAAGAATGTCCGCTCTACTATTTCACTTAATCCTCTTGATCGCATGCGTTGGTGGCTGTTACGCCCTGGACGTATCGAGTTTATGTTATGGTTGGGTGGAACAATCACGTTGGTCACTGTCACATGCGTACTCTTGCTGATCACCGCCTTTAGTTTTGAATGGCTCACTCCTGGCTCTGCAGGCATTTCATCAACAAACTCGGCCGGAAGTTTTGACGGATCGCATCAGCAGGCAACTGTAACTGTCACTCCTGGATTGGCTTCGACAGGCACTAATACGGGAACTCAGCGTCCCATTACAACAAGTGTCCCCAGCACCCCTGGGCGCTCGTCTCCACCTGGTGTCACCCCTATCCCAACGTCAGTTGCTTCGGGTGGCTCTGGTGGCCAACCCACACCCGTCGGACAAACGCCAGTCCCTGTCAGTCCTACGCCCGGCAAGACGCCGACAGCACCGCCCACGGTGACGCCGACAGCATCGCCCACGGTGACGCCGACAGCACCGCCCACGGTGACGCCGACAGCCAGCCCTGCCGTTTCGGGAAGTTCAAACCTGGGTAGTGCATTGGGCTATACTGGAGGCCCTTCATTGGGTAAGCAATTGGCTAGTCTCAACCCCTTGGTATGGGTAATAATAGCTTGCTACAGTCTCTCAATGGCACTATTGGGCGTTGCAGGTGTTCTGCATAAACGTCGCAGATGATGCACCTTGAATTTTCCTGATTGGATCTCAAATCCATAAACTCAAGATGGCAGGAGTTGAACTTATTGTATGCTTGGAAGAAAAAAAATTATATTGAGTTTTGTAGCGCTTGCAATGCTTATTGGCAGTGTCGTCCTGGCATTTGGTGCGCTTGGGCATGATCTACACTCGACATATGCGCAGCAAACGGTCGGTGTAACGGTACAGGACTTTTATATCTCAGCTAGTTATGATCCATGGGGGACGACTTTCGACAGTAATGGAAATGTCTGGTTGGCTATTCCTGGCTGCGATCCTTCCCCTACTTGTAGCTCTAATACTCCTCCAGGAGTAATTGCCAAATATAACCCTGGCACCAAAAATTGGATGGCTACCTACCAGTTACCCTCTGGTTATGCTCAACCCCTCTTCTTGGCGTTTGATGCACAGGGGCGATTGTGGTTTCCTATGCCGATGGATAACTCTATTGGTATGCTCAATCCTACTAGTAAAACCTTCAAACAGTGGGCTATTCCTACGGCAAATGCGGGCCCATGGGATATAGCTGTTGACCACAACGGGATGGTCTGGTTCACAGAGCACTATACCAACCAGATTGGCCGCTTCGATCCAGCCACTCAAACATTCATGGAGGTGCCTACTCCCGCGTTAAATAGTCAGCCATATGGTATAGTAGTAGATGCTTCCAACAATGTGTGGTTCACCGAAAATAACTCGTCGGTTGCCCTGATTGGCGAGTATACCTCAGGGGGCAGGTTGCTGGAGTATAAGATTCGTAACAGTCCTGCGCCTGGGTTGACGCCTCATTTGATGATAGTAGATCCAAACGGCAATATCTGGTGGTCGGAGGGATGGGCCAGTATGATCGGGGAGTTAAATGTTTCGCAAGCTGTGCCTGGCACCAATAAAGGCGTGACCGAATTTGCCTATCAGAAGCCCTGCGGTAATTGTGGCTCGCATACCTCTGGCATTAGCGTCGATAGCAATGGGCTTATCTGGTTTGATGACTCATTGCAGAACATTTTTGGGTCGTTTCCCGATAGTGGGAGCGGCTCATTTACGCTCTATAATGCACCAACGACAAACGGTCATCCACATGATGGCTTAAATGTGGATGGGCAGAATCGTATCTGGTTCAGTGAAGAGTTTGCCAATAAACTTGCGCAAGCGGTTCAAACAGGTGTTCCTATATCTACGCCAACAAATGGCTCATCGCCTTCGCCAACGAATACGACAGTCCCGTCTCCTACCTTAACACAATCACCGGCGGTGACTCCCTCACCCTCGCCAGGTACTACACTGGCACAGGATACTTTCCAGCGAGTTAATCAGACCTTCTGGGGTACCGCTTCGGATGGTCAGACCTGGGGTGGTGATGCCAATAGTTCAAATGTATTTTCCATAATGGGAAAGGTCGGTCAGATTGCTAACGGCAGTACCAGTTATAGCGCAGTGCTTGGACCGATCGCAACAGACGCTCAGGTTTTGTTTAGCGGCTCACTGAGCAATTTCAACAATACCAATCTTGGAGCTGTCCTACGTTGGATGAATGGTAATAATTGGTACAAAGCCTATTTCGATGGCACTAATCTCATCGTGCAGAAAAAGGTAAATGGTGCCACAACTATCCTGGGGAAAGCCCCATTTGCTGCTACCGCCGGAACCTCCTATACCTTGCGTTTTAGCTTGGTCGGCTCGACTCTTTCAGCGAAGATCTGGCAGACAGGTAGTTCTGAACCAGCAAACTGGATGGTCACGGTACCCGATAGCACATTCCAGTCGGGATACTGTGGCTTGCGTATACTGGTCCAAAACGGTGCCGTAGCAAAAATTACTAGCTTTAGCGCCACATCACAGTAACATATAGGGCGCTCTTCATTGCACCCTTGTTTGGGCTCGACTCTCCACGCGGACGCGATGAAGAGCGCCTCTACACGTTACGCCTCTATAATTGATAAAACCTCTTTTCTCCGTAGACTTGCCCGCCTCGCCGTGATACAATGCATTGGATTGGGCATTAAGATACATTGCATGTCCATACTCCTAAACATACAAGGAGAACACTCTATGCCACGAGGACGCAAAGGACCTCCACAAGATAGTATCGATAGTATCCTGCTGGCGATGAGCCGCCGCTCTGATATCGAATCTGAGACACTTTCGCATTATTTTGATCGTCTGGATGAAGAATGGACAGACGGAGCACGAGATAAGGTGCTACACCTGCTGCGCACAAATGATGTTACAGCGCAATCCGCGGCTGTGTTGATTCTTTCTGAGCTAGCTACTGACTTTGATTTGGAAGAACTAGAAGACTTTGTTGCTGATCCAACCGTTGGTGATCTGGCAAAACTTACATTAGCGCCCGTACTAAAAGAGCTAGGTTCAGAGATGGCAGATGATGGTATAGTCGAATACCTGAACGATCCCGAAGCCGCGATGCTCCGGATGCAGATGCGCCTGCTCGAACTGGTGGGGCAAAGTGAACTAGGTGTGGAATCTGTGCTGGAAGATGTGCTCACAATGCCAATGGATCGCCGCCTGGGCTTCATAAACTGGCTGGGAAGTAGCCAGGACCCACGTGCTATCCGGCTACTCATTCCTTTGCTTGAGAATCAATCTAGTAAAATTGTGACGGCGGCAATTGAAGCTCTCGAACAATTAGGACCCATCACTGCGAATCAATCGATACCGGCTTTGAATTACCTGCTTGCTAACAGCTCAAATCGTCAATTGAAACAACGGGCAAGAGCTGCTTTAGGACACCTGACTATGTATTCGACTTCTGGTGTAGAAGATACCGCAATGGAACAAACTTTTCAGCAACTAGAGCCATTGCACGAAGCGCGTGTCAGTTTCGTTGACGGGTCAGGCGCTCAGATGGTTATGCTCTCATGGCAACGTGATGATGGGTTGCTAAAAGGCGTCAATGTGCTTTACCAGGATACTTGGGGCATCAAGGACTGCTATGGAACCGACGAAATGGAGGTTGATCGTTGGTCTGAACTGGTGGAGAGTATGGAAGAGCAGGGCTTTGGTAGCTTTCAAGTTTCACTGGATTACTGTCGTGCTTTGATCGCGGATGCTCGTGCTATAAATAAACGCACACGTCATAAATTGCCTGTTGCCTATGCGATCTGGAGACCTTTGATCGAAGCTGATGAGTCATCAAAAAAGAGTACTCCTGTTGAGGTCATCCTGGAGCACATTACTCTTACTCCCACCCTCGCTCAATTAGCTGAACGTGGTGATGAGCTTCTACAGTTACGGGAATTTGAATCCTGGACGTTTGAACCATTTGCAAGCATTCAGCCATATGTTAATTCCTATATAGGAGCTTTTAGTCCTGTAAATTCCTCACGGGGTCGTAAGCGTAAAGGAGTACAGAAAACTAATCAGGAAACGATTGTAAGCGAGGTGCTTGAGAAGGTTGTCGATGATAAGTGGCGTCTGCTATACGAGGCTCGTTTACGCCGTCAGGGGGCTCTCTTCCAGTTTGTGGGGCGTCAAGATGATGCTCTGTTAGTGAGCGCTGTTGCTGCTGCGCTCCACCCCGATTCCGGTTTAGCACCGCAAGAACAGCCTTTTCTGCGGGCTTTTATGCATCGTTCACTCGCCAATGGCCTGCTCCGTATGATGGCTGAGGCATTGGAAGGAGGGCCATTTAGACCCTTACCGCTCGATCTGTTCTCCGAGAAAGATGATCTTTACTTTTAACGTAGCTCTGGCACCGCCTCCGGCGGCAGGGTGGGAGAGGAAGGCGGGGACACCCCGCACCCCGCCAAGGGGCCTGCAAGGCCCCTTGCAACCCTCTGCTGAATAGTTACCTTTTAACATACGAATTAGACTACCAAACCGGGTTCATTACCAGTCCAGTAATCAGCTTCGGGTAAAAGTAGGTGGATTTCTGTGGCATCCGGTCATCTGCCTCCGCTATGTCACAGATTTGTCTTACCCGTGTAGCATTCAGTAAGAGTGCGGCTTGTGCATCACCCTTTCGTACCGCATCTAACGCCTGTTGCGCATCGCGTGTATACTGGATGTGCGTCCCTGCAGTCATGTCTTCAGCTCTCAGTCCAAGCAACTCCTCCAACACCAGTCTATGCGTGACCGCGACATCTAGCGCATTCCAGGGTGCTGAATGCCTGCTCTCCTTCATACGCTCCTTGCCCCCATCATTCAAGGTCAGTAGCCAGGTCTTCTCCGACGTGCTGAGAACAATTGATGGAGTGGATGCTCCCGCCTGCGCCAATCGTTCGAGAAGCGTCTCTTGCGATTCCCCTGCTGTGCCTGTTTCGTGTATAGTGAAATACCGCGCAAGCTGCTGGTTTGTTAGCTTGTTGAGCGCATCCTCACTCAAGCCGAACAGCAGGCGATGTGTGGGTAATACCAACAAACCGGGATCATCCAGATCGGTCAGGGCCATCAGCACAAAATTCGCTGCATCCTCAGGGTCTAGCTTTCGATGCATTGTTCGTACTTCCTCGCGGTAGTTGAGAGCTGTTTCATAGCGATGGTGTCCGTCCGCGATAAACAGTTGACGCTTAGCGAAGAAGTTTTGGATAAGCGCAATCTGCTGCTCGTCAGTGATGGGATGCAGAAGGTGTTCTTCATTTGCCTCGTCGGTAATCTGTACCTCGGCTCTAACACCGTAGGAACTGAGCAGTCTGCGTATCGTGCCTTGAGGATCATCGTACAGGCTCATAATGGGGCTCAGGTTCGTAACGCATGCTCGTAACAGCTTCAGACGATCGTCTTTTGGTTTAGCCATTGTGTGCTCATGCGGTAACACAATGCGTGCGCTCCATGGCTCCAGTCGTACACGAGCCAGCAGGCTGGAACGTGTATAAGTCTGACCATTATGTGTGTATGTCTGCTGGTACAGGTAGTAGCGGGGAGTCGGGTCCTGCCGCAAAATAGCAACCATACGCCATTCAGCGTATATTGATGCCGCTCGAGTGTAGCGATTATTCAGTGTAGTATCCCCTGGCTCATCAAGTCCCAGTTCGAGACGAATAATATTATAGGGACTGCGGGCGTAGTATCTCGCCTGTGCCTCCTCTGAGATCACATCGTAGGGTGGGGTGATAACCTGTGCCAGGTTGCCGACTACTTCACTATTGTAACGTATCCCTCGTAATGGTTGAACATCGGCCATCGTTTGCTGTTCCTTCACTTTCAATAACGCTTGGTTTTTTCGGTCACATTCTATCACGCACGAGATAATCTTATCTCACCGCTTTTTCTCCTCTGGAGTATGCAGCACATTCATTACTTTGTTCTAAAAATATTAGAATATTTGTTCGAAAAACCTCTTGACAATTTGACCGATCCATGGTAACATGAGTCTTGTTAGAACAAAAGTTCAAAACTAAATATGCTCTCTCAACCCCTATCTTTCTTCTTTATCAACCTCTTTCTGGCGGTCGGGTGCAATCCCCCTCTCCCCCTCCCGACCGCTGTGGCGGGAGAGCTTGCTTGCCCCATTTTACTTATTTCCTGCTATATCTTGACGCTTCTTGCTTCTATCGCTAGAATGAAGGGAATTAAAAGCAGGTCCCTCGTGTATGAAAGGTACTTGTATCGATGGATCCAATGCTAGTGGAGTATATCGGGTTTATTATAGCCGCTCTCATCCTCGGTTGGGCTCTCGTAGAGCTTAACAGGAAATACTTTCACCAACGAAAGGTAGATTTTAAGCGACTGGACAATTGGGTCAAGTTGGATTACACCCGTGCGGATGATGTTGAAGAGCCCCTACCGAGCAAAGTTAGCAATGAGGGCCTGAAAGATTCACCTGAACCGGACATTCATGAAAGAGCACAACAAAATGGACATCATTCGGAGAGTAAAAAGCTCTTGTAAAAACAAGTAATATTGCTGTTATGGCTTTCCCTTATTCTTTTTGCTCCTCAAGCATGCGTGTTACTTCTGCTAATACATCATGTACGTCCAACTCTGGAAAGTCCTCGGATTCTCTTAGTCCATCCGTTAACTGGGTCTCCCCGCTAGTGTTTGCTGCTTGCTGCATACCTTCAAACTCCTGGAAAAAATCTTGCTCGCACGCATCCAGGGCTTGTTGAGTTGTAAGATTACCATAGATGATACGGGGAATCAGGCTATGGTACATTGCCACTGTTTGCATTATTGCTCTGAAGACAAGCTGAAACTGTTCCTGTGTGATCCCTGTATTAGCAAGTGGCACGGCCTCCTCCAAACGCACCTCTCCATCATCCAGGTCGAGTCCAAATTTTCCCATCGCGATACGATAGTTGACTGCCAGCAGGGCTTCGAGACATTCCAGGCGCTTCCTGGTTGTTACTGAGCTGATGTGTGGAACGATCAGCATCAATTTCCGTGCCTCGTCATTCTGTTGAATGTTTACAATCATCCGCCACTGTCCATTGTTTCCATGAAAGGCAAGTTCGATAATCTCCTGCTGCTGATCTACATTGGCGACGCGTAGACCCATTTCGGTCAGGTAGTTCAAAAGTTGGGGGATACCGAAACTATCAGCCATGCAATGCTCCTTCTGTATCTACTAACAGTTGGCCGATGAAGTTTGTGAGGCAATGGCGGTAAATAAATATATTTACCACCATTTTGTTTCAGTATAACATATTTTGATTAGTTTATTGACGAACAAATAGTCTAATGAAAAGGCGGAAGACCTGGCAATAGCAGGCCTTCCGCCTTTTCATTAGCTTCAATTTCCATCCAACATTTCACCTTGAGTAAGTGCCATGCCGGAGCTACGCTCGCTAATCTCAACGTTAGCACCTACGCCCTTGCGGAGCATAGGCACCTTGTCGAGGGCTTCCCAGGGCGCGTCGATATCGGTGCGACCAAAATGGCCAAACGCAGCGGTGGGTTGATAGATGGGACGACACAGGTTCAGCGCCTGTATGATGCCAGCCGGACGCAAATCGAAATGCTCATCAATCAAACGGATGATCTCCTCATCGGAGACTTTGCCCGTACCAAATGTATCGACAAAGAGCGATAGCGGACGGGCCACACCGATTGCATAGGAAACCTGTAATTCCAGGCGGTCTGCGAGACCAGCAGCCACAATATTTTTAGCGATATAGCGTGTCGCATAGGCGGCCGAACGATCTACCTTTGTTGGATCTTTTCCGCTGAATGCGCCACCTCCATGGTGAGCCATGCCACCATAGGTATCTACGATGATCTTACGTCCGGTCAGTCCAGCATCGCCCATTGGACCACCAGTAACGAAACGCCCGGTAGGGTTCACAAAAAACTTTGTGTTGCTATCGAGCAAATGCGCTGGAATAACAGGTTTAATGATATGTTCGATTACATCCTGGCGAACCTGTTCCTGATCGATGTAGTCCGCGTGCTGCGTCGAGATGACTATCGTATCGACGCGCACAGGGCGACCATATTCGTACTCTACAGTCACCTGGCTCTTACCATCAGGGCGCAGGTAGGCCATCGGACCAACACCACCCCAGGATTTTCGGCGCACTTGCGAGAGCTGGCGGGTAAGTTTGTGCGCCAGGCTGATCGGCATTGGCATATATTCGGGAGTTTCGTTGCATGCGAAGCCGATCATCATACCCTGGTCGCCAGCACCGATGCGCTCTAACTCATCATTGCTCAGGTGTACCACACCGCCTTTCGTCTCCAATGAGTGACTGACACCCAGGTCGATGTCTGGCGATTGTTTCCCAATCGAGGTTACCACGCCACAGGTTCGGTAGTCGAAACCGTAATCCGCGCTGATATACCCCACCTGCTCGATGGTCTTGCGCACTACCGCAGGCATGTCGATCCAGGCCGTCGTCGTAATTTCACCTGCGACAAGCACTAGGCCTGTTGTTGTGGCAGTCTCGCATGCTACACGTGCTGAATGGTCTTGCGCTAAAATCGCATCAAGCACACCATCCGATATCTGGTCGCATAATTTGTCAGGATGCCCCTCAGTAACCGACTCGCTTGTGAAAAACGATTTCGGACTTCGCATAAAATTGCTCATTGGTTAAAGTTGATCTCCTTTCTTGAGAACCTGCGTCCCAAGTGTCAAATAGAATACAAAAAAACCCCTGAGACTCAGGGGTGTTAGAGTTATGGCTCATTCCCCTCATCTTGCGGTTTATACCGCCGGAATTGGCACCCTTCCTGCATGTCGGCAGGTGGGTTGCCGGGCTTCATCGGGCCGTTTCCCTCCACCTCTCTGGATGAGAGCAGATATCGCTGCGCATCTTTAGTTATACAGGTGCTACTCGCTTACAAAGAGTATATCCAGGAAAGAACTCGCCTGTCAAGCAATATATAGTGGCGCGATAAAGCATGCTCCTACAAAATTGCTCGCTTAGGTACCTGATTCCCACGAATTCAGGTATTTTTCCTGCACTGAAGTGAGCGTATCAATGCGCACACCCATCGAGTGGAGTTTGAGGCGCGCAATCTCTTTATCGAGTTCAGCAGGCAGCGTGTAAACGCGAGGTTTCATTTCTTTCGCGTGTGTAAGCATGTACTCGGAACCTAGGGCCTGGTTGGCAAAGCTCATATCCATCACGCTTGCGGGATGTCCCTCCGCGGCAGAAAGATTGACCAGGCGCCCCTCAGCCAGCAGATGAACCTGGCGGCCATCAGCATAGGTGTACTCATCTACGAAGTCACGCACGCGGCGCTTTTGGGTGGCGAGCTTCTCCAGCTCTGGAATGTTGATCTCGTCGTTAAAGTGACCAGAATTTGCAATCAGAGCACCATTTTTCATACGCTCCAGGTGCTCGCGGTCAATTACATTGACGTTGCCAGTGACCGTGATAAAAATGTCACCTACTGCTGCGGCTTCAATGCCAGGCATCACACGATACCCGTCCATCACCGCCTCGAGCGCACGAGTCGGATCGACCTCGGTTACGATCACATTCGCGCCCAAGCCATGCGCGCGCGAAGCGACGCCGCGACCACACCAGCCATAGCCAAAGACCACAACAGTACGTCCCGCCAGCAGAATATTGGTCGAACGTATAATCGCATCTATCGAACTCTGGCCCGTACCGTAACGATTGTCGAACATGTGCTTGGTGTCCGACTCATTGACTGCCAGTACGGGGAAGCGTAGCACGCCATCCTTCTCCATGCTGCGCAGGCGAATGACGCCGGTGGTCGTCTCTTCCATGCCGCCAATAATCACGGGAATCAGTTCGGTGCGTGAGGTGTGAAGTGTTGAAACAAGGTCGCAGCCGTCATCCATCGTCATATTGGGCTTATGGTCGAGCACAGCATTGATATGGCGGTAATACGTTTGCTCATCCTCGCCCTTGATAGCGTAAGTTGGGATGCCATACTCGCTAATCAGAGCAGCGGCTACATCATCCTGGGTTGAGAGCGGGTTCGAGGCACAGAGCACCAGGTCTGCGCCGCCGGCTTTCAAAGTAATTGCAAGGTTCGCGGTTTCGGTGGTTATATGCAGGCAGCCCGACATACGTATGCCCTTCAAGGGTTGATCTTTCGTAAAACGCTCCCGAATAAGACGCAGCACCGGCATTTCCTTGGCAGCCCACGCAATGCGGTCTCTACCGCGTGTGGCTAACAAGATATCTTTGACATCTCCTTTGATTGAAATTGTCATTAAAAATGTATTCCCTTTCTTCGAAAAAACATGTCTGTACTAGTTACAATGGTATCGTATCACTTTTCATCGTGATTCTCTTCGGAACAGACGCAACTGATACATCCGCTACAAGTGATACAAATGATACAAGTGATACAAACTACCGAAATGCATAACGTTCCCGATTATCTTTTTGAGTATTTAGGCTCATCTCGGATACCAGTTAGGATCAAAATGCGAACACTCAACGAGGCTCTGATAACGTCCTGCAACATCGTCCATCGACAAGGTACGTAAGCGACCAATACTGAAGTCTTCACACACGTACGATCCAATGATATTTCCGTGTACGACGCCACGCTTGATCTCATAAATGCTGTAATTACCATCCTGCTCCGGTTCAACGGTAGAAAGATAGCCAAGCAATCCTCCTGCGAATGCATCACCCGCGCCCGTGGGGTCGATGACCTCTTCGAGCGGATACGCCGGGGCGCTAAAGAACGTGCCATCAGCGCCAAAGAGCATCGCTCCATAGCTTCCCTGTTTGACCACTACATACTGTAATCCCACATCCAGCAGTTGGCGCACACCTGCGACGATACTGGAGCGATTGGTATATTGTCGGATCTCTTCTTCACTCATCAAGAGCATGTTAACGCGCCTGATAACTTCGCTCAACTGCGGGCGTGCAGTCACGATCCATAGTTCCATCGTATCGAGGACCGTGAGATGTACTCCGTGTACCTGCTCCAGCACTTCTAGCTGCAATTCTGGCTGGATATTAGCCAGGAACAGCAATTTACTGGAGAGATACTCCTCAGGGATAACGGGGTGGAAGCCCGCATAGACGCCTAGCTGGGTATCCAGGGTGTCACGCGTATTCATATCCATGTGGTAGCGCGCGGTCCAACGAAATGTACTTCCCTCAACAATCTGCAGACCAGCTAGATTTACCGGGCGTTTACGCCAGAAATCAAGATGCTCGCGTGGAAAATCACTTCCCACTATAGCTACCAGGTTGACCTGGCTATACAGCGAAGCCGCTGTTGTAAAGTATGATGCAGCGCCACCAAGGGTTTCCTCTGCCCTCGCAAAAGGGGTCTCGACTGTGTCGAAAGCCACAGAGCCGACAACCAGTATAGACACTCCTCCATCCTCCCTTTCAGAAAAACATGCATTATACGGGCGTCGAATTACTCAAGTGTTCGATGACGCCATCAAGAAAAGCCAGTGTATTGCCGAATTTCTCTATGGCCATATCACGGGCAGGAGCAGTATTGAGAGATTGGTATAATTCTACAAAACGCTCTTCGATATGCCGAAGGATAGCGGCCAGGATTTCAGCGTTGACGGCACGATTGGGATAACGAGCGCCAAACTCGATCAATGATGTGACAACTGCCAGTCCGCTCAATCGGCCTAGTTTATCGGCATCGTACAGAATTCGTATCTCCAGGGGAACCGATTCCCGTTCATCAGGAACAATGGCTTTGGTATGTGCCAGGATGATCTGCTCCACCCTGCTGATGTGCTCGGATGGCACGTCGAGTTGGTGCAAAAATTCCACGGCCATCTCGGCTGATTTCAGATGATGGCCAGGAAAACCATACTTAACGGTAGAGATATTGTGCAGATAGGCTGCGATAACCAGGGCATCCATGTCCAGTGCGCTGATATCTTCCCCGCATCCCTCCAATTCTGCGGTCAGCATCTTACAATTCGCTACTACGGCACTGATATAATGAAATCCTTCCTTGCCCAGCACTGTTTCCACATGATCCGTGACAGCTTGCACAATTCCCATGTCCATCAAGTATCAGCCTGCCTCTCAGTATCATGATAGCCCAAACAAAGCTCACTTAACGACATTTTATATGGTGGTCGAGCTATACCTGCCTCGGTAATGATGGCGGTCACGTAAGAGTGGGGTGTGACATCGAAAGCAGGATTTGCCGCATCTATGCCAGCAGGAGCAATCAAAGTCCCTCGCACGTTTGTGATTTCATCAGAGTTACGCTGCTCTATAGGAATTTGCTCGCCCGATGAAAGCTTGAGATCAATCGTGGAACGCGGAGCTACCACATAGAAAGGGATAGAGTGCGCTTGTGCCAATACCGCGACACTATACGTCCCGATCTTATTAGCTACGTCACCATTGGCAGCGATCCTGTCGGCACCAACAAAAACAGCTTTGATGCCTCCATGCCGCATGAAATAGCCTGCCATACTGTCAGTGATTAATGTTAAAGGGATACCTTCCTGCTGAAGCTCCCAGGCGGTCAAACGCGCTCCCTGCAGCACGGGTCGTGTCTCATCGACGTAAACATGCAGGTGTTTGCCAGTTCTATGCGCGACGTACATCGGTGCCAGAGCTGTTCCCCAACCCGCGGTCGCCAGCGATCCAGCGTTGCAATGTGTCAGCAGGATGTCGCCATCTGCAATCAAATTTGCCCCATAGCGACCCATTTTCAAACAGGCTTCGAAGTCCTCATCCGCAATCGCCTGGGCTTCGTCCTTTAAGACCTGGGCCAAGCGTGACAATGCGTATTGCTTGCTGATAGCGCGCTTGGTGCGGCGCAGCATACGCTCAATTGCCCACTGGAGATTTACCGCCGTGGGACGGGTGCGAAGAAACAACTCACCAACGACCCGCAGGTGCTCCTGTGCCTCGCCGGTTGTCAGTGTTTCACCACGTTCGCGCAGTAGACGGTAAATGGCCAGCGCCATTCCAAAGGCTGCTGTGACGCCGATAGCCGGGGCGCCACGCACTTTCATCGTTATAATTGCCTCTGCCACCTGCTGCTCATGGGTGAGCGTGAGATAGACGACTTGTCCCGGTAGGAGTGACTGGTCGATCATACACACAGATTCGCCCTGGGCGTCTTCCTGCCACCAGACAGTTCGCATCTCACGCAGGTGCTTTTCGTCCGTCATAGAGAGGTAGTGCTCCTTATTTCCACTTGGATTGCTTCGTGTATGGTACCATAAGTAAGGGTTTATGGGCAAATGCGCCGGACTCAAATTCATTTCCCCCATCAGAGTCATTTCCCCCATTAGTACTAACTCAACGGCTACTGATTTCGGCGATTCTGGCGGATATGCTAACATGATAAACAATAAATTACGCGAACGCCGTTATCATTACTACATGCATCATCATGTTACTGAAAGCGTTGATTGTCCGTTCCACTACACAGAAGGATGAAAAGCCTTTCCGCACCCGCAGGAACATTAATATGAAGTCTGCGTGGCCCGGAGATGTGCTACTATCGCTTGATGGAACGGACAAGTCGATAGCTGTAGCCGTTGAAGGGACGTAGTGCATGGCCAGGGCGGAAACCAGGGAGAACTCTTGGTCCTTTGACCAGATTTATGATGAATATAAAACGCCCATCTATAACTATGTGTATCATCTGGTAGGGGACCGCGAGCAGGCAGATGACCTGACACAGGATACCTTTTTGAAAGCGTTTCGAGCGCTACCGAAAATGGATGCAAACCTGAAGTTGTCGGCCTGGCTGTATCGTATCGCAACGAATACAGCCTATGATGCGCTACGTCGTCGCAAGTTGATTGCCTGGCTTCCCTGGCAAGACCTTGATCACGAACCAGCGGATGTAGAAAGTGCTGACCCTCAAGAAATTTATGGTACAACAGAACTTGTACGTGCAGCTCTCCGTCGAATGCCTCAGCAGTACCGGGCAGCATTATTGTTGTATACTCAGGAAGGCTTCTCTTATAGCGAGATTGCCCACACTCTGAATATCGCCGAGAGTGGCGTCAAGATGTACTTGTCCCGTGCGCGTCAATCCTTTAGAGAACATTACAGGGCATTAGAACAAGGAGGAGGCACAAAATGAACTGCGAGCAAGTCGAGGAGCTACTTAGCGCTTACCTTGACAATGCGCTCGCAACTGGAGAACGGCGAGAGGTTGCTGCTCACTTACAAACATGTACAAAATGCAGCGCCTTACTGGCCGAATTCAGTCGCAACGATGCCTTACTCTCGCATCTGCCCCGTATCAGTCCTGATCCGTCCGTGCGCAACCGCATCTTTTCTTCACCCGAATTTCTTGAGCTTACAGGTACATTCGATATTATAAATGAGACCCAAAAAGAATGGACGGTACCTAAGCTCCCCGCGAAGAGCCCTCGACGCGATACGCCAGGTCGTCCACAGTTAATAGCCCTCCCCGGGGGCCGTAGCACCTTGCCAACTTCAGCAGTAAAGCCCGCAACCCAGCAACGACAATCAGCCCAGCGTCGCCGAAATTCGGGAAGATTGCACGCGTTGCTGCCGGCTATCGCTGCCGTCGTGATTCTGGCTATTGGTGTCGGAAGCCTGCTCGGACTTAATTTCTGGCTGCATCAAACTCAAACAGCAGCGGGTAATGGAGCAATTACTCCACCCGCTGGTCCACAGCAGAGTGGACCTCTAGCAGCCGGTATGCGCTTTGTTTTCCTGCGTGATGGGACCCTCTGGAGCGTTCTCGCCGACGGCAGCAGCAAACAGGCCGACCGCCTTACTACTGCCAATGTAACGGTAGCAGCAAACTGGGTGATCAGCCCGGCACAGGCCGGACGTGCAGCTGGTGATATGCTTGCCTACATTGATCTCCAGAATGCCCTCATCCATACTATACGCAGCGATGGGCAACAGGATAACATTATCAAGCAGCCTTTGCTCAAAACAAGTGTGCAACCCACATCTGTTTGGGATACTGATACAGGAGCGACTATCCTGAATAGCCTTGCCTGGTCAAAAGATGGGAGTATGCTTGCATTTGTTGCAGATCCCACTGGCAGTGGCCAAACACGACTGTATATATACTCGACTGTGACAGCTACGACGCAGGTGGTGCCACTTTCTAGCAAAGGAAGCGTTTCTCATCCTGTCTGGTCTCCTGATGGTATACGATTGGCCTTTGAGCTTACGAACAATGGGTTGATCAGTATTCTCGACTATAATACACAGAACCATGGCGTATTGACGATAACCAACGGGATAATTTCGCGGGCAAATACAGCAGAGACCGTCCTAACTCTGGACTGGTCACCGAGCCTGGATGCACCCGCTATTACCTGGAGTGTTGGAACAATAGGGCATGTCCACAGCCTTTGGGTCCGCCGTGTAGGTGTAGGTGAAGCGATTGCGCCGCACCAACTGCTGGTAGGTGACTACGTTCAAGCGATCTATAGCCGCAATGGTCACAATGGGTTGGGAAGTTGGCTGGTTGTGACTTCAGTTTCAGGACGCGCTGGTGATTTATGGCGTATCGATATTGTACCTGGTTCTGGTTTTGTACCCCTGACTGCCGGTAGACAAGTCAGTTTTGCACAATGGTCGCCCGAGGGTACGCATGCTGACTACCTGGATGCGCTTTCTTCAGGCGTGGGTACATTGCATATCGTAAACGTAAATTCTGGCGTTGACTCGCTTATTGCCAGGGCGGTTGTCAATGATCCTGTCCCGACCTGGTCTATTGATGGCCAACAATTGGCTTATAGTACAGGATCACACATCGGTATTGTTAATTTACAGGCAGGCGCTCGAATACTTTTCCTCAAACTGAATGGAGTAGCTTCAGCATTCGCCTGGTCTGCCGTCTCGCCGCATCAATTAGTCGTTGCCTTGCGCGATGTAAACCAGGGCATCTACCTGGTAGATTCGCAGCATAACACCTTTCTGCAAGTGGATAAGCAGGGAGCCAGCGGCCCAGTCTTGTGGACAGAGATTCCCTGATGAATAGCGGCCCAAGTTCTTAGCCGGGTCTCTATTTGTTCTGTTCGCATGGAATACTGATAGGAGCAAAATTGTAAAATCTTCAAAAAACTGTCATAGAATGTCTAGTTGTTGAGAAATTTGATACCAAAATTGATAACAAAGAGGGTGATCATACGTTATAATACATAGGCCTGGGATGGAAGGCGGGATGTTCGTGGGCAAGCAGATCCACCTCGACGAGCAAGCTTGTAGCGTACATCTGATTATTCGTGCAACCTTTTCCCCATGGGGTTTGTACGCGCACCTCTCAGAGTCGCGCGTTGCTTCCAGCATACGCGTGGTAAGGGGAGGACGAGCTGGCACCCCGTCCTCCCCTTACTTTTTCTAGGCATATTAAGAAGGGGTTGAATGCGATTCACTGTCCGGTCACTGGGGGGAAAATTAATAATTAGCGCGGCATTAACGCTTATGCTTTGTATGCTCCTTTTTTCAGCTGCCTCCTGGTATGTGTTGAAATCCTTGTTTGAGCACGAAGCAAAAAGTGATGCTACTTCACACCTCATACTTGTTAAGCAAGCATACCGAACCCAAGTTGCTTCATTGAAAAGGAACCTCACTGCAGAAGCTGCTAAAACTAAGATAATTGCTGCTCTAACCTCCCCCAGACTATCTGCACCTGCATCCAGTGAGTTAGCATCCGCAGTAAATCAGTATGGTCTCTCGTCGGCTGCTATCATCACTATGGATCGCAAGGTAATAGTAGGTATCCACTACCCGAAAGTCCTTTCTGGTACTATTCCACTGATAAAACAAGCCCTGGGTGGTGAAACCGTCTCGGCGCTACAGATGGCAGACGTAGACATCGCCGTTCCTATTAAAATTAAAAATGGTTCAGGTAAGCAAATTGGTGTGCTTTTAGCTTCGCAGAATATCAATGACGGTTTTGCATCTGACCTGGTAGAGATCGCTTCTAATCAGCTACATAGCGATGGATTGAATGTGGTGCTGTGCGAATCGAAACACATCTTAGGCACGACTGCACGCAATATTACTAACCTGGATCGACATATATCTCACGATGTCCGATGTCGTACAAGCTCAAGATCAAATAGATGGCTCACCTCCGTTGGTGATTGTGGACATAGAACCCCTTTATAATCTTAATGTTCATACTGAACGAGCTGTACAGATTCTAATTGGTCTGGGCATCTTTATTATTGCTCTTGGTGTGACTGCCTATACCCTTATTGCGCGGACGTTTTTCGTCCGCCCCATACGCCGGCTGCAATCGCGTGTTGCTGCCCTTGTAGCCGCCGATAGTGCTGACACAGAACTTTCGGCCTCAACAATTGACGAGTTGACTATGTTAGCCCGCTCGTTCAATCTCCTCTCAGAGTCTCTGAATACGCGTGAGAACGAAAGCAACGTCATTACAAAGCAAATGAGTGACTTGCTCGCGATGAGCGATGTTCTGATCTCTACACTGAACCTGGAGGATCTGCTTGGGGAGATCGTCTCACACCTGGGACACATCATGCATGCAAAAGGCGTAGTATTGCTCTTGTATGGCCGCGAAATGCAATCCCCCTGGGCGGTGGCTCAATGGTCGAATTCATACCTTTCTAATGGACATTTACCAGCCTCCAGCTCATCACAGCAATATGGGGCAGTCACCGTACATACAGATCCTGCTGGAGATATCACTATGGCAGTGACTTCAAAAATGGCTGCTATTACAGCTCCAGTCGCTCGCTCTGCTCCACCATCGAGTGGGAAACGGTCGGCTATCCGTGCCCCTAAGCTCACTTCTCAAACAGAACTAGCCTCGTTGCGTCGTCCTCGAATTCCGCGCCCGGCCTTGCGTGATCTTGATATGATCCTGGCACGTATGGCGATTCAGAAGCAGAAGATTGCCTATGGCGAAGACATACACATGATCTATCAGGAACGTGGCGAAACCTGGTCGCGCATGGCACTGGAGGCTGGTTATCGTTCGGTCATCTCTGTGCCTTTGCTTTTGCAAGAACAAACTATCGGTGCGGTTGTGTTCTATGGTGATAGACCCTACCAGGTAAGCCGACGTGATACATTTCTCTTAAGCACTGCAGCAATTCAGGCAGCTATGGCGATTCAAAATGCGCTCCTTTTTGCTGAGGTAAAGGATAAAAACGCTGCCCTTGAGCGTGCGAATAATCTGAAATCACAATTTCTTGCCACTGTTACCCATGAATTACGTACTCCTTTACACAGTATTATCAGTTATGGCGCGTTAATATTAGAAGGGTTCGTTGAAGGAGAACTTACTGCTGAGCAGGAAGAACATATTCAGTTTATAGTGCGCCGCGCCGAAGACCTATCACGCCTCGTAGACGATATGCTAGATCTCTCCAAGATCGAAGCTGATCGCCTGGAGATCAAGGTTGAGCCACTCGCACTTGAGTCGAGTCTGACGGAGGTCGTGAACCAACTGAAGCCAATAGCGAACAATAAGGGTTTATACCTGACGCTGGAAATGGAAGATTCGTTGCCAATGGTTACTGCAGATAGTCATCGCATACGCCAGGTCGTCATTAATATGGTCTCTAACGCTTTAAAGTTTACAGAAGAAGGTGGAGTAACCATTCGATGTAAGTTACTCGAACGCTACGACATGCTGCGTATCTCGGTCAGTGATACAGGTATCGGCATATCACCCGCCGCGCTTGACTATATTTTTGAAGCATTTCGCCAGGCCGATGGCAGTACCACGCGCCAGTTTGGAGGAACAGGATTGGGTCTAACCATTGCGAGGAAGCTAATCGAGTTGCAAGGCGGGGAGGTCACTGTGGAGAGCATCGTTGGGCAGGGGTCGATCTTCTCATTCACTTTGCCTGTAGCCTCTCCCTCCAGGGTACGTGTCGGATAGACAACACCGCAATCTTAAGGTGCCGATTATTGAGCAGTGTATAACGACATTGATACAAGAATTGGAAGCTGTGGATATGAACACACCTGTACCGCCAGTTACAACTCCTGGCACTCGCCAACCTACTATTCTTATTATTGAAAATGAAGTCTCGAACCGCATACTGATCGAGAGAGTTCTCTCAACTCGCGGCTATCGCTGCATTTCTGCCTCGAATGGTCAGGAAGCCTTGAACATACTCGATCACGAACATGTAGAACTGATTCTAACCGATCTCTCCATGCCAGTGCTCGATGGCTATCGCACGACACAGTTGATTCGCGAACGTCCAGCCCTGGTAAATGTGCCAATTGTGGCCGTCACCGCTTACGCGTTAAACGATGAAAACGAGGCGGCTATGCAAATCGGCTGCAATGAATATTTGACCAAGCCCTTTAAGCCACGCCAACTGTTAGAGGTGGTGGATAGATTACTTCTACAGGGATAAACACGAGAAAAAACTACATTGCTGGTACATTTCTGCAAAAAGTAGCGCATTTTGTGAGAATTTGTTATGATACGTGTTAATAGATGTGATCATTAGGCCGGTCATACTTATGAGGTGACCGGTCAATCTCTTTTGGATCACCATTGCTGAGTAATTGCCTGAAAGGTTGATTGTTATGGATATTCGCATCATAGAACAAGTCTTAGAAGAGGTGCAGTGCGATGCGCTGGTTGTAGGTGCTGCCTACATGAAGACGGGCCAACAAACCAAAAAACTTATGTTAGCGGGCATAGCGCGAGAAGTAGATAGCCTGCTGGGGGGCCTTATTCAGGATATCTACACTAATGGAGAGTTCAAAGGTGACTTGGGAGAGCTACTGACTCTTCACCCGGTGGGTAAGTTGCCCGCTAAACGCGTGCTGGTTGTGGGTTTAGGCGCTCAGGAGAAGATGACTACACAGACATTTCGTCGTGCCAGCGCCATCGCTGCACGCCATTTGCAGCAAACAGGAGCGCACCAGATCGTCCTGGCGCTTGATCAAGAGGAGTTTAACCTTGGACTTGACGAGACTGTACGGGCAGAAGTAGAGGGAGCATTATTGGGCCTGTATACTTTTAAAAAGTACAAGCATTCTAGCGTTAACGGAAACGGACAAGGTATTACCAGGATCAGCCTCCTGGCGAGTAATGAAAACGATGCCCTGCTCAAACAGGCATTACAACATGGTATTGCTCTGGCTGAAGCCACAAACTTTGCTCGTGATCTCGTCAATGAGCCACCCAACGTGCTGACTCCAACCGAACTGGCTAATCGTGCCAGCATTATGGCAAAGCAATTTGGCATGGAATTTGAGATACTGGATCGGCCTGAGATGGAAGCATTAGGAATGGGTGGCTTGCTGGCTGTGTCACAGGGAAGTGCAGAACCACCCAAATTCATCATTCTGCGCTATCGTGGCTCTCCTCGAGGTGCGGGAAAGGGTATCGCGCTAGTTGGCAAAGGCATCACATTTGATACCGGTGGCATTTCTCTCAAACCTGCTGAGCGCATGGATGAAATGAAAGGTGATATGGCGGGAGCAGCGGCTGTTATCGGAGCGATGCATGCCATTGCTGCATTAAAACCAGCCATCAGTGTCACTGCTCTGGTGCCGGCAACTGAGAATATGCCCAGTGGGACGGCCTACCGGCCGGGCGATATCCTGCGCATCATGAACGGTAAAACGATTGAGATTATGAATACAGACGCGGAAGGACGCCTGGTGCTGGCCGATGCGTTGTCCTACGCTGTAAAGGAGGGTCTATCTCCAATCATCGATGTAGCAACGCTCACAGGGGGCATTGTGATCGCACTCGGTTCGGTAATGTCAGGCATGTTCTGCAACGATCAGGTGCTTAGTAACGAGATTATCGCAGCAGGACAGATTGCAGGTGAAAAATTCTGGCCTATGCCGCTGGATGAAGAGTATGAAGAAGACATCCACAGCGATGTTGCGGACATCAAACAAACTGGGGGACGCACTGCTTCTTCGGTGAAGGCCGCGAAAATCCTGGAGCAATTCGTGGGAGATGCCCAATGGGCTCACCTCGACATAGCAGGTACGGACTTTATCGACGCTAAAAAGTCATACCAGGAGAAGGGAGCTACTGGAGTCGCAGTGCGCTCTCTGGTGGAACTTGTGCTTCTGAGGGCGCAATAACATCTCACTTGCGCTTCTTCGTAAAAGAACTAGATAAATGAGAAATGAAAGGCTAATTATGCTAAAACAAGAAACACTGGTGCCCAACTTCACGAGCAAAGATGCTCTCGTCGCCGAGTTGCTCGATTATATGCATGAAATCGAAGATCTTAAAGCTTTAAGTGGTCTCGCTGAATGGGATCAAAATACCGAGATGCCGGAAGGTGGAGCAGAAGTGCGTGGCTACCAGATGGCAACACTTCAAGGTATCATGCACGAGCGTTGGACTACACCGCGCTTAGGAATTTTGCTCGGTGAGTTGGGCGATGTAATCAGTCGAACAGAATATACTGATGCTGACCGCGGATTAGTACGTGAAGCACAGCGCAATTACGATCGCGCAATAAAATTGCCCCGCAAACTGGTCGAGGAGATAGCTCGTGTACAGGCCGGTAGTTTCGAAGCATGGCGGCGTGCCAGGGAACGCAATGATTTCGCCAGTTTCGCCCCCTGGCTCAGTCGCACCGTTGATCTACAACGTGAGGTTGCAGACCGCATTGGTTTTGCCGAAACTCGTTACGATGCGCTGCTAGATCAATTCGAGCCGGGAATGACAGCGAGCAAACTGGATAAACTATTTGCTCCCGTGCGCGACATAAGCATGACATTGTTGCGCCGCATTGAGGCCAGCGGCAACACAGTCGATGATTCCTGTTTACATGGCGAATTCTCGGAGCAGCAGCAGGTGGAAGTATCCAAATTGCTTCTTCGTGGTATGGGTTATGATTTCTCACGTGGTGGAATTGCCGTTTCGCCACACCCTTTCACTGCTGGCTTTGGCAGCCCATTTGATGTGCGTGTCACTGTTCACCCCGACAGGCACTTTATCCAGGCCTCAGTAATGGCTGCCATACACGAGGGTGGTCATGCTGTATATGAGCAGGGAAGCGCACCAACACTTGTGCGCACACCCATTGCAGGTGGTGCCTCGATGGGTGTGCATGAGTCGCAATCTCGCCTCTGGGAAAATGCAATAGGACGCTCAGTGGCGTACTGGGAAGGTCAGTTTGCTGCTGTTCGGGAAGCTTTCCCAGAGCAATTCGCTTCCGTGGATGCTGCCACATTCGCTCGTGCGCTTAACAAAGTACAGCCAAGCCTGATACGCATTGAGGCGGATGAGGTGACGTACAATCTGCATATTATCGTGCGCTACGAACTGGAGAGGGCGCTTATCAATGGTCATGTTGCCATTGAAACACTGCCGAGCCTTTGGAATGCGAAGTACCGCGAGTATCTTGGTGTCGAGCCTGCAACGGATTCCGAAGGGGTGTTACAGGATATTCACTGGTCTTTGGGTTTTGGCTACTTTCCGAGTTACACATTGGGTAATCTCTATGGCGCGCAAATTTTCACTGCGCTCCGCAGCGCATACCCTAACTTTGATGAGCGGCTAGCCACTGGCGATACAGCCTTTATCCTGGATTGGCTACGCGAAAAGATGTACACCTTTGGTGCCATCTACCAGCCCGAAACGTTGATGAAGCGTGTTACTGGCGAGCTTCCCGATCCAGAATACTTTGTACGTTACTTGACCAGTAAATTTGAGGTGGTGTATCACTTGCCTTAAATTTCCTGTTAAGCAGGTGAAGGGCAAAGATACGTAGCACGACCTGGGAAATATAATAGGTACCGGATCGTGCTACGTATCTTTGCCCTGAATATGCTATATTACTTCTATGAAGATTCACATGCGTTATTTTGCCTCGTTCCGTGAATCTATTGGACAAAATGAGGAAATATTGATAGTGCACGAAGGAGCTAGCGTCGCCGATGTGCGTGCATTGCTCCTCGCCCTCTATCCACGCCTGCAGCCCATCATGGACCGCTCTGTCTGTGCAGTCAATCACATCTACGTACCCACAGATACCACGCTTCGTGAGGGGGATGAGATAGTCTTTATCCCTCCTGTGGGTGGAGGTATGATACCAGCTAGGGAGCATCCAGTATGGAGCCATTGATTCAGATTACACGAGAACCTCTTGATCGCAACGCC
>WNGJ01000418.1_pt1 | contig 53360 bp, 55 predicted proteins | sample 5400611 | NCBI WGS metagenome assembly WNGJ01 (sample SAMN13153375, study PRJNA577476) | soil metagenome | isolation source: 40 cm soil or saprolite under Garry oak tree replicate 1 | place: USA:California | collected 2016-06-15 | reverse complement strand
ACACCCCGATGACCAATTCCGCGCAAGTGATTCGCTGGCCCTACCCATTGAACCATTGTGAGTGTGCAGTCAATACGCCTGAATATGGCTGCTGAGCCGCTCGACGCGCATTTCCGCACACCTCCCCTTGCTTCAAGAACAGTATAGCATACCCTGGCTATATTTGACAATAGGTGTGTTAGCTGGGTACAGGGTCTGTGAATGATTGCCAGGGCGACCAGGGCACATCCACCGAAGACCAAGCCCATCAACATCCGTAGGGGCGAGAGCGGAGGGGAGCGGAGGGGAGGGCCTTTAGGGTCGCCCGCGTCCTGTTCATCGTGCTGACATTTTGGAGGAACACGATCACCCCCCACCCCGCGGGCGACCCTAAAGGCCCTCCCAACCCCACATCGTCCTCCCTCGCCCCTACGGACCGTTCGGCCTCCTGCCTGACTTCCCGGCTTGGGTTGATGCGCATTGGGCGACCCTCGCGGTCGCCCTGGAGACTACTGCTGAGGAGGGGGTGGTTGTTGCCAGCTCTGCTGTGACTGAGGGGGCTGCTGCCAACCCTGTGGCTGCTGTGCTTGTTGGGTTGGTTGCCAGCCCTGCTGTTGTGGTTGGGTCGCCTGTGGCCATGCCTGCGGCTGTTGTGGTTGAGCTGGTTGCCAACCCTGCTGCGGCAGAGGTTGAGATGGTTGCTGCCATGCCTGTGGTTGTGGCTGCTGAGGTTGAGATGGTTGTGAATACTGGGCGTACTGAGGCCAGCTTTGGGGCTGTGCTACCGCCTGCGGTGAAACTGCTCGGAGCAGTAGCACTCCACCGGCGATTGCGGCGACCATGCCTAATATGTATATCCAGGAGCCGAGGGCATTTGCCATTGTCGGCGAGGCTGATAGGTGTGATTGGGTGAGTTGATTGGCAACGCTGTTTGTATCGGTTGTTAGTGACTGGAACAGGCTAAACATCTGGCCAGCCCCGATGGTGGAGATAAAGAGAAAATGGTAAGCGATACCAGCAATCCCCAGGACTATCACTGCATAACTCGCGCGACGGACTTGCGTCTCAACAGGTGCTGTAGATGCTCCAAAGGGTGCGTCCTTTGATAGAAGAAGAGTAGCTATCACCAGTATGGCGATTGCCAGTAATGCTTCAACCCAGATGAGGCCAGCGAGTATTGATATGAAGCCAGTTCCTACAGTAATTGATGCGGAATGCGTCTGGGGAGGGCTGGCTTGAGTATCAGTGATCGTCACAGTAAAAATGAAATAGGGGAGCAGCAGAAATGCTACTATGCCTACCAGAGCGCCTATCCCTGCAACCAGGGAAGCTTGTTTCCTGGGATTTACTGTTGTGTTTACTACTGACATGGTTTCACCCTTTCTACTTGTTGAAGAATGATCCGAGCGTCTTTTCCTGGTTACTATGCGCTAAGAATAGCCTCAAATTTTGCAGAGTTACTTACCTCATCATACCACATCACTCAAACCTTCGCCTCTATATTTAATTCGCGTACCAATCGATCTGCCAGTTCAAAGGAGTAGTTTTGCCCACGGTCGTGCGGGTAGACCTGGAACATGTTGGCGACCCATAGTCCATCCAGGGGTGTTTGAAGAGGCGGGATGTGCTGGCGATATTCGGTGGTGACTATGGGTTGAGCAAAGGGGGCCTGGAAGAGCCAGCTTTCCTGAATCCAATTCGCACGAAAGGCCGGGTTGATGCGTTGGAGGTGCGGCAGGAATAATTGAATGACCTCTTCTTTGCCCATTTTGAAGAGTGGGTCATGCATAGGACGGTAGTTGCCGAGATAGAGCAGGTGACGCCCGCCGTACTCGGATGGTGGGCGATAGTTGGTGTGTTCGACCAGGCTGGTAAAGGGGTAGCCGGGGTCGCATGGATTGATCCAGTAGCTGTCGGTCATCTGGCGGTCAAGCGCGAGGATCAGGCACTGGGCGCCGTAGGCCTGGCCCCAGTCGTAACGCGCGCGGTAATCGGCGGGGAGCGCGGGTATGAGGCGACAGGTGAGGCGCGTGGCGAAGGTGGAGATGACGCGATCAAATGTCCACGTTCCCTGGTTGGTGCGCACTTCCCAGCGTCCATCGTCCAATGGTTGCGCTGTTTCGACGCGCGTGCCGAGCAGAACTTTGCCTCCCGCCTGGCTGATGCGCTCTACGAGTCGTTCGTAGAGAAGTTGGAAGCCGCCGCGCAGGTAGCCCAGGTAGGTGGTGCGGTCATGGAAGCGCGCCCAGAACCAGGGGAGGGCGATCTGGCCGTGCATATCCCCAAATTTTGCGGCGAAGAGCGGCTCAAAGACCATGCCGTAGGGGCGCTTGCCCATCCAGCGGCGCAGCCAGGGTTCAGCAGTTTTGCCCTCGTATGGTTTGGAGTTGGTCAGTTTCAGCATGGCTCCAACGGCGGCGACGCGCAGGCGTTCATCGATGCGCAGGGGGGAGAAGCGCAAAAGGGTGAGCGGTGAGTCGAGCTGCTGGAACTGGCCGTTTACCAGGCAAACAGTGCGCGGGTGCGACCATTCCAGGCGCTCACCGAGGCCCAGTTCCTGGATGAGTTTGATGGCGGTGGTATCGGTCTTGAAGAGGTGGTGATAGAATTTTTCTAACCAGTTGTCGCCGACGCGAAAACCGGAGGCAAGGCCGCCCGCCGTTGCCTCCTGCTCGAAGATCATTACTGAGTGGCCTGCTTGTGCCAAGCGATATGCAGCGGCAAGCCCTAACGCGCCTCCGCCGAGTATGCCGTAGTCCATGGATGTATAGTCCTCATATATTGATTGTGTGTATGGCTGTTACGATTGGGACAATTGTAGCATACTTGAGGGGATTGAGATAGCAATTCATGGTAAATTGTCCCGATCTTTGTCAGTTGTTACAAAGGACATGCAGGATGATAAGTAGACTGCTCCCGACTCGCGAGCAAATCAGGCGGGCGAGCGAAATGATGGCGCGCGCCTTCTTTCACGATCCACTATACCTGTACCTCATTCCTGACGACTCCCGGCGCGAGCGGCTGCTGCCCTCGTTTCATGGCATCACCATTCGCTACGCCCTGCGCCACGGCGAGGTGTATGCTACTCCGTCACTCGATGGTCTCGCTTGCTGGCTCGCGCCGGGCCATACGAATCCTACGTGGTGGGGAATGCTGCGTGCTGCCATGCATGGCGCACCGGCATCGTTCGGCATTCGGGGCTTGCGCCGCTATCTGCCTGTTGGCAGCTATGTCGAGAAGATGCACGAACAGGCTGTGAGTGAGCCGCACTGGTATCTGTGGGAACTTGGCGTTGATCCTTCGTGCCAGGGCAAGGGCATTGGCGGTCGGCTCATGCAGCCCATTCTCGTTCGCGCTGATCGCGACGGCCTGCCCTGCTACCTGGAAACTATGAACGAAGCGAACGTCCCATTCTATGAAAAGCACGGCTTCGCTGTAGTGAGCGATGGCGTCGTACCTGGATGTGGGTTGAGGGTGTGGGGGATGAAGAGGGCTTTGTAGAGCACCGGCTTGTGACGGGGGTGGAATCATCTTTGCCTGCCTTTCAGTACGCTATCGACAGAGGATATCACACCAATACTCATTAAATGCGTTGCCGTCAATTTTCGTGACAAGGCGTGTGGGAATCCCGTCGCTGTCGGGAATCTCGTACAGCCAGCTCTCACTTGTTTCAAGTCTGAGGGGGACGGTTTCTATCCCAACGCCCTCGCGCCAACCCAGGGCAATGGCGCATGCTAAAGGATCATGTTGAAAATTGATGATGTCCCTGGGTAGCCCTGGCCAGTTTTCTTCGTCAGGAGGATATCCCAGTGCGTACCGGTAATAGCCTCCAGAGACATCAGCCCCGGCCGCACATGGGATATCGCTACGCCCTGCCAGGTTCAGGACGTAGTGGACATAGCCAGCTCGTCTCCCATGTTCGTCGGACACGGTGGTCACTCCGGTGATGTCGAGGTCGGGCCACTTCAAAAGCATGGCTAGCGCGCACAAATCGTCCATGTCGCCGCCAATGTCCGTATCGAGATGGATTTTCGTCTTAATGTGTTACCTCCTGTCCTGGTGTCCAGCGCAGGTTGGGTTTGCGGGCGGCGAGGGCCTGGTCGAGCCTGCCGACGGGCGTGTTGTGCGGCGCGGTCTGGACGATTTCGGGATTAGTGCGGGTTTCCTCGGCGATCTGGCGCATGACGCTGACGAAGTAGTCGAGGGTCTCGCGGGTCTCGGTTTCGGTTGGCTCGATCATCATGGCTTCGTGCACGATGAGGGGGAAGTAGATGGTCGGGGCGTACATGCCGAAGTCGAGGAGGCGTTTGGCGATGTCGAGCGCGGTTACACCGTATTCGTCCTTCTGGCGTTCAGCCGTGGCCACAAATTCGTGCTGGCAGGTCTGCGGATAGGCGATATCGTAGTCGGAGGCCAGCTCGTGTTTGAGGTAGTTGGCGTTGAGGATGGCGCTCTGTGAAACGTGGAGCAGGCCATCGGGGCCATAGGTGCGGATGTAGGTGTAGGCGCGTACCAGCACGCCGAAATTGCCCTTGTTGGCGCGCACCTTGCCAATGGAGAGCGGGCCCGGGTCTTCCCAGGAGTAGCCAGACTCGCTCTTCGCCGGAAGTGGGCCGGGCAGGAACGGCACCAGGTGTTCTTTGACGCCGATGGGGCCAGCGCCGGGACCGCCGCCTCCATGGGGAGTGCTACAGGTCTTGTGCAGGTTGAAATGCACTACGTCGAAGCCCATATCGCCGGGGCGGGTGATGCCAAGCACGGCATTGGCATTCGCGCCGTCGTAGTAGAGCTGGCCGCCAGCCTCGTGTACCATCGTAGCGATCTCAAGGACATTGCTATCGAAGAGTCCCAGCGTGTTGGGGTTGGTCATCATGATGGCGGCGATATTCGCGGCATTGGCGTCGAGCAATGCTTTGAGGTGTTCCATCAGAATGCCGCCCGTCCTGGGGTCGGTTTTGACCTCGACTGAACGGTAGTCAGCGAGCGTGGCGCTGGCAGGATTGGTGCCGTGCGCGTTGTCGGGGATGAGGACGATGTTGCGATGCCCCTGGCCGTTGTGTTCGTGGTAGGCTTTGATGAGCATGAGGCCCGTCAGTTCGCCGTGCGCGCCAGCGGAGGGCTGCAAGGTGACACGCGCCATACTCGCGATTTCGGCCAGGTAGCGCTCGATTTCGTAGACCAGCTGGATGGCGCCCTGCACGGTGCTATCGGGCTGCAGGGGGTGAATGCGTGCGAAACCTGGAAGCGCGGCCATGTCCTCGTTGATCTTGGGGTTGTATTTCATGGTGCAGGAGCCGAGCGGGTAGAAGCCTGTGTCTACACCGAAATTGCGCTGCGAGAGGTGCGTGTAGTGGCGCACGATCTCAATTTCGCTGACTTCCGGCAGCGGCGCGGGTTCTTTGCGCAGCATGGACGAGGGAATCATGCTATCCAGCGATTCCGTCGGCACATCCATAGCGGTCATGGTGGCGGCGCGCCGACCCGGCGCACCTTTTTCAAAAATCAATGATTCGACGCTTCTCATGCCTGCACCTCCGATAACACTTCTACAAGGGTGTCAATATCCTCTTTCGTGCGTGTCTCTGTGACACAGAAGAGCATGTCGTTTTCCATGCCGGGATAGCTCCGGCTGAGCGGATAGCCGCCGATGATACCCACCTGCTCAAAGGTGTGTTCGAGGAGTTGGGTTGAGACGGGAGCGGTGATCACAAATTCATCGAAGAATGGGCTGCGAAATCTGGCGGAGTAGCCGGGGAGCGCGGTGATCTGGCGAAAGGCGTAGTGGGCTTTCTGGAGGCAGAGTTCACCGAGTTCGCGGAAGCCCTGCTTGCCCAGCGCCGCCATGTAGATGGTTGCGCCAACGGCCAGCAGCGATTGATTGGTGCAGATGTTGGAGGTGGCGCGCTCGCGGCGGATGTGCTGTTCGCGGGTCTGCAGGGTCAGTACATAGCCGGTCTGCTTATCGCCGCCCTCTTCGACGGTCTGACCAACGAGTCGGCCTGGCAGAAGGCGCATGTATTTGCTGCGGGCAGACATGAAGCCAAGGGCGGGACCGCCGTAGCTCATGGTATTACCAAAGCTCATGAGTTCACCAACGGCGATGTCCGCGCCGTAGTCACCGGGAGATGCCAGGATGCCAAGCGAGGCAGGCTCGGTGATGTTGGTGACGAAGACAGCTTTGCCTTTGTGCGCGATTGGCTCGATTGCGCGCATATCTTCGATGCAACCGAAGAAGTTGGGCTGTTGGATGACGACGGCGGAGGTTGTCGGACTCACTGCGGCGTCCAGGTCTTCTACCGAGGTGACACCGTCGCGGGTTGGCACCTCTTTGACGCTGAAGCCGCGCGCGTGGGCGTAGGTATGTAAGACGGTGCGATATTGCGGATCGACGCCCTCTGAGATGACGACCTCGCCGCGCCCGCCTGGGCCTATCGCCAGCAGGACGGCCTCGACCATCGCGGTCGCTCCATCATAGAGCGAGGCATTGGCGATATCCAGTCCGGTGATCTGGCAGACCATGGTTTGAAATTCGTAGATGGTCTGCAACATGCCCTGGCTGACTTCGGGCTGGTAGGGCGTGTAGGAGGTGACGAATTCGGAACGCCGCTGCAGGTGGGGCACCACGCTCGGTATGGCATGGTCATATGTTCCCGCGCCGAGAAAAGAGAGCGTGTTGTCCAGGTTCTGGTTTTGCGCCGCCAGGTTATTGAGCAGGCGTTTCAGGTCTGGTTCAGCGACGGCGGGTGGCAGATCGAGGGGGCGACGCAGGCGCACGTTTTCCGGCACGGGCGTCAGCAGTTCCTCCAATGAAGAAAGGCCCAGCGTGGCTAGCATGGCCTGCTGGTCTTCCGGTGTGTTGGGTATGTAGCTCATGTAAATGGTTCTCCCTTGTGGGTGGGGCGATGTATATTTGTTGGAGGTTGGCGGCAAGGGACGGCGGGCGACGCAAGCGTCCAAGTGACCCGCACCCCTCATCAACCGCCGCCCCCGCCCCTACAGAATATCCCCGGTTTAGTTTTGATCCCTTATCTGCCCTCGAGATAGGCTTTGTACTGGTCGGCGTTCATGAGGGTGTCGACTTCGGAGGGATTGGCGATCTTGACGACGAGCATCCAACCATTTTCGTAGGGGCTGTCGTTGATGAGTTCGGGCTGGTCTTTCAAGGCCTCATTGACTTTGACGAGTTCGCCGCTGATGGGCGAAATCAGTTCCGAGGTGGCCTTGACGGACTCGATGTCACCGAATTTCGTCTCGTGCGAGACGTTCTGGTTGGCATCCCAGGGTAGTTCGATATAGACGATGTCGCCCAACTGATCCTGGGCGTAGTCGGTGATGCCGATGGTGGCCTGGTCGCCTTCGACGCGCACCCACTCGTCGGTTTTGCTATACTTGAGGTTCGCGGGATGATTGAGGCTTGCCATAAAAAGATGTCTCCCTTCTGAATATGAATATGGACAAAAAAAGGACGCGATTCATCGCGTCCCTACCGTTGGCGTTTGTAAAATGGTAGAGCAACGATTTGCGCTGCCGTGTGTTTTCCACGGATGTCGATCTGAACTGGTTTGCCTGGGACGGCATCCGCGATAGCGACGTAGCCCATGCCGATATTTTTGTTGAAGGTGGGGCTGGGCGCGCCGCTGGTCAATGCGCCGATCTGCTGTCCGTTGTCGTAGATGACGTAGCCGCCGCGACTAACGCCGCGATCAACCATTTCGATGCCGATGAGCTTACGTTTCAGTCCCTCTTCTTTGGCTTTGGCAAGGGCGTCGTGCCCGATAAAGTCACCTTTGGCGAGTTTGACCGTCCAACCCAGGCCTGCTTCTAAGGGGTTGGTTGTTTCGTCGAGCTCGTGTCCGTAGAGGCAGTAACCGGCTTCCAGGCGCAGGGTGTCACGTGCTCCCAGGCCGGCGGGCAGCAGGCCACGCTCTTTTCCGGCGGCGAGCAGGTCGCGCCAGAGTTTGGCGACATCAACGGGCGCGCAGTAGAGTTCAAAGCCGTCTTCGCCGGTGTAGCCTGTGCGCGAAATAATGCAGTTGATGCCGTCTACCATGCCCGGTTCAAAGTGGTAGTAGCGGATGCTGGCAAGATCGGTCTCGGTCAATGGCTGCAGGATAGCCAGCGCTTCTGGACCTTGCAGGGCGAGCAGGGCGGTAGTATCGGATTGATTGGCGAGATTGACATCGAAGCCTTTTGTTTGCTGCTCCACCCAGGCGAAATCTTTGTCGATGTTGCCCGCGTTGACGACGAGCATATAGTGGTTGTCCGCGAGGCGGTAGATGAGCAACGTCGTTGGGGACCAGGTGTTGCAGGAAAGCCTGGGAGTCGGGTCCTTCGACTTTGAACTCGCCCATGTGGCTTACGTCAAATAAGCCGGCATGTGTGCGCACGGCGCGGTGTTCTTCCAAAATACTGCTATATTTGACAGGCATTTCCCAGCCGCTAAACGGTACCAGGCGCGCACCTAATGCAAGGTGTTCCTCGTAGAGCGGGGTACGCTTCAGCGTGGTCACTGCTGTGTCTCCGGTGTCTTGTGCTGTCATAGTGAATTGCTCCGTTGCAGTCTAGAGGGTAACGACGGTATGCTTCACTATATCAGATTTTCTGGCGTGCGACAACAAAAGAGGGGATTGGCCAGCAACCACCTTTTACTGTGACGAAAGTTGTCCTTGCCCCTCGCTGACCACTAAATCGACCGAGATGACTCGCTCGGCATACACCACGTTCGGCGTCGGCGAGCTGACGATGATACTGCCGGTGTAGGTACCTGGCCCAAGGGTGCCTATGTTCACAGAGAGCGTAATCAGCCCTGGTGTCATTCCTTCCTGTGGTTCAACCGCGAGCCACGGAGCCTCTGTCGAAGCCAGCCACTGCAACTGGCCAGTCAGGGGGATGGGATCCGGGTTCATCACGCGCACTCGCTGGGCCGCGATTTTCGTATTGCCCGCTACCGCTGTGAAGACGATATGGCTTTGACTGATCTGCAACACGGGCAGAACTGCGCCGGGGTATTCGCGGTTCCCATTGCGGTCTATCGAATAGCCCATTACGATTTTAGCATCCTCGGGAAGCGGGAGGGGCTGCGTGTACACTGCAAATGTGCGTCCATCGGTCGTGTAGTAGCTACGCCAGACTCCGGCACCACCAGGGTTATCCGTTGCCGACAGAATCATCTGACCATCTTGAATAGAGATGCTTGTCGTCGGTGGTGTGGTGTCATCACTCTCACTCGGACTCAAAATGGCTGTCGGCTCAATTTCACGTGTTCCGAGAGTAAGCACGGGCGCAGCTGGAGGGGCAAAGGTGTCATAGACAAATTGAGCGCGCTCCCGTTCCCTGATGGGGATGCTTTGAAAGAAGATGGTGCGGAGTTTGGCCTGGGAACTAAAGGATGTAAAGTAGATATCAGCAGCGCTTGCTGAACGTCCCTGGAACTTACAGGTGTATCGTCCAGGTTGGCCCAAAAAGACTGAAGTAACTGTTCGTCCAGGGTGATAGGTTGCACCTGGAATGGTTACTTCCCACAGGTTGGGAAGGTCTTGATTCGATTGAGCAGCATGGGGAAGATGCTGCCCTTCTTTTTCTTCCTCCGGCTCTTCTCGTTCCTCTTCCTTGATCTCACCACGTGGAATGTAGCGACCAATGCGGTTGCCCTGCTCGTCCTCAATCTCTACATCCACGGCGCCTCTCACCCGTAACAGCCAGCGATCGGCAACAGGTGTATCGCCAGCTTGAGCATGGCGGCCTGGTTGACTGGTGTTGGTCATGTGATCCATGGTTATACCTCCCAGGGAACTTTATGGTAACTCATGCACGCCCGCATCGAACGGGGAATGGAAAGTTGCCGAAACCTGCGTCTGACTGGTCACCGTACCGTCAAGCAAGTGTTGGATCAGCGTGTGTACATCAGCGTTTGCGGTTATCCCGACATGGTCAACATTGTCCAGGATATATACACGATCTTCGCTTGCTGCTATGCTGCCCAGCAGGCCATGATAAGGAACCGTGCCATCGCCATCGCCGGTCACCACATCGTAGCGCACGATGGGAGCAGATTCGGCCGGGTCCACCGGCAGACCGAGTTGCGTTAAAAACTGACACTCGTCTGATGTCCCGATTGAGATATGCACTGCGACAACAGTATTGGTGATGCCTTTACTGATAATACGGTGGTGCGGGATATTACCGGTACCACCCCGGAAGTCACCCATGGCTGGCAGGAGAGGGTTTGTAAAGAAAGTTTCGGCGCTGTTGGTAATGAATGTATTGTAATACAGTTGGAGCCAGGCCATGCTGGCTGAGTGAGTGAGTATGGGCGCCTGGCGATCATCGCGAATGTAAGCGCGATGAAATGTTCCTCCGTTATGTGTATCATCAGAGAACCATAGGTCGGAATTGGGTATCTGGAAGTAGGCGGTACCCCAATTTTGGGCCAGGGCCTGCCCTTCCCAATCAGCGAAGCCCACGCTTATTGGGCCGGAGCCAAAGCCGAGGGTCCAGTTGTCACCCATGGTGAGAATTTTTATCGGCAGGATAATACCGCCGAACCCACCAGCGAGGCTGATAACCTGGTCCACCCTGGCGGCATTCGCAGGAGACGATAGGTAGTAGGCACGAGCGACCGGGCCCCCAAGACTGTGAGTGAGGAGCGCTACTTTCTGGATGTGTGCCGCTTGCACTTCTGGACGTTGCAGAACACAATCCACAAACAGCCCCAGTTGCTGGGCTTGATCTGGCAGATCGCCACGCCAGTCGTACGCAAAGAGGTAGAGACCATTGGACCCATTATTGAGTGGCCTCCTGGGGCCGGTTATGCCGGTGGTGAGAAAGTTAACCAACGAGTCATAGACCCCATGGGTGATGATTCCGGCGGGATCCAGATTGACTTTTTGCAGGATCGTACCCGCTCCAATCTGTGGGAACAACGTATTCTGTCCTGAACCATCGAATTGCAAAACATCGAAGTAGTGACTGCCACGATTAGCATTCACCGCTTCCGCCAGCAGGTGTCCTACTGCTTCTGGTCCAATCCAGATGCGCGGGCCTGCGGGATCGCTTGCCGCGGGATTGTACTGAAACACTTCATCAGCGTGCGTGATAGAACCCAATGGGCAGGTCAGGCATATCTCAGGAAACGTGTGCCGGTCGCCAGTAAATTCATGGTTGAAAGACTTGCTGGTGTCCAGCGAAGTTCCGCTCGTGCCAGGGACGAAAATGATGGGGATGCCTGGTTGTATAGTCAAAGGTGCCTCCTTCTGAGGAGTGGGTGTGCCTGGCAATGCCGTGTCTGGGTTCCTGTCAAGCGCTCCTTCATGTTTCACGGGCCATCTCAGAAAACGCTCTGCCAACAATTTCGCGTTTCGCTTTCTGAACGCTCAAGGGGGGATTTTTTGGAGTATGATGTAGGTATCTCGTTGGCTCTGTACATGGGTGTCTACCAGGAAAAGGTGGAGCGACGGCAAAGAAAGCGGGCAGAAGGGATGGCTACCACCAGTAGCCATCCCTTCGAGCGGCAATTGGAGTGAAAGTTATCGCGATTATAGGAGCACGAGATGGGCCGCCTTGATTGCGCCGCGCTTGTTCTTCTTGCCTTCGGCCACGATCTCTGCGCCCTCTTGCAGTGTTTGCACGGTATCAAGTGTCACAGGTTCGCCTGTTTGACGGAGAATGGCGGTCTTGTCGTTCACGCGGACCGCAACTGGCGAGGTGTCGCCGGTTGCTTCGTTTTGGGTAGTGCCCGCGATGATGTACGTATGCTGTTTATCGGGATTTGGGCCGACCCCAACCACAGTGACTTTCGTGCCCTGTGCCACCAGTGCATTGACTTGCTCTGCCGTCTCCGGTTGAGCCTGCGCATTCCCATTGCTGGACGGCTGTTGCGCGGGAGTTGAGCTAGCCTGGGATGCCGCGGCAAGCGGCTTTGAGAAGAGCTCGCCCGAATAGGTAAGAGGGATGTTCATGTGTATAGCAGCAGGCTCAGCGGCGAAGGTATACTCGACCATCACTTTTTCTGGATCGCCTGCTTGCGCCAGCTGCTGGGCATCCGCTTTACTGAGGTAGTCTTTCAGTTCTACCACGCTGCCATCAATATGTGCACTGATGGAAGCAGGGACACGTAGGGAGAAACGCGCACCCCGGAAATTCTCAGTATCAGACGGGGCAGACCGGCGCTGAAACAGCAGCGAGACAACCTCCTCTGCTGTTGTTAGAATATTGCCAGACTTAATCACGCAAACATCCAACTGCCCGTCATCAACATAGGCTTGCGGGGTCAATTCAACTAAGCCCGCGTAGAGACGGGTGTTGCCAAAGATGACTTGCCAGGCATCGCCCTGCCAGAGCAGCTTATCATCTCCTGTGCCGGTCACTTCGCGTAATTCAATGGGGAACGGATGTGTTTCAGGAACGTTTTCGACTGCCGCCGGAGCATAGGCGAGTTGTCCCACACGATATTTCAACGCTTTGGAGACACGGGATATGACGCCAGCGTCAACCCCCAATCCGGCCATAAGTAGAAAGTGGTGTTTGGCGTTATCTCCTTTTTTCTTCTTTGCTTTTTGGGATTTGTTGGATGAGCCTCCTGCTTTGCTACTCTGAGTGGCTTGAGGAGATGCCGATCCCTGCGCATTCGTGTTGCTCTGGGCCGCTTCAGGAAATACCAGCCCCTGCACACCTATATAGCCAAGATCAACCTCTCTCGGCTCACTGTTGACGAGAGCGAGAGCCGCCTGAAAGGGTTCCAGAGGAATGCCGCTTTCAGTGGCCCATTCGTTGGCGGTGCCTCCTGGGATGACGCCCACCGCGCTGCTCCCTTTGGCATTCATCACGCCATTGACCACCTGGTTCACAGTCCCGTCGCCGCCATAGGGAATAATGACGTCGTAACCTTTCGTGCTCGCTTTGGCCGCCAATTGGAGACTCTCCCCACCGTATACTTTTAGGGCGAGGTCCACTTTCCATCCTGCTGCCGCCAGGACTGCAGTCACGTCGGCTACTTTAGGGATGTTCACTCCATCTCGAAGATCAATCACTAGAGAGGCTTTTTTTCTGCTCATATTGTTTCTCCTTAAAAAAATGAAATATCTCGGTTTTGCTGTTGTTTGGCCCTTTGAAGTATATCAGAGGATAAGTTCTGGGTGCAAACATTGTAAAAAGACCTCTCTATAACCTGGAGCCAGGATTACAGGAGAAGCTGGCGGCATAGGGCTAAGCTTCTCCTGATTGCTGATCTTCCAGAAGCCCGTTTAAATGTTGTTCCAGTTCTGGAGGTGAGAGATGGACAAGTGGTTGCTCTTTTTCTGCCAGGAGAGGCTCTAACTGCTTGCTTTCGATCAGCGGTGGTTCCAGGGCTTGTGTGACCGGTTGGCGTTCGTGCCACCAGCTAGCAATGGTAGCGGGGTCAACCGCGCCGAGTTTATCGGTCTTCGCCTCGTGTAAGGCCCAGTCCACTACTGCCTCATCCAACGGTATCTCGTGGCCCGCTTTCTTGCTGAGCTTCCACTTGTGGTCCATAATCGAGAAGTAGGCATCCATCGGGTCTTGCCCACTGGTAAGGTGCTGGCGCAACAGCAGAATCGCGGGCAGGTGATAGTGTGTATACCAGTCTTTTGCCGCCTCCTCGATACTCACTGTATGTCCCTCGTGCTGGCTCATCAACACCTGGTGACTAAGGATGGTGTTGTATAAGCGGCGAGCATATCTGCGTGGAACATTGATCCCCAACAATTCGTAGATACGGCGAGCATACCAGCCGGGTAAGACGGTGGTAAATTCTTGCAGAGCGCGTCCACCCATATCCAGCAGGGAAAAACCTAAATTGTTGAAATTGTCGAGCAGGCGTTCGACCTGGTAAAGTGTGGTAAATGATGGAGATGCCGCCAATCGGGCATGTTCTCGCCGCAGCCAGCGATAGCGCTGGATAAAATAGCGAACATCTTTGTCATCCACGACCTCCTCATCTTCAGCTTTCCCCTGTGCCTGGCGCAGGTCTTCTGCCTGCCAGAGGAGGGATTCAGAAAATAAGGCGATATCCTGTTCGCGTAGTTCGTCACTGACCGGACCAGAAAAAAGTTCTACTGTTTCTGCATCGGCAAGGATTGCCAGTATACGTCTTCCGTCGATGCGCATCAGGATGTTGGCGAGTGATGGGTCGCCCCAGTACACACCATGTTCGTGAAGCTCGACCAGGAGTACAGCGGCCGCTGACAGGAGGTGCCGCTTCGTACGCCGGGTAAAGGGCAGGCGATAGAGCAGAACGTGTGGTACGACGCGTGGAGCTAAGCTCGTCACTGTATAGCCACGATCTCCACTGGTGTACTGGGGGAGGCCACCGGGTCCCTGGGTGTCGAGCAGCAGGGGCGGCGCTTTCACGGTAACGGTTCCTACCGGGTTGAGCGACGGGATGCCGCGGCGCGCAATCTCGCGTAGATTTCGAATTTCGCGCTCGGCCATGAAAGGGGTGGTCTCTTTGATTGCGTAGCGTATGCCTTCGCGCTCCACAAAAATCACGGGATGACGCGACTCACCTCGACGGATGATCAGGAGTATAACCCCATGTTCCGGCCATTCCTCTACAGGAACGTGCCAGGGAAGGCCTTGCAGGCGGTGCCGGTCATCCGCACCCATGTGAAAGGTTGCTGTGTTCGTGGTAGGAGGTTTGTTCGATTCTGAATTGCTCATCATCTCTGGTTGTGTGCTCCATAAATTTATTCTCTCAAAGTATCATAGCATCGATTATTGCTGGGTATCAAACTGAAGAGTAAAAATATTTCGTGCTGCTTCCTTATAAACCACTTTCAGGAAAAGAAGCTGCCTGGACTACGAGACGCGTTTTCCGAGTGCAATTGAGGCGGGCATCTGAGGTCTGGATCAATGAGAGGCCTGAAAAGAAGCGCACTACCCTGATTAGTCATCAGGGTAGTGCGCTTAGTGTTACTAGAGTGGGCGTACCAGCCTGGCCTAGAAGTGTACTTTCCCGATATAGGTGGACCAATCATGGTTAGACGCTGAGTACTGAGCGGCAAACCAGGTATTGTTGGTTGTCGCTCCATCATAGGAAGTAGCCTCGTAGTCACCCCAGCGAGAGTTGGTTGTCGCGGCGCCCCCTGCCTTGAGAGTACGGGGAGCCTCGAACGTGCCAGGCGGATCAGTTGTTAGACGTGAGGTGTACATAATGCCTGGCTTGACGGTGCTACTCATCGTATCGAAAACCATGAGCAGTTTCCCGACGCTCGTCGCCATCAGTGCACCGAAAGAGGCTGCCTGATCGCCTGTAAAGCCAAAGTAGCCGCTTTGGGTCACAGTCGCGCCAGTGATGACGCCGCTGCTGACGGTCGGCTTGACCTGGCCCCAGAAGATGGTCGGAACGACCTGCGTACCGTTGTTCGCGCCTGTTTCCAGTGCAAACGAAATAAGCCCTTTCTGGAAGACAGGCGTGCCGCTGATGCGCGTATCGAGTGTCTCAATACACCCCGCGCAGCCCGGTTCGTCTGCCAGCGGAGGGCTGATGTAGGTACTGGTTGGGACGATCACGCCAGAGACCGTGATCGTGGACTTGCCAGGATTTTTGATGGCCCAGACCACGAGACCTGAACATGCTGTCGACAAACAGTTGTGGGTGCCATCTCCATTGATGTTGAATGAGTTAATCAGCAAGCCGGCTCCTGGACTGGTGGCAGCTTCGCTTTCGACGGGTTGGACAGTATCCAGCAGAACGCCATTAGCCTTGAAGTTGAAGAAGCCGTAGGCGGTAACTGGACTACCGGCTTCCATTGTGGACTTGAGAGCAGAGAATGCCTCCGCATAGTCATAGGCGGAACCACTTTTATTGAACATATTGCCGGAGAAATAGATGGACGTCTGATCGAAGCCAAACGCGGTGTAGTCCGCGGCGCAGGTAGCGCAGGATCCAGAGACGTTGATGGCCATATTGAAGGCGTAGACATTCCACACGCCATTCGGGTTGTTTGTCTGGCTGACGGCGATCCAATAGAGTGTTTTCTCTGGACAGCTATTTAAGCCAAAGGCACCCTCGATCTGCAATTCAGCTACCCAGAAACGACCGTCCTTGGGATCATAAAAGGCACGAGGGTCACTCAAGAATGGACCATGGGGGTCACAAACGCCGGGATTGGGAACGCCGAAGAAGTTCTGTGCATTCTTGGGCCACCCTGCCTGACGAGTACCGGTGGTACTGTAGACGGCGAAGGATGTGTTCACTCCCTGGAGTACCCAGTTCGGTGAGGCGGCCAGCGCCTGGTCGGGTGGTTCACAGCCGCCAAAGTAGGGACAGATCGAAGTAGAATCGGCCATCCCCTGGAACTTTGCGGAAGTTGTTGGAGTGTTCACACTGGTCTTGGCATTCTGTATATGTGGAGCATTTCCGGTCTGTGCCGAGTGCCTGACACCGAGGAGAGGCATAGCCCTGGAGGTAGCGCTCAACGACTTCCCTGTTGCCGCCGGAACGTTCGCCATATTGATGGTGTGAAATGCGACCTGCGGGGCAGTGGCCTTAGTAGCCGAAGGACCTGCAAAGGTTGCATGAGCATCATGTCCCCTGCTCAGGAAGAAGGTGGCTCCAATGGCGGTCGTGAGTAGCACGGTGAGTGTGATGGCCGCAAAGAGAAAGCCTTTGATAGTTTTTTGCATAAAAAAGCAACTCCTAATTACATTCTAGGATCTGTGGAAAGAAGTAGAAAGTTGGAACCACCCTATGTTGTACTGCGGTGTGGCCTGACTCTCTGCTCATCGAAACGTCTTTCCACTCTTCATCGAGTGAGCAAACATTTGAAATAGCGCGCTTTCACTATTGATTATGCTTGAACTCTAGGATGAAGTGAAGGTAAAAGGTGTTGTGATCTGGTTACGGTCAGGTTGAGATTGGGAGGATGAGGTAACTATTTTTATCGACAGATGTCGATTGACTTCCTGAGCAAACGACCAGGTGACACTATTCGACTCATATTTTTGATACCTTTGCTCTGGTACCAGGGAGAGAATTAGTGCATTATGCTCTTTTTTTGAGTACATTCGATCATGACAAACGTTTTACCGGTTGCCTGGTCACGGTCTTCATTTTGTGATCAATTCTGTACTACGGGGCTGCGGTTTTCAATGTGAAGCTGGTGATTTGCAGCGTGACATGCTGGTTTACCTGGGGTCTTAGCCCGGCCTGGCCTGAATGGAAGTTGTTGTCCGTGACCGTGACCATCCAGTTAGGAGGTTCAGTATTGGCGGCTGGCCAGGCCTTTGCTTGTACAGTGGTGCCGACTACGCGGAAACGCAGGGTATAGAGTGTGCCAGGTTGGGCCGCGAAATTAACCGGCGTGGTTGGACTTTGATTGCCCATTCTGATAAGAATATTCAGATGGTTCCCATCAATGTGGGCTTTATAATAGTGCAAGTTGTCGCTCCAGCGCAGCATAGCCCCGATATGGGAGTTCGTGAAATCGCTGATCATGCCGGTGACTATGATCTCGGCATCGGTGAAGTTCGGTCCCAGCGTGGCGCTGTACAGAGTATGCCCGCTCGCTGTGCGAAGTAATTGACCCGTATTGTTGACGATCGAGAAGTCTTGCGAGGTACTCGCATCTTGACCCCAGGAGTTCTGACCATCGGATGCGCTTCCCCAGAAGGTTTGATTGTTGCGATGGAAATTGTCTATTGCCAGGACGCCTGCGCCCAGGCCGGTATTGGAAGTGGGTGATGCTTTGGCAGGAGTTGTTGTGGTGCCAGCTGTCTGGCCGGAAGTTGTGGGTGACCCGTGTGGTGTAAAGGCCCAGGTGAGGCCACCGGCGGCCACGACTGCTACTGCGGAGCAGCCGGCAATGATGGCTGTGCGGCGGGAAATGCCGCGCCGTGCTGGTTCTTGCTTTTCTTGAGCAGGAGTGAGGTGCTGAACTGGCTGGTGAGGTGGCGTGACTATGGCCGGCGCTTGCTCACCTGGCTGATGCCGGGGCGTGTTGATGACGGGCGCTTGCTTATCTGCCTGGGTAGCCATTGCATGGGGCGCAGCCGATTCTGCCATTAAAGTGGCAGCCTCTGTTGGTAATGCTGCCTGGGGTTGGGCTTGCTGCCTTACAGGGGATGCGGGAACGATGGGTGGCTGCTCAGGCTCGATATGCGGGGTGATTGCCGGAGGGGAAAAGAGAGTTTGAGCGTAAGCCGGATCAGGAGGTCGAGCACTGGGACGCACTGCTCGACCGGCCTGTTCCAGGGCCGTAGCGAAGGCCTGCACGCTGCCAAAACGCTGCTTGGGTTCCTTGGCGAGCGCTATCATAATGATCTGTTCTACGTCGGGTGAGATGGTGGGAATGCGTTCGCGCAGAGGCGGAGGAGGCACCATGATATGTTTGACGGCGATCTCGGTAAATGCGCCGTCAAAGGGCCGGTAGCCGCTCAACCACTCGTAGGCGACGACGGCCAGCGAATACTGGTCGCTGGCGGCACGTGGGTGAGACTGAATCTGTTCGGGGGCCATGTAGGCGATGGTGCCGATGGTTTCCTGTGTGAGCTGAGCGCGTGTACTCTGCGCGACCACGGCGATGCCGAAGTCACTGAGCAAAATTTCCCGGTTGCGCCCCAGCAGCATATTCTCCGGCTTGATGTCGCGATGGATGACTTTCTGGTTGTGCGCGTACTGCAGTGCGCTCGCGACCTGGTTGACATACTTTATGACGGTTTCAATGGGAAGAGCTTCTCCACGCCGGTGAAGCTGGCGTAGGGTGCCGTTAGGGGCGTAGTCCATTACAAGATATGGAGTGGTATCCTCTAATCCGAAGTCTAACAGGCGCACGATGTGCGGATGAATGAGGTTGACAAGCGTGCGCGCCTCCAGGCGAAAGCTCTCCATTTCATCCTTGACCAGGTTGGCGCGGAGTAATTTGATAGCCGCGAGACTGTCGAGGTGGATGTGTTTGCCGAGGTAGACATCGGCGAAGCCTCCACTTCCCAGGAGTTGTACGAGGCGATAGTTGCCTAATTGCTGACCTGTGCGGTCATCCATGGTGAGTCTCCTTGCCAGCGAAATAGATGGATTCTGTGGACCTGGAACGATATGTTTGAGTTGGGACTTTTCATATATGGAGCCATTATAGACTAATTTGTGAAACTGGGCAATGCGATTTTTCACATTTTTACAACTCTTGTCCCTTCCTACGTTTCACGGCCCTGGAACGCCGACGCGGAGCGATACGATACCCGGATTTTCTGTTATCCGGTGGCTGATGAGAGTATCGTGGCGGATACGAACGCACCGCCTATACACCTGCTGCGGCTCGCGAAGGCCCTGGCTGACGAACGCCGCCTGCGCATTCTGAAGAAGCTTTCGATGGAGAGCTGCACCTTGCAGGAACTGGCGGATGATTTTGGGGTGGCGAAAACCACTATGCACCACCACCTCATTACCTTGCGCTCGGCTGGGCTAGTGCGCATGAGGTTGAGTGATAAGCGCTACAGCCTGCGCCAGGAGGTGGTAGACCACCTGGGTGAATTGTTGAGTACGTATTTCAAGGGACCTTTGTAGAAAGAGGAGTCCTGACCCTGAAAGGAGATTGAGCATGCATCCCTTCTTGCAGCAACAGTTAGCACAACAGCGCATGGAAGAACTCCGGCGCGAAGCGGTGTGCTCCTCATACATCGTGAATGACGAGACTCCTACCCGAAGTAACACATGTACCCGTGTATTGTCTTACCTGCTGCTGGGCCTGTGTGGGTCAGGCGAGAAGCAGGGTGATTTTCTGCCGTACAGGCTGCAAGGACGCTTCAGGGCTACTATGCGCCTGGTCTGTATGATTTCCCTGGCGCTCGGTTTGTTGGTCGGCACCGCGCTTGATAGCGAGTTTGGCGTGTTCCCGGCGGTTGTGCTGAGTGGCATGATGGTTGTGGTGGTTGGGGTGCCAATACTGATGAGGTCCGTGGGGATGTTGAAGGGGTATGTGGTCAGGCGTTCGTGAATCCCCAAAAAGGTGCAAATCTTAGAGTGGTGAGGATAGCTTTTTTTGCACCTCTTGCATCGTTGGTATCCCCATCGTTCCCTGGTGTTCTATGGACAGCGAGGCGACGCAGTTGGCGAAATCTACGGCTTTGCGGGGGTCGCCGTACTGGTGGAGATGGACGAGGAAGGCGGTGGCAAAGACGTCGCCTGCGCCGGTGGGATCGACTTCGATGGTGGGATAGGCGGGGAATGATTCGGTGATGCCGTGCCGGAAGAGGGTTGCGCCGTGCCTGCCGTCGGTGGCGACGAGTAGTGGCACGCGCATGCTCCATTGGGTGAGGATGGCGTCGGCGTCGGCGCGGTTGCCGTCGGCGAAAGGGAGCAGGTCGTCGTGGCTGAGGATGAGGACATCGAGCAGGGGCAGGATTTCTACGGCAGCCGTCCAGGGGGTGGGCCAGACACGACCATTGTCGTCCCAGCGGCGCAGCCAGCCCTGGGGAGTGGCTGCGAGGATGGTTCCTGGTCGGCGTGGGAAATGACGCACGAGTTCGGGTGTATATTCCTGCGCGAGCGGGCCGAAGAGGATGATGGGCGCTGTTTGCCACGCTGTGGAGATATCGGCAATTTGTATTTCACCCGCTCGCGCACGCAAATATTGGGTGCGGAAGCCTTCGATGTAGGTGTTGATGAAGGTGGTGGTTGCGGGCGAGGTACGCCCGGCGAGACCAATGCCTGGCAATCGCGAGGGCAGTTGTGCCATCAGCTCGGCGTCGGCGCAGGTGATAATGGCAGCGACCAATCCTAAACGGTAGGCGGTGAGGGCGGCAAAAGTGACGGTGCCGCCAAGCGCGAATGAGCCGTCAGGGAGGATATCACGAGTAACATGCCCGACGGTGAGAAAATCGGGGGTGTTACCTGTATGAGGTGATTGGAGAATGGAAGGCATAGTATCAATATCCTCCATGAAGAGAATTTTTCCAGGGCGACCGCAAGGGTGCGCCCCTACCCTATATGCCCAAATTGGCGAATGCCCCTCTAGGGTAGGGGCGCACCCTTGCGGTCGCCCTGATGTTTTTCAAGGTTTATACGATGCATCATATTCCGCGCCTTAACGGCCTGTGCGTTTCAGGGAGATGACGACGCGGCGGGCGTCGCCTTCGCCGATGCTCTCGGTGCTGATGTCTTTGCTATCAGCGAGGGCGATGTGAACGATGCGGCGTTCGTGCGGCGGCATAGCCTCGAGCGCAATGGAGCGGCGATAGTTGCGCACTTGCTGCGCGACGCGCAGGGCAAGCGAGCGCAGGTTTTCCTCGCGGCGCTCACGGTAGTTTTCGGCGTCAATGATGATGCGCATGCGGTGCTTGGTGCGATGGCCGACGATGAGGCTCACCAGCAACTGGAGCGCTGACAACGTTTCGCCGCGCCTTCCGATGAGCAGGCCCAGGTTCTCATTGATGCCCTGGATATTGAGAGTTAAGGGCTTGGTAGTGCGTACCTGCACAATGGCGCGAATATTCATGTACTGCAAAATATGCTGCAAGACATCGACGGTGATCTGCACGTCTTCGTTGCTAGGGGCTTCGACCTCCTGCATCTCGCCCTCCGCCACACTGACATCATCCAGTTCAGCTAAAGCATTGGGGGGGAGATTGGTGACTCCAGCGACTGCAAATGGGGGGGCGAGTTCTTCTTGCTCTAGCTCACCCTCCTCAAATTCTTCGTCTTCATACTCGCCGTCCTCGTATTCTTCGTCTTCGAATTCGGCCTCGCCCTCTTCTTCGTCTTCGCCGTACATTTCCTCTTCGGGATAGCCTTCGTCAGGACCGAGGAGCGCGTCTGCCATTTCGGGCGTAATCACCGCGCTGGCGCTGGTAGAGCGAACGGTGACTCGCACGCGAGCTTCTTTGTTGCCGATACCAAAGGTTCCGCGAGCAGGTTCCTGTATTACGGCGATTTCAACTTCGTCGCGGCGTCTTTTCAGGCGCGCCAATCCTTGAAGTATGGCGTCCTCAACACTCTTGCCACTGGCCTCTATACTTTCCACTGTTTTATTGCCTCCCTTTATTTCAATACCAGGCATGCAGGATGCGCTGTCATTTAGCTGCGTGTTGGATTTCGTCTCGGGACATTGCCACGACGACGAGCCGAGGCGCTGCGCGAACGGCGGCGCGCTGAAGAACCATTAGCGGAACCATCGGAGTACCCGCCGTCTTTCAGGGCGCGTCCGGCGGCTCCGTCGGCTTTTTCTGCTGAGCCTGCTTTTTCTGCTAAGCTTGAATCTATGATGCGAGTCTCTTTGCGCTGATCGCCGGTATAGCTCTTGCTACTCCCGCTGCTTTTGCTACTGCCACCTGATGCGCTGGGAATGAACGATGGCTTGATCAGCAGCGAACCCCAGCCGGTGACAAAGTATTGCTGGACCATGCTAAAGACCGAGGTGGTTGTCCAGTAAAGGGCGAGGCCAGCCGGGAAGTTGAGGGCGAAGAAGAAGGTGATGAACGGCATGATAAATTGCATGATCTGCATCTGCTGTGTCATCGCGTCCTTCGAGCCGGAGGTGTTTCGAGGCTGCGACATGCGCAACTGGATAAAGGTCGCCAGGCCGGCCAGGACTGGCAGGATATGCGTTGGGTCCGGCGCGCCGAGCGAGAAGTGCCAGGCGGAGTTGATAAAGGTGAACCATCGAAAATCTGTCAATGCCGCCAGGTTGGTATGCGAAGATAGCTTCGGCAGAAACGGATAAATGATGCTGTTAATACTCTGTACACTAGCATTTCTTAGTACGTTGTTTAATGCGTAAAACAGGCCGTAGAGGACAGGTAACTGCACCAGCAGAGGAAGACAACCGGCAGCCGGATTGATGCCATACTCTTTATAGATGGCCTGCGTTGCTTCTAATTGCGCGCGCTGGTCTTTGGGATATTGCTTCTTCACATCCGCGATGAGCGGCTGAATGGACTGCATAGCCTTGGTTGATCGAAGCTGTTTTAGGGTGAGCGGGAACAACAGGAGGCGAATGATTACCGTCAGCAAGATGATGGAAAGAGCAAAATCGCCGACGAGGTAATTCAGCAGCATCAAGATGTTAAAGATGGGATATGTGAAGATGATATTGAAAAAGTAGCCTATCTGACCCACGAGTTTTCTCCTACCTTCCTCGATCTAGTCAGCCAGGCGTTCTGGGACTGGATCATAGAGATTACCATGATAAAAGGGATGACACCGACCGATACGCTTTACAGTCATCCACCCTCCGTGAAAGAAGCCGAAACGTTGAATGGCTTCATATCCGTAGTGTGAGCATGAAGGGGTGAAGCGACACGATGAGGGTAGTACCACCGACAGGGTGTGTTGATAAAGACGAATGAGAAAGAGTGCGATGTATTTCACTGTCGATGTCCTTTATGTTTCCTTTGCTTTGAATCTGAATCTACGTTATTGCGTATCTGCTACGGGCGTGGCTGAGAGCAGCTTTGCCCGTTGTAACAATGTGCGCATATCTTGCTCGATCGCACGCAGGTCGGCGCTTGTTGCCTGGTTTCTGGCGCTGAATACGATATCCATGCCAGTTGGTAAGGCAGGCAATATGCCGCGTACCGCTTCGCTGAGAAGACGTTTACTGTAATTACGTTCAACGGCGCGTTTTGAGATGCGTTTGCTGACCACGAATCCGATACGTAGTTGCGCGACTTCGTTTGGACTCCACGCGAGGATGAGCAGCCGGGACGTGATTGTTTGTCCCTGCTGCCTTACCCGCTGGAAGTCGCTACTTCTTCGTAGCCGCAAGGCACGTTTGAGCGCCACACTGATTAATGTTTCACTAAATTAGACGGTCAATTTCCAACGCCCTTTGGCGCGGCGGGCTTTAAGTACACGACGACCGTTGCGGGTCGACATGCGCTTCATAAACCCATGTTCACGTTTGCGCGGAATGCGCTTTGGTTGCCAGGTACGTTTCATAATACCCTATTTTCTCCTCTACTTGGATTTCTTGTAGATTATAGCGGTTTACCCTACAAGCTGTCAATCGCAGAGGCAGGATATACTATGCTTCTTTGAAGCGCAAGAGGACACGGCCCAGCTTAATTTCGTCGTTATCATGCAGAGCTGTTGGGGTTTTGCCGGCGAGCTTCTGCCGATTGAGGAATGTGAAGTTGGTGCTGTTCTCGTCTTCAAGCATGTACTGGCCACTTTCGACGAAGATGCGGGCGTGCATGCGTGAAACGCCTCCGTCTTCGCCGCCATGTGGAGTCAGGTCCACGTCGGGAAAGATGTTGCTTACGGCATCTTCGCGTCCGATCAAAACGTTATCTTTGCCGCTCAGATCAAACTCCTGGTTGTCCGCTTCGACAATCAGGCGGGCTGTCAATGCGGGCATGGTTGCGACGGGCGCGGCGACGGGCGTGGGTGCTGCTGCCGGTGTGGGTGTGGCATCGGGAGTAGCTGCAGCGGGAGCGGATGCACCGCTGAGCATACTGCCGCAGTTCGCGCAGAAAGCCTCTCCTGCCGGGCTGACTGTTCCACACGAGGGGCAGACCTGGCTGCCAGCATCAGCGGTAGTGGCGGGCGCGGCCTGTGGAGCGGATGCGACGGGAGCAGCGCTCGCCAGTGGCTCTCCACACTCATCACAGAAGGCGGACCCATCGGGATTTTCATGGCCTAAGGAACAACGTACTGTCATAATACTCTATCCTCCTAAAACTTATACCTTTAGGGCAAAATGTCGTCAAGGCGTTGTGTCAGTTTGCGTGTTTTGTTACCGATTGATTTGACTTGCTCCTGTGAAATTTGCTGGCCCTGGTTGATTTGTTCGAGGGCAGCCTGTGTTTCCTCGTCGAGGACGCGCGTCACATTGGGAGCCAGGCGCGTGGTAGCTTTACCGGTGCGCTTGTATTCATCAAGGACGCGGGTCACGAGGCGATGGGCATTGGCTTTTTCAGCAAAGTTCATGACGGTGGCATTCACCGCTGCTGCCTGGTTCGCATCCTGTGTGAAGGTGACTTTGATATCGTCACGAATTCTCTCGGTCACCAGACCAGCAATCGGTACATCGTAGGTGAGTTCGGCCTGTCCGATACGGAAGAGACCGGCGGGACGCGGGTCGATCATCAATTCAACCAGGACGGACTGGGGTTTGTCTTTCTCCAGGTCACCCAACGGAATGACGATCTGGCGATCTGATAGCACGGATTGGCCAAGGTCGCTGATGATGGGCAGGACTTTGACGGCTTTTTTCGGCGTGACGCCGACAGGCAAGCGCATGATCAGCGTAGTGTTGCGAACGGCGACATCGACGGCGCTCTGTAACTGCTGCTGGAAAATGGTCAGGGCATCGGATGCGTTGCGAATGAACTCGGCGGGCATACCGCCGCTCAATTGCCCTACGGTATCCAGCAGGTCTTCATCCCAGTCTGAACCGATACCCAACGGGTAGATGGCGATGCCGGCGGCGGCGGCGTCCCTGGCAAGCTGGCGGCAGCGTTCTGAGTCGCCATAGGTCACACCGTCGGTCAGCAGGATCATACGGTTGATGGCATGAGGGATGTTCCAGCGGCGCAATTCGTTGAGTCCCTGGATCATGCCGAGTGACATGGTAGTGCCGCCGGCGTCACGAATTTGATCGATGGCGGCTTTCATGCCGGGCTTATCATTGGCGGGCATGGAGGGAATGATGACCTGGGATGTGTCATCAAAGATGACCACCGAGACATAATCGGTTGGCTCGAGGCGGTCAATGACCATTTTGACCGCTTCCTTCACGTTTTTGAGCTTTGCGCCTTTCATGGAGCCAGAATGGTCAAGTACCAGAGCGAAATTGAGTGGCATACGGACCTGGGCCATCATTTCAGTTGGTTGGGCCTCCAATAAAACATATGCGAGCTGGCTCCCGCCAGTAACAGGCATGAATTCTTTCCCGACCTGGTGTGTTAGTGTTACCTCACCGGGCATAATATATAGCTCCTTTCATATTGGCTTGACGTAGTATATCATATTGGTTATATGTGGGGCACAATGAATGATTTGTGTCCCAGCAATTTGGTTAACGGACAAAGACGACGACGGCGCTGACATTGTCTTCACCGCCGTTGGCGTTGGCCATATCGATTAATTGCATGCACGCGGTCTGTGGATCGGGCGCGCTATTGAGCGTGCTTTCGATCTGCGGATTGCGCACCATTTCCCATAAACCGTCGGAACAGCTCAGGAGAATATCGCCGGGATGCAATTGCTGTTTGAAAATGTCAATTTGCGTGTTGGGCTTATCTCCCAGGCTGCGGAAGATCTGACTGCGCTGGGGATGGGTGTACACGTCATCCGGCTCAATCAGGCCGCTCGCGACCAGTTGTCCCACAAGGGAATGATCGGTTGTTAATTGATACAGCTGCTTTCCTCGTATCATATAGGTGCGACTATCGCCTACATTGATTATGTACGCATGTTCACCCACGATCATAAAACCGGTGATAGTGGAACCCATATCGGTTTTATCCTGTGCATTTTTCTGGCAGAGGATGACGTTGGCATCCTCGATTGAGCCGTGCAGCAGTGTGACCAGGGCATCTTCGTCGAATGGTTTGGCGGGTTGGCCGTCTTTTTCGGCGGTGAGCGGCGCGGCCAGCAATTCGCGCGTCATGCGCTCGGCGATGACATTGATGGTCATACGGCTGGCAACCTGCCCGTTGTCGTGACCACCCAGGCCATCGGCGACAATGAATATGCCGACGGGAGCCGAGAACGATTCGTGGACGCGCTGCAGTTCTAGCACGAGGGTGCTGTCTTCGTTTGGTTCGCTGCGCCGCACGTTGCCTGCATCCGAATACGAGGCCGCGACTAACTGCACGCCGTTGGAGAATGCGCTCTGTTGAGCCTGTATCTGTTCGATGACGTAGGTATGCCCCTGATCAACGAAGGTGTTGGTGATGTTGCCTTGCAGCACATGGGAATCGTCTTGATTCTCTTGCGCAGAATACTCGTGCATGATATATGGGACATCGAGCAGACTTGCGCCGCAGTCGTTACAGAAATCATCACCCTGTGAGTTTTGTTCCGAGCCGCAATTCCAGCAGCGCTGGTAGCCCTGGTGGTCGATCACCTGGTATTCGTGCTCTTGCGGGCTGTCGCTGATTACCTGGGTAATCTCATAGCGGCCCTGGAGAGTTGTGCCAACGGGCATTACAGGGAAGTCGCCAGATGGAGTTGCCTGTTCGGGCTGCCCGGCTTGCTGGGCCTGCTCTGCCTGTTCAGTATGCTCGGCCCCTTCGGACTGTTCGACAGGTGTTTGCTCTGAAGGTTGTTGCATTGTTTCACTCTTTTCCATGTCAGGATACACGCCGCCATAGGGTGCATTTTGTGGATGCGATGTTTCCGTGCCTTCTACCGCGCCATTCTCCATTGGGGGTGGTGGGGGTGGAATAGGGATCGCTTCGTTCTCATCTGATGCTCCCATCAAGACGGTGGGCATATCAGCTATGTTCTGCGCACTCGCGGACGGTGGCGAAGCCGGGGCGGTTGGCGTGTCATCGATCTCGGCTGTAGGGGCCCGATTTATCGCGCCCTCTGTCCCCTGCTCGCTGCCTGATTGCCCTGATTGCCCCGATTGCCCCGACTGCCAGCGACGTTGATGATAGGCTACCATCCTCTCGGGCGTCAGGATGAGGGTTGGAACGAGGCTTGGATCTTCTTCTACAGGCTGAGTTTGAGCCTGGATGTCCGAGCCTTCTGCTCCCTCTTGCGCGGGCGCGAGCTGGGTTTTGTCCTGCATGTCCTCTTGCGCGGGCACATATTGGTTGTCTTCCTTCTCCTCCTGTATCGATTCCGGCATGGTAGGTGTAGGGACCTGATTTATCGCGTCCTCCGGCATCGATATGGGCACAGTTGGAGCGTATTGCGCCGCGCTGGATGGTGTAGGGACCTGATTTATCGCGTCCGCTGGCTGAGATACGCTGAAGGATCGCCCGCAGCCCTTGCAGAACTTGGCGTCATCACGGTTTGATGTATTACATGACGGACAGTGCATGCTGCCCTCCTTTTTATTACAACTGTTTTTGTAAACGGTTGGCTTCCATATTATTTGGATTGCGCTGTAAGGCCTCGCGCACCATCTGGCGGGCTTCGGCCTTTTTATTGGTCTTTAAATAGCACGATGCCATGGCGCTGTAAATTTCAGCCGCGTCCGGGTTCCATTGACGCCCCTGTTCAAGAGCGCTCAGGGCGACTTTCCATTCGCGCGCTTTCATGTGGGCGCGGCCCAGTTCATACCAGCCCTCCCACATGGCAGGCTCACGCTGGGTAGCCTGGCGCAGGACGCTAATAGCGGAGGGTAGCTGGTTTGTACTGAGATATAGGCGGCCAAGCGACATTAAAATGAGTGCGTGGTCGGGATTGATTTTCAGCCCTTCCAGGAAATATCCCTCGGCCTCGCGGGTATATCCCCGGTTGGCAGCAACCGTGCCAAGCTGGTAATAAACCGCAGAATCGCCGGGAGCATAAGTGAGCGCGTTTGTAAAGGCGGTAGTGGCTTTATCGTACAGGCCAAGGTCATTATAGGACATACCAAGCTGGAAATAGGCATCGACGGCTCCTGGCCTCGCGGCGATGGCCTGCTCGAAGTGTTCAGCGGCGAGTTTCATCTGCTCGGTGAACAGGTTCTTCTCTTTGTCTTTGAGCGTCTGTCCGTACTGGCGATAGGCGCGGCCAAGATTATATTGCACGTCATAGGTGGGTTTGCCAGGAACTTGCGCCAATTTGAATTGATTGACGGCCTCTTGATAGTGCTTGCTATTAAGGAATTGTAAGCCCAGGCGATAGGCAGTTTGCGGGTCGCTGGTAGCTGCGACGCTTACAGGCGCTGCAGGAGAGCCAACTGGCCGGGCTGTTTGTCCGGGCTGAGCAGGCTTAACGGTTGACTGTACTGGACGCGCACGGATGGGCGGTGGTGGCACGCCTGGGCGGGCCGTCGCTTTCACCTGCGGCGGGACGGCGATGGCTCCCTGTTTCAGGGGCTGACCGTCGCGCTTACAGAACTTGGCGCCAGGTCGATTGCGATAGCCGCACTTGGGACAGATGACCTCGGCAGCCAGCGTGGCTGCAGGTACGGTAGGTACAATAATGGTCGCATTAGGCGACATGGCGGGAATCTGTATAGTCGCTGGCGCAGCCTGGTTTGGCAGGCAATGCTGCAAAGCGACGCGCATAGCCTCCGCGCTCTGAAAACGCTGGGCTGGCTCCTGCTGCATAGCTTTGATGATGACCTGTTCCACCGGGGAGACGAGCCTGCCGTTGATCATGACGGTGCGCAGCCGCGGGTTCTTCGCCAGAATACTGCCTGACGTGGGCGTCTGAATGGGGTCTGGCTCGCGATTGGTGAGCAGGTGATACATGGTCGCGCCGAGCGAGTAGATATCCGAACGCGCATCGGTCTGCACGAGCTTGCCAGGATTCTGCGCCGAGCGGCGTTGTCCAGGCGCGGTAATCGATCCCAGGTGTTCAGGCGAGGCATAGGAGATGGTTCCCAGGTTCTCGGTATTGGTGCGCTTATTGGGATCGAATTTACGCGCGATGCCGAAATCGATCAGGTGTACGTCATCGCCTGTCACCATGACATTGCCGGGTTTCAGGTCGCGCAGGATAATGGGCGGTACACGGGTATGGATGTAGGTCAAGGCTTCACATACCTGCATCATCCAGTTAATGACGTGCATTTCGTCAAGTGGCGCCTTGCTATCTTCGAGGATTTTTTCCAGGCTGCGGCCCGGCACAAATTCCATGACGAAGTAGTAGTTGCCCCGTTCCTGAAAACTGAGTACCAGCGATGGGATGCGCGGATGCTTGAGATTGAACAGCAGGTCAATTTCTTTATCAAAACGCTCGATAGCAGATTTGCGTTCGTCTTCGGTTGTATTGGGATTGATGAGCAGTTCTTTGACAGCACGAAAATAGCCAGGCCTATCGACCTGTTCTACTTTGTAAACAGTACCCATGCCACCTTCGCCAAGCACGCCAACAATTTTAAATTTTCGATCCAGGATTGTACCTTCTGGGAGAGGCATAGAATGGTCCTTAATATTTCCTTACTGACACCCAATCCGTCTAACTGATCTGGACAACCACGGCGGTAATATTATCCTCACCCCCATTGGCGTTTGCCATGTCAACCAAAGTATCGCAAATCTTCTGGGCGTCACGCTCTTGTTTGAGCACGCTGAGTATACCTTGATGCCGTACCATTTCCCACAAACCATCGGAGCAGAGCAGCAAGGTATCACCAGAACGCAGGGTCTCATGGAAGACATCGGGATCAACGCTTTTGTGTCCCGCGCCCAGCGAGCGATAGATCAGGTTGCGTTGTGGATGGGAGTACACGTCGTCTGGCTCGATCTGCTTCTCTTCCACTAAACGCTGCACGAGGGAGTGATCCCTGGTGAGTTTGGTGAGCGTGCCATCGCGATAGAGATAGGTGCGGCTGTCACCGACGTTCACAATGAAGGCCTTGTCGTCCTGAATTAAGGCTGATGTGACTGTGCATCCCAGGCCACGCGCGGACGATTGCTCTTCGCCGTAAGCGACAATAGCTTTGTTAGCCTGGCGGACGGCGGCTTTGAGCTGATCCTCGATATTTTTGATGGTGGGCGTCTCCGAGAGTTTGCGCGTTTTGTGTTGTTTGGCGGTTTCCTCGCCTGGTTTTACAGGGTCGAGTTTGACGGTCTGCAAATCGGAGACAGGTGTGAGCTTGATGGTTGGTTGTTCAGATATAGGCACCAGGAAACTTTTCAGCGCTTCGCTGATTTTTTGGACAGCGAGTTTGCTGGCGACTTCGCCCGCTTTGTAGCCCCCCATACCATCGGCGACGATGAAGAGGCCGCGCTCTCGATCGTCTGAGATGTACCTATAGGGACTATCTTCGTTTTGTTCGCGTTGTCGTCCTACATCGGTTTTGTCAGCAGCTTTTAATTTAAAAGACATTGGTTCTTCCCTCACAGCAACGTCTGTGCAACGTTAATTTTAATGCTCAATATAACATATAGCAGTTTTCATGACAATTAATATGCTTAGAATTGGGAGACAAGACGCTTTCTGCCTGTTTGAACCCCTGATATTGCTTCAAAAAATTTACTAATTTATATACGTGTTACAAGTTGAAAGGTTGAAGGTTCACAGTGAGCCGCGCTGCAGGCGTTCGATGATGTCTTTGAGCCTGCGGGTTTCGGTGGCGTGCTGGTCCTGCATGCGCTGCAATTCGAGCCGGAGTTCGAGCTGCATTTGCTCCATGCGGTCTTTCATGTGCAGGATGGCTTCTACGCCTGCCAGGTTGACTCCAAGGTCGCGCATGAGGCGGCGAATATGCACGACTCGTTCGATATCACGGTCGGAATACAATCGCGGACTATGAGGGCTATTGCCCTTGCGTGCGGGTGAGATCAATCCCAGGCGTTCGTAATGGCGAAGTGTTTGTTCATGCACTTCGGCTTTTATGGCGGCTACGCTGATGGCATACCATGCGCCGTCACGGTTTTCGTCCACGAGGTCTCTCTCCTATGTATGTACTTCGGTGCTGCGCATTTGTGCGAGTTGTTCAAACAGGTCGCGCTCTTCCTCGGTGAGGTGCATGGGCAGCACGACTTTGAGGCGCGCGAAGAGGTTGCCGTTACCGTCACCGCGCAGGCGGGGCATGCCTTTCCCCGCCAGGCGGAAGGTGCGGCCATTCTGCGTTTCTGGCGGGATGGTGAGCATGAGTTTGCGCCCATCTGGTAGTGGCACCGGGACTTGACCCCCCAGCATGGCGGTGACAAGTTCCACCTCGCAGTCGAGGTAGAGGTCGTCGCCTTTGCGCTCATAGAGCGGGTCAGGTTTGACGCTGATGGCCAGGAAGAGGTCGCCGCGTGGGCCGCCGCCTATGCCGGGCTGTCCTTCGCCTGCGACGCGAATCTTGGAGCCGTTATCAACCCCTGCAGGTATTTTCACCTGAATACGCTTGCTGCGCGCGAATTGACCCTGGCCACTACAGTTAGCGCAGACTTTGCCGGCGACTTCGCCCGTGCCGCGACAGAATGCGCAGATCTCCGTTGATTGAATGTTGAAGGTACGCGTGCCGCCGATGTAGACCTCCTGTATGGTAACTTCTACGGGCTGCTCGATGTTGTCGCCTGCGCGCCTGCGAAAGTCCTCACGCGGTCGTGTTGTGGCTCCTGCTGCGCCGGGCGTGCGCCCGAAAAGGGCTTCAAAGAAGTCCGAAAAGCCGGATGTTGAATCAAAATCGAGGGGAGAGGTGCGATAGCTATAGCTGCGCCTGCCCGTGCCTGGGTGAGCGCCAAACTGTTCCTGCCAGTTGGGGCCGAGCGTATCATATTTTTTGCGTTTATCGGCGTCGGAGAGAACTTCATAGGCTTCATTGATTTCTTTGAACTTCTCTTCTGCCTTTTTGTCGCCGGGATTGACATCCGGGTGATATTTGCGTGCCAGCTTGCGAAAGGTCTTTTTAATTTCGTCGGCGCTGGCATTCTTGGAGACGCCGAGTACTTTATAATAATCTTTATAGTCCATGTCTCTCGCTCTCTGCCCCTCTTTTTTTATTCCTGTGCCGGTTTGTTGCCCGCGCTGACCCGAACGCGAGCCGGGCGCAATGTTTCATCGCCGAGTTTATAGCCTTTGAGTACCTCTTCTACAATGGTGCCCTCCGGCTGGTCAGTATTTTCCACAGCTTCGATGGCTTCATGCACATAAGGATTAAAGGCTTCGCCGACGGTGGCGACTGGTGTGAGACCTTCGGCGCGCATGACTTCATTCATCTGCCACATGATCATACGCAGGGTTTGCTGCAATGCCTGGCGGTCCATGGTTTCCTGGTAGAGCAGGGCGCGCTCGATGTTGTCCATGACTCCCAATATTTTTTGGAACAGGGCCTTTTTATCGCGCTGCACACGATCCAGGCTGATACGCTCCTGGCGTTTGCGGAAATTCTCCATTTCGGCGCGTTCGCGCAGGTATTTATTCCAGTTGTCAGCCGCTTCCTGGCGGGTCTGCGCAAGCTGGGCCTCCAGTTCGTGAATGCGGTTGCTTTCCGAAGGGGTAGTTGTCTCCTCTGTCACTTGCCCTTCCTGAATCTCCTGAGACTCTTCCATAATAATTTGTGTTCTCCTTATATTCAACACAGCGTAATGATGTGAGTTTTATTGTGCCTACAGTATAAACATTGAGTATGGTGTTGTCAAGTTTTTGGCAGTATAATAGAGCGATTGAATGAACCAATTACCATTCTTCGCTCTCACCTGATAATTTTGTGTCCTCGCTCCATTTTTCTCCGCGTTCCAGGACGATGGGGCTGAAGAGTGAGCTTTGGGCTACGGTGATGTGGGAGCGTTTCCACAATTCGAGGACGGCGAGGAAGGTGACGATGATGACCAGGCGGGATGTTGCGTTTTCGAGGAGGTCGGAGAGCAAGAGACGGGGTTGTGTGCGTAAGAGACTCGTGATTTCGGCGATGCGTTCGCTGACGCGCACGCGCGCAAGTGGGAGGAATGCGGCGTTGTTGGCTTCGTCGCGCGCGCGCAGCTCGAGGATGCGTGAGAAGGCGCGCGCCAGCGTGTCAACCTCTAAGCCGACCAGCGTGGGAGGTGTCCAGGCGAGCTGGGCTTCGATGCCCGCCAGCAGGCCGGAACGTCCATAGGTCTGTAGGCCTGCTTCTTCCCGCAGGCGGAGATACGAGGCGATCTCTTTGGCGAGTTTGTATTCGAGCAGGTGGGTGCGCAGTTCCTCGGCCATCGTCGCCGCGCTCTCCATCTCGCCGGTTAACTCTTCTTTGGAGGTGTGCGGGAGGAGGCTCTGCGATTTGATGTAGAGCAGGCGGGTGGCGATGGAGATGAACGCGGCCACGTTTGCCAGCGGCATCGATTCTTCCTGCCACTGTTGCAAATAGGCCAGGTACTGATCGGTGACGGAGAGCAGGGAGATGGTGGTGATCTCCATCTGCCGCTTTTCGATGAGGTGTAAGAGCAGGTCAAGCGGCCCCTCAAAGACAGGGAGGCGGACGACATAATTGCTCTGATGTCCGATTGTTTCGCTGTAGAGCTGTTCCTCGCTAAGCTTCTGTTCAATTTGATCGAGCATACGTTACGAAGCCTCATCTACGGTGTGTAATTCCGCCGCCGGACCATCGGGTTGATGGTGCGTGCGAATATAGAGCGCGGCGCGCTCCGATAGGCCAGCCTTCGCGGCCATTTCGGCCCCGATTTCAGCGTGCCACCAGGCATAGCCGAGCGAGCGACGCCAGCGTGACAGCCCTGCGCGTGGGTAGGTTGCCAGGCGCGAGAGTAAACGCGGCGCGCAGAGTTTGCCAAGCACGATAGCCGGGCGCGTCCAGAAAGGCACACGGCCCTGGGCTTTGCCGACATCGTGTAAAAGGGCTGCCGCGAGCAGGTCGGGATCGGTACAGCCGCGCGCCTGTAGTCCCTGGCATACTCGCAGTGAGTGTCGCTGATCGGCGGCGGACATGCTGTTGAAGAGCGGCAGCGCGGAGGCTGGCAGCCAGCGAGCCACTTCCAGGCGTTCCTCTGCCGATAATGGAGCGACGAAACCGAGTTGTTGGCGAACTTGCCAGAGACGATAAACCAGTGTATGCATGCAAACGCTTCCGCCAGAACTAGAAGGAATAGAAGATAGAAACTAAGGCGCCAGGGAGACCACTTACCAGTGCTATAAGTTTCAGTGATCCTAGCAGGATATAGTATGAGATGTGAAACAGGAAAAAATCACCCAGGCCTGAAATTTGCCCCAGGAATGGCAGTAAAAAGATGAGTAACAGGATAATGAATTGCCCGTAGGGGGCGGACCTGGCAAAACTGACGGCCTGCCGACTTGGCAGCAGCGTATAGACAATCTGGTAGCCATCGAGTGGATAGAGTGGAATCAAGTTAAAGATGGCCAGACAGAAATTAACGCTGGCAAAGACAGTGATCAACTGCGGGATACGCGGAACAACGCCATTGGTGGCACTTATGGTCAAGAAGTCGGGAAGAAAACGCAGCAGGATAGAGAAGATGACGCCGAAAATGAGATTCATGATAATGCCGCCCAGGGCTACCAATAAGGTACCACCATTTGGCCCACCGCGCAGTTTCCAGGGGTCGGATTTGACGGGTCGGCCCCAACCCAGGCCGACGGGGCCAGCAGCGACCTGGAAGAAGGCCAGGATGACGCATAGCAGGGTGCCGAGAGGGTCAATGTGTGAACGCAAGCTCAGGCTCAAGCGGCCTTCTGCGCGAGGAGTGGGGTCTCCCAGCATGGTTGCTACCAGTGCATGACCATATTCGTGGATAATCACGGCTACTAAGAACGAACCGATAATCATGAACGCCAGTATTACATTTATCATTGTTAACCTCTCGTAGGAACATCCATTAACAGGTCGATTTCCAATCCTTCATAGGCAGAATAGGTATGGGCAAATTGCGTTTGCGCCTCAGCTAGCATTACATCCAGTTTGTCATCATCATAGGTTGGTTCATGGTGAAACAGGATCAATGTGCCTACCTGGGCTGTACGGGCGACCTCCGTTGCCATCTCAATAGTGCTGTGTCCAAAGCCGCGCTTGGATTGATGGTAGTCATCGTGCGTATACTGCGCGTCGTGTATGAGCACATCGGCCTTTTCGACAAAGGCGAGAAAAGCCGGTTCACAGTGCTCTTTCCATTCGACATCCGTAGCATAGACCAGGCGGCGACCCGCGTATTCAATTCGATAGACAGCAGCGCCATCCAGCGGATGACTCCTGGTCAGTTTCAGCATGACATGTGTGTCATACTCCGCATTTTCCTGCGGCAGCGGCGTTTCGTACGTGATGGTCGGTTCGCTCTCGCCTTTGCGCCAGAGAATATGTTCTTGCCCGTTTAAGGTATGAAACGTGCGATGCGAAGGCAATTTCCGTATATCCACTGGAAAATACGGTTGAGACATGAGTGGGGTTACAAGTTCTTCGATGCTGCGGCCAGCCAGGCGCGGCCCCAAAATATTGATACTGGCGCGTTTTTCAAAAAGCGGGCTGAAGAAAGGGAATCCGACCAGGTGATCGCCATGCCCGTGCGTGATAAAAAGTGAGATATCGAGGTGTTCGTCCTTCTTGCGTTGTATGAGGACGTTGCCCAGGCGGATGATGCCGCTGCCCGCATCCAGGATGATGGTGTGTGTTCCAACTTCTACTTCAACGCAGCTCGTGTTGCCTCCATAGCGTACCGTCTGTGGCCCTGGGGTGGGATAGCTCCCACGCACTCCCCAGAAACGCACCAGGAAATGTGGTGTGCCGTCAGTCATGCTAATGCTCCTATCACCGCCCTGAGCGTGATGTCTGATTTGCACACATTATAGCATGGATATGCTAGGGTTCATTGCTTTTTTAAAGCTTCCTTCCCCAATGTATCCAGAAAATGTATCATTATAACTTATATCGTGTCACTTTATCTCAAAGTGTTCCATTATTTATCATAAAGTAGAGTTAATTTCTATAAACTACCACTTGACAAAATCGAGATCAGGCACGCTCTGAGGCTATTGAGTTTAAGAAGCTTTTGAAGAAGGAAACAGAAGCTCTCATTACCGCCATTCGCTCATCCCCTCCAGTCCGCCATGTGACAGACTATGGATGTTGACGTAGCCATCGTGGGCCACGGGCCGGTCCGCTAGAGACTCCCCTAGATCCCGATCGGCTTTCGGACCAGGATCACAGTCATCCGACCGTCTATCCACTCCCGCTCGATGAGCAGGAGCTTGCCAACAAACGATCCGATGTTCATGACCTTGCGGACCTGGGCATCCTCCCACGGCAGGACGTATTGGCGGATGCGCCTGAGCGCCGTCTCCAGGTCGGGCACGATCTTTTGACTGCCCACCACCAGGATCACCTTGCCGGCCGTGCTGGCGTAGGGGCCGAGCTGGCTTGACGAGGCGGACGCTGCCACCAGGACGCCATCCTCTGTGACCGCGTTGAGGCTTCCCAGCATGAAGTCGGGGCCTGCGATGAGTTTGCGGATCTCGCGCGCCTGGGTCTGGCGATCCATCTTGAAGATGCGAGGCCGCAGGGCGTCATAGCGGCTCGCATCATGAATGGCGTCGAAGATGCCGGCGTCCTGGAGGGTCTTCGACTTGCCGGAGTGGACCTCTGCTCCTTCCGGGAGTCGCTCCAGCACCACCTCGCGGGCCTGGTCGCCGTCATCGACGACCACCACCTCGATGTTGCGCTCCCGCATCCGTTGGGCGACTCGCTGGATAGTCTCTTCGGACGCGGGGATTGCGAAGTCTTCTCGCAACAGGGTCATATCTGGGTCTCCTCCTGAAAATCTTTGTGGGACGCAGCACAACGACAATACGGTTCGCCGCGTTGAGTTCGGTCATTGCTTCAAACGGCACGTGCTGCTCTTCCGGCAAATATTTCTCGGTCATCGAGCGAACGATACCGTTTTGACGGTCACTTCCTTAAAGTTTCCTCCTTGTTTCTTCTTTTCTCACAGACTACCACAAAAAGCGGTGAGAAGATGTCCTACTATCGAACGAATAGCGAGAAATGCTCAGGCAGTGAAGATCAATTGGGGCCGTCCTGATCGCTCAAGGCATCACGCAGCCAGTCTCAACGTTCAGCAGGAAAGCCTGATCCACCACCCTTGGGCGCGTGGGGTGAACGACAGTGGTTGAGGAGCCGATTCACGCCAAGGAGCAACCTCGTTGCGCAACCCGTGGGCAAGGAGGAACGCTCACCTGGGCGCCGGGACTGCGAGGTCGGCGACGAGGCCGAAATGATCGCTGGCCCCTCAGGATCTCGGCCTTTCTGATGGGCGACGCTCCAGCCAGAACCAAGCAGATCGATCACCTGGTCGTACTCCTCGTTCTTGATCGTTTCCTGGAATGCGATAAGGTCGGGCCGCAGTGCGCGCAGGCCATCGATGAGCACCACGCGACGGTCAAGCCATGCTCCGTGCTGTCCCCACAGGTTGAGCGTGAAGACGCGCACCCCGCCCAGGCGCTGTCCCGTGTTTGGAAACTGGTTCGTAGACACGATGCTCTCCTTTCATCCCATACAGGGTAGAGCCTCTGATGGGCGCGTGTCAAGCTCATCAAGCTTTGATGTTCATTTCGGTGATCATCGGGGAAAACGTCTGAATGTGGCTCAAATGCTTCCTTCGATGCAACAAGAGGCGGCGAAAAAGATAGATGATATGTTTAAGCGTTAATGCATCTCAGGCATATATTTTGGGAGGAGGAAGTGGTTCGCCGTTTTGGATTGCACTGTTCACGAGCATTTCGAGTACCTCAAGCCCATGTTGAACTGCCTCGCTATAGGTGCTTCCGTGTGTTGCAGGCATTATCACGCTGTCTGACCACTCAGGCAGAATGACGAGATAGGCTTGATCTTCGTCTGACCATTCGATGACCATCGAGTAATGGAGGTGTTGTTGGCTCATAGCTCAGTGTTCCGTTTTCCCTTTGCTATTTGTCGTAGGAATTCGCGTACAGCTTTTTCTTGATACGGTTTGGCATCATCTCCATCATGACCGGATAAAATAACACTAACCTTTGGAGCGGAAGGATGTTTCCACTTGGTATGACTTCCCTCTTGTGACACCTGGTATGCTCCTACTTGTCGTAAGTCAGCCTTCAACTGACGTATCTTACGGGGCATACTGTCCTCTCACTTCACCGATTTGTTCAATCATAACATAGAAAGGTTCTTTTGTCAGGAGGAAATGCTCGTATGGCGTTTTCTCTTAACTGACTATGGAAAAGGATAGTGATGAAGGTCGCCCTTAAAGAGTCCGGCCTCATTGAGAGTTTCTATTGAGGAAAGTTCCTGAGAAGCCTCATCTACTGGTTGTTCCGGATTAGATGAGGCCTGAGCAGCATGAGCTGCTTTGCGCAATCTGAGTACAACCGCGATGAGATAGACAAGCGCATAGATGGGTACAATCAGCCAGGTGTAGGTGAAAAGAATGCCAGTACCAGCGTAGGTGAGTAGTATGATGATAATCGTCCCCAAGAGGAATGCATCCATCGTGGCCTTGCGCATCGGAACGAGTGCGTGTCTCGCTTTTTGAAGAAAGTGAACAGTGTTCATAGTTGCAAGCCTATCTTTCTCGAGCCAGAGGGTTCGATGAATGTTTGTGACTCATCCTTCGCTACGAGGTGCATATATTTATCACTATCTGCTATAGAGATTATAGCATATTGTTATTTTCCTGTCAAGAGGGATGTTTGTTCTAGGTTTAGCATGGGTTTTTTGTGCAAAGTCTCTATGAGGATAATTTGGGTGTTTTGCTGTCAAATTTGCTGTAGTTGGGATGATTTTTGAAGGTGATGGTGCTTGATGGAAGTCGCAGAGGGGCTTTAGGTTAGTCTGTCTATTGATATTTTCTCGTTGCACACATTATAGTATGGCTAATCAAAGGGCTACTCAATCGTTGTTGAGTAGCCCTTTGATTCTTGATTCGATCCCTACCTACCGCGCAGTTCGGCGTCCATAGGCCCAGACTGCCAGGGGTATGAATACCACGAGAATGCCTACGCACCAGGCCAGGGCCTGCCAGATCGTCGTGACGTCGGGCTTGTTGAGGAGCAGGCCGCGTACGGCGTTGACGATCAACGAGACCGGCTGGTGTTCAGCGAAGGCGCGCAGCCAGCCGGGCATGCTCTGGGTGGGAACGAACGCGCTGCTGGCGAAGGTCAGCGGGAAGAGCCAGATGAAGCCGGCGGATTGTGCAGCCTCTACGCTGCTCACGAGCAAGCCGATGGTGGCTGAGATCCATGAGAAGGCGAAGCTGGTGAGCAGGAGGATGGCTGCTGCCGCGAACCAGGAAATGACTAGTCCTTCGGGCCGGAAGCCAACCAGCAGGCCGACCGACCACATTACGATGACCACGAAGGTGTTGCGTACCAGGTCGGAGAGGGTGCGCCCTGTGAGGACGGCCGATTTGGCCATGGGCAACGAGCGAAAGCGGTCAACGAGGCCGCGCTGCAGGTCTGTGGCCAGGCCGATGCCGGTGGTGGTCGCGCCGAAGATGACGGTCTGGGCGAAGATGCCTGCCATCAGGTAATTGACATAGCTGGTGCCGCTGACTGCGATTGCTCCGCCAAACACGTAGCGGAAGAGCAGCACGAACATGATGGGCTGGATCGTCGCGAAGACCAGCTCTTCAGGGATGCGCGGAATCTGGATCAGGTGGCGCTTCGCCAGGACGAGCGCGTCAGCGATTGTCCAGTAGAGCCTGGGACGCGCAACCGGTTTTAATGATTGCGTTATGCGGAAGTCAGTGATGTTCATCGGGTACTCCTTGCCATGAGCTGGGGAGCTGGCATATCTTTGGACAGGTCGCCTGTAGTAGTAGTGCGCCCGGTGAGCGCCAGGAAGACATCGTCCAGAGTGGGACGGCGCAGCGCCAGATCCTCTACAGGAATCTGGGCGGCATCGAGATCGCGCACAACGGAGGCCAGGAGCTGCGCGCCATTGGATACCGGCACGACGAGATGGCGGTCATCCGCAATGACCTGGATTTCGCCTACGCTATAGGGGCGCATTGCCTGTTCTGCGGCATCCAGATTTCCTCCATACGCCACCGTGAACTCGAGCCGCTCGCCTCCTACCTGGGCTTTCAGTTCGTCGGATGTGCCTCTGGCAATCACGCGCCCAAGGTCAACGACGGCTATCTGATTCGCCAGTTGATCGGCCTCCTCAAGGTACTGGGTGGTGAGTAATACGGTTGTGCCGTCGGCTACGAGCGCGCTGATGATCTCCCACATGGCGAGGCGTCCGCGTATGTCAAGACCGGTCGTCGGCTCGTCCAGGAAGAGCACAGGAGGGGTCAGGATCAGGCTCGCCGCCAGGTCGAGGCGCCGGCGCATGCCTCCTGAGTAAGTTTTCACGGTGCGCCTGGCAGCGTCGACAAGGTCAAAACGTTCGAGAAGATCGTTCGCTCGTTGCCGCGCTACTTTCCCTGATAAATGATAGAGTTGCCCGAACATCACCAGGTTTTCGTAGCCGGTGAGGTTTTCATCAACGGCGGCATATTGACCAGCCAGGCCGATGCGCGCGCGGATGGCGTCGGCGTGTTTGACGACATCAAGCCCGGCAACCTCTGCCCGACCCGCGTCGGGTTTCAAGAGCGTGGTCAGGATGCGCACGGCGGTAGTCTTGCCTGCGCCGTTTGGCCCGAGGAGGCCAAGTACGGTTCCTTCCTCGGCGGCCAGGTCAAGCCCGGCAAGGGCGCGGGTCTTTCCGTAATATTTTTGTAGTCCTTCGGCCAGAATGGCCGGTCTGTTTGACATAGTACATTTCCTTTGCTGATGCCTCCGCCGCCGGGATTCGAACAGACATTGGCGGTAAGGCGGACAAGTGGCGACTCCCCGCTGTTGAAAATGTGCAAGGGGACTCTTACACTATTCTTTTTGTCGTGCTAAAACTGGAAACACCTATTCTGCCTCTGGGCAGCGCGGCATTCATACCCGCTCATGAATGCGGGGGATATCTCGCCGCAATTTGGTAAATTTGGCATCTACTCGTAAAGAGATAGACGGGTGAGCATTACATTTTTGCACGTGACCAGGTGGGAGCAAGCTAAAGGGGATAAACCCGCGCCTGTACCCTATAAGACGCACGAACCGGCAGGTATAGGGTATGGGCGGCTCTGTCCAGCTTTGCTACCGCCACAGGCTTATTGCAAAAAATGACGCTGCCAGTATTGACCACCATGTGACAATGTGTTACAATTTAAGTGGACATCTGTCCATATGTAATTGTACCGGACAATTGTCCACTTGTCAAGAGGGAAGAGGGAAGAGTTGTGAGAGAAGAAGTTCATGATTGCCCATGGCCGTCTGGCATACCAGGGCTGTTCGAGTCCCACCGGCGGCATGAACGGCGCGATGCAGCGGAGCATCGCCAGCGCATCCTGGAGGTTGCGAGGCGGCTCTTCGCTGAGCATGGCGTCGAGGCAGTCAGCATGCATCAGATTGCCAGGGACGCTAAAATTGGACAGGGGACGCTCTATCGCCGTTACGCTCATAAAGGCGAGCTTTGCATGGACCTGTTGCAGCAGCGTCAAGAGCGCTTAGGAGAGGAGATCGCGGCGTTGCTCACGGCAACGGCTACATCTACCGCGCTCGAACGGCTGGATGGTGTACTGACGCATGTTGTTGCATTACTCGAAGAGCAGGGCGCTTTGTTAATACCCGTTGCCGGAACAGATGCGCGATATGGGCTCTGTGGCGAATCTGACAACTCCAGGCGCTTTTCGCTCCAGCACGCGGGGTATTTTGTCTGGCTGCAAGAACTCATAGCAGATCTGCTCGCTGAGGCGGTAGAACGGGGAGAACTGGCCTCGCTTGATGTCCCCTACACGGCAGATGCTATCCTGGCGACACTTCACCCCATGTTCTATCACTTCCAACGCCAGGAGCGCGGCTTCTCACAGGGACGTATCCTGCAAGGGTTGCGCCGCATCTACATCGATGGCGTAAAGACGCAGCGCAACACAGAGGAATTGGCAGATGTTTAGAGTTCTGCAAGTAGTGTTGATACCTTAGAATCAGGAGGAACGCGGTTGATCGGGTTCCTCCTCACTTTATATCATGTATGATTTGTAATATCCCCGTAACGAGCGTGGTAGACGCCCGACAAGCAAAGTGCCATCCGCTTGATGTTCCTCCTGATCCACGTGGCCCCGGCGATGGAAAAGCTCTACTAACTCGCTTTTGTCAAATGGGATCAGGACGCGCACGGCTTCCATGCTGGCGGCAAGCACTTCAGCGATTTTTTCGCGCAGGGCGTCCAGGCCCACTTTTTGCAGGGCGGAGACGGGTACGGCGTTGGGGTAGAGCGAGGTGTCGACCTCCGATGGCTCTTCCAGCAGGTCGATTTTGTTGAGGGCGGTGACGCGCGGTTTATCATCGGCTTCTAATTCGTGCAATATGTCGCTCACGGTTTCACTCTGCTCGATGGCGTTTTCGTGGCTGACATCCACCACTTCTAAGAGCATGTCGGCGTCGTTGACTTCTTCGAGGGTGGCGCGAAAGGCGGCGATCAGTTTGGTGGGCAGTTTCTGGATGAAGCCGACCGTATCGGTGAGCAGGGCTTCTTGATTGCCCGGTAGTAGGACGTGGCGCGTGGTCGGATCAAGTGTGGCAAACAGTTTATTTTCGGTGACTACTTCGGCTTCGGTGAGGGCATTGAACAGGGTGGATTTGCCGGCATTGGTATAGCCAACGACGGCTACGACGGGAATGGCCTGGGCGGTGCGCTGCTGGCGATGGATTTTACGCTGTCCGCGTACCGCTTCAATTTCTTCACGCAGTTCAGAGATACGGCTGCGAATGCGGCGTCGATCTATTTCGAGTTTCGTTTCACCCGGGCCGCGCACGCCAATGGCGCCGCCTGCGCCGCCCACGCTACCGGCTCCTCCGGCTCCCGCGCCGCGCGAACCGCCGACCTGCCGGGAGAACTCCGTGCCGTGTCCGGCAAGGCGCGGCAGGCGATATTCGAGTTGGGCGAGTTCTACCTGTAAGCGGCCCTCGCGGGTGCGAGCGTGTTGAGCGAAGATGTCGAGGATGAGGGCCGTACGATCAAGCACGCGGGCATGCAGCATTTTCTCAAGGTTGCGCTGCTGTGAGGGGGAAAGCTCTTCATCAAAGATGACAAGGTCGAAATTCAGTTGTTTTTCGGTGTCGCATAGTTCCTGGGCGCGTCCCTTGCCGATGTAGGTGGCGACATCGGGATGGCGCATACGCTGAATCATGGTTCCCACTACGTCCGCGCCAGCAGTACGCGCCAATGTTCCCAGTTCACTGAGCGAGTCTTCAACACTCCACATACTTTCGCTCTCGTCATGCTCGACTGCAACCAGGAAGGCGTGTTCGTGCTTGCCGCGAGAGCCATTTTCGAAAAGTCGTTGTTTTGGCGTAATTTCCCTCCGTGTAGGGACGCGATTTATCGCGTCCTGATTTGATACTACTGTCCAGCCCCCCGCCCTTACAATGATTAACAGTCTCTATTGATATTGTATCATCTACAAGCCGCTTAATTTAGGGAGCGCGGGTAAGGCTTTGATGAAAAAGCTGTTGACATTGGCAAAGATGCTATGGTTGACGGCTTCGTTGTAGGCATCGTGCCAGGTCTGATACTGTGACACGGTGATATTGAGACCGGGAATAACATGGCTTCCGGTTGTCATTGCGTTCTGCACGTCATGCAAAAACCCGCCTATCACCAGTAATATGACAAGCCATAATAACCAGGCTTCAACGAACCCGATCAGCCCGCCGAGAACAACATCTCCCAGGCCCAGTAATGGGATAGCGCGCATGACGCCACGTAACATGGTGCCAATAATATGCAGTATAAGTACTGCGCCAAAAAACACGATAATATACCCGATTAAGGGTGAGACAGGGAGGTTATTGCTCGCCAGGAAAAGTGTAAAGGGCTTGCCAAAGAAGTAGGCTATGCCAAACGCAATAGGGATGCTGAGCAGGTGCAGCAGGCTGAAAACTGCGCCGTTGCGTATGCCATTAAAGACGAGCAGTGCGATAGTGACGAGAAACAGTAAGTCTATCCAGTCAAAAGGTCCAATCATTGATGAATTCCTCCGGGCAACATATTTCTATAGAGTAATAACTATACGCATAAGGTGCGCATTTTCCTCACTTATCTGCAAGCAAGCAAGTGCAAGCTGATGCGCTTATTATACATATGCATAGACGTTATGAGAAGGAGTGTTGTAACACGTTGGAAGTGGAATAGATCACAATCGAGCAAATACTAATGAATGGTGTCAGTCATCTAACCACATTTCTTTCTCTTGCCTGGACATGGTGCTCTTATCAAGAGCTTCGGCGAACGATTGCTTTTGGGAGTGTTGCTGGCTGCTGCGGGCGGCCTGGGCGGTTTGGCGGCGATTGAGGGTCATGACGGGCTGGCTGGTAAGGAGTATTTTTCCAAACTGCTCAGCCGTGACGTGGAAAAATTGCGCAAGGCGATTCAACTGGCGTTCGCTCAGGCTGGCCGCTTCGATAATGCCATCCTCAAACTTTTTCCAAACATCGATGCCCAGGCGCAGGCCGCGTGCCGCCTGGACCATGCTCAATCCCTGGTGGGCGCGCAGTTCGCGCAGGTTGGCGGCTCTGGCTACAGTGGCCTGGTCGTTGAAGACGCGCTCCAGAGCCGATTGATAGGCGCGCTGTGTTAAGGGCAAAAGCACGGCCTCTGATCCTGCCGGGTCGGTAATGTGATAGGCAGCAATGAAATCGATCAGGGCATCCTGGGCGTCGGGGTGATCACGCAGGAGCGCGAACTGGGCCTGCTTGTCGCCAGCTTCTTCGGCGGCTAGCCAGGCTATTTTGATCTGTTGCAATTCGTTGGTATTCATAACATATGTCCTCTCGCCATCAAACCATTGGTGTTGTGTGTATATAGGCTGTCGCCTGTTCTTTCACCAGGCAATCACGTAAGTAGCTGCGCGCGCGCTCGTAACGTAGACGGGTAGTGCGCTCGGTGCGTTTGCATAGGAGCGCGATATCATCCCATTTCATGCCTTCGATGGCGCGTAAGACCATGATTTTGCGATCCAGCGGATCGGGTAAAAAGGTCAGGATGCGCAGGCTTTCTTCACGCGCGTGCAGGTGTTCATATGGGTCCTGCGGGTCGGCGACATCGGCTGATGGCAGAGTGTCGCTGTCGGTGGGCACGGGCTGCAACGGCTCCATCAGTGAGCGCGGCACGTGGTGTGGTCGCCCGGTTGGTCGTCCCTCGTCGTCGCGCGGGTAACGCAGCCCTTCCTGCCGCAACATGCGATTGAATTCATCGACGCACAGGCAGCGCAGGTAGTGAATAAAATTTTGCGTAATAAAAATTTCTTTCGGGTTCATAGCTTCGCGCAGCAGGTGTTCGCTCATATTGGCGATGGCCTCTTCGCGCAGTTCTGGTCGGTGGCGCAAACCCCAGGTATGGCGCTGGAACTCCGGCGCGCTGCGTTCCAGCAGCACTTCGGAGAGCATGCGCGACCCCTCTCGATTTTCGCTGGCCTCCAATGCGCGAATAGCCAGCACCAGGTCGATTTCGCTGATCTCATAGCGGCCTTCCGGTGTGCGGCGGCGCAACCGTTCTTGTGGGGTCTTGTAAATCGATCATTGTTTCCCCCAAAAATATAGAGTAGAGCTTAGCTTTTCAGTGGCTCACTGCCTACTTATTCTTTTTTGCGACGAGAAAACGGAAATGGTTTGTACCTGTACTTTATCACATGTCGCGATCAGGAGCCAGGGTCGCCTGGTAAGCAAAGGCTCAAAGATACAATGGTACTTCCGGCATGATACCAACGTTGCTTGTGCATATATCAATCGTTCTATAAACTGAGGGGGCGGGACGCTCCGCAGAGTCAATGCTGTGTGAAAAGAAGACTATTGCTGGGGGAAAAGGCAAAAAAAGACCGACAACTCTCAGGTTTAGGTATTTCTGGCCGAAGGTAAGATAGAGAGAGAAGTATATGAATCCATCATGCTATCTGGCTGAAGGGAAGGAAATTAGACGTGCTTGAAGTTCTACCAAAAATTGCGAAGATGCAGGCGTCGTATGCACTGGGCAAACCTCTTGCTCTTCCAATGAATCTCACGATTAGTGTGAGCTATCGCTGTAACTCGCGTTGTAAAACGTGTAATGTCTGGCAGCGTCCAAATGATGATTTCACCATTGAAGAGTACGACAAGACCTTTGCGTCTATCGGCAGAGATGCCTACTGGTTTACCTTTAGCGGGGGTGAGCCGACGCTGCGCAAAGACCTGCCGGAAATGGTCGAGGCCGCTTATCGCCATTGCCGTCCGGGTATTATCAATATTCCTACTAATGGCATCCAGGATAAGATCATCCCGGACCGCATCGAGCGCGTCTTGAAAGCTGCTCCCACCTCTGATGTGATTATCAACCTTTCATTGGATGGTATTGGAGTGAAGCATGATATCGTGCGCGGCGTCAGGGGCAATTTCGAGCGTGCCATGCGCACGTATGCCGGTCTGAAGGCTTTGAAGGGGCGCTATAAGAACTTCACATTGGGCGTGCATACCGTCATCTCGAATTTCAATGTAGACGAGTTCGAGAACATCTACGCATTTGTACGGGACGAACTCAAACCCGATTCCTTCATCAGCGAGATCGCGGAGGAGCGCGTCGAACTGGATACCGTTGGGATGGGCATTACGCCGCCAATCCAGAAGTATCAGCCGGTGATCGAGCGCTTGCAGGAGGGCATTCGGAATGCCGAATTCAACGGCGTTTCGCGCATTACACAGGCATTCCGTGATCGCTATTATGACATTGTGAAGCGCACGCTGGTCGAGAAGCGGCAGATCATTCCCTGCCTGGCGGGTGTGGCGTCCGCGCAGATTGCTCCCAATGGGGATGTGTGGACGTGCTGTATCCGCGCGGAATCGGTTGGCAACCTGCGCGAGCATAACTACGATTTTCGCTCAACCTGGACGACGGTGAAGGCCAGCGAACTGCGCAGGAGCATCAAGGCGGGCGAGTGTTATTGCCCACTGGCCAACGCCTCGTACACCAATATGCTCTGCCATGTTCCTACACTGACGAGTGTGGCTATCGATGTGGCGAAAGGGACTGCCGGAGCTGTGATTGAGAGCAAGCTCGGTGGTAAATCCGCGAGGTTGCGCGAGCTGCCGGTCATCAACGCGGCAGATGAGGCGCGTATATATAATGGTGGGAATGGAAATGGTAAAGCGGCAACCTTTCTGCCGGTCATCAATATGGCCGTTGATGCGTCTCTATCGAATGGAAACGGACATCATAGCGATGACAACGTGGAGGCGAACGCGTAAGGTTTAATATTCTGTATGGTCGGGGTGGTGGAAGGCATGCCTTCCACCACCCCGACCATACAGAATGGATGTTTTAATCATCAGGCATCGATTTTGCGTAGATGTGGGCTGGTTTCTTGGAGGAAGGTGCGGCGGAGACGTTCGATTTCTTGCCGCAGTTCGGTCATCTCTTCGAGATGTAATTGTTCGTAGGCAACCAGGCGTTGTTGCAGGAGCAATAGCTCGTAGGCGATGTTTCCCTGGTCGATATGCAATCGCGGGCGGTCCTCGTTTCCAATAGTGGGCTTTTCCTGCTGATCTGCATGCTCAGTCTGCTCTACGTGCTGTTTTCGATTATTCATCATTTCTCTCCTGCAATGAAATCCTGTGATATACACAGCATATTATCCTGTATGGCTCTTTTTAGCGCAAATCCCAACCGTATCTTGAAAGTTGCACATTCGTATCAATCATTTGAGCAGGATGCTTGCTTTGTTAGGAAGAATATCCTATAAACATGAAGGAGAGATGAGAGCGTCGTTAAATAGTAATGAAGAGCATGGCGAAACAGAAGAGCAAGGTAATACATGGAAAGCCAAACACAACAGGCGGAGATAAGAGTCCTGGTCGTGGATGACCACGAGATTGTCCGTAAAGGCCTCTGCACTATGCTGAGCGAACAGGAAGATTTTGAGGTGGTAGGGCAGGCCGCGACTGGAAATGCAGCCGTGATGCTGGCGAAGCAACTGCAGCCAGATATTGTCTTGCTCGACATTTTTCTGGGAAATGCGAATGGACTTGATATCGCGCAGCAATTACTGCGTGCCTGTCCAAACACACGCATTGTGATCGTCACCGGCATGATGGATGATGGGCATCTTTTCCGCGCTATGCGCCTGGGTGTGCATGGCTATCTGCAGAAGGCGTTACCCATCGATGAGCTATTGGCATCGTTACGCTCGGTGTATCAGGGCGAGCGGGTGGTTGGTGAACCACATGCGATCACCCAGGTATTGGGCGAATTTGAACGACTTACGAAAGAACAGGAACGAGTGCGTTCAGGCTTGAGCGATATTGAAATAGAATTGGTGCGGCTCGCGGCGGAGGGTTGCAGCAATAAAGAGATTGCAGCGCGCCAGTTTTGGAGCGAGGTTACGGTCAAACGCAAGATGCAGGATATCTATCGCAAATTGCAGGTGACCGATAGAGCGCAGGCCGTCGCCGAGGCCATGCGTATGGGCCTGATTTGATTTGATCCTTGAATGAACCGATAACCCTTATAGGGTGTATGTACGCAAAGGGGAAAACAACCATGACAGTATGTCCACAGTGCGGAACCGAAAATGATGATGATGTGAAAAATTGCAAAGGGTGCCGGGTGAATATGTACTGGGCCTTCCAGCATTATTCAGAACTTGCTTCGCTGCGTGAATCCAATCAACTCCCGCCGCGACCGCAGTCGGCCTCATTTCTTGTACAGACGAGCAAGAAGATCGATGATGGCCCGACTGTTGCCTGGCTGCGCTCCACTATCAAGAAGTTTGGCTTCAAGGGAGCAGGGAAGAAGGTCTCTACCACAGCAGAATAGGGATATCACACAAAATGGCCTGCTGGCAAGCGCCAGCAGGCCATTTTGTGTGATTATTTCATCGCGCCTGCCAGAGGCGCGTGCTGGCTGGCCTGAGTAACAGCCACTTCATTCATACCACCCGCTTTGAACCACTCAGCCGCGAATCTGATGCCGGTACGCAGGTCTACTTTTGGCTCAAAGCCTAGTTCGCGCCGCGCCTTCTCTATGCTGTGCTTGTTGTCGCTGCCGAACATCAAGGCGCCGTGTGTTGTCACGAATGGCTCCCTGCGTGTCACCGGAGCAACTACCTTCTCCGCAACGATACTACCGTAGTAGATGGGCAGATAAGGAAGATGCCGCGTTGGGCGGATGCCATTTACTGCGTCGGCGATCTCGTTGAACATCTCCAGCTGGGTCAGTGGGCGGTCATTGGTGATATTGTAGACGTTGCCAGGGGCGTTCTCGTGATAGGCAGCCAGCATGAAGCCCTGTACAATATCGGTGATGTAGCAGAATGGCAGGTGATTATCGCCGCGCCCGATAATAACGCCCTTGCCATCTTTCATCCTTTGGGCCATACGACCAAAGTTCAGGCGGTCTCCGGGGCCAAAGAAACTACCTGGACGAAGAATGACGGTCTCGACCTTGCTGTTCAGCATGAGGCGTCGCATCAAACGATCACCCTCCGCTTTCGTGACGCTATATGGGTGGGTATCGGGCCGCAAAGCGTCTTTTTCCGTCAAGAAACGCCCAAATCCCATGCCATAGACGCAATGCGAACTGGTATGGACGTAGCGGCGCACACCTGCCGCCTGGGCCGCTTGATAGAGATTTTCTGAGCCGGTCACGTTCACCAGCCGGTAATCCGCAATGGGACGCCACACGCCCATCATTGCGGCCAGGTGGAAAACCAGCTCGACATCTTTGACAGCGGGCGCCAGCGAGTGCGCGTCGGTGATATCTCCCCGCACGACTTCAACACCTTGCTTTGTCAATTTATCTGCATTTTCTACGGGCAGCACCAGCGCGCGAATATCCTCACCGCGCTGCTGTAATTCTTTAATCAGGTGTCCACCGAGCAAACCGGTGGCGCCTGTGATCAGTACTCGCATCTATCATCCTTCCGTAAGACGACCTGATATGTTTGATAACTATCAGTTGGTAGAAGGACAAAAAGTGTCCTTTACCCCCAATTATGCAACGAGTGAGGTAGGATTGTTAGGGTCTAATGGCCCTGAAGTACCAGGCTGGAAGGCTGTTATTGACCTTTTGAATTATTTTCTCAATCACTGGAAAAATCTACTTTACCCGTTACTATACTTATCTCTCTCAAATCCTATTTCTATAGCCAATTTTTGCTATATTTCAACTCGTTTCATGGTGTCTCAAATTGCATGTGGTAATATAAGCAATGTTGCCAATGTTTCCCCGTTGTAAGTTTGCAGTAGGTGCTGCTTGCCATATGGAAGCACGTGGGCAATCGCTTGCGGGTGCTGCAAGTTGAACACCAAAGGAAAGGTATTTTGCGAATACACCAACGAGTTTGGAAATTCTTTCAATCACGTAAAGCGTCAAATGTAGTAACAGGTTTTGGGACAGTAGCGTTGCTGGGTGTGACTGTTTTCGCGTATAGCCAGAGTATGCAGTTGGGGAGGACACATGCTCAAACATTTTCGCCCTGTTCTCCGTGTACAGCGTATCAGGTGACAGATACCAGTACGGTCTACCAGGTGTCGGATGATACAGGGATACACCACCAGGCAGCATTACAATGGAAGCCCCCGCGCCGCGCAGCTGGGAAAGTGGCTGTACATGTCACTCCGCTGAGAAGTCAACCGTCACAAAGTGCAGGGGTCCAGAACGGACCAACGCAGGGTACGCCAACTACAACTGCAACATCAACGCAGAGTACGCCAACTACAACTGCACCACCAACGGGTACGACGGGTGGCGGGAATGTGTTCCCCTATGGGAGTTGTACCTGGTGGGCGGATCAGCGCTATTTCCAATTGCACGGAGTATTTGTGCCGTGGCACACACAGGCGAATGCCTGGGAATGGACGGCTCGCGCGTATGAATTTGGCTGGCATGTGTCCAGCAAGCCGGTGGTGGGAGCCATCATTGATCTACAGTCAGGTGTGCAGGGGGCCTCTGGACTGGGACATGTAGCCGTTGTCGAGAAGATTTTAAGTAATGGTCATGTGATCGCGAGCAATATGAGTTGGGGCGCGTATCCCTGGCAAGTCACGGATGTAGAGTTTACTCCCGGTCCTGGAGTGACCTTCATTTTCCGCTAGGCGTGTAGCATTTCTTGTGCGCTGCGGCGAGAGCAAGAGACATGTAACGCGCGGTGGTATGTGACGTGAACGAATGAAGCACCCGTAACGAGAAAGCCAGCCACCTCATTGAGATGGCTGGCTTTCTCGTTCTCCTATCGTCCTGCCCGAGTGCGCAGCACTAGCTGCGAAGCAGCGTTGGCAGGGCGGGTAGGTGCCATGTATACGGTGTTGTTCCTGTTATCCTTTGATGGCTTTCTCTAACTTAGAGAAAGAAGGGCCTTTGCCTTTGCGACCGAGGCCGATGAGCCTGCCAAGCCATATAAGCATGAAAGCTCCGGTGGTGAGGCCAGCCAGGGCAACTTTCGTGAGGTCGAGTATTGGTTCGACGCGCACGCCGTCTCTAGTCACGACGATGACGGCAATGGGCCGTCCCCGGCTGCCACCACCGGCACCACTGCCACCGCCGGTGGGGTTTCCTCGTTCATCGACAGGACCTGCGCCAGAGCCCATACCGAGGCCTACAGCGATTTCGGAGCAAGGGATGATGGTTGCTCCTTCACGTTCTACTGGCTGTCCAAAGACGGCGTTTACATTTGCACTGCGCACAAGTTCAGTCATAACTTGCTCTACAGAACCTGTTACGGGGGCCTTTGCGATTTTCTCATCAATCATGTTTGTGTCTCCTTCTTCTCTTCAGAAATGTTGACATACCGAGGGCTACTGCCAATCCGGTCAATACGATGGTGAAAATAGTGCGCGAGGTAGCGTCGTTGATAGGCACCCTGCGCGAAGACTGGCCTTGCTGCACCTCAATGGCTGCCGGTCGATTCCAGTTCAATCCGCCGCCAGGCCAGCGCAACTTCACCACTCTTGCGACGGGGACGATTTGCCCATAACGAGTTGGAATGGGATTCCCCCTGGATGTATTGACCTGCAAAAAGGGTTCTCTTGCTGTTGATTGCATACGCGTATCACTCACTCTACTTTGCCAGTAATGCGCTACGGTAATGGATATCACACTTCCATCTTATCACACTCTCTGGTATCATTCTGGTCGTTGGCATCACAAAACGTATCACGTAACCAGGGCGGGGGCAAGCCCGGCCCGTACCCTACACGATGCGCATCGTATAGGGTACGGGCCGGGCTTGCCCCCGCCCTGGTTGCTCTGACTAGCACAAGCTTCAAAAATATGACATCCACCTGTGGCGGTTCATTACCACTCGCTGTGCGCGTCTGCTGCGATTGAGCCTGCCGGCCTGTCTACGGCGAAGGGGCGGATAAGCTCCGGCGCGGCTCCTGTAACGATCAATTCGGCAAGTGTTTTGCCTGTGATCGCGCTGAGCATGATGCCGACACTGCCGTGACCCGTTGCCAGGGTTACGTTCTCCCAACCCGGCGTGGTTCCGAGGATGGGCTGGTTATCGGGCGTCTTCGGGCGTAGCCCTACCCACAAACGTTCAATGTCGCTCTGCTCTAACGAGGGGATGAGCCTGGCCGCCGTATTCAAGAGCCATGCTACGCCGCCAGCCGTCAGGTGCTTTTCAAAGCCCACTTCTTCTCTGGTCGCGCCTACGATAACCGTTCCATCCTGTTTGGGCGCGAGATAAATGGCCTCACCGAAAATAATGGAACGCAGAGGTGCCGCAGGTTGGCGCAAAGCCAGGATTTGCCCGCGCTGCGGAACGACAGGGAGTTTGATGTGCAGCCACTCGCTCCACTGCGCCGCCCACGCGCCTGCTGCAATGACGAGGTGATTGCAGGCGAGCGTTTCACC
>WNGJ01000250.1_pt1 | contig 53495 bp, 48 predicted proteins | sample 5400611 | NCBI WGS metagenome assembly WNGJ01 (sample SAMN13153375, study PRJNA577476) | soil metagenome | isolation source: 40 cm soil or saprolite under Garry oak tree replicate 1 | place: USA:California | collected 2016-06-15 | reverse complement strand
CGCGGTCGAGGTGAGGCCATCGGAGCTTCCGCCGTTCCGTAGCCCATTTCACATCTGCGCGATCCCGAACATGGGGCTGACCCTCGGCGAGATCTTCTTCCTCGAAGAGCTGGCGGCCGACTGCGCCGCCGACGGGCGCTACGAGTTTCTGCTGGTGGCCCCGCCGCTGCCGGTCACGCGCGGCGTCGGTACGCCGATCAACCCGTACGCGATCAAGTGAGCAGGGCAGCGCAGTGCTGATCCGCGAGGTCGCCGCGAATCACTACGCGATCCCGCTGCCGGTCGCCCTCTCCGACAGCACGATGCGGTCCGGGCGATCTAAGTCGTGAGCCCAAGAACCGCGCTGCCATTGTTGCCGACCACGGTCGTGGGCAGCTTTCCTCAGCCGGAATGGCTCGTCGATCGCGCCGCGCTGCTCTCGGGCGGCGTGCCGCGGGTGCCGAAGCCGACGCTCTGGCGTGTGCCGGAGGACATCCGCGAGCAAGCTCACGACGACGCGACGCGTCTGGTCGTCCGTGACATGGAGCGAGCGGGCGTCGACATCGTCAGCGACGGCGAGGTTCGCCGTGAGAGCTACTTCGCCTGGCTGGCGCCGGCCTTGACCGGGCTCGACGTCACGAAACCGGGAACGGCCATCGCGCGTACGGGACGGCCCACGGCGGTGCCGCGAGCCGTGGGTCCGATCACGCGCCCCAAGCCCGTCCTGGCGCGCCACACGAGGTTCCTGCGCGGCGAGACGGACCATCCGATCAAGATCACGGTGCCCGGGCCGTTCACCCTGGCCGCGCTCACGCAGAACGAGTACTACCCGGATGCGCCGAGCCTGGCGCTGGCCTACGCCGCCGTCGTCAACGAGGAGCTGCGGGATCTCAAGGCCGCCGGCGCCGATTTCGTCCAGCTCGACGAGCCGTACCTCCAGGCGTGGCCGGATCGAGCGCGCGAGTACGGCGTGACGGCCATCGACCGCGCGCTCCAGGGAATCGACGGCCCCACCGTCGTGCATCTCTGCTTCGGCTACGCCCACACCGTGCGCGACAAGCCGAGCGGCTACTCGTATCTGCCCGAGCTCGAGCGTTGCCGCGCGACCCACGTCTCGATCGAAGCCGCCCAGCCCCGGCTCGACTGCGCCATCCTACGATCGCTCCCGTCGAAGACGATCGTCCTGGGCGTCCTCGACCTGGGCGACGCGAGCGTCGAGAGCCCGGAGGTCGTCGCAGGCCGAATCAGGGCCGCGCTGACACACGTGCCGCCAGAGCGTCTCGTGCCGGCACCGGACTGCGGCATGAAATACCTGCCGCGGGAGCGCGCTATCGCCAAGCTGGAGGCGCTGGCGGCGGGGGCCCGGATCGTGCGCGCCGAGCACACCATGGGAGGGCGGCTGCGCCCTCTCTGATCGATCACGTTCGAGGGCCCGCCGACCACGGGGCCCGGCCCGACAGCGCGCCGCGTGATGGTCTTTTTCGCCGAGTTCTGCTATCGTCCGGACGCCTCGAAATCCGCAAGGGAGACCGCCGTGAATGGCCTGAGGAGGCGAGGATGAGCAATCCCACGAATGAGCCGAAGCGCCCCGTGAGCGTCAACCGCCGGGCGTTTCTGAAGCGTGCCGGCACGGTCGGCGCCGGTGCGGTGGTTGCGTCGCGGATTCACAGACCGGGCGCCGCCGCGGCGCAGGACGCGACCGTACGTCCCGATTCCGCCGCCAAGCGCGGAGGCACCCTGCGTTACGCGGTCCACAACGCGCCGGCCCATTTCGACGTCCATCAGTCCGGCACCGTCGCCAACATCGGCCCGCAGAGCCCGATGTACGATACCCTGCTGCGGCGAAGCCCGAAGGACGGGCAGACGATCATCCCGGACCTCGCCTGGAAGTGGGAGATCTCGCCGGACGGCAAGAAGTACACCTTCCATCTTCGGAAGGGCGTGAAGTTCCACGACGGGGCCGACTTCACCGCCGAAGATGTCAAGGCGACCTACGACCGCATCGCGCACCCGCCCAAGGGCGTGGTCATCCCGCGCACGCCGCTCTTCGCCACGGTGGGCGACATCGTGATCCTGGATCCGCACAAGATCGAGTTCCGGCTCACCGAGGCGCGGCCGAAAGCCTTCATGCTGGGCGCCTTCGCTAGCGGCTGGAACATCATCGTGCGGAAGAAGACCCTCGACGACAACCAGGGCAACCTGCGCCAGGTGATGAACTATCCGGGCACCGGGCCCTTCCGCCACGTCTCGCGCAAGGACAAAGAAATCTGGATCCAGGAGCGCAACCCCGACTACTGGAACAAAGGGCTGCCGCTGGTCGACAAGCTCGAGATCTACCACATGATGCCGTTCTCGCCGGAGCTGGGCTCGTCGTTCCTCTCCGGCAAGGTCGACTACGCGCGGCTGCTGGACCCCGTCTCCTGGCGCAAAGCCAAGGAGATGCAGGGGGTGACCGCGACGGCGTTCAATCAATCGGTGATCCAAGCGTTCTGGACGAACACGGTCAAGAACAAAGCGCTGGCCGATCCGCGGGTGCGTCGGGCCATCCATCTGGCCATGGACCGCCACACGCTGGTCGAGGTCGTGAAGGACACCGCGCCGATGCAGGTGGGCGGCTTCGTGTACCCGTTCCACGAGATGTCGACGCCGCGGGCCGAGCTCGAGAAGAAGCTCGGCTATCAGAAGGACATCAAGCCCGCGGTGCAGGAAGCCCGTCGCCTGATGAAGGAAGCGGGCTACGGCAACGGCATCAAGAACCTCGACTTCGTCGTCCGCGATGTCGCCACCTTCAAGCTGTGGGCGGTCGCCATCCAGGCCATGCTCAAGGAGCACCTCAACATCGAGACCAACCTGCGCGTCGTGCAGGTCTCGGTGTGGTTCGACGAGGCTCAGGCCGGCAACTTCGATCTCGCGATCAGCGCAATCGTGTCCACGTTGATGGATCCGTCGGACATCTTCAGCGCCTGGTACGGCAAGGACGGCCCTCAGAACTACTCGCGCTGGACGAACCCGGCCTTCCACGACATCGCCAGCCAGGTCGAGCGCGAGCTCGACGAGAACAGGCGCAAGGCGCTGGTCCGCAAGGCTGAGGACATCCTGGAGCAGGACCCGCCGCTCATCCCGGTGGCGTACGAGCAGATCTACGACGCCTGGTCCAACAAGGTGCACGGCCAGAACCCGTCCACGTACTTCGGGATCTACGACGTCGTGCGGTGGGACCAGGTCTGGCTCGGCTGAGCACCGGCTCCTAGCGCGTGCGGAAGTACCTGGCGCGCCGGGCGCTGTACGCCGCTATCACCCTGTTCGGTGTCTCGGTCAGCGTCTTCGTGATCCTCCGGGTCCTGCCGGGGGATCCGCTCGTGGCCATCCTCGGCGTGGAGGGCCACGCGCAGATGAAGCCGGCCGACCGTGCGCGCATCATGGCCGACCTCGGGCTCAGCGACCCGCTGCCCGTGCAATACGTCCGCTGGCTCGGCGACATCGCGGCCGGCCGCCTCGGCAAGTCGTTCTTTCGCGGCGACACCGTCTCAGAGCAGATCCTCCACCGTGGCCCGATCAGCGCCGAGATCGGTGTGCTGGCGCTGATCGTCTCCTGGCTGGTCGGCCTGCCGGTCGGCATCCTGAGTGCCTTCAAGCCGAACAGCCTGCCCGACGGCGCCGCGCGCGCGCTGTCGGTCCTCTTCATCGCGATCCCGGGCTTCTGGCTCGCCATGCTGATCGTCCTCGCGTCGCTGTTCTGGTTCGGCTACAAGGCGCCCATTCTGATCGTCCACGCGTGGGAGGACCCCTGGCGGAATCTCCAGCTCGTGATTGGGCCCGCGCTGGTCCTTGGACTGGCGCAAGGGGCCTACATCGCGCGCATGTCGCGCTCGTGTCTCCTCGAGGTCATCGGCGAGGACTTCGTGCGGACGGCGCGGGCGAAAGGGCTTCGTGAAGGATTCGTCGTGATGCGGCACGCGCTCCCCAACGCCCTGTTGCCGGTCATCACGATCTCCGGGGTCCTGCTGGGCTTCGTGCTGGGCGGCTCGGTGGCGGTCGAGCAGGCGTTTGGCGTGCCCGGCCTCGGCCGCGCGCTCGTCACCGCGGTGATCGAGCGCGACATCATCGTGGTGCAGAACCTGGTCCTGCTCTACGCCGTGATCTTCGTCGGCGTCAATGTCCTGGTCGATCTGAGCTACGCGTGGCTCGACCCGCGTATCCGGTACGGCTGAGTCTCGCGTGATGGGTGGGCGAGCCGTAGCCGAAGGCGAGGCGAGTCTGTGATAAAGACCATCGTCGCCGAGCTGACTCGGTTCGCCCGCCGCAACACGCTGTCCGCGCTCGGGGGCCTCGTCGGCATCCTGATCGTCGTCGTCGCGGTGGCAGCACCGCTGCTCGCCCCGCGCGACCCGCTCAAGGCGGACTTCAGACGGATGAACAAGCCGCCCGACAGCCAGAGCTTACTGGGAACCGATCAGGTGGGCCGCGACACCCTGAGCCGCGTCATCTACGGTGCCCGGACCTCGCTGTTCGTGGCATTCTCCGCCGTCATCCTCGGCACGACGGTCGGCTCGCTGTGGGGCGTCGCCTGCGGCTACCTGCGCGGGCGGTTCGACCTCGTGAGCCAGCGTGTCATGGAGATCCTCCAGTCGTTCCCCGACCTCATCCTCGCCATGGCGATCTCGATGGCCATCGGGACCGGCCTGCAGGCGGTGATCTTCGCGATCGCGATCACGCGCATTCCATTCGGCGGACGGGTGATCCGGTCGGTGGCGCTCTCGGTCCGCGAGATGCCGTACGTGGAAGCCGGGCGCGCCAGTGGCGCCTCGGCGCTACGGGTCATGACCTTTCACGTGCTGCCCCAGTGCGTCGCGCCCTACCTGGTGCTGGCCACCACGCATCTGGGCGTCGCGATCGTCATCGAGGCGGCGCTGGGCTTCCTGGGCGTCGGCGTCCCGCCACCCACGCCGACCTGGGGCAACATGCTGGCCGACTCGATCACCGCGCTCGTCCCACCCTGGTGGCTCGCGTTCTTCCCGGGCCTGGCCATCACGGTGACCGTGCTCGCCTTCAACTTACTGGGCGACGGGATCCGCGACACGCTCGACCCGCGCTTGTCGCCGGCGTTCCTCAGGATGATGGCCGGAGGTCGGCGCGCGTAGCGCGTCGCCGGATCAGCGCTCGAGTTCCTGATCCATCCCCAAGCACAGGGCGACGACGTAGCCCTCGTGGATCGTGTGCCACCCGGAGAGCTCCAGGCGGCCCACCTGGACTCGATGTCGACCGGGCGCGGTCTCCTCGCACGTCACTTCACGGAGCTCCATCGCCATGCCGCGGCCCACGACCTTGGAGCAGGCTTCCTTCAAGGCCCACAAGATCGTCAGCCGCTCCTCCTCCGACCGTGAGCCGAGGAGCACGTCGCGGTCGTGGGCGAACGCGCGGGCCAGCCTGAGCAGGCGAGGGGAAACTTCCTCGATATCGATCCCAACGCGGGATCCCGTCGCGCTCGAGGTGACCGCGCACGTGAATCGTCCCTTGTGAGAGAGGGAGCAGTCCGACGCGACTCCGGCCGCGAGCTCCGGCGTGAAGACCAGCCGCGGCCGCCCCCGCGGGTCCTTCACCACGGCGCAGCGCAGAGGATCACCGACCCGGCCCTGGCGCATCACCATGAGCTTGAGGCAGACGCGCGCGCCGAGCCATTCCCGACGTCGCAGCGGATGCCGGAGCTCGGCGTACTCGGCCTGCTCCAGCGCCGTGAGGAATCGCGCCGCGATCGACTCGAGGTCGTGGAGCCGGCCGAGATCCAGCAGGCACACCTCGACCGGCTCCTCACTCAGCCCGAGCCGGATCAGCTCGAGATTCAACACGCCGGCTCCCTTCTGGAGTTAGGGCACCCTAATGCTAGAAAACTCGTGGGCATACCGTCGGGGCGCAACACCAGAGAGGAGTATCGCCGACATGATCGTCTGTCTCTGTCGGGGCCTCGCCGACCACGCGATCCGGGCGACGATCGCCCGGGGTGGCGACACCCTCGAGCGTCTGGCCGCGATCTGTGGCGCCGGCACCGAGTGCGGCGGTTGTTCGCCGACGCTCGATGCTCTGCTTGATGAGGCGCGCGGTGCGTCCTATAGTGGCCTCGCACCCCAATCCGTTCTCAGTGTCAGAGGAGCGCTATGCGAGGCCACGAGCAGGTCGTCACCCTCCTGAACGACGTCCTCACGGCCGAGCTCACCGCGATCAACCAGTACTTCATCCACGGACGGATGTGCGAGAACTGGGGCTACGAGCGTCTGTGGAAGAAGATCCGCGAAGAGTCGCTCGGTGAGATGCGCCACGCCGACAAGCTCATCGAGCGTATCCTGTATCTCGAAGGCGTGCCGAACGTCCAGCGCCTCGGCAAGGTGAACGTCGGCGAGACCGTGCCCGAGCAGCTCCGTCTCGACCTCGAGCTCGAGCGCGACGCGATCCGCCTCCTCAACGCGGGCATCGAGACGGCCCGAAGCCTCGGCGATAACGGCACCCGCGAGCTCCTCGAGCAGCTCTTGGAAGGTGAGGAGCACCACGCGAACTGGATCGAAGCCCAGATGAGCTTGATCGCGCAGACGGGCGAAGGCAACTACCTGGCCCAGCAGATCAAGGACGAGGGGTAGCGCTCCCCGCCGTCTCGGCCGCGCCCGCGTAGTCCCGCCGGTGGAAGTAGTTCGCGTTGTAGAACTCCAGCACGAGATCGCGGTAGACCGCGCGCGGATACCGCGCCGGGTTGTCCGCGCTCACGCAGGTCGGCACGCCCTCGATCGTGGCGTCGACGTTCGGGCTGTAGAAGAACGCGATCGAATACCGGTCCTTCCCCGAATCGTTCAGCACCCCGTGCGGCGTCGACCGGAAGCGATCGTTCGACCACCGCTTCATGATGTTGCCGAGATTCACCAGGAAGGTCCCGGGGATCACGGGCGGCGCCATCCATTCGCCGTTCGGAAGGCGCACGGCCAGACCCGGCACGTCTTCGCGCGCCAGCATCGTGATGAACGAGTTGTCCGTGTGGGGGCCCTGACCGAACTGCTCGTCGTCGTCGGTCTCCTGCGGCGGGTAGTGGAGGAAGCGCAGATTGATGTGCGCCTCGTTCGTGAAGAACTGCGCGAAGTATTCGGCGGGCATTCCGAGGGCCCGTGCCAGGATCGGCAGCACGCGCTCGCCGAGCCGCTCCAGGGTCTTGAAGTACGTGACCATCGCCGCCCGCATGCGCTCGTGCCCGTCCGGCCACTGGTTCCGCCCGCGGAGCGGCGTGCCCGCGACGACGTCCGGATGGTCGGCGCCGCGATCGTGGCTGATGAAGAAGCTCTCGTTGAAGTTCGGCCGGGTCGCCTTGTGGACGGTCGAGTGCCGCTGCATGCTCTCGTTCACCGCCAGGTACCCGATGTTGTTCTCGTTGATCTTCAGCGAGCGCTTCAGCTCGAGCGGCGTCGCGTGGAACTCGCGCGAGGCCGCGAAGGCATCGTCGATCACCCTCTGCGGGACGCCGTGGCCGGCCAGATAGAAGAAGCCGACGGTCTCGCAGGCGCGCCGGACCTCGATCGCCACGGTCTCCAGCGCACCCGGCTCCCCTCGGAGCGCGGGCCCGACGTCGATCAAGGGAATGGCCTTCGTCGCCGTGTCGATGTCCTTGACCGCCAGCGCCTTGAAGATGTTCATCTCTCGGCCTCCGTGCCTTCTCGCCGAGATCGTAACGCCGCCCCACGGCGGAGGCCAGCAGCTTTCGATGGTTTGACGGGGGGCGGTGAAGAGCCGCCCCCTCTAATTTTCTCCCGCACTTCGACGCAAGTTCGCGTCTCCGTTACGTGAACAGAATTCGGGAGCACATTGCTTTCGAGTGCGTGCTGATACGTTCTGGTGCGTCTCGACGCGCTGCTCGATCGGCTCGCGGGCGCAATGAAAACGAATGGAGGTGGCTGGACGTTGACCGCGCCTCCCGAGATACGTAGAGAACCCTACCATGGCCAGCGGAGGCCCCTATTACTCCGCCTCTCCAGCGTGCATCACGCCTTCAAGAACAGCGATCAATCGAGGGAGAGCCGGGGTCCATCCGGCTTGCTGCACGGGCGTCGAGCGCAGCGCCGGAGTAGCACGAAACGACTACCCTTGGTCTCTTGAGGAGTACGCGCTACGTCTTCGAATAAGGGCAACGCGCTGAGTGACCGCACCGCGTACAGAACTGGCACTCGCGGCAGAGCGGCCCGAGCTTCTTCCCGCAAGCCGCGCATGCGTGGACGTTCCCCGCGCGATTCGCCCCGGACTCACTCACGCCGAGTCACCTTGCTCGCTTCCTCCTGCCAGATCGTACGGCAACGCTCGTGAAATGCGACGTTCTGCTGGTTGTAGCGAAACTGAGTCGCGGCCTCGTCGCATACCGCGCAGCGATCTGGAAGCGCGTTCCCGATGGTGAACGCTTCCGGCGACCGATTGCCGGGCTGCTTCAGCGGTAACGCCGCGACTGTGATCTGACGTGGGAGGCTCCCGTCCACGAGCCGGGCCTTCACTCTGGTTCGGATTTCAGCGTCGGTCACGGAACCGAGTGTAACCCCACTCCTTCAGCGGTGCCGAATCCAGCAGTAGAGCCCGTACAGGAACAGACCGGAGAGGGCCAGCCGCAGGCCCGGGCCTTTATCAAAAAGGGGAAGCCCTCACCGGCAGCGGTCGCAGCGACTTTTTTATCTACCTCAGGCGGGCGTGCGCACGCGAGTAGCTCGACCGAAGAAAGGAACAGCAGTGGCACCAATCATTCCGGCACCAACGAACGTGATCGACCTGTCCGCCTATCGTCAGCTGGTTGATCTGCTCTTCCACGACCTGCGGCGTACCTTCGCCCGCTGGTCCGTACAGCGCGGCGCGAGCCTCCAGGAGGTCCTCGCAGCTCGTAGTCCTGTCTCAGAAGTCCGCGTAAATCCTCCGCAACGCATCGGGCGAAAGCCCGAAAAGCTTTTGATGGTTTGACAGACGCCTGAGCCTATCTCTAGGGTAGTTGTCGGAAATCGGTCCAGGAGGCAGGAAGAGCATGAGGAAGACCGCGCTCGCAGTCGTGGCCGTCAGCCTCGCCGTCGCGCCGGCGGCCCGGGCGGCCGACCTGGAGCAGAACAAGAGGGTCGTCGTGGATTTTTACGAAAAGGCGATCAACCAGAAGGACTTCGAGGCGGCCTCGAAGCACATCGGCCCGCGCTACACGCAGCACAACCCGGTCGCCGCCGACGGTCCCGAAGGGCTCAAGGCGTTCCTCGGGTTCCTGCGTGAGAAATTCCCCAACGCGAAGAGCGAGATCAAGCGCGTGTTCGCCGACGGCGACTACGTGATCTTGCACGTGCACTCCGTCCGGGAGCCCGGCGCGCGCGGCTCGGCCATCGTCGACATCTTCAAGCTCGAGAATGGCAAGGTCGTCGAGCACTGGGACGTCATCCAGCCCATTCCCGAGAAGGCGGCGAACTCCAATGGCATGTTCTAGGCCGCGGGCGTCGCGACGGGAGTTCTTGAAGGCTGCCGCCGGATTGTCGGCGCTCGTCGCCGGCAAGAGCACGACCGCGGGCGCGAGCACCGCAGACGCGGCGCAGGCGCCGCCGCTTCGGCCCACGCCGAGCTGTCCGGGCGCCGCGCCGCCGACCGAGCGGCAGACCGAAGGCCCGTACTTCAAGCCGGACTCGCCGCTGCGCGCCTCGCTCGTCGAGCCGGGCATGACGGGCACGAAGATCGTGGTGACGGGGATGGTCCTCTCCACGAACTGCCAGCCGATCGCGCGTGCCTTGATCGACGTCTGGCACGCCGACGATCGCGGGGGCTACGACAACGCGGGCTATCGGCTGCGCGGTCACCAGTTCACCGACGACCAGGGACGCTACCGGCTCGAGACGATCGTGCCCGGGATCTACGTCGGGCGGACGCGCCACTTCCACGTCAAGGTGCAGGCGCCGAATCGGCCGGTGCTCACGACGCAGCTGTACTTTCCGGGAGAGGCAGTCAACACGAGGGATCCCATCTTCAGTCGTGATCTCGTGATGCAGGTGAGCGATGGGGCCGGCGGCAAGGCCGCGACGTTCGACTTCGTTCTCGATCTCGGCAGCCGTCAGGGCAAAGGCTAGACGCGTCGATGACCGACTTCGTGAGCGAGGTCCGCGACGGCATGCGGATCGACTGGGACGTGCCGATCAAGGTCGACGACGGCCTCGTCCTTCGTGCCGACGTCTTTCGCCCGCTCGCGGCGGGAGAGCAGCCGGTGATCCTGACCTACGGCCCGTACGGCAAGTGGCTCCACTTCGAGGATCTCTACACCGATCAGTGGCGCCGCATGGTCGATCAGCACCCCGACGTCCCCGCTGGATCCACGAACAAGTACCAGAACTGGGAGGTCGTCGATCCCGAGAAGTGGGTGCCCGACGGCTATGCCTGCGTTCGCGTCGACTCGCGCGGCGCCGGCCGTTCGCCGGGCCACCTCGACATCTGGTCGACCCGCGAGGCCCAGGATCTCTATCACTGCATCGAGTGGGCGGCCGTTCAGCCCTGGAGCAACGGCAAGGTCGGTCTCAACGGAATCTCCTACTATGCGATGAACCAGTGGCAGGTGGCGGCGCTTCAGCCGCCGCATCTCTCCGCGATCTGCGTCTGGGAGGGCGCGGCCGACTACTACCGCGACCTCAGCCACCACGGTGGCATCCTCTGCACGTTCGGGCGCGCGTGGTTCCCCTCGCAAGTCATTCGCGTCCAGCACGGCCGCGGCACGAAGGGATACCGGAGCCGGATGAACGGCGACTGGGTCTCCGGGCCACCGACCTTGACCGAGGAGGAGCTCGGCGGCAACCGCCGAGACTTCTACGAGGACTGCTGGCGAAATCCGCTCGCCAGCGACGAGTACTGGCGCTCGCGCATGCCCGACTGGTCGAAAATAACCGTGCCGCTCTTCTCGGCGGCCAACTGGGGCGGGCAGGGGCTGCATCCGCGGGGCAACTTCGAGGGATTCGTGCGCTCGGCCTCGAAGCAAAAGTGGCTCGAGGTGCACGGCATCGAGCACTGGACCCACTTCTACACGGACTACGGCGTAGCTCTTCAGAAGAAGTTCTTCGGCCACTTCCTGAAGGGCGAGGACACGGGGTGGAAGAAGCAGCCGAAGGTCGTGCTCCAGGTCCGACACCCCGGCGAGCGATTCGTCGAACGGAGCGAGAAGGAATGGCCGCTCGCGCGCACGCGCTGGACCAAGCTCTACCTGAGCTCGACCGACCAGAGCTTGAGCCGGACGCCCGTGGCGCGTCGGGGCGCCGTGAGCTACGACGGCCTGGGCGAGAGCGTCACGTTCCTCACGCCGCCCCTGACGAAGGAGACCGAGATCACCGGCCCCATCGCGGCGAAGCTCCACGTGTCATCGCAGACCGCTGACGCCGATCTCTTCCTGATCGTGCGCGTGCTGACGGCGAACATGAAGGAAGTCGTGTTCCAGGGCGCGCTCGACCCGCACACGCCGATCGCCCAGGGATGGCTCCGCGCCTCGCATCGAAAGCTCGATCCCAAGCTCACGCTCGCGTATCGCCCGTACCACGCGCACGACGAGAAGCAGCCGCTCGCACCCGGCAAGATCTACGAGCTCGACGTCGAGATCTGGCCGACCTCGATCGTGGCGCCGGCCGGCTATCGCATCGGCCTGACGGTGCGCGGCCGGGATTACGAGTACCCGGGCGGGTCGTCGACGGGGCTCGGAACGCTCGGCGCGGTCTTCACCGGCGTCGGCCCGTTCCAGCACAACGACCCGCGCGACCGGCCGGCGGAGATCTTCGGCAAGAAGGTCACGCTCCACTGCGGCCCCGGCCGCCAGTCGTACCTCTTGCTGCCGATCATCCCGTCCGCGCGGTAGCGATCGCGCGCCAGATCTTCTCCGACGTCAGCGGGATGTCGACGTGGCGGACGCCGAAGGGCGAGAGCGCGTCGACGACCGCGTTCACGATCGCCGGCGGCGCCACGCACGCGCTGCCTTCGCCGACGCCTTTGACGCCGAGCGGGTTGAGGGGAGACGGCGTCACGGTGCGATCGACGACCAGCTCCGGCATATCGTCGGCCCGCGGGATCGCGTACTCCATGAACGTCCCCGTGAGCAGCTGACCGTCCTCGCCGTATGCGATGCGCTCGAGCAGGGTCTGCCCCAGTCCCTGCGCGAAGCCGCCGACGATCTGTCCGTCGATGAGCAGCGGGTTGATCGCGTTGCCACAGTCGTCGACGGCGACGAAGCGCTCGAGACGGACCTGACCCGTATCGCGGGCGATGCGGACGACGGCCAGTCCGGCGCCGAAGCTCCAGGACGGTTGATCCTGGCGAAAGAACACGGTCGCCTCGAGGCCCGGCGTTTCTTGAGCGGGGAGACCCATCCCGCGGTGGGCAAACTCGCCGACTCGATCCCAGCCCACGATCTTTTCGGGCACGCCTTTGACCTGGAAGCCGCCGCGGACGACCTGCAAGTCCTCCGGGCTCGCCTCGAGGAGCCGGGCGGCGAGCCGACGCCCTTTGTCACGCACCTGGGCCGCGGCCTCGGCGAGCGCGTTGCCACCGAGGCCCGTGCTGCGGCTGCCGAACGTTCCGATCGCCTGCGGCGCACCCAGCGTGTCGCCGTGGCGGACGATCACGTCCTCGCAGGCGACGCCGAGATGATCGGCGATGATCTGGGCGAAGGTGGTCTCGTGTCCCTGTCCGTGCGGGCTCGATCCCGTGATCGCCGTGACCTTGCCGCTCCGCTCCACGCGCACGAGCCCGCTCTCCCAGCCGAGGACGTTCGTCGATTCCACGTAGGCCGCGACGCCGACGCCCATGATCTCGCCGCGACGGCGCGCTGCGGCCTGCTCTCGCCGGAGCCCTTGATAGTCCGCCAGCTCCACGACGCGATCGAGGGCGCGCGCGTAGTTGCCGGAGTCGTAGGCGGGGCCGAACGGGGTGCGGTGGGGAAACGCGTCGGGCGGGATGAAATTGCGCCGGCGAATCTCGACGGGATCGAGGTTCGTCGCGCGCGCGGCCTCGTCCATGAGGCGCTCGATCAGATAGACGCCGACGGGCCTGCCCGATCCTCGATAGGGACCGGTCGGCGCCGTGTTCGTGTAAACCCCGATGCTCAGCAGCTCGGCGTTCTGGATCCGGTAGGGCCCGAAGATGTGAGTCGACGCCGACATCGGCGGCACCAACGAGAGTGAAAGCAGGTGAGCCCCGAGATCGAAGACGGCTTTCGCCCTGAGGCCGAGGATCTCGCCCTCGGCGCTCACCGCGCCCTCGGCCTCCGAGACGGCCGCTCGCGCCTGGATCGTCGTGAGCAAGTCCTCGGTGCGCGTCGACATCCAGCGAACGGGCCGACCGATCTCGCGGGCGAGCTTCGCCGCGACGATCTCCTCACGATAGAGCGGTCCCTTGACGCCGAAGCCGCCGCCCACGTCCGGCGCGATCACACGGAGCTTGTGCTCCGGGAATCCGAGGACGGCGGCGAGGTCGGCGCGCGATAGAAACGGGTTCTGCGTGGTCAGCCAGAGCGTGAGCTCGTCGCTCCCCGCGTCGTAGCGCGCGAGGACGCCCCGAGGCTCCATCGGCGCTCCGGCCAGGCGGTTGTGATCGAGTCGCACCTTCACGATGTGGGCGGCTCTGCCGAACGCTCCATCGACGTCGCCGCCCTTGAGCGGCCAGCTGAAGGCCTGGTTGGTCCCGAGCTCCGCATGGGCGAGCGGAGCGCCGGGCTCGAGACCACGCTCCGCATCGGCGATCGGCGGAAGCGGCTCGTACTCGACCTCGATCAGCTCGGCGGCGTCGCGAGCCAGATCCGCGCTCTCGGCGACGACCGCCGCGACGGGCACGCCGGTCGAGTCGACCACGGCGCCGGCGAGGTAGGGACACCGCGCCTGCTTCAGCCCGGGGATCGTCGCCATGAACGGAAGCGGCCGCAGCAGGCCCAAATCCTCAGCCGTAGCGACGCGCACGACACCCGGTGCCTTCCGTGCGGCGTCAGTCCGGAGCGCCGTCACCCGGGCGTGGGCGTGAGGGCTCCGGAGAAACGCGAGATGCACGAGGCCGGGCAGCTTGATGTCCTCGACGTACTGCCCGCGCCCGGTGATGAGCTTGGGATCTTCGGTCCGCTTGAGCGGACGCCCCACATAAGGCTCCCGGTCAGTCTCACTCATTTGGATCAGCTGGCCATCGTGTGGCTGAGCTCGCCGATGCCATCGATCCAGAGCTTCACGGTGTCGCCGGGCTTGAGGAACACTCGCCGCGGCACGCCGACGCCGGCCGGGGTTCCCGTCAAGACGAGATCGCCGGGCTGGAGGGTCACACGCGAGGACAGCATCGCGATCTGCTCGGCGGTGTCGAAGATCATCTTGCTCGTGTTCGAATCCTGCATGAGCCGCTCATTGACCCACAGCTTGAGCCCAAGGTTCTGCGGATCGGGAACCTCGTCGGCCGGCACGATCCAGGGCCCGAGCGGGCAGGAGCCGTCGAAGCACTTCTGGCTGAGCCAGTCGTAGTGAAAGGGAGATGTCGCGGGGTTCTTGTCGCGCCGCATGACGTCCCGCGCCGACAGATCGTTGGCGATCGTGTAGCCGGCGACGTACTCGAGCGCCCGTTCCGCCGGAACGTCTCGCGCGACCTTGCCGATCACCGCCGCCAGCTCGACCTCCCAGTCGACCATCTGCGAGTAGGCCGGCAGCTTGACCCGGGCGCCGGGTCCCACGACCGAGCTCCTCGAAGTCTTGACGAAGTGCCAGGGCTTCTCGCCCAACTCCTTCATCGTCGGCCCGGGCGTCTGGCCCTGAGCCCGGGCCATCTCGGCCATGTGATCGGTGTAGTTGGCGCCCGCGCAGTAGATGGCGCCCGGATAGAGGACGGGAGCCAGCAGTCGAACGCGCTTGAGCGGGACCCCCCTGCTTCGCGCTTTGCCGGACTCGATCTGCTTCGAGGCTCGAGCGAGAAGCCGCCGGACCCGGCTCCAGTCCTCGAGCATACCCAGTACGCTCGAGTGAGCCACGACGCCCGTGATCTTCGCCGCGTCGTACACCGTGTCGCCGATCAGCACGCCGGCGCGCGCGCCTTGACCGACTCGAAAGCTCAAGAGCTTGTAGGGCATCGTGTGAGTGCCTCCTTGAGCGGAGAGCTTGCTGAAGGCCCGACGATACCATAGCCTGTCGCGTGCGACCGATCACCCGAGACCGGGAGGACGCCCACCATGAAGCAGCTGACCAGGAACGTGTTCGTGGAGACCGAGCTCCGCGGCTCCAACCACGGCATCGTCACGACCTCCGACGGCATCGTGATGATCGATAGTCCCCACAAGCCGAGCGATGCCATGCGGCTCAGAGCCGACGTCGAGCGGCGCGGCCGGCTGCGCTACATCCTCAATACCGAGCCCCACGGCGATCACTGGACCGGCAACGCGTACTTCGACGCGCCCGTGGTGGCTCACGAGGGCGTGCGCACGCGCATCCTCGGCACCGACTTGGCCGCGCACGTCGCCCGCATCGCCTCGTTCGGGCCCGAGGAGCCGAAGCTGCTCGAGGGCTACAAGCCCAACGCGCCGGTCATCACGTTCCAGAGCGAGATGACGCTCCACGTCGGCGACCACACCTTCCGCCTGGTCCACATGCCCGGGCACACGGCCTACCAGGCGGCGGTGATCGTCGAGGAGGAAGGCGTCGTCTTCACCAGCGACAACATCTTCTGCAAGGTGCACACGTGGCTCCAGGAGGCCGATCCCACCCTGTGGCTCGAGGCGCTGGAATCGCTGCGGCGGCTGCGCGAGGACACCTTCGTCCCGGGGCACGGCCCGATCTGCGACAAGCGCTACCTCGACGAGCAAGGCTCCTTTATCCGCGAGTGGGTGGACTACGTGCGCAAGGGTGTCGGACAGGGGATGACGAAGGAGCAATGCGTGGCCGACCTCACGGCGATGACGGATCGCTATCCGATGGACGTCGGCCAGGACGGCATGGCGCCGAACGTGATGAAGATGAACGTGGCCAACCTCTACGACTTCGTGACGGGGGCCGGAATCCACCGGCGCAACTAGCCGGCGCAACGAGTTGAGGTGGGGCGCATGGCAGCGACGTCGATCTTCGAGCCCGACAACCTGAACGAGCTGCTTCGTGGCTGGCTTCTCCACGCGCACAAGGGGAGGGACCGTCACGACCTGGCCGCCCGACGCTGCGATCATCAACGCTATCTCCTCGGTATCCCGGCGACCATCACGGCCGCGATCGTCGGGACCAGCACCTTCGCGGCGCTGCAGGAGTCACCGGGTCGAGCGATTCAAATGACCATCGGCGCCCTCGCGATCATCGCGGCCATCCTGGCCAGCCTTCAGTCGTTCCTCGATCTCGGCGCGCGCGCCGAGCGCCACCGCATTGCCGGCGCCAAGTACAAGGCCGTCATTCGTCAGATGGAGCAGATGGGAATCGGGACCCTGTCTGCGGTGGGGCTCGAGGCTCCCATCGTGACCGAGTTACGCAAGAACCTCGACGCCCTCGAAGAGGAGATGCCGGTCGTGCCGCCGGGCATCTACGATTCCGTCGAGGCCAGATATCGGGACAAGACCTTCGTCGACTCGGTCGTGACGCGCGGGAACTAGCGCTTCGTCGGCCAGGACTCCAGCGACTCCGGGTGACGGTCGGCGCCGGCCTGGACGCGATACAACACCATCCGCGTCAGCGCCGTCACCTGATGCACCTCGCCCGCGGGAAAGATGACGGTGTCACCGGCGACCAGCCGCCGCTCGATCCGTCCGTCGTTGAACAGGCCGCTTCCGGTGATCACGTGATAGATCTCGTCGGCGCCGGGATGGCGATGGATCGGTGACGTCTGGCCGGGCTCCCAGCACGCGATGCTGATGTCGCTGTGTGGCGTCGCGGTCAGGCTCTTGTGCACGTGGTGCTGCGGCGAGAACTCTTCCGCGCTCTTCAGGTCGACGAATTCCATGCGCCCTCCCTCTCGGCGGATTCGAACAGCTCGACCGTGCCCCGGGCGTTGTCGGTCAGCGCGAACACCTCGTAGAACTCGATCTGCGGCTGCATGCCGTATCGCTCGACGATGCCGTCGAGCCACGGCCCGCTGTAGAAGCGCCGGGCGTCCTCGAGGGTCTCCCACTGATAGACACCCCCCGCCCAGCCGGTCTCGCTCCAGATGAAGTGCTTGCTGAGCAAGCCCTTCACCTCCCGGAACCCGGGGGCGATCTTGTGGAAATGCGCGCGGCAGGCGGCGTAGTCGATGTGCGGCGGGAGCTTGTAGCGGACGGTCGCGGTCATCATCCGGCTCACCTCATTCGGTCGTTTGGCCCCGACACGCGGGAGCGCCGGCATGGTAACAAGGCGCGCGGGAGTCGTCACGCCCGGTTTCCGGAAGGGGCGTTGACACGGGTCGATGATTAAGTCATCCTAATTTCGCTCGGACTGGGGGCTTAATTCGAGAGTGGGAGGGGCTCACATGCGGAGAAGGCTCACGCTCCTGATCGCCGGTCTCGTCGCGGGCATTCTCGCGGTCGCGGGAGCGGCGTCGGCCGCCGACGCGCCCCCGGAGATTCCGCTGACCATCGACAAGGACCAGTTCCAGCCGAGCGAGGTCAAGGTGAAGGCGAACACCCCGTTCGTGCTGGTCGTCACGAACAAGGGAGCGAAGGCGGCGGAGTTCGAGAGCAAGGACCTGCGCGTGGAGAAGGTCGTGCCGGCCGGCAAGACCGTCAACGTACGGATCCGCGCGCTCAAGCCGGGGGCGTACGCCTTCTTCGACGACTTCAACAAGGCGGCGACCGGCCGCGTCGTCGCCGAATAGTCCCGAGGAATCGAGGAATCATGGGCGGCACCTTCGTCATCACGCTCCGCGAGGGCTTCGAAGCCGCCCTCATCCTGGGCATCGTCTACACGTATCTCGAGAAGATCGGCGCGCAGCGCCACTATGGCTACGCGACCCGCGGCGGGCTGCTCGGCGTGCTCGCCAGCATCGCCCTCGGCGTGGTCGTCACCGCGCTGTCCGGGCCGCTCCTGGATCTGGGCCCGGACATGATCGGGCTCGGCGTGATCTTCGTCGCGGTGGTCGTCCTCACCTGGCACGGGTACTGGATGCAGCAACACGCCCGCGCCGTGAAGGGCGACGTCCAGCGCCAGATCGACGAAGCCCAGGCGACCCACCGCCTGTGGATCATCGGCGTCATCGCCTTCACCGGCGTGTTTCGCGAGGGGGCCGAGACGGTGCTGTTCATGTGGGGGCTCCTGACCCAGGCGACATCCACGTCGGGCTGGGCGAGCGCGCTCGGAGCCGTGCTCGGTCTCATCATGGCGGCCTCGCTCGGCTGGGCGATCTTCCGCGGCGGCCGACACGTGAGCCTGCAACAGTTCTTCGGCGTCACGTCGGTCTTCCTGCTGCTGCTGGCCGCCGGCATGTTCAGCACGGGCATCGGTCGGCTCGAGGTGATGGGATTCCTCCCGGCGACGCCGACCGCCTGGGACGCCACGTTCTTGCTCGACGATCACGGCTTAGTGGGCGGATTTCTGAACGGGCTGATCGGCTACCGGTCACGCCCCTCGGTGCTCGAAGCCGGGAGCTATCTCGTCTATCTGATCGTCGCCGGTGCCTTCCTGTTCAGATCGGGGCCGTCGACGCCGCGGTCGCGCGCGCCCAAGGGACGTATCCCGGCACACGCCGCCTGATTGACTTCCCCCGACCACGCGATACCATCCCTGCCGTCTCTCCAATTCCAGGCCTGAAGCCTCAGCGAGGAGGCCACCCCATGGCCCTGTCGATCCAGCGTCGGGCGTTTCTCAAGGGCGCGTCGGCGACCGCCGCCGCGCTGGCGGGCGGGCCGCTCGTCTCGCCCTCACGCGCCCGCGCCGCGGGCGAGCGGCTCGTGGTGGCGGTGGGACAGTGGGGCATCGAAACCCCGTTCGCGTGGCGCTCCAGCCAGTCCGAGAAGACGCTGTGGGACTGCGCGTACGACCCCTTGATCATGCGCGACCCGAAGACCTTCGAATATCGTCCCGGGCTCGCCACGGAATGGAAGCCCTCGAACGAGCTCAGGACGTGGACGTTCAAGCTGCGCTCGGGCGTCCAGTTCCACGAGGGCTTCGGCGAGATGACCGCCGAGGACGTGAAGTTCACGGTCGAGCAGAACCTCAAGCCCGATTCGCAAGGCGGCTCGGCCCCGTTCTTCAGGACGCATCTCGATCGCATCGAGACGCCCGACAAGCACACGGTGGTGATGCACTTCAAAAACCGCGTCTGGGAGGTCCCGTCGAACTTCACCCAGTTCGTCGGCTACCAGAACATCACCTCGAAGAGGTACATCGAGTCGGTTGGCGAGGACAAGGCGTCGCTCCACCCGATCGGCACCGGTCCCTTCCGGCACGTCGAGGGCAAGCAAGGCGACTATCACCGCTTCGAGGCGGTCGCCAACCACTGGCGAAAGCCCCCCGCGTTCAAGGAGCTGGTCATCCGACGGATTCCCGATCCGGCGACCCGCCTGGCCGGGCTCCGATCCGGCGAGATCGACATCGGCAACGTGTTCGGCGATTACCTGGATCAGGCGCGCAAGGCGGGTCTCAGGATCCACGAGACACCGAACGCCGCTTGCCACTGGGTCGTCCTGCAGGGCCAGACGACGCCGGACCGCGAGGACTACTGTCCGGCATGCCCGTGGGCAGGCGACCCGAGCGATCCCAAGAGTCTCGAGAACGCGCGCAAGGTTCGGCTCGCGCTGAACCTTGCGGTGAACAAGAAGACGATCGTCAGCGCCCTCTGGAAGGGCATGGGCTCCGAAGCGCCCTTCATGTACTGGTACTACCCCTTCCACAAGGGCTTCAGCCGCGACTGGAAGGTGCCGCCGTACGAGCCGGAGCGCGCCAAGAAGCTCCTGGCCGAGGCAGGGCACGCCGGCGGCTTCGAGGTCCGGATGAATCCGCTCGTGATGACCTACGCGCTCGACGGCCCCGACATGGTCGAGGCGGTCGCGCTCGACTGGGAGAAGATCGGCATCAAGGTCCGGCGCGTTCCCGAAGCGTTCAGCAACTTCCTGCCGAAGAACCGCGCGCGCAAGACGAACAAGACGCACTGGGTCTACGGCTCGCCGCCCTTCGACGAGCCCGTCCTCGGCTGGCAGCGCGCCATTCACTCGAAGGGGGCCTTCAACCTGCTCTGCGACGGCACCTACGACGAGGACGTCGACACGGTCTCGCGCGAGCTCGATGCCGACAAGCGCGCGCGGATGACGCAGGCGCTCGCCCAGAGGCTCTACGACGACTACCGCGGCGTGATGCTCGGGATGCGGTCGCTCACGTGGGCGGTGAGCAAGAAGGTCAGTAGCTGGCAGACGCTCGTCTACGTCCCGCTCGAGAACAACTACGAATACGTGAGCTGATCCAGGGGAGGCCCCCATGAACGGTCGGGTCGCTTCGCTCCTCACGGCCGTCCTGCTCGCTCTGGCCGCGAACCCGGCTGGCGCCGCCCAGCCCGGGGAAGCGGTCATGGCGTGGCACGTCACGCTCGCGCCGACGTGGTTCGATCCGTCGACGGCGCCGCCGCAGATCACGCCTTTCGGCATGCTCTACGCCATCCACGACGCGATGGTGCGCCCGCTGCCCGGGACCAAGATGGGGGCGAGCCTCGCGGAATCGTGGCGAGAGAGCCCGGACGGGCTCACGTACGAGTTCAAGCTCCGCCCCGGCCTCAAGTTCCACAACGGCGATCCCGTCACGGCCGAGGACGTGAAGTTCAGCTACGAGCGCTATCGGGGGGCCGGCGCCAAGGAGCTGCAGACGCGCGTCCGCCAGGTCGACATCGTCGACGCGCTCACGATCCGCTTCCAGCTGAAGGAGCCGTGGCCCGACTTCATGACCTTCTACGGCACGACGGCCACCGCCGCCGGCATCGTCGTGCCCAAGAAATACCTGGAAAGAGTCGGCGACGAGGCCTTTCGAAAGAATCCGATCGGCGCCGGCCCGTACAAGTTCGTGAGCCACACGCCGGGCGTCGAGGTCGTGCTGGAAGCGTATCCGGGCTACTGGCGGCACGCTCCATACGTCAAGCGACTGATCATGCGCAGCGTCACCGACGGCACCACCCGGGCGGCGATGCTCAAGACCGGCGAGGCGGATATCTCGTACGCGCTCGACGGACCCGATGCCGACACCGTGAGGCGCGACCCGCGCATCCAGATCGTGGCCTCACGCCACGCCTCGATCAACTGGCTCGAGTTCGCCGACCAGTGGGATCCGAAGTCACCGTGGGCCGACCGGCGCCTGCGGCTGGCGGTCAACCTCGCGATCAACCGCAAGGCGATCAACGACGCCGCGTGTCTCGGCTTCTGCCCGCCGGCCGGCGTCATCGTGCCCCGCGTCATGGACTTCGCGCTCCAGGTCGAGCCGCCGGCTTATGACCCCGCGAAGGCCAGGCAGCTCCTCGCGGAGGCCGGCTACCCGAACGGCATCGACGCCGGAGACCTCGTCCCGATCCCGCCGTTCTTCACGATGGGCGAGGCGATGGTGAACTACCTGAACGCGGTCGGGATCCGCGTGAAGATGCGCCAGATGGAGCGCGCCACGTTCTATACCGCCTGGCGCGAGAAGAAGCTGCGCCCGCTCTTCATCACCGGCGTGGGCAATTCGGGCAACGCCGCCAGCCGCGTGCAGGAGTTCATCTTCTCCAAGGGGACCTACGCCTACGGTGGCTACCCGGAGATCGACGATCTGTTCGAGCAGCAGGCGCGCGAGCGCGACCCGCGCAAGCGCGAGGTGCTTCTGCACAAGATCCAGCAGATCACCATCGACAAGGTCATGTTCGCGCCGATCATGGACTTCCGCGCGCTGATGGGGATCGGGCCGCGCGTGACCGAGCACACGATCACCTGGATCCACAACTCGCCGTTTCCGTCCTACGAGGACATGAAGATCAAGGACTAGCGGCGGTCAGCGGACCCGGTCGCAGATCGTAGAGGCGCATGCCGCTGCGGCGGCCGCCGAGCGCGCTCGAGCGCCAGAGGGCCGGGTCCACGATCTGACCCTTTTCCTGGACCCAGTCGGTGATGGGCCGCGCCGCCTCGTCGGCGCCGAGCCGTCGGCTGATGAACGGCGCGTCGCCGACCATGACGAAGCGGATCTGCTTTGCTTCGACCATCCTGGCGAGCTTGTCGGGCGTCAGGATCGGATCGAGCCCGTGGAAGCCGCCCATCGCCATCACCGGGTGTCCAGAGCTGATGATGATCGGCGCCGCGAGCCGGGTCGTGGTGGTGGCGAGCAGATAGCGCTCGCCCGCGTGATTGGCCTCGAGGAACGCGACGAGCCCCGAGGGGTCGTACGGCTCGACCGATCGAATCCGCCGGGGCGCCTCGCCGGCGACCGGAAGGAGTCGACCGAGATCCGCCGAGGGAATCGCGCCGGCGCCGGGGACGAGCACGCTGCTCAGCGCCCACGCCGATGGGATCACGAGCACCGCGGCGAGCCCGATCGTGACCGCGCCGGCGGCAAGGGCACGCGCCGAGGGGCCCGCCTCCCGAAGCGCACCCAGCGGCCCTGATGCGAGAATCACCAGCAGCACACCCGCCGAAACTAGCGTGCCGCCCATGAGAGCCAGGTGCAGCGGATGGTACTCGCCGAGCCGCCAGCCCATCGCGCTCGCATCGATGTAGAGCTGCCACGCAGCGGTCAGCAGAAGACACCCAGGCAGCAGCACGGCGCGCCAACCTCCACGCAGATAGAATTCGCACGAGCCCACGAGTCCGATCCCGGCGAGAGCCGCGAACGGGGGCGCCAGCGTGGCCAGGTAATAGAAGTGAAAGAAGCCGCCTGCGTAGCTGTAGACCAGGGCATAGGTGAGAAGCCAGCCGAGCCACAGGAGCACCGTGAGGCGCGTCCGGGACAGCGGCCCGCGGATACGCCCACGACCCGCGCCGAACGCGAGTCCCGCGATGGCGAGCGGGAAGAGCCACCCCACCTGACCGGCCAGCTCACCGTCGGCGAGCCTCAGGGCTCCCGCTGGCGCGCGCACGAAGAGTCGCGAGAGGCCGCGGCGGGGTCCCGTCTCGAGCGCACGACTCGCGCCGCTCGCCGCCTCCATCGTGGAGCGCACGGGTAGCGGAGCCGCCGCGGCGGTCGCGGCGCTCCTGAACTCGGGTGCCCGAACGAATCGCCCCATGCCGTAGGGGCCGACCACGAGCTCGAGCATCGAGTTCTTGTCACTGGTGCCGGCGTACGGCCGCCGGTCCGGCGGCGTCAGATCGTAAGCGAGCACCCAGCTCAGCGACACCGCGGCCAGGACGACTCCCGCCACAGCGAGGTGGCCGATCCGACGCCACCAGCCGAGGGGCGCGCCCACGAAATAGACCAGCGCGAAGGTCGGGAGCACGACGAAGGCGGCCAGCATCTTCACGTTGAACGCGAGACCGACCAGCGCCATCGCCAGCACGAGCAGCGGCAAGCGGCCCTTTTCGACCGCGTGGGTCAGCGCCCAGGCCGCCAGGAGAAGGACCAGCACCAGGCAGCTGTCGGTGTTGCTCGAGCGATCGATCGCCACGCTGACCGGCGTGAGCGCGAGGAAGAGCGCGGCGAGCACGCCGGCGGCGGGGCCGAAGCGGCGCTGAACCAGCTGGTAGAGAAGGCCGACCGCGGCGACGCCCTCGAGAGCCTGGGGGATCAGCACGCTGAGCGCGTGAAAGCCGAAGAGCTTGACGCTCGCGACCTGAATCCAGAGCGCAACCGGCGGCTTGTCCACGGAGATGAACCCGCCCGGGTCGAAGGAGTTGTAGAGGAAGTTGTGCCAGCTGAGGCTCATGCTCCGGACGCCGGCCGTGTAGTACTCGTTCCCGAAGCCGTTCTGGCTCAGGCGCCAGAGCCTGAGCGCCGCCGCCACGGCGAGCACCGCGACCAGCCCCAGCCTCAGCGACGGGCGCCAGATCGGCTTCACGTTGTCCGGCTTCACGTTGTCCATGGGCGGCCAGCAGGATACTAGGACGTCAGGTCGGTTGTCTCCGTTGACACGCCCGAGGAACGCTCGTTACCATCCGGCCACACTCGCTTGCCGGAGGACGCCGAGCCATGGCCCGATCTCTCAATCGTCGAGCGTTCTTGAAGCGCGCCGGAGCCGCGACGGCCGCCGTCGTGGGCGCTCCGTTGATCGCGTCGACTCGACCCGCCCGCGCCGCCGCCGGTGACCGCCTGGTCGTGGCCGTCGGCCAGTGGGGCACCGAGACGCCGTTCGCCTGGCGAACGGTTCAAGCCGAGAAGCCCCTGTGGGACTGCATCTACGATCCGCTCATCCAGCGAGACCCGAAGACGTTCGAGTATCGGCCGGGGCTCGCGACCGAATGGAAGCCGTCGAACGAGCTCAAGACCTGGACCTTCAAGCTGCGCTCCGGCGTGAAGTTTCACGAGGGCTGGGGCGAGCTCACCGCCGAGGACGTGAAGTTCACGGTCGAGCAGAATCTCAAGCCGGACGCCGGCGGCGGCTCGTCGCCGTTCTTCCGCATGCAGCTCGACCGCATCGAGACGCCCGACAAGCTCACGGTCGTCATGCACTTCAAGACTCGCGTGTGGGAGGTGCCGTCACTCTTCACGCAGTTCGTCGGCTATCAGAACATCGTCCCCAAGAAGTACCTGGAGACGGCCGGCGAGGAGAAGGCGGCGCTCCACCCGATCGGCACCGGGCCGTATCGCCACGTCGAGGGCCGGCAAGGCGACTTCCACCGGTTCGAGGCGGTCGCGAACCACTGGCGCAAGACGCCTGATTTCAAGGAGCTGGTGATTCGCAGAATCCCCGACCCGGCCACGCGGCTGACGGGCCTGCGCGCCGGCGAGATCGACATCGGCATCGTCTTCGGCGACTACCTGGACCAGGCCGCGAAGTCGGGCCTTCGTCTGCACGACGCGACGAATGCCGCTTGCTACTGGGTGATCCTGAGCGGCCAGACGACGTCCGACAAGGAGGACTATTGCCCGGCGTGTCCCTGGGCCGGCGACAACAACGATCCGAAGAGCCGCGAGAATGCGCGCAAGGTCCGGCTGGCGATGAATCTCGCCGTCAACAAGAAGGCGATCATCAGTGCCTTGTGGAAAGGCAAGGGCTCCGAGACGCCGTTCTCGTACTACTACTATCCGTTCCACAAGGGCTACCGCGCCGACTGGAAGATCCCGCCCTACGATCCCGAGCGCGCGAAGAAGCTCCTGGCCGAGGCCGGCTACGCGGGCGGCTTCGAGGTGCGGGTGAACCCGATGGTGATGGTCTACGCGCTCGACGGGCCGGACATCATGGAAGCCGTCGCGCTCGACTGGGAGAAGGTGGGAATCAAGCCCAAGCGCTTCCCGGAGATGACCAGCACGTTCGGACCCAAGAGCCGCAACCGCAAGACGAACAAGACCCACTGGGTGTACGGCTCGCCGCCGTTCGACGAACCCGTCCTGGCCTGGAACCGCATCATCCATTCGAAGGGCGCGTTCAACCTCCTCGCCGAGGGCCCGTTCGACGAGGACATCGACACGATCATGAAGGAGTTCGACGTCGCCAAGCGGGCGACCCTCACGAGCGCGCTCGGTCAGAAGCTCTACGACGGTTACTACGGCGTCATGCTCGGCATGAAGTCGATCACCTGGGCGATGACCAGGAAGGTCGGCGGCTGGCAGTCGCTCGCGTACGTGCCGCTCGAGAACAATTACGAGTACGTGAGCCCCGCGAGCTAGCGCGGCCATGAAGCGCAGCACCGACCGGATCCTGACGACTCACGCGGGAAGCCTGCCGCGTCCGGGCGACTTGCTCGAGCTGATCCAGGCCAAGGCCACCGGCCGCCCCTACGACCCGGATGCCTTGGCCTCGCGGGTCAAGCGCGCGGTGGCCGAGATCGTCCGCAAGCAGACCGAGCTCGGCGTCGACGTCGTGGACGACGGCGAGATGGGCAAGCCCGGCTTCATTCCCTACGTCAACGAGCGCCTCTCCGGCTTCGAGCCCGATCCGGAAGGCCGGGGAAGCCCGTGGAGCGGCTCGCGCGAGGTCCGCGCGTTTCCCGAGTTCTACGAGTGGTTCTCGCGCGCGATGCCGAGCCCGGCCGTGCGCTCGCTGCACATGGTGTGCACCGGCCCGGTGGTCTACAAGGGTCACCAGCACGTTCAGGCGGACATCGAGAACCTCAAGACCGCGCTCGCGGCGACTGGCGCCCCGGAGGCCTTCATCCCGGCGATCTCCCCGACGAGCGTCGAGGACTGGCAGCGCAACGCCTACTACAAGACCGACGAGGAGTATCTCTTCGCGATCGCCGACGCGATGCGCGAGGAGTACAAGGCGATCGTCGACGCGGGGTTCCTCGTGCAGATCGACGATCCGCATCTGGCGACCCACTACGTATCGCGGCCCGAGCTGAGCGTCGATCAGGTCCGTCGCTGGGCGGAGGTGCGGGTCGAGGCGCTCAACCACGCGCTGCGGGGGCTCCCGCGCGAGCGCATCCGCTGGCATACCTGCTACGGCATCAACATCGGCCCGCGGGTCCACGACCTCGAGCTCAAGCACTTCGTCGACGTCATGCTGAAGATCCGCGCCGGCGCCTACTCGTTCGAGGCCGCGAACCCGCGGCACGAGCACGAGTGGCGGGTGTGGGAGACCGTGAAGCTCCCCGAAGGGGCCGTGCTGATTCCAGGCACGATCACGCAGTCGACCGTGCTCGTCGAGCACCCCGAGCTGATCGCCGAGCGCATCGGCCGCTTCGCTCGCGCGGTCGGACGCGAGCACGTCATTGCGGGCGCCGATTGCGGATTCGCGACGTTCGCCGGCTCGACCGAGATCCATCCCAGCGTGGTGTGGGCGAAGTTCGAGGCGCTGGTCGAAGGGGCGCGGATCGCCACGAGAGCGCTCTGGGGGCGCCGCTGACATGGCCGAGGCCGTGCGACCGCCCGCGGCGCTTCGGAGCCACGAGATCGGCTGGCGCGCGCTCGCGACCCGAGGCGCATCCGTCAAAGTCCTCCGCCACGACAAGGACACCGGCGGATCCACCGCGCTCGTGCGGTTCGAGGCCGGCACCCCCGACGTCAAGCACGCGGCGTCGAGCGAGGGCGGCTGCGTCTTCCTGGTGACCCTGCCCAAGCCGGTCGAGTTCCTCGAGAGCTGAGGCGCCAATGCAGCGCTTCATCATCGGGCGAGTGGTCCAGTCGATCGTGTCGATGTTCGTGGTGTCGGTCGTGGTCTTCGCGCTCGTGAGGCTCTCCGGCGATCCGATCCAGATCATGATGCCGGCGGAAGCCTCGAAGGCGGACATCGAGCTCGTGCGCGCCCACCTCGGTCTGGATCGTCCGTGGACCGTCCAGTACTGGCGCTTCCTGACCCAGGCGCTCCAGGGAGATTTCGGCCGCTCCGTTCGCTTCCGACGTCCGGCCCTCGACCTGGTGGCCGAGCGCTACGGGGCCACGCTCGAGCTCGGCGGCCTGGCCGTGCTGATCGTGATCGCGGTGGCGCTGCCGGTCGGCGTGTACTCCGCCGTGCGCCGCGGCAGCCCGCTCGACTACGCCGCCCGGGCCTTCGCCGCGCTCGGCCAGGCGGTGCCGCCGTTCTGGCTCGGGCTGGTCCTCGTGCTGATCTTCGGCGTGATGCTCCATCTGCTGCCGACTTCCGGGCGCGGCACGCCGCTGCACGTGCTCTTGCCGGGGATCACGCTCGGCTGGTTCGCGGTCGCCGGGCTCATGCGGCTGACCCGCTCGTCGATGCTCGACGTCCTTGGCAGCGAATACGTCAAACTCGCGCGCATCAAGGGGCTGCCGGAGCGCCGGGTGATCTGGCGTCACGCCTTCAAGAACGCCGCGCTCCCGGTGGTGACGTTCGCGGCCCTTCTGTTCGTGGCGCTCCTGAACGGCTCGATCATCGTCGAGACCGTGTTCGGCTGGCCCGGGCTCGGCCTGCTCGTGATCGAGGCGGTCGACTCGCGCGACTACCCGATCGTGCAGACGGTCGTCCTGTTTCTGTCGGCGATGTACATCGGCGTGAATCTGCTGGTCGACATTCTCTACGCGTACCTCAACCCGAAGATCCGGTACTCGCGATGAGCGGCGCCGCCGCGACCGAGACCGCGGTCCTCCAGCGACGCGCCCGCGAGCGCCGCTGGCCGCCCATGGTTCCGCTCGCGGTCGTGGTCGCGCTCGTCCTGTGCGCGCTGCTGGCGCCCGTGCTGGCGCCGCACTCGCCGGTCGAGGGCTCGCTGGGCGACCGGCTGGCGCCGCCGATCGGGCTCGAGGGCGCCAAGCCCGGCCATCTCCTCGGCACCGATCGCCATGGCCGCGACACCTTGAGCCGCCTGCTCTACGGGGCGCGGATCTCGCTGGCGGTCTCGGTCGTCGGCATCACCTTGACGGGCGCGGCGGGCAGCCTCATCGGGCTCCTCGCCGGGTTCTTCGGCGGCTGGGTCGACACGCTGCTCATGCGCCTGGCCGACATCTCGCTCTCGCTCCCGGGCATCCTGATCGCCGTGCTGCTCTCGGTGGTCTTCGAACCCTCGTTCACGAACGTGATCATCGTCGTGGTCTTTCTCTTGTGGCCGAGCTACGCGCGGCTCACCCGCGGCGAGGCGCTCGGCCTCAAGCAGCAGGAGTTCGTGGCGCTGGCGCGCATCGCCGGTTGCTCGAACGCGAGGATCATGTTCCGCCACATCGCGCCGAACCTGGCGCCGTCGATCCTGGTGCTGGCCACCTTGCACGTCGGCTACGTCATCGTGCTCGAGGCCGCGCTCTCGTTCCTGGGCGTCGGCATCCCGCCGCCGACGCCGTCGTGGGGCGTGATGGTGGCCGACGGTCGCGGGCTGATCGAGCAGGCCTGGTGGGTCTCGATCCTGCCGGGCGTGGCGATCCTGATCACGGTGCTCTCGCTGAACATCCTCGGCGACTGGGTCCGCGACCGGCTCGATCCGAAGCTCCGGCAGGTCTGAGCCGATCATGGCCGACACGCTCCTGGAGGTGCGGGACCTCCGCACCTACATCTACACCCGCCGCGGCGTCGTGAAGGCCGTCGACGGCGCGAGCTTCTCGGTCCGCCGCGGCGAGACCCTCGGGATCGTCGGCGAGTCGGGCTCGGGCAAGTCGATGACGTGTCTCTCGATCCTGAGGCTCGTGCCCGAGCCGGGCGGGCGGATCGTCGGGGGCCAGATCCTCTTCGACGGCGAGAACCTCCTCGACAAGAGCCCGGAAGAGATGCGCCGCCTGCGAGGATCGCGGATCGCGATGATCCTGCAAGATCCCATGGCCTCGCTGAATCCCGCGATGACCGTGGGGGAGCAGATCGCCGAGGCCCTCGCGCTCCATCGCGGGTTGCGCGGCCGCGCCCTCGACGAGCGGGTCGTCGAGCTCCTGCGCCAGGTGAGGATCAGCGATCCGGAGCGGAGGGTGCACGCCTATCCCCACCAGATGAGCGGCGGCATCCGCCAGCGAGTCGCCGGCGCCATCGCGATCTCCTGCCAGCCGAGCCTCCTGATCGCCGACGAGCCGACGACCTCGCTCGACGTCACGATCCAGTCGCAGTACCTGCGCCTCCTGAAGGAGATCCAGCGGGAGACGAACCTGGCCCTCGTGTTCGTCACGCACGATCTCGGGATCGTCGCCAAGCTCTGCGATCGAGTGGCCGTGATGTACGCCGGGCGCATCGTCGAGCTCGGGAGGACCCGCGACATCTTCAACCGCCCGCGCCATCCGTACGCGGTCGGCCTCCTCGACTGCCTGCCGACGCTTCGACGCGGACGCGAGCCGCTGACGGCGATCGAGGGACAGCCGCCGGACCTCGCCAACGTGCCGGAGGGCTGCAGCTTCACGCCGCGCTGCCCGATGGCCGAGCCGCGATGCAGCGAGACGCGCCCGCCGCTGGAGCCGGTCGACGGCGAGCATCTGGTCGCGTGCATTCGCGCCGGCGAGACCGCGACCCTGGGCCGCCGAGGGGCCACCGTTTCACGGGTGTCCGCTGCTCCCGTCGCCGAGGCCCTGGGCAACGGCGATGTCATCCTCGAGGCGCGTCAGCTCACCAAGCACTTTCCGCTCGCGCGCGGCACGATCTTCAGCCGGCGATTCGGGACGGTGAAGGCGGTCGACGGCGTCGACTTCGTGCTGCGGCGCGGCGAGACGCTCGGCCTGGTGGGCGAGAGCGGCTGCGGAAAGACCACCACGGCCAGGCTCGTGCTATCGCTCGAGCGGCCGACCACCGGCGGCGTGTTCTTCCGCGGCCGAGACATTCACTCGCTGGGCCGCCACGAGCGGGGCGGTTACCGCCGAGCCGTGCAGGCCGTCTTCCAGGATCCGTTCAGCTCGCTCAACCCGCGGCTGACGATCCGCACCACCGTGAGCGAGCCCTTGGCCCAGACCGAGCCCGATCTCACGCGAGCCGAGGTTGCCGAGCGAGTGGCCGCGTCACTCACGCGCGTCGGCCTGCAGCCGCGCATCGCCGACGACTATCCCCACGAGCTCTCGGGCGGACAGCGCCAGCGGGTCGCGATCGCCCGCGCGCTGACCACGAACCCGGAGTGCATCCTGCTGGACGAAGCTGTGTCGGCGCTCGACGTCTCGATCCGCGCCCAGGTGATGAACCTCCTGCGCGAGATCCAGGATCGCTCGGGCGTGAGCTATCTCTTCATCGCTCACGACCTCGCGGTCGTGAAGTACGTGAGCGCGCGGATCGGGGTGATGTACCTGGGCAAGCTCGTCGAGACTGCGCCCGCGGACGAGCTCTACGCGAACCCGCTCCACCCGTATACGCAGGTGCTGCTCAGCAACGCGCTGCCCGCGCATCCCGACGATGTGCGCGACGAGGTCATCCTCAAGGGCGAGGTGCCGAGCGCCTTCAACCCGCCGTCGGGGTGCCGTTTCCATCCGCGGTGCCCTCAGGCGCTGCCGATCTGCGGTGAAGTGGAGCCGCCGTTACGCGAGCAGGCGAGCGGCCGCGCGGTGGCCTGTCACTTGTACTGAAGCCAGGCCGGGGGAACCTCCACGTAGGAACGATCCAGCTCGCCGGCCGATGCGCAGCCCAGGAGCTTGAGGGTACGGACCAGGTCGGCGCGAAGAATCTGAATGGCCCGCGCGACTCCCGCCCCGCCGCCAGCGCCGAGCCCGTAGGCGTAGGCGCGGCCGCAGAGCACCGCGCGGGCGCCCAGACACAGCGCCTTGGCGACGTCGCTGCCCCGGCGGATGCCGCCGTCCAGCAAGACCTCGGCACGGCCATTCGCGGCGCCGACGACCTCTGGTAGCGCTCGCAACGTCGCGGAGACCCCGTCGAGCTGGCGGCCGCCGTGGTTGGACACCACGAGCGCCTCGGCACCCTCGTCGATGGCCCGGCGCGCATCGTCGCCCGACAGCACACCCTTGATGACGATCGGTCCCTTCCAGGCCTCGCGGATCCATCGAAGATCGGGCCATGAGACCGTCGACTGCTCGAGCGCGGCGGCGACGTCGGCATACGGCATCGGGCCTTGCCCGGGGATCACCACGTTGGGGAACGACATCAACCCGCCGTCGGACAGAAAGCCGGCGAGCCAGCGGGGCCGCGCCAGGAACTGTGGGAGGAAGGGAAGCCTCGCCCAGGTGCTCGGGCCCAGGAGCTCCTTCGTGCCATTGCGCACGTCACGCTCGCGCAGTCCCGAGACCGCGGTGTCGATCGTCACCGCGAGTGCCGAGAAACCCGCGAGACGAGCCCGCTCGATCGTGGCGCTGGCGACCTCGCGACCGCCGACCAGATAGAGCTGGTACCAGACCGGTCCGGTCGACGCCGCCTTGACGTCTTCCAGCCTGCAGCCCGACAGGGTCGAGAGGATGTAGGCAGTTCCCGCGGCGCCGGCGGCCCGAGCGGCCGCCTCCTCGCCGCGTGGGTAGAACATGCGGCTACTCCCGACCGGCGCCAGCAGAAACGGAAGCTCCAGGCGCCGCCCCAGAACGGTCACGTGGAGATCGCACTGAGGGATCGCCACGGCGTTGCGGGGTCGAAGGATCACATCGTCGTAGACCCGGCAGTTCTCCCGCAGGGTGAACTCGGCGTCGGCGCCCCCGTCGATGTAGTCGAACACCGCTCGCGGCAGCCGGCGCTCGGCCAGTCGGCGAAGATCGGAGATGTTGACGACGCGGGGGGAATCGACCGCTCGCGGCATACCGTGGGGAGATTCTAGCGCACGCTCAGATCCCGAAGAGGTAGCGCGACCAGCGCGCCAGGAGATAGACGAGCAGCACCAGCAAGGTCGCGACGAGTCCGCCGCCGACGATCAGGAGCCTCCGGTACACAGTGGCCATCTGCTCCTGTCGGGCGACGGCGCGCTGCTGGAGCTCGAGCGAGCGCTCGGTCACGCGCCGATACTCGGCCAGGTGCTCGCGCTGAGTATCGCGAATCTCCTTCAGGAGCTGGCGGATCTCGTCACCCTCCATTCGCCGATTCCTGCGCCGCCACCCCCGGCTCGACTGGCACTAGCGCCCCGATGCATCGTGACGCGACCGCGCGCTCGAGAAAACGCGCGCCGGCGTCAGCGGGAGCGCGGTGATCGACGACTCGCGTGGCGCCAGCGCGTCGCAGACGGCATTGGCGGTGGCCGCTCCGAGCCCCGGGTTGCCGCACTCGCCCAGACCGCGCAGGCCGAGCGGGTTGGTGGTCGCACGCACTTCCTGGTAGAAACCGTCGACCGGCGGGATGTCGGCCGCCGCGGGAAGCGCATAGTCCATCAGGGTCGACGACAGGAGCTGGCCCTCCGCGTCGTAGGCGAGGCTCTCGTGAAGTGTGTTGCCGATTCCGAAGGCGACGCCTCCGACCAGCTGGCCGTCGACCAGCGCCGGGTTCACGGCACGGCCGACATCCGCGCCGACGACGACCCGGCGCAAGGTGACGGCGCCGGTCTCCACATCGACGTCGGCGACGACGGCGGCCGCGCAGCCGGCATAGGTCACCTTCGGAACTTCGAACGACGCTCCGGCCGCCAGCCGCCGATCGCGCGCCAGGTCGGCCAGGGTGACGCGCCGGCCACGGGCCTCCACGACGCCACTCGCGTACGTCACGTCGCTCTCCGGCACGCCCCACGCCTCGGCCGCGCGCTGGCGCGCCTCGGCGATCAGCTTGGCCGCCGCGAGATGCGCGGCGTTACCGGCGGTGACCGTCCCGCGCGAGCCGTAGGTGCCCACGCCGCTCTCGACCGCCGCGGTGTCGGCGTGACGCACGTCGAAGCGGGAAGGCGGCAGCCCGAGCGCCTCGCCGAGAATCTGAGCCAGCACCGTCTCGAGCCCCGGGCCCATCGACGAGGCGCCCGTGTCGACGACGAGCCGGCCGTCGGGCGTTGCTTCGACCTGCGTAGTCTCGAAGGGGCCGAGACCGGTCTTCTCGACGTAGATCGCGAGCCCGATCCCGCGCCGCGACCCCGACGGTCGGGAGTTCATTGCCACCTGCTCGGAGCGAGCGCCCGTGTAGTCCAGGCGGCGCAGGAGCTCGTCGAACAGCGCGGGGAAATCGCCGGAGTCGTAGACGGTGCTGACTCCGAACGACTTGGTGCCGCAATCGTACGGCATGTCCTCAGGACGGATCAGGTTGCGGCGGCGAATCTCGGCCGGATCGATCCCGAGACGCGCCGCCGCCTGATCGAGGAGGCGCTCGCGGACGAAGTTGCACTCCGGACGCCCGGGCGAGCGCAGCGTGCCGGCCGGCGTCTTGTTGGTCACGACCGACCAGAGATCGCACCCGTAGTTTGGCACCCGGTACGGCCCCGGGAGTAGCGCCGCGCCGAACTCGGCGGGCACCAGCGCGGCCGTGCGCACGTAGGCGCCGATGTCGGCGTGGATCACCGCGCGCATGGCCAGGATGCGGCCGTCGCGGTCGAAACCCATCTCGATCTCGTACGCGACCTCGCGCGCGTGGTTGGCAGCCATGAGGTTCTCACGCCGGCTCTCGATCCACTTCACCGGACGGCCGAGCTTCAGGGCAGCGAGCGGCACCAGGATGTCCTCGGGATAGAGCTCGCCGCGGACGCCGAAGCCGCCGCCCACGTCCACCTCGGTGAGCCGCAGGGCACCGACCGGGATGCCGAAGATCGGCGCGAGAATCGTCCGGTTGATATGAATGCACTTGGTCGAGCCGATCAGGTGGAGCTCGCCGCCGCGCGGATCGGGCGGCACCGCCACGAGCCCGCGCGTCTCCAGCGCCGCCGCGGTCTGCCGCGGGTAGGTGAACCGCTCGCGGAGCCTGAGCTGAGCCTGGGCAAGCGCCCCATCGGCATCGCCCACGCGCATCGTGATCGTCGCGACGTTGTTCGAGTCGGTGCCCGGGAACAAACGCGCGGCGCCGGCGCCGAGGGCCGCGCCGGTCGAGGCGCACGGGGCGAGCGGCTGGTAGACGACATCGATCCGCTCCAGTGCGTCGCGGGCCACGTACGGATCCTCGGCGACGACGAGCGCGACCGGCTCGCCCACGTAGCGGACGACCTCGCGCGCGATGGCGGGCTGCAGATACCGGTCGGTGCCCTTGGGAGCGGGGACGCGATTCGGGATGATCGCGCCGGCCGGCACGTCCGCGGCGGTCAGCACGGCGTGAACGCCGGACAAGTCCCGCGCGCGCTTGGCGTCGATCGACACCAGCCGCGCGTGGGCGTGCGGCGAGCGAAGCACCGCCGCGTGCAGCATACCCGGCACGCGGACGTCGTCGACGAATCGAGCGGTGCCTGCGACGAACCGATCGCCGCCCAGGCGGGGATGAGCCTCACCGATCATCGCGCCATCCTAGCACTGTGGTAGCGTAGCGGCGATGCCGCGAGCCGCCGAGGAGGCGCACGAACTCCTTCGCCGTAACGCGCTGGTCGGCCGAGCCGCGCTCGTCCTGTCCTGACGCGGAGCTCGCGCGCCCGCGCGCACTGAGCCGCGCCGGCGCGCGAGGCGACTCAGCGCGCGCCGATGAACGTCTTGGCCCGGGCGATCTCCGGACGCGCTGTGTCGGCCTTGCCGGTCAGCGCGACCAGCTTCTCGTAGTACCCGGCGGCTTTCTGGCGATCGCCGGCCGTCTCGGCGGCGCGCGCGGCGCCGTAGAGCCCACGGTAGCGGTTCGGATTCTCCTTCAGCGCGGCCTCGAACTCGCGGAGCGCCGCGGGCGCCTGCCCCTGCTGCAGGAGCAGCTCTCCGAGCAGCTCGCGCATCGGGTAGAGCCGATTCTCCATCGCCACGTGCTTGACGCTGCCGTCTTCACCGTCGGCGGCGGCGCGCATGAGCTTCAGCGCCTGGTCGGGCGTGCCTTCGGCGAGCGCGACCCAGGCGGAGACGGCGAGCATCTGCTCCTCGGTCCGGTCAGCCCAGTAGGACTGGTTCGATCGCTCCAGCGCGGTGCGCAGTTCCTGCATCACCTGGATCTCTTGCTTGGCCCCGGCGAGGTTGCCGCTCCGCGCCATACCGAGACCCCGGGTGAAGCGGACGAGCGAGTCGGCCTGTTGCCGTCCGGTGCTCACGACCGGGAGCGCCGCCGCGCCGGCCCAGTCGCCTCTCTCGAGCACGTAGCGCGCCGGGACTGCCGCCACGGCCGTGAAGACTGCGATGTTCGGATACTCCTGCTTCGGCAACGCGGCGATCTGATCGACCAGCGCCTTCGCCTTGGCATCCTGCGCGAGCTGCAGGTGAGCGTACACGGTGAAGTCGGTCGCGTGATGATAGTCGGGCTGGATCTCGAGCGCCGACCGGTTCGAGACGATCGAGTCCTCCCACATCCCCACCATCGAGTAGATGTGCGACGGCATGTGGCGGGCGTGGGGCGCCGCGGGCGCGATGCGGCCGTACGCGGCCGCGATCTTGATGCCCTTGTCGGCGAGCGGCGGGTAGTCGTAGGCGTGGACGAGATAGTGCGCCACGCCCGGATGGTCGGGGTTCTGCTTGAACAGACGCTCGAGGATCTCCGCCGACTTGAGCTGGTTGGCGTAGGTCTTGTCGTTCTTGGGCGCCGAGGCCTGCAGGGTGAGCGCGTAGTAGGCCGACGCCTCGAAGTCGTCAGGGTAGCGCTGCGACAGCTGCTCCATCGCCTTGGTGTAGGCGGCCATTCGGGCGTTCAGCGGTGCCTTGTCGTGGTCGCGATAGTAGACGCCGATCGCCTCGATCCAGTCCCGTTCACGCTGGGTCTTCGCCCCGATCGCGCGCGCTCGGTCGAGTGCCTCGGACGCCGCCGCGGCGTCTTTGGGCGGCGGCGCCGCCGCCAGCGAGTTTCCGAGGTAGTTGACGGCCAGCCCCCAGTACGCCATCGCGCACTTCGGGTCCTGCTGGATGACGGCGTCGAACACCTTGCGTGCCTCCGTGAACCAGTACGAGTGCAGCATCGCCACGCCGCGCTCGAACTGCGCCTGCACCTTGGCGTCACAGGATGTCGGGAACGTGACCTTGCCGAGCTTGTCCTGGGCGAGTCCGGGGACCGCGAGCGCGACGACGAGGAGAAGAACGATCGAAGCCAGCGCCGCCTTCATACAGCCTCCTTGCTCCGAGAAGCGGGTCGTGTACTCCCGGCGGGCCCATCCGCGACCCAAGCTGATGCGACGCGCGCCGCCACTGCCGCGCGCCCCAAGGATCCGGGTGACTGAGCCGTTAGTGCTCTCGACCCGCTCGGAGCACGCGGCCGGGCAGCGCGCCCGTGTGCTTGCCGTGCTCCAGCACGACCTGGCCGCCCACGATGACGTGAGACACGCCGTCAGCGCCCTGCACGCGACGCGGCGTGCCGGACGGTCCGTCGTGGGTGACTTCGTCCTCCTTGATGCCGATCGACGCGAGGTCGAACACCATCAGGTCGGCCGCCAGTCCTTCGCGGATCATGCCGCGGTCACGCAGGCCCATGATGCGGGCGGGCTGGAAGGTGTACCGACGGATCGCGTCCTCGAGCGTGAGTAGCTCGCGATCGCGCACCCACTGGCCCAGCACGTAGCTCGACTCGCCGGCGGTGCAGAAGTTGGTATTCAGGTGAGCGCCGGCGTCCGACTGCGTCGGCAGCGCGTGTCCGCTCTTCACCATGGCGGCGATCTGGTTCTCCTCCTCGTTCGAGCGCGTCATCAGCTGGAACTCGGTGTCGAGCCCTTCCTCGAGCGCCAGGTCGAGCATGACGTCGGCGGCGTGCTTGTTCTGCTTCTCGGCGAGCGCCGTGAGGCTCTGGTCGACGAGCCCCTGGTTCTTGGCGAGCTTCACCTTGCGGACGAAGATCGAGCTCCAGGGTACGAGCCGGCCCGGCACGCCCGGCCGCCGCCGCTGGGGCTTCAGCGCCTGGTCGCGCATCTTCGCGCGCCGCTCGGAGTCAGCGAGCGCGGCCAGCCGATCCGGGAGGCGCAGCTGCATGACGACGTCCCATACGTCGAGGTTGTGAAAGAAGGTCGTCTTCTTCAGCGTGAACCTCGGATTGAAGGGGATGGCCCGCAGCAGGTTGTAGAGCTGAGCACCCTCGCGCGAGACCTTCTCCACGTACGGCCAGGCGTTCGTGTCGAAGCTCAGAAAGAACACCGGGCGCCCGCTCGCGACGGCGACGTCGCGCAGGTGGTCGAGGTCGGCGAGGCTTGGCTTGCCGGCGCCCTTGGGCAGGATCTCGATGATCCCGCGGTTGAACTCGCCGAGCGTGCGGCCGAGGGCCACGCGCTCCTCGTCCGCGGCGAGCCGAGTCGGCACGGGCTGGCCCTGCGGCCCCGCGTGGGTCGGAGAGTCCGTCGTGCTCCACCCCCACGCCCCGGCCTCGAGCGACTCGCGCAGCAGCCGCTGCATGTGGGCGATCTCGTCCGGCGTCGCGGCGCGGTCCCAGGCGGCCTGGTCCATCGCCGACAGACGCAGGGGATTGTGGCCGACGAGCGGCATCAGGTTGAGCCCGAGCCCGTGGTCGATCGCGTTCAGGTATTCGTCGAAGTTCTCCCAGCTCCACGGAACGACGGACGCGAGCGAGCGCACCGGGATGTCCTCGACGCAGCAGAACGTCGCGAGCATCGCGTCGCGATGCTCGGGCCGCAGGGGCGCCAAGGTCAGCCCGCAATTGCCCATGAGAACGGTCGTCACGCCGTGCCAGATCGAGGAGGTGCAGAGCTTGTCCCAGAAGGGCTGGGCGTCGTAGTGCGTGTGGGTGTCGATGATGCCCGGCGCCACGAAGTGCCCCTCGGCGTCGATCGTCGAGGTGGCCGCGCCACGGATCTTGCCGATCTCGACGATCGTGCCGTCCTTGACCGCGACGTCGGCGCGATAGCGGGAGAAGCCGGAACCGTCGACGACCATGCCGTTCTTGATGACCAAGTCGTAAGGCATCAGTACCCTCCGAGGCTACGCGGGAGCTGCTCGAATCGCGCGCAATTGTCCCACATAACTCCGCCTACCGCACCGGCAACAGCGGCTTCTGGCCGGGATGGAGCTGCTGGTCCACCGTGTCCAGGATGACGGCCGTCATCGCGTAGTTGCCCATCAGCGCGGCCAGCTCGAGGACGCCGCGCCGTCCGAACAGGGCGACCGCCCGCGCGAACGTCGCCGAGCTGAGCTTCCGCTTGCGAAACAGCTCGCGGCCGAATGCGATGATGACCGCTTCTCGCTTGCCGAGCCGCCGGCCGAGCCCACCGATGGGCCGGCGCCGCTTCACGAGCTCGATGATCTTCGCGTCGAGGCCTTCGGCGAGCGCGGCCGGCTCGTGCGCCGTCCACTCGAACTGGTTGTCGAGCTCGCGAGCCACGACCAGAATTGCCAGCTCGGTCAGGCGCCGATCCAGCGCGGTCTCGAAGCGCAGATACTGATTGGCCGCTCTCAGGAAGCCGGCAAGCTTCGGCGAATGGAGCCAGATGCCGCTCGGGCCGCGCAGCCCGACCAGGGTCCGACTCTGAGGGCTCACGACCGCGTCGTAGTGCTCCTGGCCCTCCGCGTCGAGCTCGTGGCGCTCGCGGAGCGGCAGGCGCGAGAGGGAAGCCGGGTGCACGTCCCGTGGCAGCCTCAACGCTCGTGCACGTACTTCGTGAGTCGCTTGCCTCCGGCTTCGGCGAGGTAGATGTCGCCGACCGAGTCGACCCAGAGCCCGTGACCCGAAGGCGAGTCGAAGCGCGCCAGCACCTTGCCGTTTCGATCGAGGACGCTGATCGACGGCCTGAGCTCGCTGACGTAGGCCACCTGCCGCGCATTGAAGTAGATATCGGTCGGGCGATGGATGTCGCGCCACTGCGAGACGAACTTCCCGCTTCCGTTGAACACCTGGATGCGGCTGTTCTCCCGGTCGCACACGTAGACGAATCCCTGCGGATCGACCCACAGGCTGTGCGGCAGATGGAACTCTCCCGGCTCTTGCTTGCCCGGCGTCCCCCACGAGGAGAGCAGGGCGCCCTGAGCCGAGAAGCGATGGACCCGGCTGTTGCGGTAGCCATCGGACACGTAGAGATCACCCGACGGAGCCACGACCATCTCTGTGGGCTTGTTGAACGGCCCGGCCGAGCGCGGCGGCAGCTCGATGTCCTTCGTCGCCCCCGTGTCCGACGGCTGGCCGCGCGTGCCCAGGACCATCAGAGGCTTGCCGTCCAGGGTGAACTTCAGCGCCACGTGATCGTCGCGGTCGGTGAGGTAGATCACGTCGTCGATGATCGCGATCCCGTGGGGATCCTTGATGGCACTGCTGCCCCACGACGTGAGGTAGTTGCCGTCGCGATCGAACACGATGATCGGCGGGTCCTTTCGCTGAAACGCGTAGACGCGGTCTTGCGAGTCGGTCGCCACCGCGCTCACCGGACCGAACGTCCAGCCGGCGGGCAGCTTCGCCCACGATTCCACCACCTCGTATCGATAGCTGCCGCTGCCGACGGTCGCCATGAGGACCTCCCTTGTGTAGAGGCGCGCCGATATCTAGAATCGCGCCGATCGTGCGCCTATCGGCCGCGACGCGCAACATGCCCGCTCGGAGGTATGATTCGGGCACCGCTGACCGACGAGGAAAGGAAGGCCCCATGCCAGGCAACACGGACCTGTTCGAGATCATGCAGACCATGCGCGCCATGCGCCGGCTGAAGCCCGACCCGGTGCCCGACGAGTTGATCCGGAAGATCCTGCAAGCCGGCGCGTGCGCGCCCAACGGGGGCAACACGCAGCGCTGGCGGTTCCTGGTGATCAAGGACACGAAGATCAAGCAGGGCGTACAGGTCTGGTACAAGCGCGCCTTCGACGAAGTGGTCGGGCCTCGCTACCTCAAGAGCGCGCCTCCCCCCGGCGTCAGCCGCGAGCAGTACAACCGGCAGCACGCGGCGGTGGAATACCTCACCGATCACTTCCACGAGGCTCCGGTGTGGATCGTGGCGTGCCTCGAGGAAGGGGCGGCGGCGCCGACGCGAAGCTCGGGCGCGTCGATCTATCCGGCAGTGCAGAACATGCTGCTGGCGGCCCGCGCCCTCGGACTCGGCGCGACCCTGACGACGCGACATCTTCTGTACGAGAAGGAGGCGGAAGCGGCACTCGGGCTCCCGCCGGGTGTTCACTCGTACGCGATCCTGCCCATCGGCTATCCGATGGGGAAGTTCGGCCCGGTCGGTCGCGGCCCCCTCAAAGAGATCGTCTTTCAAGACCGCTGGGGCACCCCGTATCAGGGCGTGTGAGAGGCGAACGGGAGGTCATCCATGGCCATCAAGCTGATCCACCACGTGAACGTCCAGATCAGCGATCGGGAGCGAACCCGGGCGTGGTACGAGAAGGTGCTCGGCGCCGAGTTCCTCGACCGCGGCCCCGCGCTGAATCGCCGCCAGCTCCAGCTGAGACTCGGCTGCGGCGAAATCCACTTCACCGTGACGCCGCGCCCGGTCATCGTGGCGTCGAGTCACTTCGCGATCGAGGTCGACGACTGGGAAGCCACCTTGGCCCATCTCGATGAGCTCGGCGTCCCGCACGTCAGGACGTCGGCCGCCAGCACCGGCACCGACATCGGGGGCACCGACCCGCAGCAGGGGCGGCGCGAGGACAGCAGCGAGCACTACACGTACATCAAGGACCCGGACGGCAACCTGATCGAGCTCGTGAACCACCCGCTGGGACTGCAGGATTCCCAGGGCCGAAAGGTCGAGGTCACGCACGATCCCAACGGGCTGCGCTGGGTTCAGATCCCTGGATTCGTCGAGGCGGAGGCCGGGCGCGAACGATGAAGTGGTGTCGCGCCGCGGGCCCGAACTATCGCGGCCACCTCGAGGTCGAGATCAGCGGCATCGGCGTGCTCCGAAACCCCGTCGTCGCCGAACAGTAGCGCCGCGGGAACGAGATGAAGATCGCGACGCCCGACCTGGTGACGAACTCGTACTTTCCCGCTCTGGCGGCCGAGGAGCTTGGTCTCTATCGCGAGGAGGGTTTCGACGCCCACGTCGAGCTGTTGCCCTCGCTCGACGCCGTGAACGCGCTGCGGGACGGCGCGGTGGACTTCGTGGCCGGCGGCGCCCACACGACCTTGCTGGCCTTCCCGGGCTGGAAGGGGGCGAAGCTCGTCGTCGCCCTCTCGCAGGGGACGCCCTGGCTCCTGGTGCTGCGCGCGGATCTTCCGGCCCGCCGGGGTGACGTCTCGGCGGTCAAGGGACTTCGCATCGGCGCCGCCCCGGGACCCGACCGCGCGCTGCTCCAGCTCCTGCACGAGGTCGGCGTCGATCCGGTGCGCGACGGCGTCAAGATCGCTCCGGTGCCCGGAGGCATCGATCCGGGCGCGTCCTTCGGCGTCACCGCCGCCGAGGCTCTCGAGCGCGGGACGGTCGATGGATTCTGGGCGAACGCTTTGGGCAGCGAGACCGCCGTGCGCCGCGGTGTCGGCCGGATCATCGTCGACGTCCGGCGAGGCGATGGGCCCCGCGACGCGGGCCAGTACACGTTCGCGGCGCTCTCGACGACCGAGGCGCTGATCGCTCGCGACCCGGCGCGCGTCGCCGCGGCGGTGCGCGCGATCGTGCGCGCTCAGGGCCTGCTCCGGGAGAACCCCGCGCGCGCGACCGAGGTCGGACGACGACGATTCCCGGCGGCGGCCGCGGAGATCATCGCGGCGGTCGTGGAGCGCGACCTGCCCTTCTACGACCCGGCGATCGGCGATCGGGCGGTCTCAGTGATGAACGGCTTCGCCCGTTCGATCGGGCTCCTGACCGCGCCGGTCGGCTATGAGGACACGGTCGCGATCAGCTTCCGGAACCTCTGGCTCAGTACAGGTGACAGGCGGTAAAACGACCGGGCTTCACTTCCTTCCACTCGGGTTCCAGACGAGCGCACTGCGGCAGGACCCGTGGACAGCGAGGATGAAAGCGGCAGCCCGTGGGAGGATCGACCGGATTCGGCACCTCGCCTCCCAGCACGATCCGCAGTCGATGGGCCGAGGGATGGAGCGGCAGGGCCGCCGACAGGAGAGCCTCGGTATACGGATGCAGGGGCTCCGTGTAGACGGAGTCGCACTCGCCCAGCTCGACAAGTTTTCCGGCGTACATCACGGCCAGGCGCGTCGCCAGATATCGAGCGGCGGCCAGATCGTGCGAGATGATGATGTATGCGAGCGCGAGCTCGGTCTGCAGTCGCTTCAGGAGATTCAGGATCTGCGCTCGGATCGAGACGTCCAGCGCCGAGACCGGCTCGTCGAGCACGAGAAACTTCGGGTACGTCACGAGGGCGCGGGCGATCGCGATGCGCTGGCGCTGCCCGCCGCTGAACTCGTGCGGATAGAGCGCGCCGCTCTCGCGTCGAAGACCAACGAGCTGGAGAACGTCGTGAACGCGCTCCGCCACCACCGCACGGGTCACGTTGCCGTCGACGGGGAGCGGCTCGGCGACGATGTGCTCGACGCGCATCCGTGGATTCAGCGAGCTGTAGGGGTCCTGAAAGACCGCCTGCACCGATCGCCGGTACCGCTTGAGGTCGTCGCGATCGAACGCGTGGGTCTCCTTGCCCTCGAAGCGAAGCACGCCCGCGGTCGGGCGCTCGAGGAGTAGGAAAAGCTTCGCGAGCGTCGTCTTGCCGGAACCCGACTCGCCGACGATGCCGAGCGTCTCGCCCTCGGCCACCTGGACGCTCACCCCGTCGAGCGCCTTGATCCAGCCGCCGGTCCGACCCACCGTGAAACCGGTCGTCGCCGGGAAGTATTTCTTGAGCCCGATGCCTTCGAGCATTTAGTGGACGTGGGGGGGAGCGAGTGCCGCTCCTCCCCCACACCCCCCCACCACTTCGGAGGGGGCAGACGCATTTTCTGGGACGGTCGTCCAGCAGTGGGCCTGGTGGCCGGCAGCGACGGTGACCGCTGGTGGAAATTGCATTTCGCAGATCGGTTGCCGATCCGGGCACCTCGGCACGAAGGGACAGCCGTCGGGAAGCCGCGCCAGATCGGGGGCCTGCCCGCCGATCTCCAGTAGTGGCTCGCGGCCGCGTCCGGCGGCCGGCAGGCACCGCAGAAGCGCTCGGGTATAGGGATGGCTGGGGCGGTCGAAGATCTGCGCGGTGCTGCCCATCTCGACGATCCGGCCGGCATACATCACGGCGACCCGATCGGCGATGGCCGCGACGATGCCGAAATCGTGCGTGACCAGAATGACCGCGACCCTCGCGGAGGCTTGCACCTCCTTGAGGAGATCCAGGTACTGCGCCTGGATCGTGACGTCGAGTGATGTGGTGGGCTCGTCGGCGATCAGCAATCGTGGCGCGCACGACAGCGCGATCGCGCTCGACACGCGCTGGCGCATCCCGCCGCTGAACTGATGCGGATAGTGCGAGAGCCGCGTGGCGGCGGCGGAGATCCGCAGGCGGCCGAGCGCCTCGAGCACGCGCCGGCGCAGCGAATCGCCGCGGAGACCCTGGTGGAGCCGGACGACCTCGCTCACCTGGGTGCCGATCGTCAGGGCGGGATTGAGCGAAGTCATCGGGTCTTGCAAGACCATAGCGATCTGCTTGCCCCGAACACGCCGCATCTCCGCCGGGCTCTTCTGCAACAGATCCTGTCCATCGAACAAGACCTTGCCCCCGACGATGCGGCCGGCGGGCTCCGGGACCAGGCGCACCAGCGAGAGGCACGTGACGGACTTGCCGCAGCCCGACTCACCGACGAGAGCCAGCGTCTCACCGGCGTGAAGCGTGAAGCTCACGCCGTCGACCGCCTTCGTAACTCCGCGACGCGTGAAAAAGTGCGTCCTCAGATCTTCGACGACCAGCAACGGCGCGGAGTCGCTCGCAGGTGTCATCGGGCCTTCAGCTTCACGTCTTCGTAGGGCGCCGAGTAGCCGTGATAGGTGATGAGCCCGAGCCCCGATTCCGCCACCCGCGGCCCGTAGCCGTTGAGGAACGCGGGCTCGAACAGCGGGGCGAAGATGGCCTTGTCGTGCATGAGCTGCTGGATCTTGTGCAGGATCGCCTCGCGCTTCTTTCGATCGGGCTCTGCGGCTTGCTCGCGGAAAAGTCCGTCGATGTCGGGATAGCCGCCGTAGGCGTACATGCCGTCCGTGAGCACGAAGGCTTCGATGCGCGTCGCGGCGTTGCCGAACGCGGCGCTGCCTCCACGGTAGAGATTCTTGAGCTTCTTCTCCTGGTTCGCTTTGATCATGGCGGCGCGCTCGAGGGGCTGCACCTTGATGCGGATGCCGACGGCCTGGAGGTAGTTCGCCACCACTTCGGCGATCGACACGTACACGAAATCCGCCGAGATCAGTCCGGCGTCGAAGCCGTTCGGATAGCCCGCCGAAGCCAGGAGCTGCTTCGCGCGTTGGGGGTCGTAAGGATAGAGGGGCGCGACCCAGGCGAAGTCGAAACCGCTCGGGATGATGCTGGCGGTGGCCCGGGCAAGACCAAGATATTCGGCCTCGTTGATCGCCTGACGATCGATGGCGAGATTGGCGGCCTGGCGCACACGCCGGTCGGCCCATGGTGACTTCGGATCCCACTGATCGATGATGACGATCCACTCGGTGAACGCTCCGCCGGTGGCCTTCAAGGTGAGCCCCGGGGTTCGCCGAATTTCCTCGGCAAGGGCGCCGCGGATCGAGTAGGCCACGTCAGCCTCGCCGCGCTTGAGCATCGCCAGGCGGGTGGATTCGTCGGGGACCGACTTGAAGACGAGGCGCTTCACGCTCGGGGCCTTGCGCCAGTACTGCTCGTGGGCCTCGACGACAAGCTCGACGCCGGGATTGAACGAGACGAACTTGTACGGGCCGGCGCCCACCGGCGCCTTCTTGAAGCCCTCGTCGCCGACCTTCTCCAGATACTTCTTCGGCACGATCCAGGCCGCGCCGGTGGCCGGCGTCCCGAAGAAGGTCATGAAATCGGCCCACGGCTGCTTGAGCCGGAATCGAACGCGATGGGGGTCGACCACCTCGACGCCCGCCACGCGCGCCTTCAGGATCGTCGCCGCGGCGCCCCGATAGCGCTCGAACGAGAACTTCACGTCCTCCGCGGTCATCGACTCACCGTTGTGAAACTTCACGCCTTGTCGCAGGACGAACTCGTAGATCAAACCGTCCGGGGAGACGCTCCATGACTCGGCCAGGCTTCCGGCCTGCGGCTTGCCCGGCATGGGCTTCACGAGGGCGTCGTGGAGCGCGTACAGGACCAGGAACGGCGTGATGATCCCCGGGGTCTCCGCGGGGTCGAAGAACGTGGGCGCGAGAGAAAAGTGGACCGCCCAGATCATCTGCCCCACGGGCGCTTCCGAGCGCCCCGCGGGCGCTTCCGCGCGCGCCGAGGTTTGGCCCAGCGCCGGAGCGGAGAGAACGGGCGCCATCACGATCGTCGCGAAGAGCAGCACCGACAAGACGCCGGAGAGATATCGGGCGGACGGCATGGTCATTGTCTACCCTCCGTTGGCGCCGGCCGCGGCGCCGCGCGCTCCCGCTTGCCCAACGGCCGCGGGCGCGGGCGCCGGCGCGTCTGGCTCGACTGCCCGGCCACCGAGCTGCCGGAGCTTCGGATCCAGATGGTCGCGCAGCCAGTCGCCCATCAAGTTCACCGCCAGGACGGTCGAGAGCATCGCCAGCCCGGGAAAGAACGAGATCCACCAGGCCGTCGCCAGGAACCCGCGGCCGTCGGCGATCATCAGGCCCCAGGCGGGATTCGGCGGCGGCACGCCCACGCCCAGAAAGCTCAAGGTGCCCTCCAGGAGGATCACGTACCCGACCTGCAACGTGGAGATGACCAGGAGAGTGGGCACCACGTTGGGGAAGATGTGCCGCCTGATGATCCAGGCGCTCGACCGGCCGGCCACGACCGCGAGCGCGACGAAGTCCTGCTCCTTGATCGCCAACGTCTCACCGCGGACCTGCCGTGCGAAGCGCGGCCACAGCAGGAGCGCGATCACCAGGATGACGTTTCGAAAGCTCGGCTCGGACACCGCCACCAGGACAACCGCGATCAAGATGGTCGGGAGCGACAGCCCGATGTCGGTCAGCCGCATGAGCACGGAGTCGGTGAGCCCACCACGGTAGCCCGAGATCAGTCCGAGCGTCGTGCCGAGCGTGCCCGCCACCCCGATCGCGATGAGGGACACGATCAACGAGATCCGACTACCGTGAACGACCCGGCTGAGCACGTCGCGTCCGAAGCGATCGGTCCCGAGCGGGTGCTCCCAGTCGCCCCGCTCCATCCAGACCGGCGGGATCAGCTTCTGAGTGATGTCGCCGTCGGTGGGATGCTGAAGGCCGAGGTACGGCGCAAAGACCGCGGCCAGGACGAGCGCCGCGAGGATGCCGCCGGAAAACCACGGGAGCTCGCGGCTACGCGCGAGCATGGCGGATCCTGGGATTGAGGTAGCTGTAGAGCACGTCGACGAAGAGGTTCCCGGTGAGGTAGAGAGCGCTCAGCACCAGGACGCCGGCCTGCACGATGGGATAGTCGCGCGTCGTGATCGACTCGAGGATCAGGCGCCCGAGACCCGGCCAGGCGAACACGGTCTCGGTGACGACGGCGCCGCCGAGAAACTGCACGAAGAGCATCACGGCGAACGTCACGACGGGCAGCAGCGCGTTCTTGAGCCCGTGCTTCCACAGCACCACTTGCTCGTGAAGGCCCTTGAGGCGGGCGAACTTGATGTAGTCGGAACCGAGCACTTCCAGCATGGCCGAGCGGGTCAATCGCAAGATGGCCGCCGACGTGAAGTACCCAAGCGTGAAGGCGGGCAGGATCAGATGCTCGACGCCGCCGCGGCCGCCCGCCGGCAGGAACCGCAGCAGGACGCCGAAGAGCAGGATCAGCATCAGGCCCAGCCAGAACGTCGGCATCGATTGGCCGAGCACCGCGAATACACGCGCGGCGCCGTCGAGCAGCCCACCGCGGTGGACCGCGGAATACACGCCGAGCGGGACGCCGATGAGCACGCTCAGAAACATGGCGACCACGCCGAGCTCCACGGTCGCAGGCAGCCGCTCCCAGATGTGCTCGGTGACGGGCCGGCGGGTGAGGACGGACCTGCCGAAGTCGCCGAGGAAGATGTTCCGGACGTAGAGACCGTACTGAACCGGTAGCGATTGGTCGAGGCCGAGGTGATGCATCAAGATCTGCTGATCACGCTCGCTCGCGTTGACATCCAGTAGTAGGTGGATCGGATTGCCCGAGAGCCGCGTCAGGACGAACACGATGCTGATCACCACGAGCATGCTCAGCACCGTCTGCAGCACGCGACCGATCACATATCTCCACATGCTAGCGGGCTCGGCCGATGTATTCCCAGTTGTGGAACCCCATGTGTCCAGGGATCACCGGCCAGTCCCCGACCTTCGGTCCGAGCCCGGCGATCGAGTGGGCCGACCCGATGGCGACACCGGGGACGTACTCGGAGAGCCACGGGCCCATCTCGTCCCGCATGATCCGCACTCGCTCCGGAAAGCTCGGCTGGGCCGCGAGCCGGTCGATGAGCTCATCGAGCTTGGGATGCTCCACGAACAGGTTCAGCGCAGCCTTGGTATACCCGGCGCGGTACATCACCTCCCACGGCTCGGGGGCCACCAGGGGTGACGCGTAGGCGAGCGCGACGCCCGAATAGGCGCGCGCCCTGAAGTCCGCTGCGAAGATCGCCCGGTCAACCGGCCGGCGTTTCACGCGGATCCCGATCTTCTCCCAGTAGGTGGCCACCGCCTCGCCGACGTCCGGCAGAAAGCCCCGGCCGGGCCATGCCGTGAGGTTCATCGTGGTCTCGAACCCGCTGGGATAGCCAGCCTCCGCCAGGAGCGCCTTGGCCTTCGCCGGGTCGTAGGGATACGGCTTCTTCAAGGCATCCGAAGCCCAGGGGTCCGAGGGATACATGAGCCAGCTGCCCATCACGGTTCCGAGGCCCCCGAGCACCCGCTGCATGATTGCCTGCTTGTCGACCGCGAGGTTGAGCGCGATCCGCACCTTGCGCGCGCGCTCGGCGTCGGGCTGAGCCCACGGCACCTTCGGGTCGTACGTGGCCTTGGTCGCCCACTGCCCGCCAAGGATGATGTAGAGCCAGGAAGTATTGGGCATCAGGAGCGTGCGCACGCCCACCTTCTTCAGCTCGTCCGCGTACTCGCCGCCGATCTCGATGACGTCGACGCCGCCCGCGCGCAACATCGCCATCCGGGTCGACGGCTCGGGCACCTTGACGAAGACCAGGCGCTTGAAATGCGGCGTCGCGCGCCAATGGTTCTCGACGGCTTCGTAGACGATGCGGTCCCCACGGACGTGCTCCACGAACTTCCAGGGACCGGTCGAGATGGGGTGCCGCTCGGCGCCGTCCTCCTTGGCGGACTCCACGTGGCGCTTGGACTGGATGAAGGCCACCGAGGCGAAGAGCCCCTGGTTCACCTTGTTGCCGAACACCACGAACGGTTTCTCGAAACGGACGGTGAGCGTGTAGGGGTTCTCGACCTCCATGCTCTTGATGAGCCGGAACTCGGGCGCGAGCGAGTTGGCCGACCCGTCCCGGGCGATCGTGGCGAACGTGAATCTCACGTCCTCGGCCGTGAGCTCGCCGAGTCCACCGTGGAACTGGACACCTTTGCGCAGATAGAAGGTCCAGGTGCGGCCGCCGTCCGCGACCTTCCAGCGCTCCGCTAGCATCGGGGCGAGCTCGCCGGTCTTCGGGTCGCGGGTGAGGAGGTTCTCGTACATGGGCTTGAGGACCACGTCCTCGGCCCCGACGTACAGGTGAGGGAGCCAGCGCTCGTTGCCGAACGTGGCCACCGCCACGGTCAAGGTCCCTTCGGGTTTGGCCTGCCCGTGGGCGGCGACTGCGGTCGAAAGGCAGACGGCCGTGACGGCCATCGTGGAGATCCAGAGTCGTAGTCTCATGACTTCCTCCCAGCCCGAAGGCTGAACGTTGTCGTTCGGTCAGGGACAGGAAGCGGAAAGGTGCCGATATCCTACTCCAGGCCGTACTCGGCCCAGTGGGCGTCGACTCGGTCCAGATCTTCCTTCGGAGGCACCGAGCGCGCCGGGAACCGATGCTTCCGGGTCGCGTCGACGCCGACCTTGGACGAGAGCACCGTCTTGCGCTCGAGCTGGTCCACGTCCTCCTCGGCGGTCGACGGATCGAGCGCGACACCGGCCGTGGCGCGATTCACATAGAGATCGTGCTCGGGCTGGACGTGCCAGGACATCGCCCAGAGAACCTGGAAGTAGTCGCGGATGTCGATGTCCTCGTCCACGACGACCACCCACTTGGAGAACGAGGGATCGTACGCCCAGACGGCCCACATCGCGCGCTGGGGCAGGGCGGGGTGCTCGCGGCGAAGCGAGATGGCCAGGAACGCGGCGCCGCCGCCGGCTTCCAGCAGATGAACGTCACGCACGGGGAGCCTCAGATCCCGCCTCAGGTGCTGCAGGAGCGCCACGTCGCGCCCGGTGCCGCGGATACAGCTCGACTCGCTCGGCGGCATCTGGCTGAAGAACGCCTGGTAGATCGGATCGGCGCGATGGGTGATCGCGGTGACCTCGATCAGAAAGCTCGGCCCCGACGAGCCCATGTAGCCCGTGTACTCGCCGAACGGCCCTTCGTGCTCGCGTACGCCGGGCGGCACGAAGCCCTCGATCACGATCTCGGCGTGGGCCGGGACTTCGAGGTCGTTCGTCTCACACTTCACGACCTCGAGCGGCTCGCCGCGCAGGGCGCCGGCGACCCCCAGCTCGTCGCCGCGGATCCGCGCGACCGACGTGAGCGGCACGGGCGGATCGCAGCCGATCACGACGGCGCAGGGCGTCGGGTTGCCCTTGCGCTCGTTCTTCATGATGTGCGCGTACATGTCGCGCCAGGTGGTGCTCAGGAAGAGGCCGAACTTCCGCGGCCCCTTCAGCATGAGGCGGTAGGTGCCCATGTTGCGCTCGCCGGTCTCCGGGTCGTGGGAGATCACGCACGGCCCGGTCACGTAGGGCGCCGGGTCCTGGTCGCGCGTCCACAGGCAGAGCGGCAGCGCCGTCGCGTCGATCTTGTCTCCGATCTGGATCACATCCTTCACCGGGCCGGTGTTCACGCGGACCGGGGCAATCGGATGGCTCTGAGCCCGAGCCCACTTGTCGGCGATCTGGTCGACGGTGGTCTCCAGGGCCAGCGCGTAGACCTCGGGCGAGGCACCCAGGATTCCCGCGACCAGTGGCATGCGATGGCCCTTGACGTGCTCGAACATGACCGCGGGCCGCCGCGCCGGGGGAATTCGCTGGAAAACCCTGCGGATGACGGCCGCGACCTCCCAGTTCGGATCAACTTCCTTCTTCACGTGGTGGAGCTTGCCACGAACTTCCAGGGCGGCGAGGTACTCGCGGAGATCCTTGTAGGCCATGTCTCATGCCCTCATCGAGTCTTTCCGGGCCGGTAAGGGTGCTGGTCGATCCAGTGCCGCGCGATGTCGATCCGGCGGCAGATCCACACGTGGTCGTGGCGCTCGACGTAGTCGAGAAAGCGCGCGAGCGCCGCTGCGCGCCCTGGCCGGCCCATGAGCCGCATGTGCAGGCCGAGCGACATCATCTTTGGTTGGTCGGCGCCCTCCGCATAGAGGACGTCGAAGGCGTCCCGTACGTGAGCGAGCCACTCGTCGCCGGTAGCGAAGCCGCCGGGCAGCCCGAACTTCATGTCGTTGTTGTCCAGGGTGTAGGGGACAACGAGGTGGGGCTTGCCCGACACGAGGGTCCAGTATGGCAGGTCGTCGTTGTAGGCGTCGGCGTCGTAGAGAAATCCACCTTCCTCGACGACCAGGCGGCGCGTGTTGGGACTGAGCCGGCCCGTGTACCAGCCGAGCGGTCGGCTCCCGGTCACGCGCGTGAGGCTCTCGACGGCGCGTCGGATATGTTCGCGCTCGACCTTCTCGCTGACGAACTGGTAGTCGATCCAGCGCCAGCCGTGGCTCACGACCTCGTGGCCGGCTTCCACGATCGCGGCGGCGGCCTCGGGATGGCGCTCGAGCGCCATCGCCACGGCGAAGACGCTGATCTTGATGCCGTGCTGGGCGAACGTGCGCATGAGGCGCCAGAACCCGGCGCGGCTTCCGTACTCGTACATCGACTCGACTTGCAGATTACGCACACCCCGGAGCGCCGGCAGGCCGACGACTTCTTGCAGGTACGCCTCGGCCTCGGTGTCCCCGTGCAGCACGGAGCGCTCACCGCCCTCCTCGTAGTTCATGACGATCTGCAGGGCCAGCCGCGCGCCGCCCGGCCACTTCGGATCGGGCGGCGTCTTGCCGTACCCGACGAGATCGCGCGGGTACTTCACTCGGAGGGGGGCTGCGCCCCCCATCGTCTGTCGGAGGGGGCCTCGACGGCCCCCTCCGAAGCCTCCCCCAGATCGAGTTGCGCCGGCGGAGCCGGCGCTCGAACGCGGTTGTTTCCTCCGGCCGATTCCGGTGGCGCCCAGGTTGTCGGTGCTGTCGCGGGATCCGGTGGCGCCGGCGGAGGCGTAGTGGGCCAGGGCCGCGTCGAGGCCGGCGCCGGCGGGGGCGCGGTAGCCTTCGCGGCGGAGTACGTCCTCGAGCGCGATGAGGCAAAGGAGCACGAACTGGCGCTGGGCCGAGTAGCCCATGGTGCCGATGCGCCAGACCTTTCCCTCTAGCTGGCCGAACGCCGCGCCGATCTCGATGCCGAAGTCCTCCACGAGCCGGCGGCGCACACGCAGCTCGTCGACGCCCTCCGGCACGACGACGGGCGTCAGGAAGGGGAGCCGGTGCTCGCGGGGCTCCTTGCCGAAGAGCGTCAACCCCGAGGCGTCGAGCCCGGCGCGCAGCGCGTCGCCGTGGAGGCGATGTCGCGCGAAGCGCGCCTCGAGACCCTCGTCGTGCACGGCGCGGAGTGCTTCGCGTAAGCCGTACACCATCGCCGTGGGCGCCGTGTGATGGTTGAAGCGCGCGGGGCTCCAGTAGTCGGCGAGCTGACCGAGGTCGAGGTAGTTGCTCTGCACCTTGGTCTGCCGGCCCCGGACGACGGCCTCGGCCCGTGCGTTGTAGGTGATCGGCGCCAGCCCCGACGGGCAGCTCAGACACTTCTGGGCCCCGGCGATCGCGACGTCGATGTCCCAGCGGTCGACGGCGACCTCGCACCCGCCGAGCGTCACGACGCAGTCGGCGACCAGGAGCGCTCCGTGAGCGTGAGCCAGCTGCGCGATCTCGGCGAGCGGCTGCAGGGTGCCGGTCGAGGTCTCGCCGTGGACGATCGCGACCAGCTTGGTCCGCCCGGCCCGGAGCGCGCGCTCGACGGCGTTGGGGTCGATCAGCCGCCCCCATTCGCCACGCACCGCGACCACGTCGGCGCCGCACCGCTCCGCGATCTCGATCAACAACAGGCCGAAGCGACCGAACTCGGCGACGACCACCCGGTCGCCGGGCTCGATCAGCGAGACGAGCGCCGCCTCGAGGCCGGCTCGCCCGGTGCCGGGCACGGGGAACGTCCGCGCGTTGGTGGTCTGGAACGCGAACCGCGTGAGCTCCATGACCTCGTTCATGATGTCCGTGAACTCCGGGTCGAACTGACCCAGGAGCGGTGTCGACATCGCGCGCAGCACGCGCGGGTCCGCCATGGCCGGCCCGGGGCCCAGGAGGACGCGCGGACCGGGAAGGAGATCGCCGGGGGACATGCCGACGGGAATTATAATTGAGCCCCGCGGCGGACCACGTGCCCGACAAATTCACCGGCCAGCCCATGAGGCGCTTCGAGGATCCGCGGCTGCTGCGCGGCCAGGCCCTCTATGTCGACGACCTGCGCTTGCCGGGGACCCTCCACGTGGCGTTCGCGCGTAGCATCTACCCGCACGCGGGCTTCCAGGTCGACGCGAATGCCGCGCGCGCACTCGCGGACGTTCTCGGCGTGTTCACGGCGGCCGACCTGTCGGCGGAGCGAGGCTTCCGCGAGATCCCCGGCGTCATCGACCATCCCGCGCTCCGACCGTGCCGGCAGCTTCCGCTGGCGCGCGGCAAGGTGCGCTACGTCGGCGAGCCGATCGTCGCGGTGGTGGCCACGAGCCGCTATGCGGCCCAGGATGGCGTCGAGGCGCTGCAGATTGCCTACGAGCCGCTCGACGTCGTGCCCGACGCGCACGCCGCCGTCGCTCCGGGCTCGGCACTCTTGCACGACGGGGTTCCGGGCAACGTCGCCGCCGATTTCGTCGTGAAGGCCGGCGACGCGGACCGTGCGTTTCGCTCGGCCGAGATCGTGACGCGCGGACGCTACTACGTCCATCGC
>WNGJ01000200.1_pt1 | contig 53573 bp, 47 predicted proteins | sample 5400611 | NCBI WGS metagenome assembly WNGJ01 (sample SAMN13153375, study PRJNA577476) | soil metagenome | isolation source: 40 cm soil or saprolite under Garry oak tree replicate 1 | place: USA:California | collected 2016-06-15 | reverse complement strand
GGCAGCACGGCCGAGCACTGCGGCGAGCGGCCGAACGTGAACGGCTCACCCGGGCGGACGCGCCAGGTCTGCGACTCATACATCACGATCAGCAGCACCGGCCCGGCCCGTCTTCCTGAGGCCACGGTAGGTTCACCGCAACGGCCCGTCAACAGGCCCGCCCGGGCCCGGCGGAACAACAGCGACGTATCCGCCGGCCACCAGCCTGGCCGGTAATCCGCCACGGCGACCTGGGCGGCGTCCGTGCCGGTCGCCTCGCGCCAGTCGTCCTCGGCGGCGCCGTCCAGCAGCCGCCATAGCGGGGCGATCCGCCTGGCGCCGATGGCGAACGCGATGTGCTCGTCGCGGGCGGCGCGGACCCGCGTGCGCGGCGAAGTAGCCGACGTCGGCGCGCGGCGCGGCAGGCCCGGCGGGCTCGCCCGCGGGTGGCCGGTGCCGCATGCGGCCCGCGCGCCCGGGCGGAAGGGCGGCGTGATCTCCGCGCGGCGGACGGGTGCGCGATCAGCGCGATGACAGCCAGGGCTGGATGGCGGCGCCACTGGCCCGGTCGTGGGGAGGCCTCCCCATATCCACATCCGCCGGGCCGCCTGCGCGCTCTTAACAAGTGCATAGGTCCTTAACCGTCAAACAGCAGGGGAATGCAATGTTCAGATCAGTACTTGCCAGGAGGTGGCTGCGGACCGGCTCGCAACGGCCGGGTGAGCAGCATCGTCATGGCGCCAGGGGAATTACCGGCGCTATCTGTGCCGCCGTGGCGGCCGGGATCGCGCTCACCACCGCCGGCCTTGCCGGGGCCGCGGTCCCGGCCGCGGCGGCCACGCGGTCACTGGGACCGCCGGAATACAGCTCAGCCTGGGTCGGCTACCAGACCGGCGGCCGCTGGTTCCGGTACGTGTCCACGACAGTGACCGTGCCGCCGCAGGTAGTGCCGGCCTCGCACGGCGGCGATGCGGCGATCTGGCTGAACGGCATCGGCAGCGTGGTACCCACCCAGATCACCGTCGCTCCGGGCGGCGGGCCGGTCAGCTGGGGAGACCCGGGCGGGTCGGGGACGTTCCGGGTCAGCCCGCGCATCGGTGACCGGCTGGCCCTCAGCGTCTACTACGACCAGCACGGCCACGTTTACCTCACGGCCACCGACATCACCCGGCACACCACCCAGACGGTCAGGACCAATGTGCCCAAGATGACCTACCTCACCGCCCGGCTGTTCGCGTGGGTGTACAACGATGTGACCCCGCCCCTCGCCGACACGCCGCTATGGCAGTTCACCAATAGCCGCGTGACCACCTACAGCGGCGACCACGGCACGCTCGTGGGCCCGTGGACCACCAGCAAGACGATCGTCTCCACCGCCAGCACCGCATCAGGCACCGTGATAGCCAGCCCGTCGGGGCTAAGGAACGGCGGCCAGGACTTCGACGCGTGGCTGCGCGCACTGCCAAAGGCCTGCGCCACCTCGGGGCTGGTGGTGTGGGCGTACGCCGACTACGGCGGCGGTTACGCCGGGGGCTACGCCTACACCATCGGCTTCACCAACCTGTCCGGCCATGCGTGCACCCTGCGCGGCCGCCCCGGGGTGTCCGCGGTCAGCCTGGCCGGCCAGCAGCTCGGCAGCCCGGCAGGCTGGGGTGGCGGGACGCTGACCACGGTGACGCTCGCCGACGGGGCCACCGTGACCGCACGGCTGGACATCGGGGACGCGGGCGCCTTGTGCCAGCCGGTCACCGCGGCCGGGCTGCGCGTCTACCCGCCCGGTCAGCGTGCCGCCAAAATCGTCCCGATCCCGTTCGGCGCCTGCCCGCACGCTGGCCCGGTGTGGATGCATGCGGGACCTGTGCAGAATACGGGCCCGGACCAGCCGGCAGGTACAGCGAGGTGAGCGCAATGATGAAGCTCTCTGAGCTGATGGCGGCGCGGTGCCGCAGACCGCGGTTCTTCGCCATCGCAATAGCCCTGGGCGCGGCCGCCGCGCTTACGGCAAGCGCTGAGGCAGGGACCGGCTCGGCGTCGGCGGCCGGAGCCGCCATCACCAGTCCGGCCAGCTATCGTGTCCTGTCCGCGGCGGCCACGCAAACCCCTGCCGGGACCTGGAAGAAGCTGCCCGCCGCGCCCATCACCAGGGCGCCAGTCACGATGGTGAGCGTGTGGACCGGCCGCGAGATGATCATTCACGGGATCCTGCCCGGTGGCGGCTCGCGCGGGGTCACCTTCGCCTACCGCCCGGCGGCCAGGACCTGGGTCCGGCTGGCGGACGGCCCGCAGCCCGCGACCGTGAACTCGGCCGATGTCGCCGTGTGGACAGGATCGCGGATGCTGGTCCCGGGGCTGACCAGCGGCAGCTACGACCCGGCGACCAACACCTGGCGCAAGATCGCGCGGCCCGGGGTCTCCCTGGGCGGGGCGGTGACCGGGTGGACCGGCCGCCAGTTCCTCGCCTGGGGCGGTACCTGCTGCCAGGACACCTCCCGCGACGGGATGGCCTACAACCCGGTGACCAACACCTGGCGCAAGCTCCCGGCCGCGCCGCTCCAGCCACGACACGCTGCATCGGGTGCCTGGACCGGCAAGGAACTGATCGTGGCCGGCGGGAATAACTTCCACACGACCTTCCGCAACGCCGCCGCCTACAACCCGTCCACCGGCACGTGGCGCAAGCTGCCGCAGATGCCCAGGGCGCTCACCGGGGGGCCCGCGCTGTGGGACGGCAAGGAGATCCTGTTCCTGAGCAGCATCAGCGCCCGCGGGCTGGCGTACAACCCGGCCAGGAACAGCTGGCGGCTGCTGCCCGCCATGCCGCTGCCGCGTTTCGGGTTCGCGGCCGTGTGGACCGGTCACCGCGTGCTCGTCTGGGGCGGGCTTACCGGCCCCTTCCCCACCTGGGCACCCCCGGCGCACGGGGAGGCCTATAACCCGGCCACCAGCCAGTGGACGGCCCTGCCTGCTTCACCTCTGCATGGCCGAGCCTTCCCCAGCGCAATGTGGACCGGCCACCAGATGATCGTCTGGGACGGGAGCATCCACCGGGCGACGACAGAAATCTTCTTCACCGACGCCGGCCAGGAGAGCCTTCGTGAACACTAATGCCGGTCCTGGGACCTGAATGCTTACGCTGCTAAGTGAGGAGATTGAGATGTTGAAACTCCGTGTTGCTGCCATGGTCAAGCGCGGCGAGCAAGGCCGGGCACGACTCTCACGTCTTACAGTCCGCGTCCAGCAGGCCGGGCTGGCTGCGGTCGCTATCGCATCGCTCGGCCTGGCCGGCGCCGCAGCCCTGGCCGGCACCACCGCACACTCGGGCACGGCCGGGGCCACGCGGGGGATGCCGGCCCAGGCCCGTGCCGCGGCGGACCGGATCCCCGCGACACGGCCCGGGACCGCCACCGCCTATGTGGTGAACGCGGGATCGGGTACGGTGACACCGATCGCCATCGCGAACAACAGAGCAGGACCCGCCATCCCGGTGGGCGACAACCCTCAAGCGATCGCTATCACCCCCGACGGCAAGACCGCCTACGTGGCAAATTACGTTTCTGGCACGGTGACACCGATCACCACTGCGACCAACAAGCCAGGACCCGCCATCCCGGTGGGAAACGTCCCCGGCGCGATCGCGATCACGCCCCACGGCAAGACCGCCTACGTGGCGAACTGGGACGCGGGCACGGTGACACCGATCAGCACCGCGACCAACAAGCCAGGACACGCGATCAGGACGGCAGAACCCCGTACGCGATCGCGATTACGCCCGACGGCAGGACCGCCTACGTGGCGAATCTCGTTTCCAGTACGGTGACACCGATCAGCACCGCGACCAACAAGCCAGGACGCAGGAAAGACCCCTTTCGCGATCGCGATCACGCCATGACGGGGATCCGTCGGACGCCCCAGCCCCCGTGTGCCGTGCCAGAATCCCGCGTGCGGGCTCTACGCTCGGGCGCCCTCTGGCAGATCGCTATCTCCTGATGCTCAGAACCTTATTCGTATAGGCCCCGTGCAGTTTGCCCCAGGGCAATCCCCCACACTGGCCATGACCACGGCAATGCCGGCGCGGAACGGCGCGCCGTTCACATTGGCTGCGGCCAGGGCCGATACTTGCTGCGGCTTGCCCGTGCAAGTGAACCTGGTCTGGGTCGTGCCCTGAGCGACGCGGTCGCCGACTGCCTGTGTGGAACCCTGCCGCCAGGGCAGGGCCCTGACCTGGGCGTGCAGCAGCGACTGGTTCTGCTTCTCACGACCGCGATGTGGGTTAGTTGCCAGGGATGCTGGGGACGACCCACTGGATGACGCCCACGGATCCGAGCCCGCTCTGCAGCACCACGCGGAGCTTGGTCGTCGTGATGGAGCCGAACGTGACGTGGTTGAACGTGTTGTCCGCAGCGGGGTAGGTGCCCGGGTTCGGCACGTCGACGAAGGCGGAGCCGTTCCAGTACTGGACTGACCAGGACGCCGGCAGCCGCAGCCCGCCTCCGTCGTCGGCGAAGTAGACGTCGCTGCCGTTAGTAGTGACCGGAGACTTCCAGTCGAGTTCGATCCACTGGGTCCCTTGCTCGGGCCAGCAGCCCCAGTACGGGGTGAGGTTGTTGTCGTCGCTGGACTGGACCGGGTAGATGCCGTTGTTGACGGCGCTCACCGTGGCCCACGGTGAGCTGTAGGAAGCCGAGGCGGTCGCGGTCAGCGCCAGATCGGTCGCGCTAGGCGGCAGCGGCAGCGCGGGCTGAACGCGGACCCACTGTTCCGCCGAGGCGGTCCCTGAGGCACTATCAGGTGCGTCGTAGCTGGCCGCGACGACGACTCCCGCACCGCCGTTCGCGGTGGTGGGCGGGGTAACGTGCCAGGTCACGGTCTCACTTTGGCCTGGATTCAGGGCGGCGAACGTGGTCGGTGTGGTGGCCGCGCTGGTCCAGCCAGCAGGCGTGGTAAGTGATAGCTGGGCACTGGTGAGTTTAGTGTGGCCGGTGTTAGTAATGGTAGTAGTCGCAGTAGTCTGCACCCCCGAGGTGAGGGGCCGACTGGGTGTGCTGACCGCTTACCGTGGAGGCGACGCTGACCGTCAACGACGGCCGCGCCGAGTTGCCCAGCTGGATGAGGGCGGATCGCCCGGCCATGCTCACCGTGTGCGTAGCCGCGTCGTACCGGCCGCCGATCACCTGCCGGACGCTGGCGAACGCGGGCAGCTGGACCTGCACGCCGCCGGCCGGGACCTGGCCGGTCAGCGTGACCTGGCCGGTCAGCGTGACCTGGACAGTGTCGTCGCCGTGGGTGCTCAGCCTGACGCCGTAGGTGACCCGGCGCCCGCTGTGCACGTCGTAAGACGCGGTGAGGTTGTCCACCGCGATCGTCTGACCCGGTGCGAGCCAGGCACCCGGCACGCCGCGGCCGATGTAAAGCACCGGCGCGCCGCCCGCCGTCCGCCCTGCCGCGACCAGCGATTGCAGCAAGGTCTGGGTCTGTCCGGCCATCGGCCAGGCGTACGGTACCGCGCCGAACTGCGGCGCGGCGTGGCTGCCCTGCCACGGATTGGCGGGATCGGGTGCGGACCCGTTGGCTTCCCACCATGCGTTCGGGCCGCCGGTGGTGGTCGCGATCTGCCAGGCGTAGCTGGTGATCGGCAGGTCGCGATGGTCGTTTCCGTAGAGCGCCGCCGCGGCGTACGCCGTGTTGAGCGCCACGCTGTACCCGGTGTAGGCACCGAACGACGGGAACGGCACGCCCGTGCCATCCAGACGGGCGAAGCCCATCTGGTACAGGTTGTCGGTCTGGACCGGGTCGCCGAGGATGCCGTTCAGGTCGCCGCCCTGCAGCATGACGTCCCAGACGTTCTCGCCCCACAGCGCCTGTGACGCCCAGTTCGCGGCGCTCGCGGAGTTGCACCGGTCGGTGGTGACCGGCTGGTTCACTTCGCACGGCAGGAAGTCGAACTTGTTAGCGCTCTCATTTGCCGCGAGGCCCTTGTTCGTGGCGTTGAGCAGGTTCGTGTACGCGGTGGCCGCCCACTGCGCCTCGGCGGTGTTGCCGATACGGGTGGCGATGTACTTGTACGCCGCCAGGCCAGCCAGCGCGGTCTCGTCGTCGAACAGCCACACGCCACCGGAGTCGTTGTCGAAGGACGATTTCAGATAGCCCGTGCTGGAGTCGAGTTGCGCCAGGTAGTCCGTGTGCATAAGCGTGTACAAGCTCGGGCCCCACTGGCTGGGCGCCGTCGCGTCGTCGTGGAAGTACTTGGCGACGAACGCCGTGTCGTTGGTACCTTGCAGGTAGTCGGCCCACGCGACCGGTGTCCGCCACGGACCGTCCCAGTACCAGTTGGCGCCCTTCTCGTCGAAGTTCGAGGCTTCCGAAATCCGGCCGTCCAGCAGCAGGTTCTGCGCGTCGGTGTAGTCGCCGAGCGCGAACCTGTTGGCCAGGATGCCAGGCAGGTCGTGGTTGAGCAGCCAGTCGTAGTTGTTCGCGCCGGAGAACGGCGCGTCGCCGGACTGGACGATCCGGGTGTAGACGAACGCCGCCTTGTAGGCGTTGTCCATCGCGTCGCCGGGATCTGCGAGGTTATTCGTGTCAGGTAGCGACACGTTGGGCAAGGTCAGCCGGGGGATGACTGAGATGCGGCCGGTCCAGTAGTCCCGCATCTGCCGGTAGGCGGCGTTGTAAGAGGGCACTTGACTGGCCGTCAGCGTTGGCAATGCCTTGCCGCTGCCGAACACGTCCACCGCCGCGACGTAGTCGTCGGTAGCCGACGCGCCGGGCGCCAGCGTGTCCGGCTGGCTGGCCAGCGTCACCAGCCCGGGGCCGGACGCGCCGGGATCGGGCGTCACGGTGCTGGTGCCGTCGTTCCGCGCCGTGACCCGGGTGTAGACCAGCTCCACGGGGTTGCCGCCGATGGTTACCTTGTCCGCGAAGTCGGTGATGGAGATCGCCACGTCGTTCCTGGTGAACGACGTGGTCATGGCCGGCAGGTAGCCGTCGGCCATGGTCCAGCGGACCGATCCGGCGGCTGGTGCCTGGCCGGACGCCAGCCCGTACGTGTAGATGCCGAAGCTGTACATGGAGCCGCAGTACGTCGTGTTGCCCTGGGTGTAGTGCACCGGGACGCCACGGGCGAAATAGGAACCGGACAGGTAGGCGAACGGCGCGTACCAGTTGCCCTCCCAGCCGATGACCGATTGGTCGGCGAAGCCGAAGCCGTGCGGGTCGTTCGGGACTGGGAAGTTGGTGCCGTAGCTCCGCGGCAGGCTGGTGTCCTGACAGGAGTTGACCGGCAGGTTCGGTGGCGGCTGGTATGAACCGCCTGGTGCGCCGACCGCTGACGTGCTCGAGGCCGGCGTGCTTGGCGCCGGCGTGGCGGCCGCGGGCGCGCCCACCGCGGCCGCCGCGGGCAGCTCTGGCAGGGCCAGGGCTGCGACGATGACTCCCGCTACGGACGCCAGTGAGGCTTTCCGCGCCTTGCGTACCCAGATGTCACGCGTGAACCTGTTCAACCGCGCTTTCCTTCCGGTTCCTCGTCACAACCGCGCCTTTCGCCGATGGAGGGCACGGTGCGCGCCGACGGCGCGTACGTGCGTAACCGCTCCAGCAGGGCTAGCGACTCACCAGGTTTCACCCAGCCGGACTACAGAATGTGTACATGATGTTTTAAATTGTCGGGGTTTCGGTGAGGAAATCCTTTGCCTAACTAAGCTAGAAACATCGGGGACGCCCGTCAACCCCCAAAATCTAACTCGAGATGCCAGGTAAGGAAAACCTATTCCTCGACCGGCTTCCAGCGCGCCGAGGAGATGGCTGCGCCGGCGAGCGAGGAGACTGGCCGTGCGGTCTGGCCGGCAGCCGAGCTCTCCGGCCGCCGGGCCGCGACGTCGTCACGACACCTCCATGAGTTCAGCTACCAGTGCGCGAGGCGCGCGCGGTCTGGCCACCCGGGCGAGGATGAGCAGGCTGGCCGTGACGCCGGTCGCCCCGAGAACAATCAGCCGCGGGTCGGACTCGTAGATGCCGAAGACGCCCCAGCAGAGCAGTTCGCCGAAGATGAGCAGCCAGGTGGACTTGGCGATGCCGGCGGTGTGATCGGCCCGGTACGCCGTCCAGACCGAGGGCGTGACCTGGAGCAGGAAGGCGATGGTCAGGGCCGTGCCCAGACCCGCGCGGCCGAACAGGCTGGCCGCGGTGATGAGCAGTGCGGTCCACGCCAGCGCGAGCGCTGCGGGGCCGCGCGGGAATCCAGCCCCGCGGCGGGCGAGCATCACGGCCAGCGTGCCGGCGAGCACCGTCGCCGAGACGGCAGGCACGAGCGCGATCCAGAACCCCGACAGCACGAAGTAGCCGGCCCAGGCGGCGTTGTTGATGCTGGTCAGCGCAGCCCACGACCAGGACACGCCGGCTGTCTCCCCGGTGCGCGCCAGGCGTGCCAGCTGGGGCAGGAACTGCGGCACGGCAAGGATCGCGGCCACCAGGGGCAGCAAGCTGAACACGGCATGCATCGATGATCCCTCTGTCGCTCGGTAGGAAGCCTCGTAACGGCAGTCTATTGCGGGTACGGCTGGATATTTTTGCGAATATTTACGCTATCCACCGCAATACTTGAAATATTCTATGCGTATGGACGAGATTGACTGCAGGATTCTTGCTGAGCTTCAGAAGGACGGCCGCCTGACGGTGACGGAGCTGGCCGACAGGGTCCGGCTCACTCCTGCGCCCTGTCACCGGCGGTTGCGCGAGCTGGAGCGCACCGGCGTCATCACGGGCTACCGCGCCGTCCTCGACCCGGCCGCGGTCGGCCTCGGCTTCGAAGCCCTCGTCAGCGTCACGATGGATCGCGAGGACGCCGGCACCGTTGCCGCCTTCGAAGCCGCGCTCGCCGCGATACCGGAGATCCGGCATGCCGAGCGGCTGTTCGGCGACCCCGACTACCTGCTGCGCGTCGTCGCGACCGACCTGAATGACTATGCGACGCTGCGGGACCAGAAGCTGGCCACCTTGCCGGGCGTCCAGCGCATCAGCTCGACGATCGTGATGAAACGCATCGTCGACAATCGGCCGCTGCCACTAGCGGGAACCCGCAGCCGCAAGGCGCGCGGTACCGCCGACCACCTCGGACCGGCAGCGCACTAGCTCACCAGGCAGGCGCGCCTAGCTCATCCCGGCCAACCTCGCCCGGCTCGCGTCACGGTCTCCGCGCGGCTGACAGGCGGACCCCGGACCCGATGAGCACGCCTACCAGCACCAGGGCGCGGTACCGCTCGCCGATCACGTCGGCTAGATCGTAGACCTGGGTAATCGTCAGGACCGGCCGCTCAGGTGTATCGGGCCTGCCAACGCCCGGATGGCAGTTCACGGACCCGGAGATGAGGATGTCACCCATCGGCATATTGGCCGTATTGTTTAGCGAGGACTGTCACGCTCGCCGTGATAGGGAAATCTCCTTGCGATGCATTTAGCCAGTTGGTCGCTTAAAACGGCCTTGCTTTGCAACTGCGGGTGGGCGGGAATGAACCGGGCACCGGATCGGTTGTGGTGGATGGTCGTAGTTGTCTTGTGTGTTCGTGTCACCTGCACGCTCGCGGAGAACGATGTTGCGGGCGCGCCGCTTCAGGGATCTGGGGAAAGTCGCGTCGAGAACCGGCCCGGGTACCGCATCGTGCGGACCCGTATCCAGCCCCTGTAAGGAGCGACATGACACAGGGAACCGTTAAGTGGTTCAACGCGGAGAAGGGCTATGGCTTCATCTCCCGCACCGACGGACCGGACGTCTTCGTGCACTACTCCGAGATTGACGGCTACGGCTTCCGCAGCCTCGAGGAGAACCAGCACGTGGAGTTCGAGGTGGCCCAGGGCCCGAAGGGCCCGCAGGCCACCCGCGTCCGCGCCGCCTGAGCCACGGCAGGCCAGGCCTGTCAAGGGATTACAGCTAGACGTGGGCCCGGCACCTGTTGGTGCCGGGCCCACGTCATGTCCGTCGCGACGGTCGCTGGTAGTCGCGCAGTCCATCAGCACGAGGTGCTCAGCCGAAGTGCTCCGATCAGCTCCCCCGTCACCACACCCAAACGGGCGGCGCTGTGCAGGGCCCGGGCGATGTCGGCGCGGTCGGCGTCCTTGGTGAGGTAGCTGCGTGCGCCGGCGCGGAGGGCGGACAGGACCGAGGTGTCATCGGCGTAGGTGGTCAGGATGACGATGGCGACCTCGGGATGTTCGGCCGTCAGTCTCCGGGTGGCCTGGATTCCGTCGATGACGGGCATATGCAGGTCGGCTCAACATGGCGGCCGTGCTTGCCCAGGTCGACCACGCCGGCGACGGCCAGGATGACCGGCAGCAGCACCACCCGCTTGCCGCGCAGCGGCTCTCCCATCAGCTGGCGTCCGATGACGTCACGGATCCGCCCACTGGTTCGGCCCGCAGCTCGGCGCCTGGATGGCCGCGCACCATGTCGTTTCCGGAGCCATCACCGACACCCTCCTCCTCATGGCCCTGGGCATGCTGCTCACCCGCACGCTCGGCCTGGCCGCCCGCGCTTGCGCGCTGCCCCCCGCCGGCACCCGCGACCGCGGCACCAGTGTGCCAATGAGCAGCCGCGATGCGCACTAGCCCGCCCAGCCGGCCCCCCTCCGGCGCGCGGCCAGGCCACTGGCATTGTGTACTGGCAGATACGATCGGGCCCTTCCGGCATGACAATCGCAGGGAGGCAGCGGCTGACCGGCACCGGCCAGACCTGGCTAACGGGTCAGGACCGTTCGTAACCAGCAGAAAGGCAAGACAATGGCAAAGATCACCGTCGGCCAGGAGAACTCCGACGACATCGAGATCTACTACGAGGACCACGGCGCCGGGCAGCCGGTCGTGCTGATCCACGGCTACCCGCTCAACGGCCAGTCCTGGGAAAGGCAAGAGCGCGTGCTGCTGCAGGCCGGGTACCGGGTCATCACCTACGACCGGCGCGGCTTCGGCCAGTCAAGCCAGCCCACCATCGGGTATGACTATGACACCTTCGCCGCCGACCTCAGCACCTTGCTCGAGCACCTGGACCTCAGCGATGTGGTGCTCTGTGGGTTCTCGATGGGCACCGGCGAGGTGACCCGCTACCTGGGCACCTACGGGTCCGCCCGGGTCGCCAAGGCGGTCCTGATGGGCGCCATCCCGCCGTTCCTGCTCAAGACGCCGGACAACCCCGACGGCGTGGACCAGTCCGTGTTCGACGGCATCAAGGCGGCCGTGGTCGCCGACCGGCCCGCCTACTTCAAGGACTTCCTGGACAACTTCTACAACGTCGACGTGCTGCGCCCGGCGCGGATCAGCGACCAGGCCTGGCAGAACAGCTTCAACGTCGCCGTGGCCGCCTCGGCCTTCGCCGCCTACGCCTGCGTGGACACGTGGCTGACCGATTTCCGCGCCGACCTGCCCAAGATCGACGTCCCGGTCCTGCTTATCCACGGCGACGCGGACCGGATCTTGCCGTATGCGGCCACCGCCACCCGGCTGCCTGCGCTGATCAAGGACCTGACGTTCGTCACCGTCGAGGGCGGCCCGCACAACATTGCCTGGACCCACCCCGATATCGTCAACCCGGCGCTCCTCGACTTCCTCGCCAAATAGGCAACGGCGCACGCGAACCCCTCCTCCCAAGCCGAAGGTGCCGACGTGGGCCACCCACCCGCACCCCCGCACACCCATATAACCCGCCTGGATCCGGCTATCCGTCCTGGAGCAGGGCTGATGCTGCCAGCGCTGCCGTTCGTGATCATCGCTGCGATCTCCGTTTCACGGCTACTAATCGGGCCGGGTACCCGGCGCCCAAGATCCTGATGAACCCGCCAGCTCTCCGCGCCGGCGCGTTGCGGGCCGCCGGGTGGGTGTGGTGATGGTCAGCGGGAGTGTGCGGCCTGGTCGAGGGCTTGGCGCACGGCCGTGGCGACCGATGCGCCCGCCGCGTGGAGGGGTTCGGGGTCGCGGAGGGCGCGGGCGAGTACAAAGGCTCCCTCGAGGGCGGCGATCATCGCGATGGTGAGGCGGCGGGCGGTCGGCTCGTCGAGACCATGCCGTACGAAGAGAACCGCTCCACGGGAGATCCAGTCGGTGAAGACGTCGGCGGTGGCCTGTCGCAGATGGTCATTGGTGCTGGCCACCTCCAGGGCGATGGTGGCGATCGGGCAGGCATCGGCGTAGTCGCTGGCTGCCAGGTCCTGACCGGCCAGCGTGAAGGCGTCCGTGATCGCGGTCTCCAGGTCCTCGTAGGGGTCGAGGATCGCGTAGACGAGGTCGCCGTAGAGCGGCCCGCAGGTGCGGATCACCTCTTCGACCAGCTGCTCCTTGCCGCCGGGAAAGAAGTGGTAGAGCGAGCCAAGCTGCGCCCCGGCCGCAGCCGCGACCTGCTTCACGCCCGTGCCGGTGTAGCCGTCGCGCCGGAACATCTGCGCACCGGCGTCCCTGATGCGGTCCCTGGTGGTCACTGCGGGCTCCGGGTTAGCGTCTTGTTAGAGCGTTCTATCAAACACTAGCGGAAGGACCTCTCCATGCCGGAGATCGAACTGTCTGCGGGTGTCGTGGAATACCAGGACACCGGCGGCGAGGGGCCGGTGCTGGTCTTCCTGCACGGGCTGTTCATGGACGGGACCGTGTGGCGGAAGGTGATCGCAGACCTGCGGGCCGACTACCGGTGCGTACTGCCCACACTGCCGCTTGGCGGGCACCGCCGGCCGATGAGGCCGGAGGCCGACCTGTCGCTGCACGGGATGGCGCTGCTGGTCGGCGAGTTCCTGGAGAGGACCGGGCTCCAGGAGGTCACGCTGGTCGTCAACGACTGGGGCGGCGCGCAGATCCTGCTCGCCGAGGGCCGCACCGAACGCATCGCCCGGGTGGCGCTCACCGCCTGCGAGGCGTTCGACAACTACCCGCCCGGGCTGCCCGGACGGGCGATCCAGATGGTGGCCAGGATTCCCGGCGGGATATTCGTCACTATGCAGCTGCTCCGGTTCCGCGTGGCCAGGCGGGCTCCGGGCGGCTGGGGCTGGATGAGCAGGCGCCCAGTGCCCCGCGAGGTCATGGACGGCTGGTTCCGTCCCGCACGGACCAGCGCCGGGGTCCGCAGGGACGTGGTGCGCTACGGGCTCTCCATCCCGGATCGGCGGACGCTGCTGCGCTGGGCCGAGGAGATGCGGTCCTACGACGGCCCGGTCCTGGTCGTCTGGGCCACCGAGGACCGGCTGATGCCCCGCGACCACGGGCGACGGCTGGCCGAGCTCTTCACCGACGCCAAACTGGTCGAGATCGAGGACTCCTACACGCTGATCCCCGAGGACCAGCCCGGGCGGCTGGCACGCGAGCTGCGGGAGTTCGTGACGGTCTAGTCAGTGCTCCGGGGGTGTCGTTTGAGCCGGGAGGCCCGAAATGAAGGTTGGCCTGGTCGCGGTCCACTAGGGCTACGGCTAGGTGCCGCGCGGGCTCAGTCCAGCGCGGCGGTAACACGCGTCGATCAGCTCGGCGTTTGACACCGAGTCGTCCATGTCGATGAGGAATGGCGTGCCGTCGCGAAGGGTACTGGCGAGGTGCGCGAGCTGATAGGTGTAGGAGGTCTGGTCCCCGAGGGTCTCCTGGGTGGTGCGGCTGTCCCGGGTGATGACGAGCCTGTTGTCCAGGTGCGGGACCGCGTAGGCCGGTGAGGTGGCGGCCCCCTTGGACCCCACCACGGTCCAGGTCATGGTCCGGTTGCCGGCGTCCATGTCCCAGGTAGGTGTCGTGCACCTTCGCCACGCCGCGCCCGGCAGCGAAGGACTCAGCCCGGCCACGGTCCCGGGCCGCGACCGCGACCAGCTCGTGGCCGAGAACCTTCGCGGGATCCACGATGCCGTCATCGGCGATCCGGGCAGCGCCCAGGATCCCGATCCTCAACGGGGTCCTCATGGGCCCACCTCCACTGCTGAGCCCGTCACAGCGGCTTGCACGATGGCCTCCTGGACTCTCAGGTTGCGCAGGCCGTCGGCGAAGGTGGCCTGGGCCGGAAGCCGGTCCAGGCCGGCGATCTGGTCGAGGAACGCCCTGGCCTGGTAGGTGAAGTACTCCTGACCGCCGTGCCCGATGCCGGAGAAGGGCATCGACTGCGCTGCCGCGATGTACGGATGGGACGCCCCGACGACGACCCGGCGCCAGCCGTTAGTCACCGGGTCCGGTCCGTTGTCGACGTACCCGAACTCGGCGTTGCGGGACAGGTCGAAACGGGCGGCCGCCTCGGTGCCGAACACCTCGAACGCAAGGTCGTTGGGGTGGCCGAGTGCCACCCGGGAGATGGAGAACGTCCCGGCTGCGCCGTTGGCAAAGGCCACGACGAAGGTGGCGAGGTCGTCGTTGGTGACCGGCTCACGTTGGTCGCTGACCGGCACGCTGGCCGCGTGACCGAGCGGGGCCCCTAGCGGAACCGGGCGGTCCTTGATGACGATGGGCAGCGCTGCGCCTCTGATGGAGGTGATGGGGCCGCACAGCTGCTCGCTGAGGTCGACCAGGTGGCTGCCGAGGTCGCCGAGCGCTCCTGAGCCGGGCGGTCCGGTGTAGCGCCAGCTCATCGGCGCGTCGGGGTCCGCGCCATAGTCGCACCAGTACCGGCCGTTGAAGTGCAGGATCTCGCCCAGCGAACCGGCACGGATCTGCTCACCGATCGCGCTCACGGCCGGCGACCTGCGGTAGGAGAAGCCGCAGCAAGCGACCTTTCCAGCGGCCTGTGCAGCGGCCACCATGGCCTCCGCGTCCCCGGCATTCGGGGCGAGCGGCTTCTCGCACAGCACGTGCTTGCCCGCGGCCAGCAGAGCCTCCGCGATCTGGCGGTGCAGGTGGTTGGCCACCACGATGCTCACGGCATCGATGTCGGCGGCCTCGGCGACCGCCTGCCAGCTCGTCTCGGCGCGCTCGAAGCCGTACCGCTGCGCGGTGTGCGAGGCGAACCCGGCATTGATGTCAGCGATCGCAACGAGCCGGACCGTCGGCGCTCCGGTCCCGAACACGGTCTGCGCGGTGCGGTAGGCGTGAGCGTGGGACCGGCCGGCCATGCCCGCACCGATCACCGCGACACCGACTGGCTCGGTCGCGGGCGCGTCACTCACCGACATGGTCCCTTCGGCGCGCGGCCTGCAACAAGGTGTCAGCGGCGTACTGCAGGCCCTCCATCTGGCCGAGCTCCTGATCCTCGTGCTCGATGTTGACCGCCATGTCGGGGTCGACCGCCTCCAGCGCGCCGAGGAAGCCGGCCCACCAGCTCACGTCATGCCCGCGGCCGACCGCGACGAAGTCCCACGACGAGTCCTTCGGCCAGCCACTGAGCGAGTGCGGACCGCCGAGGCTGAGCCACCCCGGGTCGTCTTTCCCGACGTGCGTGAAGCCGTCATCGAGGGTGCCGTTGACCTTGGCGAGGGCGTTGATCCGAGTGTCCTTCGCGGCCGCGTTGTAGACCAGGGAACCCAGTGACCTCACCGCCTCCGTCGGGTCGATGCCCTGCCAGAACAGGTGGCTGGGGTCCATCTCCGCGCCGACATGGGTGGCGTCGATCTCCGTGGCCAGCCGCTCCAGGGTGCGCGGGTTGAACACGATGTTGCCCGGGTGCATCTCCAGACACACCTTGACGTCGTGGTCAGCGGCAAACGCCTGCACCTTCTTCCAGAACGGGATGCCCACCTCGTTCCACTGGTAGTCCCGCACCTTCAGGAACGCGCTGTGCCAGGGCACGACGTTCCACACCGGAAGCGTCGACGACGGTTCCGAACCGGGAGCGCCGGACATGGTGACCACGCGCTTGACGCCGAGCAGGGCGGCGATCTCGATCGAGGTGTAGATGTCCCGCGCCTGCCTCGCGCCCTCCGGATCGGGGTCCAAAGGGTTGCCGTTGCAGTTCAGCGCCGTCAGGGCGACGCCGGCCTCGTCGAACAGACCCAGGTACTCAGCCCGCGCGGTCGCGCTCGATCGCAGGGCCTCGACCGGCAGATGCACCGCCGGCAGGAAGCCTCCTGAGTTGATCTCGGCGCTGTCCAGACCGAGACCGGCGAGTATCCGGAGGGTCTCCGGAAGGGGTGTGTCGTGCAAGCACGCCGTGTACGCGCCCAGTCTCATGGCAGATCTCCTCTAGAACGTTCTAGTAGAACGGTCTAGGGTAGGCTGAGTTCATGTAAGTATGTCAAGTCAAACTTCGGATGATGGGACTAGTTCGCCGATGACGAGACAGCCCGCCGGGGTTCGAGCGGGCACGATGCGCGACGTGGCCGCCGCGGCCGGCGTCTCCACGGCGCTGGTCTCGATCGTCTTCCGAGGCGCGCCAGGCGCCAGCGCAGAGACCAGGGCAAAAGTGTTCGCGACCGCCGAACGGCTCGGCTACCGCACCAACCGCACCGCCAGCTTGATGAAGCGGCGACGCACGAAGCATCTCGGCGTCACCATGCACGTCCGCAACGCCTTTCACGCTGAACTGGTGGAGGGCATCCAGTCCGCAGCCGACCACGCCGGCTACGAGATCGTGCTCTCCATCATCACCGGCTCCCACACCGAACGGCGTGCCGTCGACACCCTGCTGGAGTTCCGCTGCGAGTCCCTCATCCTGCTCGGCTCCGACCTCCCCGCCACCCAGCTCCGTGACCTCGCACAGCAAGTGCCCGTCGTTCTGGTCGGCCGGCGGGCAACCCTCGACGGCGTCTCGGTGGTCCGTTCAGCCGACCACCACGGCCAGGCCCTGCTCGTCGGCCATCTCGCCGGCCTTGGACACCGCGACATCACGCACATCGACGGCGGCAACCACCCCATCGCCGCCGACCGGCGACGCGGCTACCGCGCGGCCATGCGCCACCGTGGCCTGAGCTCGCACATCCGCGTCCTGACCGGGGGCCAGACCGAACGTGACGGCCGGCGCGCCGCAGCCGAGCTCCTGCAACTCACACCGCAGCCCACCGCCGTCTGCGCCTTCAACGACCACTGCGCCCTCGGCCTCATCGACGCGCTCACCAAGGCCGGAATGCACATCCCCGGCGAATGCTCGGTGACCGGCTACGACAACTCTCCGCTCGCCGGCCTCGCCGCCATCGACCTGACCAGCGTCTCCCAAGAAGCCGCAGAGCTGGCCCGATCAGCCGTCCGGGCAGCCATCACATCTCTAGAGGGACCGGTCCAGGACCGCGCCCAGACAGTTCTCGAACCCCGCCTCGTCCCCCGGAGCACCACCGGTCATCCCTGGCCCGCAGAAGCGAATGCCCGGATGGGCGGGATCGTCGCAGGCCCGGGCGCGCAGAGGCCGGCGTCATCGGGCAGCGCATTATCGATACTATTTTCACCCATTCGAACGTTAGCGAAGATAACTAGATCCCAGTGGGGTCGCGCAGCCCCGTTCGTGGCGGGCCGCCCGGGTTCTCCGCGCCGTGCTCGTACCAGATCTACGAGAACGCGTACTGGTGGCGGAAGCAGGTGAGGCGAGCGGCGGAGGTGCCCAGTCCATGAGGGCTGCCGGGCGCTGGTCTGGCGAGGCGGGTGTTGTTGATCAGGTCGGTTTCGCTGTAGCGATGACAGCCCTGGTGCCAGTTGAGGATCCCGGACAGCCAGTTCTCCAGGCGCCGGGCGTGGCCGTACAGGGCTTCCCACGCCGCGGTGCCCAGGCCCAGGGTGCCGGGCAGTGCGGGGAGCTCGACGGCGACGATGTGCTGGAACTGGCGCATCCGGGCGGTCATCAACTCGCCGGTGAGCCGCATGGCCGTCGCGGCGCCGCAGTCGAGGAAGTTCCGCGTTACCAGCACGAAGTTGTGGATCTCTCCTTCGAACTGGATCTCTTTCTGGTAGGAGAACACGTCGTTGAGCAGGCAGGCGTAATCGGCGGCGGCGTTCTCCATCGCGGCGACCGGGCGCGAGCGGAAAACCCCGGCAGGCATGCTCCCGCGGCAGGCCAGCCGGGACAAGCTCATCGTCAGGTCTGAGCCGAAGGTCTTGCGGCGCATCTCGATGTAGTCAACGGGATCCGGGATGCGGTTCTGCGCCTGGTTTGTCAGCTCCCAGATCCAGCTGTCGGTCATGTCCCTGACAGAACGACGCAGGGTGCCGCGGGCCGGCATCTCCATCGGCTCGGCGGTACGGGTCCACAGGTCCGCGAGGCCGCGCTCCAGCGCGGTGACCGGCACCGGCATCCGGGCCAGGTCCGCGGGCATGAACCGGGCCAGGCGAGCGTTGCAGGCCTTCGCGCCGGCGATTTCGCCGCCGCGGCCGAAGGCGACGGGGTAGTAGTCGTCCCCGTAGGTGCCCCAGGCCAGCCAGTCGGTCGTGAGATCGAGCTGCTCAGCGGTGGCGTCCGGATGGATGCCGGCCGCGCACAGCGGCAGATCGAAGGCGTGCAGCCTGGGCTCATCCCACACGCCCTCGCCGAGGATGCCCATGGCGGCGGCCCAGCCGGCAACGTGCTCACGCGAGGCGCCGAGGTGAGGGCTGAGGGTGAGCGGGAACGGCATTTGCATTGCCGGGCGCTCAAGATGGCCGGCCGGCTGGAAGGGAACGTGGGTGAAGCTGCGCAGCCGCTGCGGCGCGGTCGCCGCCACCGATGAGACGATGCGGGCGGCCTGCGTGCCCAGCCCGGTCGGGCCGCTCAGCACCGGTCCGGGCGCGACGCCAGGGCGGGCACCGGAGTACCTGGCGGACTGCAGGTGCCACTCATGGCCGCCGGACTGCCAGTCCTGCAGCCCTTTCACGTACAGCCCCGCGGCCATCCGCGCCGCCGGGTCCAGGGCACGCTCATCGCACATGGCAGGCACCTCGGTGAGCGCGGTGTACTCGAATTGCTGCAGCCTGGAGGTCAGCAGGTCGTTCACCAGGTCGGCGGCTTGCTGGGTGGCACAGCCCAGGAAGCGCTCCAGCACCAGCACGCCGTTGGAAAGCTCCCCCTCCTGGTGAACCTCACGCTGGTAGGAGAACAGGTCATTGCGCAGGTGGACAGCGTCGGCGAACGTGTCGCGCAGCACCCGCATCGGGCGGGAACCGGCGATGGCGGCGGGCACCTCGGCGCCGCAGGCGTGCTCGACCAGGTTGGCCGACCACGGCGCCCCGCCGACCTTGCGGCGCATCTCGATGTACTCCATCGGGTCGGCCACGCGGCCGGAATTGATGTTGGCCAGCTCCCACAGCGACTCATCGAGCAGGTTACGAGTGCTCTGGGCGAAGCGGGCCCGCCACTCGCCCGAGCGGGCCGGCCCGGTGCGGGCCCACAGGTCGGCCAGCCCTGCCTCCACCGGGTTGGCCGGAGACCCGGTGATCTGCCCGTCCAGCGGCATGAAGGCGGGCAGCGCGTCCAGATAGGCCCGGGCCCCGTCCAGGTCGTGGCTGCGCTTGAACAGCTGGAGAAAATGGTCGTCGAAGTAGAACACCCACACGTACCAGTCGGTGACCAGGTCGAGCAGGTCTTCCGTGGTGTCCGGATGCGTGCAGGCGCACAGCAACCCATAGTCATGGGCGCGAAGTCCCGCTCACTCCAGATCACCGCGCCGTGCTGGGGCACATCGATCATGTCCATCGACCGGGCCCACGACTTGCTGTGGGCCCGGGCTCGTTCCAGGTGCGGGTTACACCGCGCCGGGTAAGGAGTGTAGAACTCGGGCAGCTCGAAGGACGATGGCATCGCGGCCGCTAACCTCCTCAATGCGCGCTCCGCAGACATGGTCCCCACCTAACGTGACGACCTGCCCTGGCCGTGGCCCTGCCGGGTCAACCTCACCCGCCCACCGGATGTTGGATACTTATCGCAGTTGATTAAATACATAGTGTAATCATTAGTCAAGCGGCGGCAGGAGGTGTGCCCGCCCTGACGTGGCCGGTTGCGAGTGATGGCCTCGCGCGCCTGGCATCCTGGGGGCATGCAGAGCGTGTATGAGGCCGCGGGCGGCCGTGAGGGCCTGCTCCGCCTGGCCGGAGCCTGGCACTCCCGGGTGATGGCCGACGAGATAGTCAGCCACGCGTTCAGCCATGGATTTCATCCGCAGCACACCGAGCGGCTTGCCGCATACTGGGCCGAGGCCCTCGGCGGCCCGGCCATCTACTCGGGCACCTACGGAGACGAGACCTCGGTCGTGCGGATCCACAGCGGCAACGGCCCGCACGAGGAGATGGACCGCCGGGCGATCGCCTGTTTCGACCAGGCGATGCAAGACGCCGGCCTGGAAGAGTCCGGCCCGCTCCGGCAGGTGCTGCACGACTACTTCGCCTGGGCCACCACGACGACTATGTCGCAGTACCACGAGTCTGCTGACGAGGTTCCCGAGGGTATGAGCATTCCGCGATGGTCATGGGATGGACTGCAGCGCTGAGCCCGGGCACGCTCCGCGCGAGTTCTTCGACCTGTCGGCCACGGCGTTCCAGTGGCGCAGGCTGCCGCGCTATCTTGCCTGGCGGCGTTCACTGCCCTGCCTGGACAAGCTCCGGGCCTCACTCGACCGGCTCGCGGCGCTGGCTGAAGGATCAGGAAGGTCCGGCTGAGCTCTTGGCAGCGGGCTGGACGGATTCCAGCGGGCCATGTGTTCGCAGCGCGCTCCAGCCGAGGCGCCCGGTCACGCTTTCGAGCACGTCCCCGACCACGAGACCGTGATCGGTGATGGTAAAGCTGTTAAGCGTCATCTCGTGCCAGCTACTGCGCATCTTGGCGACGTGCACCGAACGGCCTATCTGGGCCCCCTCTTCGATGTACCGCAGGTCGATGACGTTGTCGAACAAGAACAGGAGTCCGTCCAGCGCGCTGACGGCGAGCCCGTGGGCGCCGGTTTCGCTCGTGACGAGCAAGGAACTGCCTGCCGCCCGGACGAGCCCGACGAGACTGCGCATGTAGGCGGGGAAACGTTCCGCTTCGCGGGCGGCGAAGGCCAATTCGGACAGGCTGTCGATGACAATCCGGCTGATCGGATGCTCGCTGAGTTCGGAGCGCACGGCAGTGGCCAGGACGTCGAGGTCCAGATCGCCCATCGGGACGTATGAGATCGAGAGGTTCTGTGCCGCGTGGGCGGCGGTAAGGTCCCAGCCGAAGGCGGTGGCCTCCTTGACTAGCTGATCAGCAGTGTCCTGGAACGTGACATAAAGGCAGCGCTCCCCCTGCTCTACCCCCTGGGTGAGCCAGCGCAGCCCGAAGGTCGTCTTGCCGACGCCCGAGGGCCCGGTGACCAGGGTGGCGTCACCCTGCTGCGCCCCGCCGCCCATCAGCGCATCGAGGCCGGGGATCCCGCTGGGGACCTGGCTGGCCACTGCCGAAACCATATGCGGGATGAGTGTCTCTATGCGCGGGAACACCTCGACGCCGTCAGAGCCGATCCGGAAGGTGTGCTTGCCCGACCGGTGGCTTCCGCCGCGCATCTTCGCTATCCGCAACCACCGCCGGTCAACCGGCTCGCGAGCCTCGTGCTCGAGCTGGATGATGCCATCAGCCAGGGAGAACTCGATGCCGCTTCGCAGTTCCTCTGGCGTGTACTCGCCGATCAGCAGCAGCACCGTGCCGGTTTGCGCGATGCGGCCGGTCAGGTCGTACAGCGCGGCGCGCAAGTCGCGTTCGTCGGCGAAATCGCGCAGCATCTTCGCGCTGTCGACCACTACGATGAGGGGCTCCTCCTCCAGCGTCTTCCTGACGATCTCCGACACCATGGGCTGCAGCCCGTCCCTCCCTGCAGGCCGCAGGAAGTCACCTAGGTGGATGTGCTCGACTCGTACACCCAGAGCCTGCGGATCGAAGAAGGCGAACTGCTCCAGGTGCCTGACGAGCTTGGTATGGGGCTCGGACACCGTCGTGTAGTAGACACACCTGCGCTCGGCGGTGCCGGTGCCGAAGCACATCTGCTGGGCCAGGATCGTCTTGCCGGTGCCGGGTGCCCCTGCCACGACCACCACCGCCCCCGGCTCCAGCCCGCCGTTGAGCACCAGGTCCAGCCCGGAGATTCCGGTAGCTATCCGCTTCAACTCCGACCACGTCCTTCTTTCAGCAGGGCCTCCGCGGCCGCGAGGAGGTGGCTCGACTCATACGGCTTGAGCACGACTGCGTCCGCGCCTCCGGCCAGATGGATATCCCCGCTCGCAGCCAGAATCGGGATGTGCGCCGTCGCGGGGTCACCGCGCAGGCACCGGATAAGCTCCACGCCATCCATGACCGGCATCATCACGTCGGTCACCACCAGATCCGGTGCCGACTCCCGCACGGCCCGCAGCGCGGCGACGCCATCGGTGGCATCGCTCACTTCATGCCCGGCCCGCTCGAAGATCCTCCGGAGCAGGAACCTCTGGTCCGGTTCGTCATCGACCACCAGAATCCTCGACACGAGGCGCTGTACCCTCTCACCGTAACTACATAACGTAATTAATAATACACGGACAGCTACCAGCTGGCTGCAGCACGTAAGGGTGCCCGAGCTTCACGCGAAATAAAAACGGGCCATAGTCAGCGGGAGGCGACCATACGAAGGTCCGTTCGACCTGCACGTCGGCCGCCGGAACCTGCTCTGCGGCCCGCAGCGCCAGCTCACGCGCAGCATCTTCGTTGCTGGCCCCGAGCACGACCGACTTGCCGCGGCGCAGGGCCGGTACCCCTTCTGCGCCGCGGCCGCCTCGCCAGCTGCGCGGCATCATGGCGGGACGAAAGCGTAACCCGCACCGTCCACTGGGCCACCCCCGTGGCCTGTGACCTCCGCGTATCCTCGGCGATCTGACGCTGGTGCTCCTCATCCGCTAGCTCCGCGGCGGGCAGCAGCCCGGCTTCGGTGCCGTCGTCCCATTGCGCCTCGAGCGGATTCCATCGGTCAACCCTGACCTCCGCCAGCAGACCGTGCTGGCCGATCAGCTCGCGCGCTACCTGTGCTGCCTCACTCGCGGCCGCCTCGGTGTCCGCGTAGACAAACAGCTCGGGGCTGCCTGCGCTGACCGCGGCGAGCTGACCGAGCCGATCGCGTATGCCCTCCGCCACCTGGCCCTTGAGAACGGCGCGGGAGGTACGCGACGCACTGTGCAGCCGTACCGTCACGCGCCATTCGGTCACCACGGCATCACCGTATATGTCCCGGCTAGTCCCCGGGTGTGCTCCGGCTGGCGTGATGGTGGACATGCGTTACTCCCAGCGGAAGAAGCGACGTGCCATGAAGGCGAAGACCAGCGCGTACGCCGCCAGGACCAGCAGCGGCGCGGCCGGGGGGAACCCCGTCTGCATGGAGTCCTGGATCGCCTCCACCGCCGCGCCGAGGGGAGTGTAGTTGCTGATGTTCTGGAGCACGCCCGGCATGAGTGCGCGCGGCAGCCACAGGCCGGCGAAGAACAGCAACGGGAAGAGCGTCAGCCGGCCGATGACGTTCACGCTGCCCGCGGTCGGGGCCAGCGCGGCGATCAGCAGCCCGAGGGCGAACAGCCCGGCGATCGACAGCAGGCACGAGAGCACCAGCCCGCCCGGGCTCTTCGGGACGGGCACCCCGAAGGCGGCGACGCTCGTGACGGCCACGATGATGAGCCCGGCCAGCGCCACGCACAACTGGATCACGACCTGCGCGCCGAGCAGCCACGACGGGGGTACCGGGGTGGTCGACAGGCGACGCAGGATGCCCAGCTCGCGGTAGGAGACGAGCGGGCCGGGCAGGCCCCACAGCGCGAGTATGGCGAGCCCGAGCGCCATGATGATCGGCACGTAGGTGTTGAACAGGATGAGCCCGTCGTGGCCCGGCACGGGCTGGTGGAAGCTGGGCAGTTCGCCGAAGATGATCATCAGCACGACGGGGAGACCGATGCTGCCGATCACGGCAAGCGGCAGCCGCCGGGCGAGCCTGGCCTCGTTGAGAACGATCTGGCCGAACGCGGCGCCTCGCGCCGTCCGCGGCAGCGGCAGTGAGAGCGAGCTCATGCCATTGCTCCTTCCTTGTCCGAATGCCGCCCGGTGAGCTTCACGAAGGCGTCCTCGAGGTTTGACGAATCGAGCTGGACGTCGCGGGCGGTCACGCCGGCCGCGGCCAGGGTGAGGATCACCGCGTTGACAAGTTCTCCGGTCCCGGTGACCACGGCGTGCTGGCCCGCGCGTTCGACCCTCGTCACCTCGGGAAGCTCGCTCAGCAGCCGGTCATCGAACGGAGCCGACGGCAGGAACCGCACGCTCTTCCCGCCTCTGGCCTGCGCGGCCAGGCGGGCCGGGGTGTCCAGCGCGGCGACGCGGCCGTTGTCGATCAGCGCCACCCGGTCGCATAGCCGTTCGGCTTCCTCCATGAAGTGCGTCACCAGGACGATCGTCACGCCGCGGTCGCGCACGCCCTCGATTAGCTCCCAGGTGTCGCGGCGGGCCGCGGGATCGAGCCCCGTCGTCATCTCGTCGAGCACCGCGATCTTCGGCCGGCCGATGAGCGCGAGCGCGACCGACAGCCGCTGCCGCTGCCCGCCCGACAGGGACCGGTAGTAATCGTCGCGCTTCCCGGCCAGGCCGAGCAGTTCGATCAGCTCGCCGGCGTCGGCCGGCTCACGGTAGAACGACCGGTACATGTCGAGGATCTCGCCGACCCTGAGCTTGGCCGGCAGCGCGCCCGCCTGGAGCTGCACTCCGACGATCTCGTGGATCTCGGCTCGGTCCGCTTGCGGGTCCAGGCCCAGCAGCCGGATCGTTCCCGCGTCAGGCATCCGGAGCCCGATGGCGCACTCGATGGCGGTGGTCTTGCCCGCTCCGTTCGGCCCGAGAATGCCGAAGATCTCGCCCACGGCCACCGAGAATGAGACGTCGTCGACCGCGACCAGGGTCCCGTAGGTCTTGCGGAGATGCGCGACCTCGACCGCCGGCCGACTCGCGGTCCGCCCGGGCCGGAGGGTGCCGGCGGGAACCTCCAGGCGGCCGGCCCGGACGTCATGACGCCCGGCGGTCGTGCTTCCTGTTACGCCCATGGCTGCCTCCCTGCCTAAAAAAACTGATATCACTATGATAGGCATGTGGTATCGGCCACGTCAAGCGGAGGTGGTGGAGCCACGCAGGGAGCTATCCGGACGAACGGCCGACGGGATTACAGTCGGGCGATGGGAAATGAGGAACCGCCGCCGGAGCCGCGGCGCCGCGGGTTTCGGACGGGGCGGCTTGAGGCCTTCAGCGACGGCGTGTTCGCCATCGCCATCACCTTGCTCGTCCTCGATATCACGGTCTCCGCCGGCGCCGGCCAGCACCTGCTGCGCTCGGTCGCGGAGCTGTGGCCCTCGTACCTGGCCTACGTGGCCAGCTTCGCCACCATCGGCGCGGCCTGGCTCGGGCACAACGCGATCACCGAGTACCTCGACCGCGCCGACGCGGCGTTCGTGCGCCTGAACCTGCTGCTGCTCCTCGTCGTCTCGTTCCTGCCGTTTCCCACCAGGCTGTTCGCGGACTATATCCGCCAGGACAGCGCCGAACGCGTCGCGGTCACCTTCTACGGCATCAGCCTGCTGCTGGCCACGACGCTGCTGCTGGTCCTGTGGCGGTACGCGGTCCGGGCGCACCTGGTGCGGCCCGACGCGGCCGACGAGGAGATCCAGCTGCTGACCGAGCGCCTCACGCCGGGCCTGGCGGGCTATCCGGTCCTGATCATCGCCGGGCTTTTCCTCCCGATCCTGGCCGTCATCGGGTACCTGGCCATCGCCCTGTACTACATCATCCCGTCCCGGCGCCTGTCCGCCAGGTTCCTGCGCCGGCGGCTGCGCAAGAAGGCTCGTCCCGCCAGTACACGGCCTTGACCCAGATGGTGCACAGTGCGTCAAGCGCCCGCTCGCCATCGAACGGCACGTCCTTCTCGCCGCCCTGCCCGAGCCAGATATAGCAGAAATGCTCCAGCATGGCCGACAGCGCCGAGGCGGTCAGCACCGGATCGACACCCGGGCAAAAGCCCTGCGACTGCGCCGCCCGGATGGCGGTCGCGATCCGGGTGATGGCCTCGCCGCGCAGCTCGAGCCACCGGTCCCGGAAGCGTCCCTCGATCATGGCCGCCTGGAAGATCCCGATCAGCTCGCCGCGCCGTTTGGCGTAGGTGTGCCAGAAGCCGGCCACGGCCTCGCGCAGCGCCTCCTCGCCGGACAGGCCGGCCCGGTACGGCAGGGCCGCCAGCTGGGTGGCCTCGGCGTGGAACTCCTCGGCCAGGGCGATGAGCAGGTCGGCCTTGGTGTCGTAGTAGTTGTAGAAGGACGCCACCGACCGGCCCGCCGCCGCGGCGATGTCGCTGATCTTGGCGTTGAGGTAGCCGTCGCGGGCGAATACCAGCCGGGCCGCCTCGCGGAAGGCCTCGTCGGTATGCCGGCCCTTGCGGGTCGCCTTCTCGGCCCGGACCGCGGTCACGAGACCCGCCACTCCAGGACGTGGACCAGGGACAGCAACTGCTACACCCGGACGCCGGCCCGGTCGGCCGCGGTCTTGGGCTCGTGCCGGACGTCGCCGGGCTGGCCCATGGCCCGCCGCCAGCAGGCGAACTCGAGCAGGATGCCATCCGGGTCCTGGAAGTAGAACGAGCGGACGAAGACGCCCGGGTGCAGCTCCCTGGCCACGCCGAACTCGCTGTCATCATGATCGAGGACCGGGCTCACCCGGACCCCCTTGGCCTTCAGCTTGGCCCGGTACGCCAGGAACCGCTCCTCGGGCACGTTGAACGCGACGTGGTTCATCGAGCCGATCGCGCTGTGCCACTCGCCCACGCCCGGCACGCTCACCGGCGCGGAGATACCGGGGACCGGGTCGGGGGCGTCCGGGAACCAGAAGAACGCCAGCGCGTTGCCGCCGCCCATGTCGAAGAAGAAGTGCTGGCCCGCGCCGCCAGGCAAGTCGAGCGTCTTGATCAGCCGCATGCCGAGCACCTCGGTGTAGAACTCGACGGTCCGCTTCATGTCCGAGCAGACCAGCGCCAGGTGATTAACGCCGCCGAGGTCGACCTCCTCGTTCCGCCACTCCATGAATTCCTCCTCGGTGCGGATCCCGGCCGCAGACCCTGGTCTGACGGTCAGATCTAAATCTAAACTCAGTTTCAGTTCAGCGCCAGGGACCGGCAGCCGGGAGTCGGGGGCCCACAGGGTACGTAAGAACGTACCCGGGGGCCCACCGACTCGGCTGCGGGGCAGGCAGCAGCAGCAGCGAATCGGAGTAGCCGGTGACCGGGATCGTGAGGGAGTTCGTCGGGCTGCCGTCGCCGGTGGTGGGCCGGGCCGGCGCGGGCGGGCATCCGTGCCAGGGCATCTACCATCGCCCGGCGGCCGCCCAGCCGTCGACGGCGTTCATCGCCACGCACTACAACGTGGACTTCTCCGAGCACTACCTGGCCAGTTTCATGGCCGAACGGGGTTTCGGGTTCCTCGGCTGGAACACCAGGTTCCGCGGCAACGAGGCCCACTTCCTGCTCGACCACGCGCTCGCCGAGATCGGCGTCGGGGTGCGCTGGCTGCGGGAGCAGGCCGGGGTCGAGCGGGTGGTGCTGCTGGGCAACTCCGGCGGCGGCTCGCTGATGGCCGCGTACCAGTCCCAGGCCACCGAGCCCAACGTCAGGCCGGTCACCGGGATGCGGCCGCTGCCGGCCATTGAGAACCTGCCGCCCGGCGACCTGTACGTGGCGCTGGCCGCGCATTCGGGCCGCCCGGAGGTCCTAACGGCCTGGCTTGACGCCTCGGTGACCGACGAGAGCGATCCGCTGTCGGCTGATCCGGCCCTGGACCCGTACGACCCAGGCAACGGGCCTCCCTACAGCGCGGACTTCCAGCTCCGCTACCGGGCAGCGCAGCGCGACCGCAACGAGCGCATCACCGGCTGGGCGCTGGATCAGCTGGACCGGCTGGCCGGAACACGGGCCAGGGACCGGCTGTTCACGGTCCCGCGCAGCTGGGCTGACCTGCGCATGATCGACCCGTCGATCGAGCCGTCGGACCGGCGGCCGAACTGGTGTTACCTCGGCGACCCGATGCGGGCGAACTACGGGGTGTTCGGCGTGGGCACGGTCAGCACGCTGCGCAGCTGGCTCTCGATGTGGAGCCTGCGCACCTCGCAGTGCACCGCGGCGCCGCACCTAGCCCGGATCACCCGGCCGGCGCTCGTGGTCCACGCCACGGCGGACGCGTGCGTCTACGCAAGCGATGCCTACGCCCTGCACGACGCGATCGCCGCGGAAGACAAGACGCTGGAGTTCATCAAGGCCGATCACTACCTGACCGAACCCGCGGGCGCGCGGGCGCAGGCCGCCGACCTGATCTCGGCCTGGGTCACCCGCTAGCCGTATCGTTCTGCTTTAGGGTCGCCTGCGAGGCGCTGTCCGGTTGATCCCGCTGGTCAGCTGCCGGGAGGCTGGCTCCTCCTGAACGCGGCGCGGAAATCGTGGTGGACGATGGCGACGGCGAGGTCCGTGAGCTTGATGTTCTGGTCGCGGGCGTACAGCCGCAGTGAGTCGAACGCTTCCTCCGTGGATAGCCCCCCGCGCTCCGCCAGGACGCCTTTCGCCTGCTCGATGACGACTCGGCTGTTGAGCGCGCGCTGCAGATGCTCGGCCAGCATGGTGCTGCGGTGGGCGGAGCGTTGCTGCAGGATGCCGATGGTGGCGACGTCGGCCAGCGCCTGCGCCAGCCGCTGGTCGTCCGGGGGCACCGGGACGGCGCGATCGTCGAACAGGTTCAGCCCGCCGATCGTCTGCTCACGCAGCCGCAGCGGGAGCGCCGCGACGGACCGGAAACCAGCGTCGACGGCGAACGACGCGAACAGCGGCCAGCGTGTGCGGTCGGCGTCGAGATCGCCGCTGACGACAGCCGCACCGGTGCGGACGCAGTCCAGGCACGGTCCTTGGTCGTTCTGCAACTGGAAGATCTCAAGCAGCCGGGTTTCCTCACTCGAGGACGCGACGACGGCGAGGCGCCCGTGCTGGTCGTTGAGCAGCAGCCCGGCCGCCGTGACGCCGAGCAGGCGAACACAGGCCTCGGCCAGCCGGTCAAGCAGGTCGACGATGTCATAGTCCTCGACGAGGCTGTCCGCGAGCATCACGAACGTCCTGGCGAGTTCCTGCTCGCGGTTGCGGGAGAGGGCAGATGGGCCGGCGGCCTCGTCAGGCTTGGTCATCAGTCCTCCGCCGGGAAGCGCAGGCGACGTTCGAGCACGTCTTTCGCGACATCCGCGACCGACCGGCCGGTGGCGAACGCGTGCGCGCGCAACAACAGGAAGGCCTCGTCGATCGGCACGCCGGCCTGGACCTTCACCATGCCGCTCGCCTGGTGCACCTGCATCTGATAAGCGGCCCGGTCGTCCGTGTTGTCGGCGAACGAGCCGACCGAGCCGGTGCCCAGTTGCAGCAGCGCGACAGCGGCGGCATTCGCGGCCGTCATGGCCGCGGAGAGCTGACCGGCCGTCAGGTCTCCCGGCACGTCACGGTAGAGATCGAGGGCACCGACGCTGAGGACACCGATACGCAGCGGCAACGCGAACACCGCCCGGGCCCCGGCGGCGGCGACGCCCTCCATGAACGCGGGCCAGCGCTCGACCGCCAGGTCATCAAGGTCGCTGACCATGACCGGCACGCCGGCCGTTACCGCCTCGACGCAGACGCCCTCGCCGAGAGTGAACTGAAGATCCTCAATCCGGGCGGACACCTCGTCGGTGGCGCAGACGACACCCCGGTTACCTGTTGTCGTTACCATCGAGATGCCAGCACCTGAAACTCCTAGGAGCTGTGAACAGAGCTGGCAGATATGCTTCGACCGCTCGGTGCCCTCCATCGGCCCCTCCGCTAGCATGCGCGCCCAGCTCTCCGGGCTAACCACAGCCGGGCCTCGATGGCGCTCTCACTGCACGTGGTTGTCTGTAGCGGCGTTGTCTGTAGCGACACCGCGGGGCGGGCGGCCGGGATAAGCCCTCATCAGAACCCACTTCCCCCCATGTCGGCGGCGATCTCGCCAGTACCATGATGTACCAACGGCCGACCGAAGGCGAATCCGCTGCCACCGTGGGCCTACGGCGACGTTACGGACGTCCGATGACGCTCGCGGGCTAACCCGCCGGAACCTTCATCACCAGCACAACGGTATCGTCGCTGAGGCGCCCGCCGCTGAACGTCAGCGTGGCGAACTGGATGGCGTCCGCCATGGCCGCCGCGGTCAGGTCGCCTAGCTGTGCCACCAAACTGCGGAGCCTCTCGTCGCCGTACAGGTCACGGGCGGGGCCACCGCGGGCCTCGGTGACACCATCGGAAAACATGATCAGGCTGTCGCCGGGCCGCAGTAGCCGCTGCGAGTCATGCAGCTCCGGACGGGCCAGCACCCCGAGCAGGGCTCCCGGCCGCCCGAAGTCATGCACGTGGCCGTTCGCGCCGCGCACCAGCGCCAGGGGGTGACCCGCCGAGCTGATCCGCACCCTGGCCCCGCCGCGGACGGGCCGCACCGCGGCGTAGATCGCGGTCAGGAAACGCGGGTCGTCGGTCGGCCAGTCCATCAGCATCTGATTCAGGTGGGCCAGGATCAGGCTCGGCCGGGTCTGCCTGCGGGCCACCGCCCGGAGGGTGTAGCGGGCCAGCGGGGTGCCCTTGGCGGCCACGGAGCCCTTGCCGCACACATCGCCGACCACCATTCCCCATGTCCCCCCGACCGACGGGAACACATCGCAGAAATCCGCGAGGACCTCGGCCCCTGTCCCGCCCGCCGCGTACCGCGCCGCCACTTGCAAGCCCGGGATATCCGGCAGCCGCGGCGGCGGCAGCAGGCTCTCTTCTAGCGTCTGGGCCAGGGCGGCTCGTCCGGCGCTATGGGCCAATGCGGCTCGCAAGGCAACTTCGCTCGAGGCGACTTCGGCCAGGGTCTCCAGGACCGCGATGTCGGTGGCGCTCCATTGGCGTGGTACCTGATCAGCTACCCAGAGCACCCCCGCGACTTGGCCGCCCTGGTCATGTACTGGCACCCCGGCCCAGGCAATCATGCTCGCCGTATCAGGCACATTGCTGTTACTCATGCGCCTGTCCAGCCGGATGTCGCCGATGATCAGTTTGTCATCGGAGCCAATGACATCCGCGCACAACAATTGGGCAAACAGGCTCTCCTGGTCGTCGATGCCCAGCGCGCCGCTCATTCCGGGGAGTACGTGCGCACCAGCGAACATAACGGAGGCATTCGGCGTGCTCAGGGCAGTTGCTGCTAGCGTCGAAACCCGATCCAGCGACTCCTTCAGGCCGGCCGTCAGCAGATCGGCCCGCCCATCTGACGAAACTGACATATCCCCCGCTTTCGCCCAGCCCCTCATGACACTTCTGCCAGGCTGGGCGAGGCGGGGTCTAGACCTCACGGGCTAAGTCTAACCGCATCACGATTGAGGAGATGGCGTAATGATCAAGTTCTTAGATGGTAGGAATTTCAGGGCCGCAATGGCTTAGAACGACCCGGAATAAGCAGTTATCGTCACGTTGCTTTTGTCCCATATATACAAATTTTACCAATGTGTGGCATGATCGTCGCATATAAAAAAGAGAACTGCGGGAGGTGGCGGCGGTGCAGGGCTGGCGTCCCGAACAGGCTGACTGGGGCAGCCGATGATCAAGCGGCTGCTGGTCGCCAACCGGGGCGAGATCGCCGTCCGCATCATGGCGACGGCGTCCGCGCTTGGCATCGAGACGGTCGCGGTCTACCCCGCCGACGATGCCGCCTGCGGCCACGTCAGCCGGGCCGACGCGGCGGTCGAGCTGCCCGGGACGGGCGCGGCGGCCTACCTCGACGTCGATGCCATTGTCGCCGCGGCGGCCGGGGCGGGCTGCGACACGCTGCACCCCGGGTACGGCTTCCTGTCCGAGCGGCCGGAACTGGCCGCGCGCTGCGCCGGGGCCGGGGTGCGCTTCGCGGGTCCCGGGCCCGGCGCGCTCGCGTTGTTCGGCGACAAGGCCGCGGCCCGGGCGCGGGCGCGCGAGCTGGGCGTGCCCGTCCTGGTCGGCACCGGCGCCGACCCGTCCCCTGAGCAGGCGCGCGCCCTGCTGCGCGAGCACGGCGCGGTCATGGTCAAGGCGGTCGCCGGGGGCGGCGGGCGCGGCCTGCAGCCGGTGACCGATGAGGCCGGACTCGCCGAGGCGATGCACCGGTGCGCCTCCGAGGCGACCGCGGCCTTCGGCGACGGGAGGGTGTACGTCGAGCAGCTGCTGACCCGGGCCCGGCACGTCGAGGTCCAGGTCATCGGCGACGGCACGGGCGCCGTGGCGGTGCTCGGCGACCGCGACTGCAGCCTGCAGCGGCGCCGGCAGAAGCTGATCGAGATCGCCCCGGCGGCGATCGGCGACGCGGTCCGCGCGCGGCTGTCCGAGGCCGCGGTGGCGCTCACCGGCTCGGCCCGTTACGCCGGGCTGGCCACGGTGGAATTCCTGGTCCAGGACGACACGGCCGCGTTTCTTGAGGTCAACCCCCGGCTGCAGGTCGAGCACACGGTCACCGAGCAGGTCACCGGCCTGGACCTGGTCGAGCTCGGGCTCCGCGTCGCCGACGGCGCCACCCTCGCGGCGCTGGGGCTGGACGCGCTGGCGCTGGACGCGCTGGCGCTGAACGGGCTGGCGCGCGGCGTCGCGGTCCAGGCCCGGGTCAACGCCGAGACCCTGCGGCCGGACGGCACGCTCCTGCCCGGCAGCGGCACGCTGAGCCGGTTCCAGCTCCCGGCCGGGCGCGGCGTGCGCGTCGACACCGCCGGCTACCGGGGCTACACCGTCAACCCGCGCTACGACTCGCTGCTGGCCAAGGTGATCACCGGCGGCGGCACGCTCGAGGAGGCGGCGCGCCGCGCGGTGCGGGCGCTGGCCGAGTTCGACATCGCCGGAGTGCCCACCAACGTGGCCCTGCTGCAGGCGCTCCTGGAGCTGCCCGGGCTCGGCACGCTCGAGGTTGGCTGGGTCGACGCGCACGCCGCCGAGCTCGCCGCCGCCAGCGCGACCTCCCTCGTCCCCGCCGCGGCCGAACTCCAAGACGCCGCGGCCCTCTCCCCCGCGGTGCCGCCCGGCCACACCGCGGTGCGCGCGCCGCTGGCCGGGACCGTGGTATCGGTCGCGGTCACGCCCGGCCAGCCGGTCGCCCCCGGCGACGAGCTGCTCGTCATCGAGGCGATGAAGATGGAGCACGAGGTGCGGGCGCAGGCGGCCGGCCGGGTCCGCGAGGTGCCGGTGGCGGCGGGCGTCACGGTGCCGGCCGGGGCGGTGCTGGTCGTGCTGGCCGAGGCCGGGCCCGACGCCGCCGGGCCGGCCCAGGCCGACGACGTCCCGCTGGATCACGTCCGGCCGGATCTTACCGAGGTGCGCGAGCGGCACCGCATCGGGCTGGACGAGGGCCGGCCCGAGGTGACCGAACGGCGCCACGCCACGGGGCGGCGGACGGCCCGGGAGAACATCGCCGGCCTAGTCGACCCGGGCAGCTTCGTGGAGTACGGCGCGCTGACGATCGCCGCGCAGCGCCGCCGCCGCCCGCTCGACGACCTCATCGCGCGTACCCCGGCCGACGGCCTGGTTACGGGCACCGCGACGATCGACGGCCGGCCGGTCGCGGTGATGTCCTACGACTACAGCGTGCTGGCCGGCACCCAGGGTTTCATGAACCACCGCAAGACCGACCGGCTGCTCGAGCTGGCCGACCGGGAGCGGCTGCCCCTCGTCATGTTCGCCGAGGGCGGCGGCGGACGCCCGGGCGACACCGACACCACCGCCGTGGCCGGCCTCGACGTGCCGACCTTCCGCCTGACCGCCCGGCTGTCGGGCCGGGTCCCGCTGGTGGCGGTCGTGTCCGGCTACTGCTTCGCCGGGAACGCGGCGCTGGCCGGCGCCTGCGACGTGATCATCGCGACGCCGGAGGCCAGCCTGGGCATGGGCGGGCCGGCCAAGATCGAGGGCGGCGGGCTGGGCGTCGTCGCGCCGGACGAGGTCGGACCGATGTCAGTCCAGGTGCCGAACGGAGTGGTGGATCTGCTCGTCCCTGACGAGGCTGCCGCGATGGCCGCGGCGCGGCGTTACCTGTCGTACTTCGGCTCTACCGTCAGCGGGCCGCGCGCTGACGTCCGGGTAGAACACGCCGACCAGCGGGCGCTGCGCCACCTCATCCCGGAGAACCGGGTGCGCAGCTACGACGTACGGCCGGTCATCGAGACCCTGTGCGACACCGGCAGCGTGCTCGAGCTGCGCGCCGGGTTCGGCACCGGGGTGCTGACCGCCCTGGCCCGCATCGGCGGGCACGCGGTCGGGCTGCTGGCCAGCAACCCGCTGCACCTGGGCGGGGCGATCGACGGCGACGCCGCCGACAAGGCCACCGCGTTCCTGCGGCTGTGCCAGGCGCACCGGCTGCCCGTCGTCTCGCTGGTCGACACCCCCGGCTTCATGGTGGGACCCGCCGCGGAGCGGACGGCCATCGTGCGGCGCTTCGGCGCGATGTTCGTGGCCGGCGCCCGGCTCACCGTGCCGGTCTGCGCGGTGGTGCTGCGCAAGGCCTACGGCCTGGGCGCGATGGCGATGACCGCGGGCGACCTGCGCCGCCCGGCCATCACCGTGGCCTGGCCGACCGGAGAGTTCGGCGGCATGGGGCTGGAGGGCGCGGTGCGGCTGGGCTACCGCAAGGAACTCGACGCGATCGCCGACCCCGAGGCCCGGCAGGCGCGGTACGAGGAGCTGGTCGCCGAGCAGTACACCCGCGGCAAGGCGCTCAGCACCGCCATGGCGTTCGAGATCGACGACGTGATCGACCCGGCCGACACCCGGGCCGTGCTGAGCGACGTCCTGGCCCGGGCCGCGGCCGGCCCGTGAACGCTTAACCACCCAGACGGGGGATACGGCCGCGCCGGCTGGCTGACAGGCCGCGCGCCCCGCCACGTTGGGCGTTACGGGATGAGATTGAGTTGCGACTGGGAAAGCTGGCGGCGTGAGGTGATGCCGAGTTTCCGGAATACTTTCCGCAGGTGGTAGTCGACGGTGTTAGGGCTGAGGTAGAGCTGGGCGGCGATCTCCGCATTGGTCGCGCCTGCCGCGGCTAGCAGGGTCACTCGTGCTTCTTGCGGCGTCAGGTCGCTGCCGTTCCTGACGGACTTACCCACCACGGTTTCGCCGGCTGCCGCTAGTTCCTGGCGCGCCCGGCGGGCGAAGGCGTGTGCGCCCATGTCTTCGAAGAGCCGGTGCGCGGTCCGCAGGCTGCCGCGTGCGTCCCGCGGCCGCTTGACACGTCGCAGCCATTCGCCGTACACGAGGTGGCTTCGGGCTAGGTGGGCAGGTCCCGGCGCGGCACCATGCTGGTTTATGGCTTCCTGGTAATGGTCTTGTGCGTCGCTCTCGTCGCCTGCGACGAGGGCCTGGGCTCGGGAGAGGAACCCGAGAGTTACCGGGCCGGGGTTGGCGTCGGTCAGCTCGGTTAGGCGGCGGACCATGCTCTGAGCGTCGTCGGGGTGGCCAGAGCGCTGGGCTGCCTCGACCAGATCGGGCAGCACGAACTTGACTTGCGAGGTGTCGTCGATCCCGGTCGGGAAACTAGCGTTGGCCGCGTGATAGCGGCCGTGTCCGAGTTCGAGGACGCAGCGTGCGTAGTCGGCGAAGACCAGCTGGTATCCCTGGCCTTGGCGGTCGGCCTCGCCGGCCACCGTGTCCAGTAGTGCATAGGCCTGCTCGTCCTGTCCGCGCCACGCGGAGAGGAGCAGTGATCCCAGGCTCCAGGGCTGCCCTCTGGCGTCCGCTATCGCGGTCATCTCGGTGAAGCACCGTTCGGCCTCGGCCAGGTCTCCGGCGAGAAGGCCGCGGGCTCCGGCGTATGCGAGCGCCAGTGACAGCGGGATCATCGACCCCTGCTCTCTGGCAGTGGTTTCCATGCGCCGGGTCAGCTCGTGCAGCCGGGGCTCGTCGGCGAGAATGGTGGCATCAGCGCAGGCGGCGGCCAGCCACTGGAACATCTCGGCGGGATCCGCGGCTTGCTGCCGGACGGCGTCGATCGCGTGGCGAAGCATCGGCGCGGCCGCGTCCAGACCTCGCAGCTGGAGCGTCGTATCGGCGTCGAGGAGCAGGTCGCCGGTGGTGGCGGTGGTGCCCGGTGGCAGCGGAAGGGCCTGGGCTACCCGGGCCACGTCGATCCGGGTCGCGCCCTCGGGCGCGAGCCGGCCGTTGATCTGGGCTTCCACGATGGCCTCGACGACAATGTCGCGGGCCAGCCGGATGTCGGCCGGGCCCAGCGTGATGGCCGCGGCGAGCAAGGCGGACGTCGCTTTCGCCGGCTGGCGTTGCGCATGATGAATGCGGCCCTGAACCCGCTGAGCGAGGCCGAGGTGGCGCAGGTCGTCGCGGTAGGCGGCGGCTTCGGTGAGTTCGGCTCCGGCCCGGCTGAGGGCTCCCGCGTTGCAGCTCGCCTCGGCCGCGCTGAGCATCCGGCGGGCTCGCGCGGCGCGGCCGGGGCTGAGCGTGGCCGCGCGGTGGAAAAAAGCCGCCGCCGTCGTCCAGCCGCCGCGCTGGCGCGCTCGCTGCCCGGCGCGCTCAAGGTCATCGGCGACAGCTTCATCCGGGCCGGTGGCGGCCTGGGCCAGGTGCCATGCTCGCTGGTCTGGCTCGGCCGGGCTGGTGGCCTCGGCGAGGCGGGCATGGACGCGCTGGCGTTGCGCGAACGAAGCCCCGTAGTACACCGCGGAGCGGATCAGCGGGTGCCGGAACCGGACCGTGTCGCGGATGGTGATCAGCTGCCGTGCCTCAGCGGCTGCGGCCGCTTCGGTCGTGAAGCCGAGGTTTTCGCCGGCCTGCCATAGAAGGCGGGGATCACCGGTTGGGTCGGCGGCCGCGGTGAGCAGCAGGGACTGGGTGTCAGCCGGCAGTCCTCGGATCTCCCGGAGGTAACGCTGCTCGAGCTGGCGGCCCAGTGGTACCGGGTCGGGCAACGGCACGTCGCTGGCGAGCTGTCCGGAGGCGAGTTCCTGGCCGATTTCGATGAGGGCCAGCGGGTTGCCGCCCGTCTCGGCGACGATCCGTCCGGCCACCAGGCGGTCCAGCTGCGGCCCGGCGGCGGAAGTGAGCAGCTCGCGGGCATCCGCCTCGGCTAGTCCGGCCAGGCCGAGTTCGGGGAGCCCGTCCAGCAGGCCATGCTGGGGCGCGGTTGCGCGGATCGCGAAGATGATCGCGATGGAATCCGCATACACGCGGCGCGCCACGAACGCGAGGGCGTCGGCGGATTCGCGGTCCAGGCAGTGTGCGTCGTCGACCAGGCACAACAGCGGCTTGCGGGAGGCACGCCCGGCCAGCAGGCCCAGAGCGGCCAGGCCGACCAGGAAGCGATCCGGTGTCCTGCCCTCCTCCATACCGAAGGCAAGCCTGAGCGCCGTCTGCTGCGGGGCGGGCAGAGCATCCAGGCTACCCAGGCAGGGCCGGAGAAACTGGTGCAGGGCCGCGAAGCTGAGCTCCATCTCGGTCTCGACGCCGTCGATCCGGATGACCTGCAGGTCCGCGGCCGCAGCTGCCGCCTGGGCGTAATCCAGCAGCGCCGTCTTGCCCACGCCTGGCTCACCGCGGAACACGAGGACGCCGCTCAGCCCTCGGCGGGCGTCGTCAAGGAGATGGTCGAGACGGTCGCGTTCCGCACCACGTCCCAGCAGGCCCTCCACGAGGCAAATCTACTGGCATGGCCGGACGCGCTAGCCTCCCGGCCCGCGCCCATACGTGGTCGCGGGGCGCAAGGACTACGCGCGGCACGTGATGCCTGGGCGGGCCGACGGCGGCAACGATGGGAAGCGAAGGAGCCCGCGCCGACGCGGGACAGCGCCTGCCGAAGCCACACGGGAGCCAGCCATGCCGATGATCGACGTCTACGCCGCAAAAGGAACGTTCACCGGCCATCACGACCTGGCTCAGCAGCTGGCCGCGGCGGTCATGCGCTGGGAGCAGGTACCCCCGATCGCGCTGTTCAAGAACAACACTGCTGCCTTCATCCACGACCTGGCACCCGATTCGCTGTCCAACGTGGTCGGCGACAGCAACTACGTGCGAGTGCAGGTCCTCACGCCCGCCGGGGTCCTCGACCGCGACAAGCAGCTGGGCGTGGTCAGGGAACTCACCGAGATTATCGCCGCCCAGGCGCGCGACGCGTCGCTCGCTGAGCGCACCTGGGTCCTGATCACCGAATCGCCCGACGGCGGGTGGGGCATCAACGGCCACGCCAACACCGGCGCCGACATCGCCGACGCTGCCCGCCGCGAACTGTCAGGGAACTGAGCTCGCGGCACCGTCAGCTGGAGCAGAAAGGAAAACATTGAAATGAACGCACGACCGACCATCGTTCTCGTACACGGCGCGTGGGCCGATGGCTCTTGCTGGAGCGGCGTCATCGAGCGACTTCAAGCTGACGGCTACCACGTCACCGCCCCCCAGTTCCCGATGACAGCGCTGGCCGCTGATGTCGCCCGGCTACGCCAGGTACTGGACATTCAGGACGGCCCGGTGATCGTTGCCGGACATTCGTACGGCGGCCAGATCATGACCGCGCTCGGCACCGACGCGCCCAACGTCGCCGGGCTGGTGTACATCGCGGCCTTCGGGCTCGACGAGGGGGAATCGCTCGGCGCGCTGCTGTCACAGGGACCGGTGACCCCGGCACTGGCCCACCTGTTCACCGACAAGGAAGGCTTCGGCTGGCTGTCAGAAGACGACTTCGTCCACCATTTCGCCGCTGACGTCGACCCGGTCAAGGCAAAGGTGATGTATGCCGTCCAGCAGGCCCTGGCGTTGTCCGCTTTCACCGATGTGATGGGCGTCCCGGCCTGGAAATCGCTGCCGTCCTGGTACCTGGTCGCCGTTGAGGATCAGGCGATCCCGCCCGATGCCGAGCGCCTGTTCGCCAGCCGGATGGGCGCCACCACCATCGAAATCCCGTCGAGTCATGTGGCGATGGTCTCCCATCCAGACGAGGTGACGCGGCTCATCACGATGGCTGCCGAAGCCGTCCCGGCCGCGAGCTAACCGGCTCAGCGGTGGTCGATGCCATCACCGCCAACGGCGGCAAGGCCCGCTTCGCCGCCGCCGATCTCAGCCATCCCGCCGGGCCGGACGATCGGCTTAGCTGACGTGGCGGACCCGCCAGAGGGCCAGGCCGCCCAGGATCAGCGCCGCCGCCAGGAAGATGGCCAGCTCGTACCACTGCAGCGGCCAGTAGCGGCTCGCGGGCTGATAGCTCACGGCCTCGTGGTACAGGGCGCCGAGCCGGGCACCGCATTCCTGCAGCGAGCGCACCGCGCTGGCCGGAGCTCGCGTGTGGCCGAATCCTTGACCTGACCCACCCTGGCCCAGGCCAGGGCAGAACCGGGCCAGCTCGGCAGCCGGCAGGCCACGGCCTGACTTATCGACGATGTCAATCGAGGTAACCCACGCGTTCGGCAGGTCGGGCGGCTGGAGCTGCAGGCTCGGGCTGGCAATGGGCAGGAAGCCCCCCGACCCGTAACCCGCGACGTTGACCGGGCGAATCAGGACCAGCGGGCTGAGCACGCGCGGGCGCACCCAGTAGGTCACGGCCATCCGGGCCGCAACGAACGCCACCAGCGTGACGGCCATCGCCGGCAGCGTGCGCCGGATCACCGCGCCGACCATGACGCCAAGAACGAACGCGAACGCCGCGTAGCCGATCGGCACGATGTCCCGCTGGTCGAACGTCGCGAACCGGCTGAGGCCCGCCCGGTCGAGCGGGCTCGCCCACCAGGTCACTACCAGGCTGAGCAGGCCGGCCACGGCCATGCTGGCCAGCCCGGCGACCCCGACCCTGACCGCTAGCCAGCGGGTGCGCGTCACGCTCTGAGTCCAGGCCAGCCGGAATGTGCCATCTTCCAGTTCGCTGGCGACCAGCCATGACCGGCTCAATAAACACCTCCATGCTGTCACGGCTCAAAGGGCTCAACTCTGACTATCGCTCTCAAGCGCAGGGTGTCCGTCAAGCACGTAGCGGGACGCAGCGGCGCGGACGATCCGCCCGGCGCTGTGCCGGTCCAGCTGGCGCCCATCCCGGCAGAAGAAGACCGGACCGTCGCAGCGCTCGCCGATGGCCAGGTCGATCGCCCGGGCAGTACGGGGTGCGGGCGGATCCCGCGGTCGAATCGCCGTGATCAGCTGGCAGGAAGGTCCAGTTCCCCATCATAAACATGTTATAAGATTCTGGAAAACAGTTGCTAGTTCTCGAATGCGAGCGTAGCGTGCAAGATAGGCACCGGAACTCAGCCGCCAACGGCGGCTAACTACCCGGGGCTACCGGAGGAGCACACGCCGACCGGCCTGGTCATGGCGCTCGCAGTGCCGCGTATCCGGCTGAGGCTGCCGGTGCCGTTGCAAGCCGCCGGGCCAGATCCCTGGCCTGGCGGCTGCGGATGTGGAACCGGTGACACGATGAACGTCTTCGCCGTTAACGACCTCGAGGCCGCGGACCTCCTGGCCCTGGCCAGGCTTGATGACGACGGCGCGCCGCCGGCGGTGACCCCGCCGCGCCCGTACACATACCCAGAAGGCTCCGCCTCGCGCCCGCAGTCCCAGCCCGCCGCGCCAGGGGCCCGGGGCCAGCCAGGGGCCCGGCCGGCTCCGTGATAGCAGCCGGTGCAGACTGGGGACAGGCATGTCGCGCGGAGCACGTTTGCGGCCGGAGGTGACCGATGACAGCCGGCTGGCCCAGGCCAGGGTACAGTTCCTGACGGCGGAGCCCATCGAGCCGGGCCAGGTGCGTGAGACGATCCTGGCGTCTTGGCGGCGCTCCCGGGAGTGGCATGTCGCGGCCGATCGCATTGACCTCTCCTACGTCCGCGATCCCGACCTCGACACCCCGCTGACCCGCACCGCCCTGCCGGTACTGCAGAACCTGCGCGAGAGTCTTCAGGGCGAGCCGGTCAGCATCATCCTCACCGATGCGCATGGGGTGGCGCTGTCCAGGCTGACAGCAGACCACGATCTTGAGCGGCACCTCGACCGCGTTCAGCTAGCGCCGGGCTTCAGCTACGCCGAGGAGTTCGTCGGCACCAACGGGATCGGCACCGCTCTGGAGAGCGGCCAGGCGGCGCACGTGTTCGGGCACGAGCACTACGCCGAGCACCTTGAGGACCTCGCCTGCGCCGCGGTGCCGATCCGCCATCCGATCTCCGGCAAGGCCGTCGGCGCCGTGAACCTGACCTGCTGGCGTAAGGACGCCGGCCGACTGCTGATCGCGCTCGCCCAGAGCACTGCCGGCCAGGTCACGCAGGGCCTGCTCAACGACAGCAGCGCAGCGGAGTTCCAGCTGCTGCGGGAGTATCTGCGGGCGTGCCGGTACACCGGCGGGTTCGTCTTTGCGCTAACCCACGACGTGGTGCTGATGAACGACCAGGCACGGGACACGCTGGACCCCGGCGACCAGGCCGCGCTCCTCGGCCATGCAGCCGAGGCGCTGGCCGGCGACCACCCTGCTCAGGTGGATGTCGAGCTGCCGACCGGGGCCAGGGCGCGGATGCACTGCCGCCCCCTGCGCGGGAAAGGCAGGCGGCGGCTGGCTGGCGGCGTGGTCCACGTGAAGCTGATCGGGCCGGCCAGCCAGGCAGCAGCGGATGCGGGGACAGGGTCGCAGGCGCGCAGGTTCGGGCCCGCCCTGGTGGGCTCCGGTCCGCTGTGGCTGCGCGGGTGCCGTCAGGTGGAGGCGGCCTGCGCCTCGGGCGAGTGGCTCTCGCTGGAGGGCGAACCCGGAGCCGGCAAGCTGGCGCTGCTGCGGGCTGTCCACCGGCGCCGCAACCCGGCCGGCGCGTTCCACGTGCTGGACGCCGCTGAAGCCGGTGATCACGACTGGATGGTGCGGGCGCTGGGCGAACTGTTTGAGGGCGAGGGGAGCCTGGTCATCCGGCACGTCGACCGGCTCAGCACCCTGCGGCTTCAGGCGCTGTGGATAGCGCTGGAGCAAGCGCTGGCCGCGGGCAGGCAGCAAGTTCTGTGGGTTGCGGTCACGCTCAGCCAGGGCCCGGTCAGCGGCGACCTGGCCGGGCTGCTGAAGTTCTTCCCCGGCGCCGTGGAGCTTCCCCCGCTCCGCCACCACATCGAGGACCTGCATGAGCTCGTGCCGTTCTTCCTGGCCAGGCTGAACCCTCACGGCCCGCCGACCTGCTCGCCAGAAGCGATGCATCTGCTGCTGCGGTCGAACTGGCCGGGCAACACCGAGCAGCTCTGGCAGGTCCTCAGACAGGTTGCCCGGCACCGGCGCACCGGCACAATCCATCCGGGTGACCTGCCGCCGGAATGCTGGAGCGTAAGCCGCCGGCTGCTCAGCCCGCTGGAGTCGATAGAACGCGATGCCATCGTGCAAAGCCTGCTGGATCACCAAGGCAACAAAGCCAACGGAGCCGGATCACTGGGCATGTCCCGGGCGACGATCTACCGCAAGATCCACGAGTACGGGATCATCACCCCGGCCAGCTGACCGGCGTGCGCCGCCCGTATCGGCACCCTATTGAGAACAGCGGCGTGCCTGAGGGGTGCCTGTCCCTCCCCGCCGTCACCCTGCCATCGGCGGCAAGGGCGTGCTCTGTAATTCGCTTCTCTTCCGGCTCCGTCTGTTTCGGGCGCTCCAAGCGAGTCAGCCCCGGCGTAACCCCGTCGGGGCTGGGTTCCAGGCCATCCGGCGGTGGTGGACTGCTTGATCATGATCCCGGACTTGGCCCACGGGTCAGTGTTGGCCTGGGAGGTGACCCGGGCGACGATGCTGCCGTCGCCGGTCAGGGACTGGGAGATAGGCGCCTGGCTGGTCACCCCGCTGAGCTGAGTGGTGGAGCCACCATTGGCCGTTCGGTATTGAATGACCGTTCCGTTGCCTGACCACTCGCCGTTCACCACGTAGTTGGAACCGGGAGGGATGGGCGCCGCGGGCTCCGCAAGTCCCGCCGGATAACTCGCACTGTGCGGCGAAGCTGCCGCAGCGAGCAGCCGGCCAGGAAAGGCCATAGACACGAGTGGCGGCCCCTGTTAGGCGTGGCTGAGGCTGCCTTCAGCGGCTAGGCGGAGGAAGGCCGTGGCCTGGCTGAAGGTCTCCCCGATGGGCTGACCTGCTAGCTGAGCTTGGTATGCCCGGTAACGGGTCAGCTCCCATTGCCGCGCGCGCGGCGTGAGCGATGCAAGCGCAGGTTCGGGTACTGACCTCCAGATCCAGGCCGCGATGCGGCCAGCGCCGGGACGGCTGTCGAGCGGCTGGATGAAGTCGGCGGGATCGGTGTCGTAGCCCATCCGGTTCCGGACGAACCGCAGGCCGCCGAAGGTGTCCTCGGTGATCCGGCGCTGGGCGGCCGCCTGGCGGGCCAGGACGCCGCTGTAGATGCCGGGGCGGTACCGCATCAAGGTGGCGTCGACCATGGTGACCCACCACACGGCCTCGCTGATCACGGCGAACCCGTTGGCCCGGTCCCAGCCGCCGACCCGCAGGAGCCGGTCGGTGGTCTCCCCCATCGCGGTGATGGACCAGCCCAGCGCGCCGGTCTCGGCCGGCGGAGCACTGGCGTTGCGGCGGTTCCAGGCGACCCGGCAGCGGGCCGAGCAGAACCGGGCGTGCTCGCGGCGCGGCGCGAACGACGTGCCGCACTGCTCGCAGTCCCGGGTATCAGTCATCAACTGATGTTACGCGTAACGACCGGGTCCATGCGCGATGCGGCTATGGATTTGTTCGGGTGCCGGTCATTAGGCGTTCACCTTCCGTTCATCCTTAAGTCGGCTGGACGTTGGCCAGGCTAGGTAGTTTCCGCAGCAGTGGCAGGAAACGCGACTTGCTGCGGGAACGCGGCAGGCGCCGTGAGCAGAGGGGTGATGCGGTGGCTGAGGTCCAGTCCGGGGATCTGGTCGCGGCGCTGGATGAGGCCTCGCTGAGCAGGTTCCACCTGCGGGCGGTGCTGGTGTCGGGGATGGGGTTCTTCACCGATGCCTATGACCTGTTCATCATCGGGATCGCCTCGACGCTGATCGCGAGGGAGTGGCACCTGAGTTCGGGCAGGCTGGCCCTGCTCAACAGCACGATGCTGGCGGCGGCCTGCCTGGGTGCGTTTGTCTTCGGCCGGTTTGCGGATACTTTGGGCCGCAAGCGCGTGTACTGGGTGGTCGCCGCGATCATGATCGTCGCGGCGGTGGGGTCGGCGCTGTCACCCTCGTTCTGGGTGCTGGTCACGTTCCGTTTCGTGCTCGGGTTCGGTGTCGGCGGTGATTACCCGGTCAGCGCGGTGCTGATGAGTGAGTACGCCAACCGGAAGGACCGCGGCAAGCTGGTCGGGCTGGTGTTCGGGACCCAGGCCATCGGGCTCATGGTCGGGCCGCTGATCGCGCTGGCGCTGCTCGGCGGGGGGGTCACCGATGACGTGGCGTGGCGGGTGATGCTCGCCCTGGGTGCGGTACCGGCCGCCGCGGTGATCTACCTGCGCCGCAAGATGCCCGAATCACCGCGGTACCAGATCCAGGTGCAGGGCAAGGCGGCGCTGGCCGCGAGCCAGATCTCCGATTTCACCGGCGGGCAGGTCAGCGCCAACGGGAACGGGGCCGCCGCGGCAGGGCGCAAGATGGGCCTGCGGGAGTTCCTCACCGACCGCCGGTACGTGGTCTTGCTGACCGGCACGGCGGGAACCTGGTTCCTGCTCGATTACGCCTACTACGGGAACACGATCTCCACCCCGCAGATCCTCGGCCTGATCTCCCCGCACGCCTCGACCATGACCAAGATCGCCCTGCAGCTGGCGATCTTCGTGGTGGCGGCGGTCCCGGGTTACGCGCTGGCGATCGCCCGGATGGACCGGATCGGGCACCGGCGGCTGCAGCTGGCCGGGTTCGCGGTCATGGCGCTGTGCTTCGCCGTCATCGCGGCGGTGCCGGGCATGACCACCATGGTGGTCCCGTTCCTGCTGGTGTACGGGGTCAGCTACTTCTTCACCGAGTTCGGCCCGAACATGACCACCTTCGTGATGCCCAGCGAGCTTTACCCGGTCACCATGCGCGCGACCGGACACGGGATCTCCGCCGGCATCGGCAAGCTCGGCGCCTTCATCGGGGTCTTCCTGTTCCCGGTGCTGCAGACCTCACTCGGCCTGCGCGGCACGCTCCTGCTCACCGCCGGGGTATCCGTAGCCGGGTTCGCGCTCACCCTCGTACTGCCCGAACCCGCCGGGCGCAGCCTGGAAGACATCGCCATCAGCACGCCCCAGCCCGGCCTGCGCGCCCGGTCGCTGCTGGTAGCCGATCAGCCATCAGCCCCCTGACATTCCCACCTCGTGGATGCTGACCTGAGGGACCACTTGCGGTGCGGCTTCGCGTCGAACTCTGGAAGGGAACGCCCATGGGGGCATCGTGTGAGGTTGGAGCTGCCTGATAACGGTGCTGGCGGGCTCGCCCGCCCTCGATCAGGTGCACCGGAGAGTCGTGGCGGGCCACGCCTACGGCGGCGGCTCCCGGCTCTTCTCCATGTGGGTGGTGTCAAACACGCCGCGCTGAACCCCAGCCCGGCGGCATGATGCGGCCCATCATGGGCTGGTTTGCGACACGGAGATGTCATCGAAGTCGACGTCGTAGGTGCGGCCGGCCGTGTTGTCACCCATCTGGAGGCTGGTGACGGGATTGGTGCCGAGGTTCTGGCCGGTCAGGCTCAGGTCAGAAACGGGCGTGCCGTCCAGCGAGACATCGGCGCTGCCGGAACTGCCGTTGATGATCACGTGCAGCACAACCTGGTGCCAGCTGCCGGACGGCATGCCTGTCGCGCTGGTTGTGGTGACGCTGCCGACGTTGTTGCGCAGCGCCAGCTTCCCGGTCTGGCTCAAGTACAGGTTGATGATCGAGCCGCCGCTGCTGGCGCGGAACCCGATAAGGTTCGCCGAGGTGGAACGGCTCACCACGTAGACCCAGGCAGTAGCCCACAGCTGGGTATAGCTGCCTGGCAGCGTCTTGTACGCATAGGTGGTCGCGCCCGTGCTCGACTCCTCGGCCCCATAGGCGCCGGTATGGGCGTGGCCGGTCTCGGCGGTCATGCCGGCGTTGGTGGTCCACTGCGACAGGTCGCCGGTTTCGAAGCCATCGGAGAACAGGGCGCCAGGCACCGGCGTGGTCACCGAGAGCGTGCCGCTGGAAGCGGTGTTGCCCGCGGCGTCATAGGCGACGATCTGGTAGGTGTACGTCGTGCTGGGGGACACCGTCGTGTCGGTGTAGGTCGTGCCGGACACGGACGCGATGACCGAGCCGTTCCTGACGACCCGGTAGCCGACCACGCCCACGTTGTCGGTTGATGCCGTCCACGACAGGCCGACTTGGGAAGACGTCACGCTGGTGGTGGCCGGGGTGCCTGGCGGGCTCGGCGGCGTGGTGTCCGCCTGGGTGGTGGCCGACGCCTGGTTGCTCGGCGGCGAGACGTTGCCCGCCCCGTCGGAGGCGGTGACGGTGTAGCTGTACGCGGTGCCCGGGGTGAGCCCGCTGTCGGTGTAGGAGGTGGTGCTGCCGGAGACGGTGGCGATCGCGGTCGTGCCGCGGTAGACCGTGTAGGCGGTGACCCCGACGTTGTCGGTCGAGGCCTGCCAGGACAGGGTGACCGTGGTCGGGCCGGTCGCGGTCGCGGTGAGGCTGGCCGGAGCGGTGGGCGGGCTGGTGTCCGCGGAGCCGCCGTTGACGTTCACGCTGGCCCGGGTGGCGTTGCCGGCCAGGTCCCGCGCTGCGACCTGGTAGGTGTACCCTGCCCCGGCGGTGGCCGTCTTGTCGGTGTAGCTGGTCACATTCGGCCCGACGGTCGCCAGGTAGGTCCCGTTGCGGTACACGTCGTAGGCGCTGACCCCGATGTTGTCGGTGGCCGCGGTCCAGGTCAGGACGTTCTTGGTGGAGCTGGAACTCGCGGTGAGGCTGCCCGGCGCCGAGGGTGGAGTACCGTCAGGCGCGAAGTTGTAGGTATGCGGGTCGAAGATCCCGCCGCTGGCGTTGACCGGCGTGACCGTCACCGACGTGCCAGTGACCGTGACCTTCAGGAAGTCATAGACCTGCGAGTCGCTGGCCGGCGGCGTGGCTCCGCCGCAGGCTGAGCCTTTGCTGCTGCCGTACGACCAGCCGAGCGCGTACGCATCGATGCTCGTGCAGCTGCTGACCGGCTCGGCCGCGGCCCCGCCGCCTCCGGTCACGTAGCTGGTTACCCCGCCGGGCGTGGCGATGTTCCGCTCGTAGATGTGCGCGTGGCCGTTGAACGCCAGGTCGACGCCGTTGTTCTGCAGCAGCTGCTCCAGGCTTCCGCTGTTGCCGGGCAGGTTGTCCAGGTAAGGATCGCTGACCTGGGTGCCGTTGTTGGTGTACAGGGGGTAGTGGAAGAAGGCGAATTTGAGGCCGCCCGGGTGGGCGGCGAGGTCCTGCTGGAGCCAGGTGTACTCGGGCGACGCCGGCGTCCAGTGCGCGTCGTGGTCGACCTGGTACGCGGCGCAGTGCGAGCCGCAGGCACCGCCGGTCGCGGAGCCGGTATTGGTGTCGCCCCAGGCCGCGTCGAGCATGTAGAACCGGGCACCGCCCGCTGAGAACGCGTAGTACGAGGTCGGGTAGTTCGCGGCCGCAGCGCCGTCGATCGAGGGGTAGGGATACATGCCGTACTCGCCGCCCGAGGCGGCCGCGTTCGCCGGCTCCGGCCAGTCCGTGATGAAGGTCGAGTTCAGGCCGTGGTTGCCGCTGATGGCGAGGTACGGGATGCTCTCTCCGGGGACGGCCCAGTACGAGGGGCCGAAAACGGCACTGACGTTGACCCCGGTCTGGTTCAGGTCGCCGTATTCCGTCTGGGTGCCGCCAGGGTAAGCCACGTCGCCGGTCGACACCGCGAACTGGGCTCCGCTCGCGGCGATCTGCGCGTCCACCCCCGCCTGGTTCTGGTTGACCGCGCCGGTGGTGTTGTCGCCGCTATTGGTGGTGTCGCCCCAGTCGCCGAGGACGTCGAACGTCACCGGCGCCGTGCCGGTCGCCGGCTCAAGGGTGGTGAACTGCGGGGAGAGATTCGACCCGAGCAGGTCCACGGGGGCGGAACCGGTGTTGGTGACCCGGTAGCAGTACGTAGTGGCAGCGGACAGGCCGCTGACGGTGACCGAGTTCTGGTACTCCTTCACGGTGCCGATCGTGATCGGGGCACCAGCCGTCGCGGCAATGGCCGAGTTCGCGGTGCAGTTCCCCGGCGGGCCGTACTGCACGACCCCGGTGTACTGCACGCTGGTCGCCCAGCTCACCTGCATCGACGTCTGGGTGAGATCGGTTAGGTAAGGAGCTCGGGTTAGCACGGAACTAGCACCGGAGAGCGCGGCCGAGGCCGGGTGTGCCGTGACCATGCTGATAGCGACGATGACAACAGGGACAGACAGATAGGACAATGCGCGTCGGCTTCGACGGGTCATAGTGGTCCCCCACAATTGAATTAATTTAAGGTAGTCCGCCGACGGGAATTCCGACGGCGCACGTAGCCGAGCAGGCCGACCGCGACCACGAGCGTGAGGGCAAATGCTGAGAGCCGGAGCACATTCGGCCACGGGCTCAGCGTGGTTCCTGGCGAGCGCACCGGGCTGGCGGGACGAGGAGCGGTGTTTCCGCGGAGCTGGCGCAGGACATCGAGCGACTGGTAGCCGTATTGCTTTGAGGGCTCCACATAGGAGTTCTCGCTGAACTCGTTCCAGCTGATCAGGCCCAGCATATTCGGTGAGGACCGGGCCGCCGCGGCGTATTCGGTGCGCAGGGTCTGGCCGTTATCCCTCGGGACTATGCGCTTTCCGCCGAGCATTTGGGCGTCGAACCCGGGCGCGAAGGGCGCGATCCAGTATTTGCCGTCGCGATGGACGGCCGCGCTCATCTGATCAAGCTTGGACTCGTAGCCGGTGTCTGTGGCCGGGTCGACCGACGACCAGTAATAGGCGTCACCGTCCGTGATGCCAGCCAGCCGGTCGAAGCCGGCCACGTTTTTCTCGGTGCACAGGACCAGCATGCCCGGCCGCACGGCGCTGGTGACCTGTGCAACCTGGCCATAGGTATAGGCCCAGGTGCCACTCCAGATCGTCAGCGGCTTACCGCCGACGCGGAAGAAGACGGGATTGCTCGCGAACTCGTCGCGGAACTTGACGAAATCGGCGGCGACCTTGGACACCGGTAGGGGATGCCGGTAGAAGTCCAGCCCCTGGTAGATCAGGGCGAGCTTGAAGTGCTCCTGGGCAGCGGCGGTCATCAGCAGCCGGAGCCGCAGATCATTGAGCGCGGTGTCCTTCCAACTGACGATGAAGCCGCCGATGCCGGCCGACTTGGCCTGGAGGATCTGACGGCGCAGGATGGCCGGGTCGCTACTGGAATAGGTTCCGATCAGCGGCAGGTCCTTCTTGGCCCGCCCCCAGGAACTGTGGCTGAACCAGATGTAGTAGTACGCGAACAACGGGGTCGCGGTGGAGGAGGCCGCTGGATCACGGGCCTGCTGGGACGCGGCTGCGGTCCTCGCGACCGGAGCGCTCGCCACGATGCCGACGCCGAGGCCGCACGCGGCCAGCACGCCGCACAGCACCAGGGTGGTGATCCGCCGGGCCCGGCTGCCTGCCATCATCCTGCCTCCTCCGCGGCCGCCCGGCGCCGAGGGCGAGCAAGGCGCCGCAGAAAGGCGAGTATGCGCCGGCGCCGGGTCCGTGACAGCAACGGGATCCCGGCCAGCCCGGCCACCAGGGCGCCGCAGATGACGGCGATATCGGCCCGGCTCACCGCGGTCAGGTTCGCCGTCTCGTCCCGGGACAGGCGAAGCGTCTGCGCAGACACGCTTGCGCCGTGCGCCTTGATCTGCACCTGGTAGTTGCCCTGCGGCAGGTTGCTGACGGTGGCGGCGTGCCTGCGACCGAGCAGCACCCGCCGCACCGTGTGGTCAGGCATGGTCAGCAGCGCGTAGCTGCCCATCGCGCCGCTAAACAGCGCATCGTGCGCGGTGATCGTGAGGGAGTAGAAGAACCCGGTGACCGTGGGGTCCGGCGTCCGGCTTGGCCTGAACCGCTCAACGCCAGCGTGGACCGCGTTGCTGCCGCTGACCAGCATGCTCTGCACGGAGTACTGCAGGTCGGTGCTGGACAGGAGGCTGTCACGGTAGACCGGCCAGGCACAGGGCAGCCACGTGGTACCGGACGGGCGCAACGTGGCCGGCTGGCCGAGGTTGTTGCGCAGGGTGATCCGGGTGACCCGGGTCGCCGCGAGCGCGGCGCCGTCCTGCTCGGCCAGATGCGGGCTCACCGGGCACATGACGGCGAACGAAGCGGTCACCGTATAGTCGGCGCGCATCGGAAGACCCTGCACCGCCGGGCGGAAGGCCTGATCCGGGTCTCGCTGGCCCGCCCAGCGGACGAATGTGTACCGCCGGCCCGAGGCGTTGATCTGGGTGTCCGCCAGCCTGAGGGTGTGCGTGCTGAAGTTGTGCCGCTCCGTGATCGACACGCTGCCCTGCGGACCGGTGACGATCGGCGTGCCGTCGAAGACGAACCGGACCCCCGGCAGCGATGGGACAGTGCGAATCGTGATGGTGACCGGCCACGGCTGCAACGACTCGTGCGGCGGTCTGGCCACCGCCGCGTGCCGCGCCGTCCCCGCGACGGCGGGCGGCACCGCGAAGGCGGGCGGCACCGCGGCCACGCTCGTCAGCGAGACGGCCGCGATAATACCCAGCACACGGGTCAGCCTGACCCTCACCCGCCCGCCTCCTTGGTCGCGGCGGCCCGGCTGCTGGACGCGGTACGCCGCCGCGCCGACACGACCGGCGACAATGCGGCGAAGGCCAACAGCAGGACGCTCACCGCGCCGGCTCCCCCGTACAGCAGGTAGACCATGGTCACCTGGCGATGGGACATCGGGTGCGCGACGGGGAAGGTGTCTGGGGCGACCCCGGCACGCAGCAGGGCAGCCGGACGCGGGTCGACCGCGAAATCGAAGGCGCTGGTGAGGTTGCTCGCCTGGGCATCGCGTGCGGCCAGCGGGGCGAGCCGCCAGTTCTGCTCGATGAACTTCAGCGCGCTGGTGTAGTCCAGGACAGCGTGGTTGACCTGGCCCTGGCGCGCGTACGCGCTGACGAGCAGGGCGGGAACGCGGAAACCCGCGGTGGCCGAGCCCATCTCGGGCGGACGCACGCCGTCGAACCACCCGCCGGATCCGTCATAGGACCACATCAGCGCCGAGCTGTCCCAGTAACGGCTCAGCATGAGCTGCGTGACCATCGTGCTGACCAGGCTCTGGCCGGCCGGAACCGACCGCGCGGAGCGCTCGTCGTAACCGGACGAAGTCGCCACGTACGCGACCGCGGGCAGCGTCCCTGTCTGCAGATCCCGGTAGTACTGGTCCAGGCCGACGATGTGGCTGGCGAGCGCCTGGTCGTGGGTGAACCGGCGGAAATCAACCAGGGGCACCCGGGCGGTCTGGGTCTCCGGGTTGGCCGGCGATGCGGACTGATACGTCTGCGTGCGGTTGTAGCCCTGGACATAGAACTTCCAGCTCACGCCGGCCGCCTGGAGCCGGTCGAAGATCGTTAGCTGATTCCCGTAGCCGCCCGCCGGAATCCGGCCGGTGCCGCCGGGCGCCGGAAGGGCCGAGACCCAGTAGGACCTGTTGTTACGGATGCCGTACTGATCCGACGAGAAGAAATGATCGAAAAGTACATAGTCGCTGGCGACCTTCCAGTAGAAGGGCAGCGCCCGGTCGTCGTAGTAGCCCATCGCCGTGGCTCCGTCGCGTCCCTGCTGCTGGTAGGAGGCGACGAAGCCGTCCATCTTCCCCGCGTCGTATTGATTCGCGATGATCGTGTTGTTCGCGCCCAGCGGCGCCCGCTGGGCGCCGTCCAGCAGGAACGGCTTGACGCAGCCGCCGGCCGGCTTGCCGGTGACCCGGAGCTGGCAGGTGCCGGCCGAGAGCCCGTCCGCACCGGGATAGGTGCCGAAGTAGTTGTCGAAGGTCCGGCCGGCCTGCATGAGGAAGATGAAGTGCTTGATCGGCGTGACCGCCTGGTGCTGCGGTGCCCGCGTGGCTGAAGCGGACGGCGATGACGCGACCGCGGGCACCGTCGCCAGCGCCAGGCCCAGCAGCCCGGCCGCGGTGATCGCGGCCGGCTTGACCAGGACGGCGAGCCTCACCCTCATGGGTGGACCTCGTAAATGGTGAGGGCAGGCTCGGCATGGCTTCCTGGCCGGAGCCGCACGGTGCTGGGTGAGGTATAAACCGCCACACCATGGAACCGCCTGGCCAGCCGGAGCGACTCGGCGGCGAAGAAGCGGCTGTGCGCCGCCGTGTAGGCGTCCCAGACGATGTACTGGAACTCGCCCTGGCGCAGGTCCAGGTCGGGGTTGACCACCGGCGCGTAGGACGGGTTCCGGTCGTGCGGGTCCGTGCTGATCGACAAGGCCGAGATCTCGTGGCGGCCATAGAACTCCAGCACGTTGGCGACGGAGGGCCCGATGGCCAGGAACCGGCTGCCCTGCGGCGCGTGCCGCAGGATCCACTCTCCCGCCTCCCGGCCGCCGGTCATCCCGCCGCTCCCGGCCATGGTCACGCTGGCGGACGGCTGGCTCCGGGCCCACGCCGGGATCACCAGGGTGGCGGCCACGGCGGCGGCCAGCGCGCCCATCGCCAGCCGTCGGGCCAGCCGCGGCAGCGGTAGCGGTAGCGGGCGGGCCAGGGTCCGGCCGGCCAGGATGGCCAGGACCGGGGTTACCGGCAGCAGGTACTGGAAGCCCTTGACCGGCCAGAGCGTGAAGAAGAGCACCGGGACTACGAGCCAGGCGAGGAGGAGGCGCTCACGCCAGGTGGCCTCGCGGCGAAGCCAGAGGAGCCCGGCGAGGGCGGCGGCCAGGACGGCGGGGCCGATCCAGCTGGGCAGGACGGTGAAATAGAACCAGGTTCCGTGATTCGGCCGCCGGAACAACTGCCAGATGAGGTAGCTCTGGCCGGTGCGGGTATGGCCGGCCAGGCGGAGCATGCCCGGCCAGATCGCCACCTCCGCCGCGATCAGCAGCAAGGCCAGCCAGAGCTGCCTGATCCGCAGCCGCGCGACCGGGGTGAGGGCGAAGAACGTGTACAGGCCGCCGAGCAGGACCACGCTCGTCTCCTTGGACAAGATCGCGGCGCTCATCATGCTGGCGCAGGCCAGCAGCCAGCTCAGCCGCCCGTTCTCCACGTAGCGCGCCACGCAGTACAGGGCTCCGGTCGCGCACAGGGTCATCAGCCCGTCCAGCAGGACTTGCCTGCTCACGACGACGTGGTAGGGCATGACGGCGAGCAGCGCGGCGGCCAGCAGCCCGGCGGCGGTCCCGTAGAGCTTGCGGCCGAGCAGGAACGTCAGGCCCACGGTGGCGACGCCGATCGCGGCGGCGAAGGCCCGCGCGGTCCAGTCGGTGTCCTGGACGCGCAGGACCAGCGACAGCAGCGTCTGGAACAACAGCGGATGCGCCCGGAACACCGGGAAAATGGCCTCCAGCGTCGAGTTTCCCGCGATCGAGGCCGCCGACCCGGTGTAGACCGCTTCATCGCTGTTGAATCCGACCCCGGCGAGCTGCCAGAACCGGAGGAAGACGGACAGTGCCATCACGGCGGCCAGCGGCAGGCCGGGATATAGGAGCCGGCTAAGGAAGGAGGGTCGTGGTGGCTCCGGCGTAGCCGGCCGCGCCGGAGCCACCACGGGACCTGGTGTCGGCCCAGAACCGTTACCGGAGTCGCTGTCGGCGGGAACCA
>WNGJ01001497.1_pt1 | contig 53880 bp, 58 predicted proteins | sample 5400611 | NCBI WGS metagenome assembly WNGJ01 (sample SAMN13153375, study PRJNA577476) | soil metagenome | isolation source: 40 cm soil or saprolite under Garry oak tree replicate 1 | place: USA:California | collected 2016-06-15 | reverse complement strand
TACCTGGGCAAGCGTGCCCGCAAGTTCGCCAAAGAGGTGGTACAGAAGCGCATCCGCTTTGAACGGCAACGGGCCTATGAGCGCGATTGGTTCTCTGGCACGGAAGCGGCGTAGATGGGATGATATGCCGTCAATGGCAATTGGTGAGAAAGGAGGGTGACCGATGCGGGAAGAGACGCGTGAGCGAACAATGCAGACCTACGACGTGGCGCTATGGTGTACCTTACTTTCGCTGTTTCCTGATCATGTCGGGCATATACAGGCCAGCGGTTCCTATGCGGCGGTGGTGTCTGTGATGGAGCAAGTGGGAATTGAAAAGGTGGCGTATGCGGCGGCTCGCCAGGTCGGGCATCCTCGCATTGATCGATGGAGCAAGGTGTATATTCCTTTGGCTGTTGAAAAGAGGGGTCGAAGATAATGTTCCGGCGTATGTGATATTCGTCACTGGCAGCCATTTGAGAAAGGAGGGTCGTTCAACAGGCGTCTGAAGAGGTTTAGCAAGCCATGAGAGAAAAGAGAGGTGGGCCTATGGTGAGACAGAAAAAAGAGATGATGCTACAGCCGTTACTCCTGAGCATTCCAGAGGTGTGTGAGTCGTTACGGTTGAGTCGGGCGAAAGTCTACCGGCTGATTTACTACGAGGGTTTACCGGTTGTCCACTTTGGGCGGGCGGCGCGTGTCTCGGTGGTCGCGCTCCAAGAGTGGGTCGAGCGACGTGAACAAGGCGCGTAGGAGGTGTCAGCATGGGGCGTAGAGGACATGGTGAGGGTTCTATCACTCGGCGCAAGGATGGTCGCTATCAGGCGGCCATCACGTTGGAAAATCACAAACGCCAGTACTTCTATGGCAAGACTCGTAAGGAAGTGCAAGACAAGCTGAATAGAGCTTTGTATGAGCAAAAGCAGGGAACGTTAGCGATGGGGCCACAACAAACGCTTAAGGTACATTTGGAGCGGTGGCTAGAGCAAGTGTGTAAGCTGACTAGGAGGCCGAATACGTACAAGGTGGCTCGTTCTGTGATACGTCGTCATTTGGTACCAGGGCTTGGGTATATCAAGCTTCAGAAGCTCACGATAGGGGATTTGCAGGCGTTTTATGCGGAGAAGTCGAAAAAACTCAAGCCTGGGACAGTTGCTCGTATTAATGCAGTCTTGGGTAGTGCATTAGAGGATGCACTAAAGCAAGGGTTTATTGGGCGGAATGTAGCGAAGTTGGTTGATCTTCCTCGTATCGAGCGGTACGAGGGGCAAGTACTGACAGTGGAACAAGCGCGGAAGCTCTTAGCGGTAGCGCGTGGTTCTCGTCTTGATGCATTACTCTTGATGGCTCTTACGACTGGTATGAGGCGCGGTGAATTGGTCGCTCTCCGGTGGGTTGATGTGGATTTGGAGAGAGGGACCTTGCAGGTTCGACGTACCCTGAGTCGTATACCAGGGATGGGGTATGTTGAAGGAGAACCGAAATCGAAGGCAGGGCGGCGTAGGATTGTGCTTTCAAATACGGTTGTTGTGGCATTGAAAGCCCATGAGTTGAAACAGAAGCAAGCACGTATAAAGATGGGAAATCGTTGGCAAGAGCGAGGGCTGATCTTTTGTAACATTTATGGGAGCTTTTTTAATCCTGATTATGTGTGGGTTCTCTTTAAGAAGTTGTTGCAAAAGGCTGGTTTACCTGATGTGCGGTTTCATGACTTGCGGCATAGTGCGGCGACGGTCTTACTTGCTGCGAAAATAGATTTGAAAGCCGTGTCGGAATTGTTGGGGCATAGCTCGGTTGCTATCACGGCTGATATCTATCAAAGTGTGCTACCTGAGCAACAACAAGAGATTGTGAAAAAGATGGATGATCTGTTTGGAGGTTCATGAGATTTGCTGTCAACTTTGCTGTAGAGTGTGGTAGTGGTGATTGTCTGAGGGCTTTGTGAGCGGCTTTAGTAGTTTTGCGTGGTTGCATTCCTAAGATATCACAGTTGTGCAAGGGGTCATTCTGTGTCTCTTAGCCTGGAGCCAGTCGTTGTTGACCAACGGAGACGATCTGATGCAATGTCTTGAGTTGTTCGCGCAGTGCGACCTCCCCGGCGGCCGTGATGCGGTATGGACGACGGCGGTCTTCCGCTTCCAACGCCTCAATCCAGCCGCGCCGCTCCAGCCGGGCAAGGGCGGCATAGAGCGTGCCTGGTTCGAGCTTGGTGCCGCAGAACTGGAAAATATCTTCCATCATGGCATAGCCGTGCTTGGGGCCATTGGCCAAGCTGGCAAGGATCAACAATGATGGGTCAGAAAAGCGACCGAGGTCGGTCAGTTTTTTATGCATGGGAGATGTTCACCTTAGGTCGGTCAGTTTTTTATGCATGGGAGATGTTCACCTTCACCATTCATTTTCACACTATACAGTGTTACTTACTATATGTGAAGAAAGGATACCATGGCTGAGAGAGGGAGTCAAGGGCTTTTTCTGAGTTTTGCTAATTCGATAACCCTACGGGGTTCGTGGTTTTCCCTTTATTCGTCGGGTACTTCTTCTAATAAGTCTGATACAGATACACCAAGGGCTTTTGCGAGTCGTTCGAGCGTGGTCGTGTTTACTCCTCTAAAAGGTTCTCTCCATATTCTTTTGATGGTTAAGAAGGATACATCCGAGGCCCTTGATAAACTCGACATGTTGAATCCCTTGGATTCAGCGATTTCTTTTACTTTGAGACGTATCATCCTTTTACCTTTTGGGAGCATGGTGTGCCAATTGTATCAGGGCGAAGTTATTGAAGGAATTAATGAAATTATGTTAACATATTTATATTAAACAAATTTGATCAGCTACGGTTGATGAAAGAGATTGCGCAGCCATGGCAAAAGAATTGCTCAAGTTGAGGATGAAGCACGGGCTGTCTTTGAATGATGTGGCGGATATTTGTGGGATTGACGTGGGGTATGTGGCGAGGATGGAGCTTGGGGTGCCTGTTAAGCTGTATTATGCGCGCAAGCTGCGGCGGTGCCTGGCAGCGCACCTGGATGTGCCGCTGACAGAGGCAGTTTTGCCGGTTGTGCTCATCGGGGATGAGGGAGGGTCGAATATTCAGATTGGGATGAGAGAAGAATGGGTCTGAGGAGGGTGGTTTACTTCATCTTTCTGGCGCCTCCCTCGTTGATGGTTCAGGTACTCACATTTTCGTTGGAGTCAGTAGAGCTTCCGCTTAAAGATTCTGACCAACAATGTGATGCACCTTCACGTAGATGATCACACGCGGATCACCCCGGTAGCGCCCGGAACTTCCATAGTGTTCTGCCAGCGTATTGTAAAAGGCCCCGCCAGGATCGTCGTCAATCCGATCAACCACACCACGAAACTCGGCATAGGTGTAGGGATTATCAACATCTGTGATGGAGATAGCTACACGCGGATCACGCTTGATATTGTGGTATTTCTGGCGATTGGTTGTATGTGTGAACTTGATATGTTCACCGTCCCACAAAAACCACATGGGGGATGACTGCGGTTCTCCATTGGGGCCAATGGTAGCGAGATGTGCATATGCCTTTGATTGTAGGATCTTCTGAACCTTTGGGTTATTCAAGTCTGCCATAAAAAGCAACCTTTCTACACTGTCTTTACTGGGAGGTCGAGAGCCTCCATTCTCTTTAATGAAAACTCGCAACTTCTATGATGTATTCCTGGGGGTAGATGAAAGCCATCTTTTATTCCTTTCTCCAGCATGAGGGCAAGGAAACGTCTCTGACCAGATCGTTATGAATCTGTTGCAAGGTCCAAAGCGGTTTAACGCCTTGCGGGCGTCGATGGGACATATCAGCTCGAAAACGCTCTCCCACCGGCTCAAGGTTATGGAAGAGCACCTGTTGCTCGGTCGTGGTTTGGGCTAGCCTGTGTGCCTCCTCCCAAGCGTGTTCTTGCTCCTATGCGGATCAGAGCTTCAGCCACTCTTCATGCCGCTTTCATGCCGCTTCCTGTAATCAGTGATAGAGGTCGCTTCTTGTCGTGAAATGGCCTCAGTTTCCGCTCAGAAAATCGTATAATTTACGCAACGTCATTGATCATCTCTCGTAGCATGAGAGGGTCATCACGAATGGAGGAGTGGGTGTGAGTCTGGTAAAAGGGGTCATCAAGCAGTTACCTGCCTACGGACTGTATGTCCAGTCAGGCGCAGTCGTTGGGGAGGTGATCATCGACAGGGGAAGGATTTCCACTGAGGGCGACCATGTGATTACCGTGCAGGTGCAGGGTGAGATCGGCGCCCTGCGCGTCAGCGATGGTATTGAGGCGCAGGGTCACGGTTCTGAGGCCGTCCAGATTGAGGGAGGAGCCGTGCGTCTGCAAAATCTTGACATCAAAGCGGCAGATGGCGTCGCGCTGCGCTTGTCTGTTGACCTTAGTTATGAAAGGAATGTACGATGCGAGCAATCGCTATTGATGCGTATGGGGGATCGGAGCGTCTCCAGATGATGGAACTCCCGATTCCCGAGGTTGGTCCCAACGATGTGCTGATTCGCGTGCGGGCGGCGGGCGTCAACCCGGCCGATATCAGCTTCCGCGAAGGGCGCAATGCCCAGATGATGCCCCTGAGCTTCCCGGCGATCATGGGGTCGGACTTCGCGGGCACGGTCGCCCGGGTGGGCGCGCAGGTGACGGCGGTCAGGCCACAGACCCAGGTGTATGGCATCTCCTTTGGCGGGGGATCCTATGCGGAGTACCTCCGTGTCCCGGCTACAGGAGAGTTTGCCGCTCTGCCTGCCTCGCTTGATGTTGTACATGCAGCGGCCTTACCGATGGCAGGCATGACCGCCCTGGGGGCACTTGACACCGCCGCGCTGGCGAAAGGCGCGGTGCTCTTGATCGTGGGAGGCGCCGGGGGCCTCGGGACTTTCGCGATCCAGATGGCAGCGCGGACGGGCGCGCACGTCATCGCCACAGCCAGGACCGAGGACCAGGAGTACCTCCGCAGCCTGGGCGCGGCCGAGACCGTCGACTTCACCAAGGGCGATGTTGTCGAGGCCGTGCGTACTTCCCATCCCGGCGGGGTCGACGCCGTGGTGGATGTCGTGAGCGGCTCTGCCGCCATCGGGCACGTCGCGCAGGCGCTGCGAACAGGGGGCCGCCTGCTGTCCACGGTCTATGCCGTTGATGGCGCGCAGTTCGCCGAGCGCGGCATCACCGCGGTCAACGTTGTCCGACCGCGGGGGGCAGAGATGTTGGACCGACTCAGCGGCATGGTCGAGGCGGGAGAGCTCCGGGTGCCCGTCCAGGAGACGCTGTCCTTAGAGGAGGCAGCGCGCGCACAGGAGATGCTGCAACACGGCCATGTGCGTGGCAAGCTGGTCTTGACGGTCGCTTGAGGCACGGCAGGGCCGATAATGAACATTAACAAATTAAGTACCATACGTTATGCCGAATCATGTAGCACTTAATTTGTTAATGTCCATTATCGGCTGTGGACGCGATAAATCGGTCCCTACTGTAGGCCGGGTGAGTTTGTTCATCGGCTGGATTGGGTCCCTACAAACATAGCAGATACAATACCTGGTGATTCCCCACAAGTCCGCTAGGCCGCGTGAGGCTGGGTGGCTGGACGAAGCGCGCCTCATAGATCCTTCGCGGTGCTCAGGATGACAGCCTGGGATTTTGTCATCCTGAGCACCGCGAAGGATCTCTGGCGGACTTCTGGGGAATCACCAGACATTACGGGGCTAAGCGGCGCATGACCACTCTCGCCAGCTGTAGCCATCTCGCACGAATATCTCATGCGCTGCAAGGATATTGGCCTGCGCATTATAGGGAGAGCTCGATGCCTCAGAGGTGTTCATCCACGTGCTGGGGTACAGGATTTGAAAGACGCCCACGGCGTGGCTGCCACCGTTGGATACGGGATTATACGCGCCGGGATTCAGGCCCGATTCGCATTTTGCTACTTGCAAAGCTCCGGCCGCGTAGGGTCCAAATATCTGATTAATCATGGTCGCTACGGAGCCTTGACCTGATGGTACCGGCGGTGGAGTAGGACTTGTTGGTACGGGCGGTGGGTTTGTTGGTGCTGGCGTTGGAATTGTTTTTACTGGAGAAAGGCCTATTCTTGCCGGGGGAGGGCTTGCCTTTTTCTCGTTTGTACGTGCATGTCTGGATGCGCGCATTTTCTTCAACATAGCTATTTTTACCGGGTCTAGCCCAGATGTGTCGCTGTTCAGGTTTTGATTGGTCTGCCCAATGGCCTGCGATTCAGAAAGGGCGGCGGCCCTCAGGCAACTTTGTGCGCTCCTGTGTCTCATTGTATGAGATGAGCATTTCGCGATGCTCGCAAACTGTGGCAGCTGCTTTACGAGATTGCCTACTCCTAACAATGATGGAACTATCAGGACGACTACTACCATGGTTATCTTCCTACGGAAAACGCTTTGACAAGCTGAAACTAAATGTTGCATTACATTCCTTTTCGACAGTTTACGACCGTGTTTTACAAGACGCAAAATAAGCTGGGCCTCTGTCCTTCGAGTAGAGGCGCATTTCGTTGTGCCCTGTTTGGAAGCCATTTCCCGGCACAGTGCGCAATGAAATGCGTCCCTACGTATCCCTGGAGGGACGTACTAGAGACGCTGAGGGGTAGTGTAACATAGGCAGGTTGATACACACTGGCATGTGGTGAAGGTAGTAAGAAAGTTCTAGTACTTATTGGGGAAGAAAGAGAAATATGGGTCTATGCCCTTTCCCCTCCTGGCAGGGCGACGCAAGCGTCCCCACCCCGCACAACCCTTCCCCCGCCCCTACGGGTACGAAGCCGCCTCCGATGCGGTGTTACATAATACTTACCCTTAAAAGGGGGGGGTAATATGTGTTATGCGTAAATAGGGGGTTTTGGTGGTGGATTAATGATAAGTTGACTATATGATTGCAAGGTCGACTGTAATACGTTTCACTCTAAGAAACAGCCCATCAACTTCCGTAGGGGCGAGGGCGGTTGGGAGTGGTTGGGAGGGCCTTTAGGGTCGCCCGCTGCTGGGGGCCACTTCGATGACTCATAGACAAACAGGTATGGGAGAGCGGGCGACCGTGAAGGCCCACACCGCCCAGCCCAACCCCGCTCGCCCCTACGGAGTTTCCACGTCCATTTCGTTAGTTGATGCGTATCAGGGCCGATCAATCGGCGGTGTGCGCGATCAATCGGCACCTACTGATGGCCGGGTTATTTAGTGAAACTTCATCAATCTATCCGCTTTATGAAGTGCTATACGTCCCGTACTTACTTCGCAGCACCTTCTTATCGAACTTGCCGACACTTGTCTTGGGGATGGCATCGATGAAGATCACATCATCGGGTAGCCACCATTTTGCTACGTGTGGGCGTAAGTGATCGATAATCTCCTCCCTGGTGATCTGCCCAACAAAATCAGGTTTTGCTACGACATAGGCATGAGGACGCTCATCCCATTGCGGATGCGGTATACCTATCACACAGGCTTCCAGGACCCTGGGATGGCCCATAATCAGGTTCTCAAGCTCGACAGATGAGATCCATTCACCTCCCGATTTCACCACGTCCTTGGTCCGGTCAACCAGCTGTATCATGCCTTCCTCATCGACCACAGCTACATCACCTGTACGCAGCCAGCCCTCGGCAAATTTCTCGCCTGGCTCACTATCCCCATAGTACGCACGAGCTACCCAGGGGCCACGCACCTGTAACTCACCATAACTCTGATTATCCCAGGGCACCTCCTGTCCTGTCTCGAGGTTCATTACACGGAAATCGACTCCCGGCATTACCGTCCCCTGCCTGGCTTTGATAGTGAACTGTTCATCAAGCGGCAGGGCCTCCTGGTAACTGCGTAATCTACCGAGCGAGGCCAGTGGAGAGGTCTCGGTCATGCCCCAGCCCTGGATAATGTTGAGACCTTTGCGGTGGAGTCCTTCGATCAAGGCTCGTGGCACTGCTGAGCCACCACAAACGATGGTGTGCAGCGCAGAAAGATCGACCTGCTCTTTTTCGAGCACATGCAACATACCAATCCAGATAGTTGGAACAGCACCTGTAAATGTGATACGCTCCTGTGCCATGAGATGCGCTAATGACACCGGGTCCATAAAGCGGCCAGGTAAGACGATTTTTGAGCCGAACATGACGGTTGCATGTGGCAAACCCCAGGCATTTGCATGGAACATCGGCACAATTGGGAGAACAACGTCATGTTCACCGATGGCGAGACCATCAGTAAGTCCGACTGCCATTGAGTGTAGGAAGATGGAACGGTGGCTATAGAGCACGCCTTTGGGATTGCCGGTTGTGCCTGAGGTGTAGCACATAGCCGCAGCGGCGTTTTCGTCAAGTTGAGGCCAATCATAGCTCTCTGGCTGCCCTGCAATGAAGGCTTCATAGTCAATTGCAGGTTGTAGCTTCCCGGTAGCGCCGGGAGCCTCGCCCATAATCACATACTGTTTCACGCTCGTCAGCTGATCCGCTATGCTCTCCAGGAGGGGTACCAGGTCACCATCAACAAAGATGATCTTATCCTCTGCATTGTTGATGATGTAGACCAGCTGATCGGCAAACAGGCGAATATTGAGCGTGTGCAGGACTGCACCCATACAGGGAACGGCAAAATATAGTTCGAGGTGGCGATACGTATTCCAACCAAATGTGGCGATACGATCACCTTCTTGAACTCCGGCACTGTGTAGTGCGTTCGCAAGTTGCAGCGTGCGTTTGCCCCAATCGCGGTAGGTGTAGCGGTGCAAGCCGTTATCGGTCTGAGTAACGATTTCTTTACGGGGAAAAATACGTACGGCGCGATTGAATGCATGCTGCAATGTCAGTGGATAGTCCATCATCAAGCCTTGCATGTGTTCCTTCCTCCTATGAGAAACTATAGCACGCCAAATAACTGCGAATTGAGACGCTGGAACTCTTCCCTTATTCTACATGTATTTTACATGGCTTGTTCACCTAACTTCAAGGGCGACCAATATTTTGTCGAAGCTGTATCTTGCCGACCGCACGCAGGCAGCGATTTTCGCCTTAAAGAAGCGACTGATCCCGCTCGAAGATGCCCTGGAACAAGAGGAGCAGCCATGATTCCTTGATTCTTCCTCATGATAATAATTTAGCGATATTTATGACCTGCTCACTGGTCAGGCCGTTACCGGTAATGCCGATGCCAACGCCTTTTTCGGTCCACGTAAGGGTGGTGGTACCGTTGGATGTTATGACTGTTCCTGTCGTTCCGTGCAGGCTGACCTGTTGATCACCACTGGCTGGCAGGTTTGCCAGCGCTCTCCCTTCGGCAATAGTGAAGCTGGTGCCCCCTTTTGAATAGCTGAGAGTGTAAATTTGATTGCCTGGCGCACCCAGCGCGTTGACGCTGTTCAAGACATAGCCGCTCTGGGAAGTGGGGATACTGAGCAGGTGGTAGCCTGCCTGCTGCTGGGCCTGGTCGAGGGTGAGGGTGCCCGTTTCGGGTGTGGCGTTTGCTTGCTGTAACGGCAGCACTCTGGCGCCAGCTGGCACTACAAAGGTGAAGGTGCTGGCAGGGATGGGCAGGTTGAGCACCAGGGAGGGTATGTCAAGCAAGACCTGGCCAAGGCCCTGAATGGTGAGATTCACCTGCAATGGCAGATTCGTGGCTTTGTCGATGAAGACCTCGCCAGAGTAACTGACATTACCCTGGCCAGCACCAACTATGGTGGCGGTCTGACCCTGGGAAACAACGTGGACGTCTGACGCGTCGCGACCATGAACCTTCGCGGAGGAGGAGACCAGGGTCGCGTTACTGTGGGTGAAGACGGTGCGTACAATATTCAAGACGAGCCGGCTCTCGCCGCCTGAAGTGGCAGTCGGGGTAGCAGTCCCCGTCGTGGACGTGACCGGTCCCTGGTAGACGACGTTCTTTACCGGGTCATATTGCCAGATTTCTTTGCCGTCGGTGACGGTAACTGAATCGACGGGGAGCTGTCCAACCGTTGATTGGAGCACGACGGTACGATTTTTGTTGGGCGACTCGTTCCATATCTCGCTGCTCACGGTTCCATTGAAGGTGGGTCCGGTAATTTTTACGTCAAAGACGCCGTGTAGTGTCCTGGCTGTATTGAATTTCTGCGCCGCCGTTGTCAGTAGTTGTTGTCCCCGCCCTGGCGTAGGGGACAGCGGTACGGTGGGATGCGGCTTTGTCTGTGCCTGGGGTGAGGCGGAGCCACCGCAGGCGGCCAGAAGGAGGATGGTTATTGAAAGTAGGGCGATGAGGCCTGACTTTCGGCGCTGTAGGGACATGGGGGGCTCCTTTATTTTCACGTGCTTGTAGCATTGTTTTCTATATGGCTAGAGATATCTTTTACATAAAAGTATAACACAGGGAGTTGCAGACGTTTGGAGAGAAGACTTCCCGTGAGCGGGCTTGAAAGGCGTCCTGCATGTCATCCTGAGCGCAGCGAAGGATCTCCCCGTCCGGCGAGCCAGATCCTTCGCTGCGCTCAGGATGACATGATGTCCAGGGAGTTGCGAAAACCTTGACAAAATTTGTATGGCAGTTTATAATATGAGCAGATAATAAGGCGCCATAGAATATATCGAGAGTAATGAAAAGAGGGAGCAGATGGAGGAAAGCACATTTCGCCTATTGCCAAGGCAGCAAGTCTTATTTGATCTTGCGCGTCAAATGCCCGGAGTGGATACTACCTCAGTGGGAACGTACTTGCTCTTCTTATGGGTTGCGCGTGATGTCTTTGCCACTCAACAGGCGTTCTATGATCGCTTCGAACTCTCGGAAGGAAAAATCGTCGTGCTCCTCTTGCTCCGCCAGGCTCCCCACTATCGCCTCACACCTTCAGAACTGGCTGAAGCCGCCGGAGTAACGCGCGGAACAATCACCGGATTGCTGGTCGGCCTGGAGCGTTCCGGGCTGGTCAAACGCACTGAGCATCCGGAAGACGGACGGAGGTTTAGCATTGAACTCACCCGGCAGGCGCTTGACCTTTTTGAACAAATGCTGCCAGAGCGCTTCGATCACATCTGGGAGTTTATGTCCTCTCTCACGGAGGAAGAACAGTACCAACTGCGCGCCTTACTTGAGAAAATGTCCGGTGGACTCCCCGCACTCAGCACTTCGTAGTGTTTTTTTATCTTTGTAGTAAGCCGCCTTAGTAGTGTGAAAGAAAGAGACATGAGTGGGGTCACGACAACACCACTTAGCAAGAGTTATGTCCATACAGGAGGGACAGGTCATGAACGAAGATATCGATGCCATCAATCGGATGCGTGCCATCACTATCTCACGGGAATATGGCAGCGGTGGGGGTGAGATTGCAGCCCGTCTCGCAAAGCGCCTGGGGTGGCACTTAATCGACCACGCCATTGTTGAAGGCGTCGCAAGCGAGATGGGCACGAGTACTCTGGAGGCAGAGGCTCATGATGAGTATACCGAAGGGATCGTCTCACGGGTGCTGAGTAGCATGCAATACCTCTATCCAACTTACATGGTAAGCGCTCCAGCTGGAGCATTGCTTTCGGACGAGGATTATCATAGTGCGGTGAACAAGATTGTCAGGGCAGCCGCAGTATCAGGACATGTCGTGATCGTGGGACGAGCCTCTCAGGTGATTCTGGCCGAGCTGCGGGATGTCTTGCGCGTTCGCATTATCGCCCCGTTTGAAAAACGCGTGGCCTATGTGATGCAACGCGAAGGAGTAGATCAGCGTGCAGCCGAGTCTCGCATCCACATGAAAGATCATGATCGAGCGAGGTATCTTCAGATGGAGTACCATCAAAAACCGGAAGATGTGCACCTGTACGACATCGTCTTGAACACTTCTCTGCTTGACCTGGAGAGTGCCGTTGAGGTCATTTGCCTCACGCTGCAGCTGAAAGCCAAAGGACTTTCTACGAAAACGGGCGAGCTCGGGCCTGCGGCAGGACAGTCACGGTACGCCGGTCAACTGGAAGACTTCCGTCCGCTGGCAAGCTGATGCCTTTGATCTCTCCGGAGCACGCGCAGGTCAGCTCTGGACCCCGGTGATCACGGTGCAGGTGCCAGATACTCACGAAAGGTGCTCACGGGACCAGGGCGACGCAAGCGTCCCCCCGCCCCTACGGGTACGAAGGCGCTTCCGAGGGGATGTCACACTATACCTACTACTGGGCGGTTACTGCGAAATCAACGCTAACTGTCGGGGTTCCTGGCGCGGAGATATTGACGTGGACGTGCCAGAGGCCGCTCATGGAAAACTGTAGATTGGCAAGGTAGGTGCCGTCGCCCTGCGGGTGAGCATCCACTTTACCGGTACTCATATCCATCTCCGCCATATCACACTGCAGCGTTACGCGCGCGTTGGTAACGGGTTGTTGAGTGGCACCTGAGAGCAGCCGGATCGAGAGGGCAGCGGGCCGGGTGATAAGCGGAGGATTGGGATTGACCAGCAAAGTGACCTGGTAGGCACCGGCGTGCGTTGTCTGTTCCTGCGCTGTCGCACGATGGGGAACAATAGAGGTGATAAGGGTGCCCAGCCAGGTCAGGAGAATGAGAAAAGTGATACCGACGGCGACGACGAGAAGGCTGCGCCTCATTTCCAGTCCCGTGTAGTAGGGGCAGCAGATTTAAGCGGTACTTCGACGTAGATCTTGCCATCGACGACTTTGGTATTGAAGCGCGGCAGTGGGCGGATATAGGGTATTGGCGAGCGGGAGTCGATGTTACCGTATTCGCTGAAGAGTCCACCGTGGCAGGGACAATGGTATTTCCGGTCGGAATCCTGCCATTGCACAATACAGCCCATATGCGTGCAGGCGGCGGATATAGCAATAATTTTTCCCTTGTCTTTACTATTCTCATCGCCATCATTGAGTATGACATAGCCAACGACCGTATCTGTGGCAAAGCGGACTGCACTATCTCCCAGCTCGGAGAGTGTGGTCACGAAGTGCCAGGTAGTGGGGGCGCCCGCGGCAATGAGTTGACCGGCCCACGGATCGTTGGTGTTTGCAGCACCTGGCTGTTCGACCGCGTGCTCAATAGCAGAACCAACTCCAGCGCCAACGACGAGGGAGGCAGCGACAGCCGCGCCGCCAGTCAGCAGGGCGCGACGAGAGACATAATGCAGCTTCTTCTGTTCTTTTTTGCGCTGTGCCGACTGAGGCTGCGATGCTGGCCTGGGCCGCTGTTGGAGTTCCTGCTCAAGGCGGGCTTGCAAGTCGGCGGCAAATTCTGGTCGCGGCTCACTGGCTTCAGGAGATGCGGAGCGAAAGAGCGCAGCCATGCGATAGATATTCGCCTGGCTGGGTGTCAGCTCCGCCGGTGGGTGGGCGACACGTCCTGCCTGGAGCTGCTCGATGTATTGTTCGAGCTCCAGATAGTCTTCAAATCGTTCCTGGTCTTCACCTGACATAGTATTGTTTCTCCGGGTTAGTTACAAATCTTTCCGTTCGTGGTTACCCAGCCCACTTATTATACGTTTACAATGCCCCTGTCGCTATAGGTTCGAGTTCGGCGGCGCGTTTGAGCGCGCGAAACTGCAATACTTTGACATTCGCCTCGGTCAAACTCAATCTGAGAGCCGTGTCTTTGATTGAGAGATTGAGGAGAAATCGACAGTTCAAAACTTCGCGATAATGTTCGGGCAGAGCACGAAGGATACGCTGCACACGTTCCAGTGGCCTGCTGCTGATTGCAGCAGGCTCTTCTTCCGCCGGGCCCTCCCAGCCAGCTTCCAACAATTCTTCTAATGAATTGACGGAGACACGGTAGTAGACACGCCAGTAGTCAGCAATGGTTGTACGCGCCACCTGGAACAGCCATTTTTGCATACTTTGAGGCCCACGCTCAGTGTCAATACCGCGTATCGCTTTGATAAATATTTGAGACGTCAGGTCTTCGGCCTCTTCCCGGTTACCGACTTTGCTAAAGACGTAGCGATAAATAAGGCTGAGATTTTCCTGATAGAACGTCTGAAATTCCTGCACACCTTCCTCCCGCCGAGTAACTTGCATTCCAGCAATGCCCTGTTCTGCCCTGGCAAGATGTGATTGTCCCTGATTATTGTGCAGTATACTCACAACATTCCTTAACTGCTATCTGTACCCGATTTTGGCGGCGTGCCGCGATAGGTGCAATGATTCTTAGTAACAGTTATAATTACGTTGTAAGGTTACACTGCTTGCTTTCTTGCGGTTAATCCCAGGTAGACTTCTTTCGTTATCTTAACATACCTGAAGAGGTCGTCACAAGGGCGAAGGCGATTCTTAGCCTCCGGCTCTTTTCACTTTATACCCCAATTCTGTCAATCTGGCCTGTATTTTGTCACAGTGGTCACCTTGAATCTCGATCACCCCATCTTTGACGGTACCGCCCGAGCCACACAACTTCTTCAATTGTTGTGCTAGCGCCGCCATTTCATTCTGGCTGGTAGCTACCCCACTAATCACAGTGACTGTTTTGCCGCCGCGGTGCTTCTTGTCGCGCATGATGCGGACGATGCCGTCGCTTTTCCTGGTCGGTTGTTGCCCAGCTGGCGGTTGATCGCAGCGACATTTTGCGTTGGGCAGCCCGCAGCGCGGGCAGGTGTTGATTCTTCCGCCATCGGTCGAGTAAACAAGGCGGTCTGGCATTTTGATCATTCCTTTCATGGGCTCGCCTACCAAATTGTATCATAGGAGGAAAAAGGAGGGAACTCCAGAGGGCGGTCACAAAGGTAGGCTATTGTTTCACTGACACCTTATCGATTTAAGAAGCGTATTAGTATGTGTAGGCGGATAAAGCTAAGAGAGACTTGGATACTATGCAGGAATTAGACGTAAGCACGCTTAAACACTACACAATACAAAGCCGTTTAGCGCGGGGCGGCATGTCCACCATTTATCTTGCTCGTGATGAGCAGCAACGCGCCGTGGCTATCAAGGTGGTCAGTAGTGGAAATGACGAATATGCCGCCCGATTTCAACACGAAGTGGCCTCGTTACAAGTGCTTGGGCACGAGCATATTTTGCCTGTCATAGATCATGGAGAACATGAGTCATGGCTCTATTGCGTCATGCCCTATATTGAGAGCGGCACGTTGCGCGAACGTCTAGCGAAGGGTCCTCTCAGCCAGCAAGAAGCAGGGAATATACTGGCACAGGTGGCGTCGGCAGTGCAATTTGCCCATGACCATGGCATTCTCCATCGCGATATCAAGCCGTCAAATATTTTGTTGAAGGATAAGCAGCACGTCTACCTGGCGGATTTCGGGTTGGCTAAAGGTGTAGAGGGGGGCAGCGATCTTACGCTTACAGGGTGCTTGATAGGGACGCCAGAATATATGGCTCCAGAGCTGGCGGAAAGGCCAGCCACCACGAGCAGCGATATTTACGCGCTGGGCGTTGTGCTATATCAAATGTTGACAGGAAGCTTGCCCTTCAAGGCAAGCACGCCCGTGGCAATCTACTACAAACATATACAGGAGCAACCTCTACCGCCATCGCGACTCAATCCAGCTATCTCTCCAGAGGTGGAGCAGGTTGTTTTACGGGCACTGGAAAAGAATCCGCAAGACCGTTTCAAGTCGGTGCAAGAAATGGCGGAGGCTTACGCACAGGCGCTCGATGCCTCTACCAGCGTGACGCAGACGAAAATGATGCTACTAGAAGCTACTAATGCCACGCCAGTGTCTAATCCCACACCAACTGACCTGAAACTTGCCGCTCCTACGCTGCGCATAATACCTGTGGAGCAGCCCATAAAGCCGCGTCGTTACTTTCACCGGGTACTTATTGCAGCAGCAGCTGTCTTTTTCCTGGTGATGGTACCCATGGCGCTGGGATACACGCTGCATCCCACCGGCCTATCACTGTCAATCCAGGCACCCGTGCTACGAGGGGCAAGCGCTGAATTCGCGGGTCAACTGCCGGTAAAACCAGTGAGCACAAAAACTCCAGTTCACGCGAAAAATCCAGTTCACGCTGTGATTTATGATAGTGAGTACCAATCGAGAAATGGTCATAAGCAGGACCACGGAGGTGGCAAGGGAGGAGGTGATAATAATGGTGGCGATAATGGCCGCCATCATAAACGTGGGGGAGGGGATGATTAATCCGGTTCGGCCAACCCGGGACTTGCTCTACCCTGGATATTCACTGTGGACTCTGACAGAGCAAGAACAATTCCCACCCCCACATTTCAGAACGATACCCCTGCATATACCTATATTGACATTAAATGTAATAGACGCCTATACTTCCTAAAGAAGAGTGCTCATCCACGATTGACCATACTCACCAGGTTGAAAAATGAAATGAAAAAGCTATGTCCGGATTAGCAGGAACATCTTTAGGTCGTTATTACCTCAAAGAGCGATTGGGCCGGGGTGGTATGTCTGAGGTTTACCTGGCGTGGGATGAACACATGCAGCGCGAGGTAGCCCTCAAAGTAGTGAGCAGCACCCATATCGACTATATCGAGCGATTTCATCGTGAGGCCGAGGCGATCAGCCACTTGCATCATGCTCATATCCTGCCCGCTTTAGATTATGGCGAGCAGGAACCCTGGCATTACCTGGTTATGCCCTATATCGAACATGGCACGTTACGTGACCTTCTTATCAATGGCCCCCTCACTCTTGAGGAGACGGGAGCGCTGCTCGAACAGATCGCCGAAGCGCTGCAGTTTGCCCACAATCAAGGGATTATCCATCGCGATATCAAGCCTTCAAATATTCTGATGCGCGATGACCATTATGTCTACCTGGCAGATTTCGGACTCGCAAAGACGCTTGAAGGGGGAAGTACCGTTACACAAACGGGCAATTTGCTGGGTACGCCCGAATATATGGCGCCTGAACTGGCCGATGGCCCCGCTACTACCAGTAGTGACCTGTACGCGTTGGGTATATTGCTCTATCAAATGGTGACCGGGCAATTACCCTTTAGCGGCGAAACGCCGGTTGCTGTGTACTGGAAGCAGCTACAAGATATGCCCACGCGACCTTCTCATATCAACCCTGATGTTCCACCCGCGATTGAGCAGGTCATCATGAAGGCATTAGACAAGAAGCCCCAGCGCCGCTATCAAAGCGCGAAAGAGTTGGCCGAAGCGTATATCAATGCGCTGACATTTCCTAACGAGGTTGTAAAAGAGAGCGTGGCAACTCCGTCGTTCTATAGCACAACGTCAATGAACGGGGGATCAGTACCGGCAGGATCGGCAGCCCCTGTCCTCGCGCAGAGAGAAAAGTTAGTTCTCCCTAATGACCCGCTGGTAGCGCCTTCAGCCGCACCCCAGAGGAGGAGAAGGTTGATCAGGCGAGTTGTCCCCCCTGCGATGAGGCGACGCGGCAGCCGCGCGGCGTCTCTTCCTCCATATCCGGCGGAGCCGGTGGTTCCGGCTGTGGCGCGGCAGAGAGTGCATGTTTCTCAGCCGAAAGTTCAGGTGCCGAGCAGGCGCAGGCGCATCCTATACCGGCGCCGGAACCGTGTTTTGATCAGTTTTATGGTAGTGCTGGTGATGCTTCTGCTGGTGATTGTGGTGATTCTGACGCTGGCTTATATTTATAAGTAAAGACAGTACAACCCATTTCAAGGATTGTACGTATTCTCGTCAGTATATGATATGATGTATTTAAACTTCTAAAAGTGCTTTTCTTCTGAAACTAAGGGCAATTGCTAATCATGTATAGATCAGGATCTACAGACACACAATCACATCTACCAGGCTGGTTTTTCCGGTTGCTGCTGGTGATTGGATTTGCGTGCCTCTTTGTCATAAGCACAACAGTGGCGGCATCAACGACGTATGCCAGCGGCAGACCCGGGGGCAATGTCACTGATCCTGTCGTGCGCGCGGTGGATATCGCCGAGCCCGCTGTGGTGCGCATTATCACGTCGCTTGGCGGCCACCTGACCGTCCACTTTTCTCAGGGCAATGTGACTTTTCCACAAGGCACAGGCAACAGTTATCCATTACAATTATCGGGCAGCGGCACGTTTATAACGGCTCACGGTGACATTTTGACGGCCGACCATGTGATTAATCCGCCACATGACCAGGCACTCAGTCAATTTCTTGACGACCAGGCGGCGAAAGATGTGGCGGCGTACATCAATTTGAATGCCAAGTCAGGTTCTCAAGTCAGCGTGGACCAGATAGACCAGGAACTCAAGAGTGGGAGCCTGCAATCGGCACCAACGTATGACCCGGCCACGAGCGAAGTCTTTCTGAATACAACCTATACCGGGCCATTGTCCGCGACAGATCTTTCAAGCCTGCCCTTCCAGCTTCATGCTGCGGTTGATCGTATCGAAAAAGAAAGTTCCTTCAATCAAAAAGACGTGGCCGTTGTCCATGTCAAAATGAACGATATGGCTAGCGTCCAGCTTGGTGATTCGGGCAGTGTACAGCAGCAAGATCAACTGACAATCATTGGTTTCCCAGGCAACGGGGATGTCAGCGACCTGCCGACAGATCTTCTTACGGCTTCGGTCAATACAATCAGTGTCAGTTCCACTAAAACGACTAATACTGGCGCGCAGGTGATTCAAGTGGGAGGCAATGTTGAGCATGGCGACAGTGGTGGACCCGCGTTGGACAGCAATGGAGCAGTGGTTGGCATTGTGAGCTTTGGCCTGGTAAATTCCGGCTCGCCGGGGGGCACAAGCTTCTTGCAGGCGAGTAGCAGCGCGCGCGATCTGGTACAATCGCTCAACCTGAATACAGCTCCTGGAGCATTCCAGCAGACATGGAGCAAGGCTATGACGGATTACGCATCCAACGCTCCCGGTCACTGGCACAAGGCGCAGCAGGAATTTGAGCAGATCGCGGCAAAATATCCCCTGTTCAAAGGGGTTACATCGTACCTGACATATACGCAGCAACAGGCTAAAACCGAGAAACTACCATCGACTACATCGCCTGCCACCCGTCCAGCCCCAACAAATACACTTGCAGCCTATGCCGCCTGGATTATTGGCGGTGTTATAGTGCTTATTCTGCTGCTGGCGCTGCTCTCTATGGTGTTTTTCTTCAGGCGGCGGAAAACAAACGCTGCCAATAGAGCTAACCCCGGACGAGCATCGCAGGATCAAGGGGTACGACCTGCTACTATCGAGCAGAGAGGGCCAAATTCACATCCAGGGGAAGTTGCCGGGCAGCAGAAGCAGGGGGCGCCGCAAGATGATGGAATGGCGGCCTTTGGCGCACCATCGGCTACTCATACACCGCAGCCGGTTCAGTCGTCATCGACATCGGTGCAAACGGTTGTCTCCGGTACTCTGCGTCCATGGCCGTGTGGGCATATGAATCGTGCTAATGCGCGCTTCTGTAGTATCTGCGGCGAACCTGCACCAACACCGCCCACAAGTCGCCGTTTGGAGCAATAAGAGATTATAGATGGAAGAGGGGAGAAAAGCGGTATCAGCGATGCCGCTTTTCTCCCCTCTTCCATTATTTTGTGTCCCCAAATCCGATGATGTGGTAACCGGCGTCGACAAACAATATTTCGCCTGTGATTGCACGGGCGAGAGGACTACAGAGAAAGAGGGCGGCGTCACCGACCTCGCTCTGTTCAATGTTGCGACGCAGGGGCGCAACAACATTCATCTGTTCGCGAATTTGGGTCAGGCCAGAGACTCCACGGGCGGCGAGGGTATTCAGGGGACCAGCGGAGATGGCGTTGACGCGAATGTTATGCTCTCCCAGTTCGTGGGCCAGATAGCGCACGCTGCACTCCAGGGCGGCTTTGGCGACGGCCATGACGTTATATTTGGGCATTACACGCTCACTGGCCATGTAGGTCATGGTCAGCATACTGCCACCACCGCGTGCCTGCATCAGCGGGAAGGCGCGCCTGGCCATAGCGATAAGGGAATAAGCGCTGATATCAAGGGCAGTGTGGAATCCTTCGCGAGTCGTGTCATAGAAGGGGTTTTCAAGCTCGCGAGGAGGGGCATAGGCAACGGAATGGATAAGTATATCAAGCTCGCCGTTAAAAATTTCGCCAGTCCGCGCAAAGGCTGAATCGAGCTGCTCATCGCTCTGGACGTCACATTCCATCACTTCGGTGCCAGGAATCTTGGCGGCAAGCTCGCGCACATACTTTTCCATGCGTTCCTGGTATGAGAAAGCTAACTGAGCGCCTTCGGCGGCCAGGGATTGGGCAATGGCCCAACCGATCGAGCGATGGTTGGCTATGCCGAAAACAAGGGCTTTTTTTCCTTCAAGTAGAGGCAAAGATATACTCCTCTCAGGGCGTTCAGTCGCCCGCCAGGGCAGGGGCAAGCCCTGCCCCTACATTTTAGCGTTCGATGGGGTAACGTCGAGCAACCCATCCATTCATGCCATTCGCCAGATTATATACATTTTTGAGACCTGTGACCAGGGCAATTTCTGAGGCGGATGCGCTACGCTGCCCACTGGCACAGACAAATATGACGTCTTCGTCCTCGGGCAGATTTAAATCTTTGAGCGCTTTGCCAAAGGAATAAATGCCGCTGATGGGGACCAGCTCGGCTTCGGGAATGTGGCCGCGAACCCATTCATCTGGTTGGCGTACATCAATGACGCGAGCTCCGGCCTCGATCATTTTTTTCGCTTCATCGGTGCCAATGGTGGCAAAGGGCAGTGCCTCTTCTTCGTATTGATCATTGGGCATTGGTATTTTCCTCGGTGTTGTACTGTTCTAGCCAGAGACGGCCTAATGTGGTAACGGCGATGATGTATTCATCTCCTACAAACGTCATGGTGAGCAGGCCCTGGTCTTCCATTTCGCGATAGTCGTCGGTAATGAGGTAGTATTGCCGCACCATGCGTGTAAGGTCGCTTTCCGGCAGTTGTTTCCAGGTCTGTAGGAGGCGCAGAACTGCGGCATATTTTACGCTGCTATCATCAATTGCTCGCATACGGACAAATACTCCTTACGGGAACTGCTGCTCCTTGTTGGTACTTTAGCATCTATCATCAGAAGAGTCAACAGTTGACATCAATTCATTTCTTTGTTATCCTCAGAAAGGGAAGGCGCCCGTCGTCTTGACTGATGGTTCTTGTAGCGGCCTGAAAAACCGGCAAGGAAACGAGCGAGCTAAAACAGACAAGGAGTTTTGTGATGGCAACCTATGAACCTGAGCGGACGCGAAATTTTTATCTTCTCGGGGATAGTCAAGCCGGAAATGCAGTCGGATGACTTTTGTGCGGGTGCCTTTTCTCTGACCGTCTGGGGCACCAGGCCGCAAGGATGCCATTCATCTTCCACAACCTCGATATTGATAAAGGGGAACAGCCGATGATGGCAGATCCAACGCAGCCACGGATTCAAGCTAACATGGTCATTCACAATATTGGCCAACTGGTTACTCTCGCGCAACAACCGTTGCCAGGTGCATATGGGCCTTTACAGGTTATTGACAACGCGGCTATGGCCGTACTCAATGGGAACATTGTGTGGATTGGCCGTGAGGGCGAATATGAACCTATGTTCCACTATGACACGCAGGCTCCACAGGATGGCATCACCATTGTTGATGCGCAAGGGGCGGTAATTACTCCGGGGCTGGTTGATTCGCACACTCACCTGGTATTCGCGGGAGATCGCGCGGAAGAATTTCACCTGCGACGCTCAGGTGTGAGCTATGGAGAACTCCTCGCGCAAGGCCAGGGTATTCTTACTACCGTGAATGCCACGCGCCGTGCCAACACGGAGTTGCTGCTAGAGCTGGCAAAAGCAAGAATAGATGTTCTGCGCACGTATGGGACAACAACAGTTGAGATCAAGACGGGTTACGGATTAGATAAGGTCACTGAAGAAGCTTGCCTGCGCATCATCAACAACCTCAATGCGCTCGAGGAGAGTCCCCTTTATCCCCATAGCCAGGTAAGGGTCGTGCCTACTTTTCTTGGCGCGCACGTGGTTCCTCCAGAATACCGGGAGCACCGCGCTGACTATGTCGACCTGATTATCGATGAGATGCTGCCTTCGTTTGTGGGCCTGGCGCGTTTCTGTGATGTCTTCTGTGAGCGCGAAGCTTTTTCAACCGAGGAGTGCAGGCGCATCCTGGCGAAGGCAAAAGCGCTGGGCTATCAGCTAAAAATACACGCGGACCAGCTTAGCCCGTCCGGTGGAGCCGCGTTGGCAGCTGAACTAGGGGCTGTTTCAGCAGATCACCTTGATTACGCCAGTGACGCAGACCTGGACGCTTTACGCGATGCCGGTGTGGTGGCAACGCTGCTGCCCGGCTGCTCTTTTACTTTGCGCAGCCCGTATCCCCCGGCACGGCGTTTGCTAGACCGGGGTCTGCATGTAGCCCTGGCGACGGACTTTAATCCGGGAACGTCAAACTGCGAAAATATGCAGATGATCCTGGAACTGGCTATGTCCTCAATGGGTATGTCGCTCGAAGAGGCGCTGATGGCGGCAACGATTAATGGAGCGCGCGCGCTGGCGCTTGAGGATCAAATTGGAAGTCTTGAAGTGGGCAAGCGCTGTGAACTGGCCTTGTGGTCCATCAAAAACTACCGTGAAATTGGTTATCATTTTGGAACCAATTTGATCCGGTCGGTACTGGTACTGCGCTGATGTTTCACGTGGAACATTCTCTCTATTCAGACTGAGGCATTTCGCATGGGTCAAACTCTGGGAAGAGAAAACCAGTTTGTGGTTGACATATTGACCACACTGCGGCAGGAACATTTCAGTCCTCCGGGATGGTGGCGTTTTCTCAGGCGTTCGTGGGAAATGTCGCGCAGAACAGCGCATGACAATCCAGGGCTGAAACGTTCGTGGGCCCTGGTTACAGTTTTTGTGGGCATACTTGCCGTTGCGATGCTCCTGGCCAATTTCTTTTTTGAAGGATCTGGGAGGACGTTCTACATCCTGCCGGGTTTTATGTTTTGCGTGGCTTGGCAGCAGAGCGACCTCTTCTGGCATCTTGGTCTGAACAGGTCGGTGCAGTCAGGTACACTCTTGCCCACGATAGGAATGGCTAATACGCTGACATGGCTGCGAGGATTGGGCGCATCGTATCTCCTTGCCAGGATTGTGGGCGGAGTCGGCACGCCGTCGTGGCTGGCGCTGATCGTTTTTCTCGGTGGAGTGGGGACGGATATTCTTGATGGGCAGGTGGCTCGGTTCACGCGGACACAAAGCAAGCTTGGGCAGATTGGCGATAGCGAGGCGGATTTTTGCCTGTACCTGGCGTTGTCTATTATTTTGATGCAGAATAACGCTCTTCCTCTCTGGCTGGGATTGGTCATGCTGCTGCGCTTCTGCCTACCACTGGTCGCTGCCGTAGCCAGTTATTTTCTTTTTGCTCAGCCCGTGCGCTTTGGCTCAACGATCTGGGGAAAGTACGCGGGGCTGGCACAGTGCCTCTATTTCCTGGTCTTGCTGGCCCCGCCTCAGTTCGCGCACGTTGCACAGGTCGTCAATCTGCCTCTGCTTCTTGTTACTCTGATCCTGCTGTTTGTGGCTCCGCTGGCGCAATTTATAGAGAACGTACGTGAAAGGAAATGATGAAGCTATGTGCTGGGTACAGGCCGACCGTTACGGTGGAGTCTTTTTTCTGCTACAATGCTGGTATCGGGGCAGTGCAGCCAGAAAGGAAGACTTCTTTGATGAAGACAGAACATATGAGTCAATTGCCAACAGAAGTAATTATTGAGGGGCAGGCTTTAACCAGTGAAGATGTGATTGCCGTCGCTCGTCACTTTGCACGTGTAACTTTGGGTGACGAGGCGATTACGCGTATTCAGACCGCACGCGCCGTGATCGACAAGATTGCCGCGGAAGATCAAAAGGTGTATGGCGTGACGACCGGTTTTGGACATTTGAGCCGGGTGCGTATCAGGCACGAACAGCTGGTGGAGCTACAACATAATTTGTTGCGCAGTCATTCCGCAGGTGTCGGTGAGCCGCTCTCTGAAGAGGTCACCCGCGCTGTGATGCTGCTATTAGCGGCCAGCCTGGGGCGCGGCAATTCGGGTGTGCGCGTTGAGGTTGTCGAGACACTGCTCGGCATGCTCAATGCAAACATACATCCGGTCATTCCATCCAGGGGTTCGGTTGGGGCCAGCGGTGACCTGGCCCCGCTGGCCCACCTCGGCCTGGTACTTATTGGCGAGGGCGAAGCACTCCTTGAAGGGAGGCACTATAGCGGGGCAGAGGCTCTGCAACGGGCGGGACTCGCTCCCTTACATTTACAAGCGAAAGAAGGGCTGGCCCTTATCAACGGTACACATTTAATGGAGGCCGTGGCGATACTGGCGTTGGCTGACGCACAGAACTGCCTGCGTACGGCGGAGGTTGCTTGCGCCATGAGTATCGAGGGGCTGATGGGGAGCCATGTTCCCCTGGATGCCCGTATTCACCAACGCCGGGGCCAATATGGCCAGCAAATCAGTGCCGAGCGTTTACGCAAGCTGGTGAGCAAAAGCGAGATAAACGTCAGCCATGAAGACTGCCCAAGGGTGCAGGATCCCTATACGCTGCGCTGTGCTCCCCAGGTTTTTGGAGCTATTCGCGACGCCATTAACTATTGCGGGAATGTTTTCGAGCGCGAGCTGGGGGCTGTGACCGATAATCCGCTGGTCTTTCCTGAGGACGGCGATGTGTTGAGCGGCGGAAATTTTCATGGGCAGCCGCTGGCACTGGCGCTGGATATGCTGGCGATCGCGCTGACGCAGCTGGCGAGTTTCGCCGAGCGGCGAATTTATCTTCTATTGGGACCAAACGACTGGGACGAAGGCGGCGCTCCCCTCTTCCTGACGCCTAATCCCGGCCTGAACTCCGGTTTCATGATAGCGCAATATGTCGCCGCGGCACTGGTCAACGAGATAAAAATTCTCGCGCACCCGGCGAGTATCGACTCTATCCCAACCTCCGCGGGCATGGAGGATTTTGTCAGTATGGGCGCCACCAGCGCCAACAAGATGCTGCGTATTCTCGAACAGGCGCAGCAAGTTATCGCCATCGAATTGCTGTGCGCCGCGCAGATGTTGGAGTTCCGCAAACCGTTGAGGCCGGGAGTCGGTGTGCAGAGGGCCTATGACATTGTGCGTTCCTTTGTGCCGATGCTTGATCACGATCGTGTGCTGGCGCCCGATATCGCGACGATGAGCAGAGCTGTCAGGGATGGAGCGTTTGATGAACTGGAGTAATGTTTGCTAAATGTTTCACGTGAAACATCAAAAGAGGGCCGCTAGCGTTCCATAGAAAAGTTTCGCTATTTTAGACATTTGGAGAGAAGGCTTCCCGTGAGCGGGCTTGAGAAGCCCTGTCATCCTTCGCTGCGCTCAGGATGACAGGGCTTCTCTCCAAATGTCTATTGCTGTTTTGTGGTCGAGTATGGATTCTCCTGGAATGTTTCACGTGAAACATTGCGGCAGTTTTTCAAAATGCTGCATCATCGACGTCATTTGTATGATTGGCAAAGCAGGGCAAGGCTCGCCTTTCGCGTGTAAGTATTTTGTGATACCTCCAGGGAAGACGATTCGTACCCAGTATGACTTCCCAACATCGTCAACAAAGCGACTTCCCAACATCGTGTCACCTTCAAAGAAGGCAACGACGTCAACAAACGGCCAACCGATTCAAATGGTCACGATGTCGGGAAACAGACCTGTTGACGATGTTGGGAAGTCATACAAGGTCTGTCATCCTGAGCGCGAGCTTTGGATCTCGCTCGACTGACGGAGAGATCCTTCGCGGCGCTCAGGATGACAGGCCGGACCCCTCTCAAGCCCGCTCACAGGAAGCCTTCTCTCCAAATATCTAAATTATTGCTCATCAGCTTGTTTTTGATGTGCACAATATGCTACACTTTCAGGTACAGCTAGTCAATGTGGACCGGCTATTCTCTAGTAGAGAATGCGCCATGTGGGGCGCAAACGAAGGGGGTATTATGGTGATTACCCACAAAATTTCTATGGATTCGCCCAACTTTTCTATAACATTACCATCGATTTCTGAGCAGCATACTATACTCCGGCAGTTACGTCACGAATTGCTTCTCCAGTACCGTCCCATTCTTCAGCAAGGCGCCGGTCCTATTCGCGTTATGGCACGCATGGTTGCCGAACTGGAGAAGCGGTGCCGCCAACTACACATTACCGAAGAAGTCATGCAGGATGAGATAGTGAATCGCACTATCGGCGATGTGAACCTGCGCCTGATTACGGAGTGCGAGGGAGAGCCGGGAGGACCTGGCGATTATCGTATGATGGCAGAAGAGTTAGGAATCGCATTACCAGACGAGGACATCAACGGCTACGTTGCGCCGGGTGAAACCTACCTCTGGCTGCGAAATCAGATGCTGGAGTGCGAGCGGTTATTATTATCGGAGGGTTTTGACTTACGAATCTACGATATTCTAGCCGTAGGCAATCCCATTTTGCGCGGCTGGCTCGCAGAAGAAATGCAGCGCTGGGGCATTTCGGTCACCAGGGAGCAGGTCTACCTTGGACTTGGCGCGATGGACAGCATCAACAAGGTGTTGTGTGGACTGAGTCAGATGTATCGAGAACAGGGCCTGACAGATGTAGCCGTGCTGTTTCCCGAACCAGGATTTAACATCCCGGAGTGGCAGGCGAGGTCATACGGGTATCGCTTACTCAACTACCAGACACTGCCAGAAGATCACTTTAAGATTACAGCTTCACAACTGGAAGAGCTTCTCGAAAACGATCCTCACATCCGCATCATCTACCTGACGGTCACCAACAATCCCACCACCTTTGCTTATTCGCCCACTGAGCTCGACGCTATCAACGCTGTTGTCTCCAGGTACAACGCGGCCGGAAGAGAAATCTTTATCCTTGCCGATCTTGCCTATATTGGTACAGGTAAGCCTGAGGAAGACCAGGCGCGCATGGCCACTTTTACATCTCCCGATGTCTTGCGACACTGTATCTTTGTGAGCAGTCTTTCGAAGACGCATTCCCTGACTGGTGAGCGTTTTGGTTGGGTTACAGTAGGCAGAGCGGATATCGCTGCTGCCATTGCTGCTGGTTGGTCGAATAGTATGGCCGCGCTTCCAGCGGATTGGCAATTACGTTATATGGCGTATGTGCGCCTGATACGCGCTCGCCCATGGCTTGTGGAAAAGTTGCGGGCCCTCTATAAGCTGCGCAGGCAGCGTTTCATTGCTCAACTCCAGCACATTGATAAAGAGCAGCACCTGTTCGAACACATTTTCGTCGACGACGACGCCACGGTCTATAACTGGAGCCAGTTGCGGCCCGGTGAAGATGCCTTTTCCCTCTTTGAGAAGACCGGTATCGCCGGAGTACCCGGTTCCGGTTTTGGCTATAGCGACGAGTTCGTGCGTTTCTCCATTGGCGTGATCCCCGTCCCAGAGATTCCCTTGACCATCCCTTAGCCCAGGTGATACCCTGTTAGGTGTAAAGCGAGAGAGTGAAACAGGAGAATGTTTCACGTGGAACATTCTCCTGTTTCCTTGTGCCGCACATTTATTTGCAAGTCTGACTTTTATAGACAGATTTAATTCCGTGGGTAAAAGTCAGAAGATTTCGGAGATTGTTCTGTGAGTTTATCCAGAGGCATTGTGATTGTTCTGTAACACACAGGGTAAATACTTACAAGAGAACAGAATTCCTCTTGATAACACCAAATTTAGCGCAAAAGGAGAAAACTTTCCATGACAACTCGCATAGGCATTAACGGTTTTGGGCGTATTGGACGCCAGACTTTGAAAGCGATGCTTGAACGCCATCCACGTGACCTCGAAGTCGTCGCCCTCAACGACATAACCGATACCAGGACGAATGCCCACCTCTTGAAATATGACTCCACGTATGGGCACTTCCCCGGTGAGGTCGAGGCGACTGCTGATACGCTCATCGTGAATGGGCACAAAGTCAAAGTGATCTCACAGCGAGATCCGGGGCAGATACCCTGGGGGGATCTAGGGGTAGAGCTGGTGATTGAATCGACGGGGCTGTTCACCGATGCCGAAAAGGCAGCTGCCCACCTGCGCGGCGGCGCGAAAAAAGTGATCATCTCCGCACCCGCAAAAGGCGAAGATCTAACGATGGTGCTGGGCGTTAACGATGATATGTATGATCCGGCCAAACATAATATTATCTCGAATGCTTCATGCACCACCAACTGTCTCGCGCCAGCCGCCAAGGTACTCAACGACAACTTTGGTATCGAGCGGGGCCTGATGAATACGATTCACTCTTATACCAATGACCAGCGCATCCTGGACCAGGTGCATAAAGACCTGCGCCGTGCCCGTACCGCCGGCTCCAACATCATCCCCACGACTACCGGAGCGGCTCGTGCCTTGTCGCTTGTCATTCCTGAACTCAAGGGGCGCTTCGACGGTATGTCACTGCGCGTACCAACGGTCACCGTCTCGGTAGTTGACTTTGTTGCTAATGTGCGCAAAGAGGCTACGAAGGAGTCCATTAATGACGCTTATAAGGAAGCGGCGGCGGGCTCGCTCAATGGCATCCTCGGTGTAACCGAGGAACCGCTGGTCTCCATGGATTTCCGCGGCGATCCACGCTCCTCGATTATCGATGGTCTTTCGACGATGGTTACCGGGGGCAACATGGTTAAGGTGATTGCATGGTACGACAACGAGTGGGGTTACTCTTGCCGCTGTGCCGATCTGGCAAACTTCATCGCACAAAAAGGCTTCTAGTGGTTCGTCTCAGGTGAAAACCCTGGAGTGAGTATGATGAATAAGAAAATTATCCGCGATATCGATGTCGCGGGCAAACGGGTTCTTGTGCGCGTCGACTTCAATGTACCGCTCGACGCAGAACAGCATATTACCGATGATACACGTATTAGAGCGGCACTGCCTACTATCGAGTATCTCCTTGACCATGGAGCGGCGGTCATACTCATGTCTCACCTGGGGCGTCCAAAGGGAAAAGCAGTTGAGACTATGAGATTGACGCCGGTGGCGCAGCGGCTGAGTGAGTTATTGCATAAACCTGTGCAGATGGCGCCAGATTGTATCGGGCCAGAGGTTGAGGTGCTCGCCAGAAATTTACAACCCGGCCAGGTGCTTCTGCTGGAGAATCTACGCTTTCATGATGAAGAAGAGAAGAATGATCCAGCGTTCGCACGCCAGCTTGCCTCTCTTGGTGATATTTATGTCAATGACGCTTTTGGGACAGCACACCGCGCGCATGCCTCGACTGAGGGCGTTACGCATTATCTGCCAGGGGTGGCCGGTTTCCTGATGGAGAAGGAAATTAATTTCCTGGGAGGAGCGTTGGAGAATCCGCGCCGGCCTTTCGCGGCCATCGTCGGCGGCGCCAAAGTCTCGGACAAGATAGCGGTGTTGGAGCGACTGATCAGCATGGTCGATATGCTGCTGATAGGTGGAGGGATGGCGAATACGTTCCTCAAAGCTGAAGGCTACGAGATCGGTGATTCTCTTTATGAAGAGGGAAAAGTCGATGTCGCCAGTGAATTGATCAACAAGGCTCATCAGCGTGGTTTGGAGTTCCTGCTGCCGACCGACGTAGTCATTGCTGATCGCTTTGCCGCCGATGCAAACCACACGGTTGTCGCCGTCAGCGAGGTTCCCAAGGGATGGCGTATTATGGACATAGGTCCCGAGACTATCACTGCCTTCCGTAAGGCTCTCGAAGGCGCGGAGACGATTGTCTTCAACGGCACGCTGGGCGTTGCTGAAATGCCAGCATTTGCCAGGGGAACTGACGCGATCATTGAAATTCTGGCCGAGCGCACCAAAGCCGGCGCAACCACCATCATCGGTGGGGGCGATTCAGCAGCGGCGGTCGAACAGGCCGGAGCAGCGGATAAGATGTCGCATGTCTCAACAGGCGGAGGCGCCTCGCTGGAATTTCTGGAAGGGCGCGTCCTACCGGGTGTAGCGGCATTGCAGGATAAATGAGATGGCTATCAAAACGCGTACCGCCATTATCGCGGGCAACTGGAAGATGAACTATGGGCCACAACTAGCCGCGAACTTTGCCAGGGATATCGTTCCTGAACTCGGGAGGTTGATGCTCCTGTACGAGCGCATTATGAGCATCCTCTGTCCACCGGCAATCTCTTTAGCTGCTGTGCGCCAGGTGCTGGAAGAACGTCCGTTGACACGCATAGAGCTAGGCGCACAGAATATGTACTACGAGGAGATGGGAGCCTTCACTGGCGAGATCGCTCCAACGATGGTAAGCGAACTGTGCAGCACAGTCATTCTCGGCCACTCTGAGCGGCGCACCTACTTTTGTGAAACGGACGAAATGGTCAATAAAAAAGCGCAGGCGGCGCTTCGTCACGCCTTGCGCCCGATTGTCTGTATCGGTGAACACCTGGAACAGTACGAGGCGGGGCAGACCGAGCAGGTCATTCGCACCCAGGTATTGCACAGCCTGGCAAACTTCTCTGTACAGAAGGCTGCGGACGTGGTGATCGCCTACGAACCCATCTGGGCCATTGGCACGGGCAAAGCCGCTACGGTAGAGGGGGCGGGGAAGGTGATCTCGCTTATTCGAGAGCTCTACAATGATATGTATGGTAGTGAAGCAGCAACCGACCTGCGTATTCTCTATGGTGGCAGCGTTACCCCCGCCAATATCGGAGAGTTTATGTCGTATCCCGATATCGATGGGGCGCTAGTTGGGGGAGCCAGCATCAAGCCAGATTTCGTGGAGATAGTCCAGAAGACGATTGAGGCACTTGAACAGTAGATGTGTAACAGTTACAATGTAACATTTAAAACGGCATTAATTGGGTACCACTTCGTATGTTACATTGCAACCGTTACGTTTGGTTGCTAGACATTTGGAGATAATATTTCCCGTGAGCGGCCTTAGCGCTCAGGATGACAGGCAGGATCTCCAAATGTCTATTTGGTTGCCTTGAAAGGAAAATCCTTTGGAATTTGCAACCCTTGCGCAATACTTCGAAAAACTGGAAAAAACAAGCTCCCGGCTTACTTTGATCGCGATTTTATCGGAGCTATTTCGCCTGGTCGAAAGCCCGGATGAAATAGAAAAAGTCTCCTACCTCGTTCAAGGAAGGGTCGCACCGTTTTTTGAAGCGCTTGAGATAGGTATGGCAGAGAAAACCGTTGCCAGGTCAATTGCGATCGCATACAACACCTCTCAGGAGCATGTTTTATCGCTTTATGCTACGCTCGGTGACATGGGACTGGTTGCAGAGGAGGTTAGTAAAGAAGCGGGAATTGTGTCTAACGCCTTACGTGTAGACGATGTGTTTCAGGCCTTGAAAACCATTGCGCAGACATCAGGGAAAGGGACCGTCGAAAAACGGATAGCGCTGCTCGCTGATTTGCTTGGACAAGTTGACAGTTTGTCCGCAAAATATTTGGTGAGAATTCCAATGGGCAATATGCGGCTTGGCATCGGCGACCCGACCATTCTTGACGCGTTAGCAACGGTAAAATTCAACAATACAAAAAAGCGCAAACTTTTGGAGGGCGCTTATAATAAAACATCAGATCTCGGGCTCATCGCCAGGACGTTATGGCAGCATCCCAATGAAGAAGATGCCTTACGGGCGGTTGAACAATTAGATATCCAGGTTGGGAAACCGATCCGCTCGGAACTCGCTGAACGCTTACCCGACGCCGAAGCAGTCATCAAGAAAATGGGCGCGGTAGACGTGCAGTATAAATACGATGGATTTCGCACGCAGATACATAAAAATGGTCATCATGTTTCCATCTTCTCGCGCAACCTGGAAAACATGTCACATATGTTCCCGGAAATTATTGAGGGGACCCTCAAGCAAGTACAAGCAGACAGCGTCATTCTGGATGCAGAAGCCCTCGCCTACAATCCAACTTCGGAAGAATTTCTGCCATTCCAGGAAACCACCAGGAGGCGGCGAAAACATAACATTGAAGAGATGGCGAAAGAAGTGCCGCTGAAAGCCTTCGTGTTTGACATCCTGTACAAAGACGGGGCGTCGCTCATTGATAAACCGATGGTTGAACGCATGAAGATACTTGAAGAAACCATTAAAACTGATGACATCCTCATGCTCACGAGTAATCATATCGTGAGCGATGCCAAAGCGCTCACACTTCTCTTCGATGAAGCAATCAGCAAGGGCCTGGAAGGCGTGGTGGTGAAAAAGCCGGAAAGCCCTTACGAAGCAGGCGCGAGAAATTTCAACTGGGTGAAACTCAAGAGACATTCGGCGGGTGCATTGAATGACACCATTGACTGCGTCCTGCTGGGATACATTTTTGGGAGGGGCAAGCGCGCGGCATTAGGGGCAGGCGCACTCCTCGTTGGCGTGTATGATCCTAAGCAAGATATGTTCGTCACCGTTACAAAAATTGGCACGGGTTTATCTGATGAAGAATGGGGTGGTATCAAGGAACGCACAAAGGGGCTGGAAGTCGATCACAAGCCGGCCCGCGTCTCATCGCTTATAAAACCAAGCGTCTGGCTCGAACCTGAAATTGTTATCGAAGTTCTGGCTGACGAGATCACGCGTTCGCCAATCCATACCGCTGGAAAAGTAGGGGATGAGCCGGGATATGCGCTGCGATTTCCAAGGCTCGTCTCATTTAGAGAGAAGGATAAAAAGCCCACGGATGCAACGACGGTGGAAGAGTTGATTGAAATGTACCAGAGCCAGGGAAAGAAGTAGTGGCCCGCTATAAAAGTTGATTGCTCTTCACCTTCAAGGAGCACATCGAGCGTACCCAGAAAGGAAAGCAGACATGAGATCAACCGACATCGTCACAGCTACTGTCGAGGTAGCCGTCGATCCCGCTACTGCCTTCGCGATCTTCACCGAGGAAATCGGCCGGTGGTGGAGGCCAGGCCCCATCAACTGGAACAATTCCGAGCGGGCCACCGGTATTCGTATTGAGCCCGGTGTCGGCGGTCGCTGGCTGGAGGTATATGACGACGCCACTGGCGAGGGCTTCGAATGCGGCCGCATCGTTGTGTGGGAGCCGGGCGAACGCCTTGTATTTTTGTACCGCGACGCAGGCCACACGATCGACGATACAGAGGTAGAGATTCGCTTCGAGGCCATTGATGGCGGCACCAGGGTCACCCTGGAACATCGCGGCTGGGACAAGGTGCTTGCCGACATCGTCGACAGGAAGCGCGCGCTCAAACGATGGGGATGGGCCAGCATCCTCGGCTGGTTCAGCGAGTGGGCATTCTGGGGATCACCACGCCGCGTGCGAGGCCGTTCTGAGGCCCGTTCCCAGGCAGCGGAGTACTGACGAGGTACCTTGGAACAGAAAAGAACTTCCCGGTAAACGAGGCTGTACCAGGCGCCTCAAGACCCGCCCTGCTCCGCCTGGTCTTGCGGGACCTGGGTGGCGAGACGGTGGGCTTGCTGCAAGACCTGCTGGATCGGTGGCCCAGCCAGAAAGCGCGCACGTAGCGCCTCATCCTTGATGCCCTCGGCCAATCCCTGGATGATCCTCGCTGCCTCCTCAAAGGCCATGCGCGCTTGCATAGCATCGCCGGCTGCCTTATACACCCTGCCCAACGCCGCCTGAATCTGCCAGCGTTCGCCCGGCAACCCCAGGTCTGCTGCCAGCCCTGCTGCCTCGTGCAAGTGGCCGATGGCTTGCTCGCTCTCTCCATCCCACGCTGCAAGCACCGCCAACGACTGCAGGTAGGGAATGCGGAAGCGAGGGGAAGGCCCCAGACCTTCTCCGAGTCGGTGCATGGCTTCTCGCGCCTGGCTTTCATCTCCCCCACGCAGTATGGCCTCTGTTTCATACTGGCAGGAGAAATCCAGCAGGATCGTGGCCTTCTCAAAGCTCTCGCGGAGGGCCATGGCCTTTACGGCATACGTGTGGGCCTGTTCCCACTCCCCTGCCAGGGCACAGTTCATGCACAGCTGCGACAGGACGGGCACGCGCAATCGTCCCAGCCTCTTCCCACTGCTGCAGGGCTTGATACGTTCCTCCTAGGGCCGCGAGCAGGCGCTGGAAGCTGAGCATGGGAGGCAGGGTCCGCGCCAGTGCTATGGCTGGTTGCGTCAGCACCAGCGCCTCTTCAGAGGCCCCCGCGTCCAGCAACCCAAACGTGAGGCAGATCGTACTGCTGATGTCTGCCCAGACGTTCTTGATTTCTTTGGAGAGCGCCAGCGCCCTGCGGCCACTGTGAATGCTGCCCAGCACCTGCCCACTATTGACTTGCGCCATAGTCAGCGTCGCCCAGCACAAGGCTTCTGTCGCGCGATGCGTCAAGGATTGGGTGGGCGGTGCGCCAAGCAGAAAGTGTGGAAGCGACAGCTCTGGCGAGGCGACAGGCTCGGTGCGAAGTCGCGCATACAGCGCCAGGGCCGCTTCCTCACAGTGGACGGCTTGCTCAAAGGCTCCTCTGAGAAGATGGATCGCTCCAAGGGAGGAGAGACTTCTGGCTTCCAGTTCCCTGTCCTGGATGCCTCGTGCCAGGGAGAGCGCCCGCTCTCCCTGCACCAGGGCACTCGTTGGGTCCTCCCACGCGATGGCTGTGATCTGTGCCAAGTTCCACGCCGTTTCCGCCAGCACTCGCTGATTGGAACTGGTCTGGGCCATCTGCCAGGCTTCCTCCAGCAGCGCTTGCACCTGTGACCTGTCCTTGGACTGTTGCACCGCCAGGATCGCCAGGCGGTTGAGGGTCAGACTGACCAGCGCGGGCCGCGGCTTGTGCTGCGCATAGGCTAACAGCTCTTCATAGGCCTGCTGGGCCTGCTGCCAGCCGTTCTGGTTGGTATAGGCCCGCCCCAGGGAGGCGTAGAGGTGGTCGACCTCTGAGGCCGAAAGCTCGGTCTGCATCGGCTGGGACTGCTGGAGCAAGGTGCGCGCCTGTTCGTAGTACCCGATGGCGTCTGCGACGGCAAAGACGGCCAGCGCCTCATCCCCGGCCTGCACGCTATAGCCATAGGCGGCCTCGGTCTCTCCCGAAGCCCTGGCATGGTACGCCAGCTCCGAGGCCCGCGCTCCCTCGCTTGAAAGCCTGGCCAGGGCGCGCTGGTGCAAGACCTGTCGCCGTGCCTCCCCCAGTTCGGTGTAGACCACCTCGCGCATCAGCTCATGGGCGAAGCGATACGTGCCCGGTCGGCCTGCTGCGGCCCCCTCCTCGCGCAAGATACCACTGCCTTCGGCCTCCTCCAGGGCCTCGAGGCCTGCCTGCACCCCGACCTCGGCCACCTGCCACAGCAGCTTCGTGGTCGCCTGGGTCCCTAGCACGGCACTGGCCATGATCAGCTGACGGGCGGCCGGCGCGAGCTCGGCCAGGCGCCCCTGGATCAGCGCGCGCACCGAGGCCGGCAACAACTCGCGCCGCGGCTGGGCCTGGCTGAGGGCCGCGGCCATCTCCTGGGTCGGCTCCAGCTTCCAGGTGCCATCCGCAGCCAGCTGTGGCACCAGCCACTGCCGCTCCCGCCACAACTTGAGCGTCTCCAACAGGTACAACGGCTGCCCTCCCGTCTGCATAAACAGGATCTCGCCCAGCCTGAGCAGCGGCCTCTCCTGGGCAGACGAAGGGGGTGCCCCTGGCCCGGCGCTGGTGGGGCGAACCGGGCCGGGCTCACGAGGCTGCCCGATGAGAGCCTCAAGCAGCTGGAAGGTCTGCGGCTGGCTCATCGGCTGCAAGGCGACCTGACTGATCGGCAGGTCGCGGCCCAGATCGGCCAGCTGCGCGGCAAGCGGCGACCTGGGCTCCAGTCCTTCCCGGCGCAGCGTGCCAAGCCACAGCACCGGGCTGCCATGCCCTTTCCAGTGCCGGCCCAGGTAGCGCAGCAGGTCGAGGGAGGCCTCATCCACCCAGTGCAGGTCATCGAGCAGCAGCACCAGCGGCGCAGGCCTGGCCAGGGCGTCGAAGAGCCGCGCCACCGCTTCAAAGAGCTGCAGCTTGGCGGTCAGCTCATCCTCGGTGGGGGCTGGCAGATCGGGATAGCGCACCCGTAGCTCCGGCAGGATGCGTCCCAGTTCGGCCAGCCACACGTCGTCGAGCAGGTCTTCCGGCGCGTTTTCCGCCTCCAGCCGTGGCCGCAGGGCCTCGACCAGCGGCTGATAGGGCAGCCGTCCCCCCATCTCGAAGGCTTGCCCGGCGAGGACATCGGCACCCTGGGCCCGGACCCAGGCCACAAACTCCGTGGCCAGCCGCGGCGTAGACCTGCAAGGCGGCGCTCGCATCGCCCAGCGCCAGGTCGACACGCATCAGGCGCCGGCAGGCCTCTTCCGAGAGCGCATCGAGGGCCAGCCAGCGCGTGAGCGTGGCGCGGGCCGGCTCCAGCTCCCCGCCGCCCTCCTGCAAGGAGGAGAGCCGCTCAAAGAGGAAATGCAGGCGCACCTGCCATTGTTGCTGCTGCTGCTGGACCCATTGGTCAAAGCCGCTTTCCTCGCGCAGCCAGAAGCCCTCGAGGAAGGGACCGCGCACCTGGGCCAGAGCGTGCTGCACCTGGCTGACCAGGGCAGCACGCTCTGGCTCCGAGGGCACGCTGGAGAGCCGTTGGGCCTGCTGATAGGCTTGTTGCACCACGTCGAGGTCCAGCTCGTAGGGGGCATGCGGGTTCAGGCCAAGCAGATCATGTTCACTGAGCAGATGGCTATGCGCAGGAGCAGAAGGATCAAGATCGGCGAGCAGGCGGCGCAGCAGCGTCAGGGCGTTACGCAAGGCCGTGCGCGCACCCTGGGGCTCACTGTCGGGCCACAGCAAGGCGGCCAATTTGCCACGGGGATGCAGGCCGCCTTCGACCGCCAGGTAGAGCAGCAAGGCCTGCGCCTTGCGCAAGGCAAAGCTGAGGCGGCTGCCATCATGAAAGATTTCGGGTGGCCCGAGCACGTTCAGGCATAACACACTCATGGTATGTCCTCTTCCTAGCAGGACAACGGACGTGACGAACAGTAGTCAAAGGCGGAGCAGCGTCTCCCGAGCTGCGTTGCTGTCGTGCTGCCGAGTGAGCCCTCTTTCTGAGAACCAGGAGAAAGAGCCATTGTTCACTGCGTCCTGACCCCTCTATCTTAAGGTAGAGTATCATGCAGGATCGTGCAAGGTCAACAACCAGGCAGTGCTTGACGAAAGATCTTCAATGGCAGAAAGGTAGCTTCATAAGGAAGCACTTCATGGCGCTGCTCATTGCGCTTTGATGACGTACCCTGGTCATACTAGCAGCAGAGAGGTGAGCAGATCAGCTCACAAGGTGTAGTGTAACGAAGAAGGAGCGTTCTCTAAAAACCTGCACATTGAGGTAATTAGATAGTCCCTAAATAAGGAGCAGAACATGATTGATCCACCGAAAAATGCCGAACAGCAGGACACGTCTCCCGACACCAGGAAGATGCCGCCCACCTTCGACCCGGCCTATGTCCAGGGCACCGTGAAGCCGTTTTTCCTCGGCGCCATCTATCAGGGCGAACGGCCGTTGCTTCCCATGATGCCTCTCTCCTGGTTGTGCGAAAGCGCGGACGTTTCGCCGAGAGGGAGGCTAGTGCGGTACCGCATACTCGGACGAGAGAGGGCGAGATGCGGCAGCTGGGTGGGCCTTTGAGTGAGGAAATGCCCTCATGTTCGTTCTGAAGAGAAATCACGGAGGAAATGTTCTTGAATACTCAATTTACTTCGACGCGCCGTGCTTTTTGCAAGTATATTGGAGCCGCAGCTGGAGCCGCAGCGGCATCCATCTTTGTTGGTGGCTGCACCCTGGATGCAGCAAGCCATCAAGCGGGCCAGTCTAGACAGTCCCCAGGGGCTGGCATCAATGTCTTGCTGGTTCATGGAGCGTGGGTGGACGCCTCAAGTTGGATGAGCGTCATTCCGTTATTGCAGGCACAGGGCTATAACGTGCTCGCCGTTCAAAATGCACTCACCTCGTTCGAAGAGGATGTACAGGTCACACGTCAAGCACTCGCCTCGTTCTCCGGTCCGACAATCCTGGTTGGTCACTCGTACGGTGGGGCTGTGATTACCAATGCCGGTACTGGTGCCCCCAACCTTCATAGCCTGGTATATATAGCCGCAGTGGCTCCTGATGAAGGAGAGAGTGTCATGGGTATTGCCGAGCGATTCCCCACCCCTCCCACTATAGCGCACGTTGTTGCTTCCTACCGCCCAGGATATAATTGGGTGGAGCCAGCTGCTTTTCCCGAAAACTTTGCGCAAGATATCGATGTCACGAAAGCGCGAGCTCTGGCTGTGGTGCAGAAACCGATCACGCCAGAATGCTTTATGGCGAAGTCAGGGCCACCTGCCTGGAAAACGGTTCCGTCCTGGTACTTAGTTTCGGGCAATGATCGAGTGATTAACGTTGACTCAGAGCGCTTCATGGCCAAGAGAATAGGTGCCACAACCCGTCAGATCGCTTCCAGCCATGCATCTCCTGTGTCCCATCCGCAAGCTGTGTTCGAGATCATTGTCGCGGCAGCTCAAAAGGAGCGGACCTCATGATCCACATCTCCACGAAGAGCAGCGTCGTGACGCTGATCAATGTCTTCACGGTTGACCCCACCAATCAGCACCGGCTTGTTGAGCTCCTCACCCGCGCCACAGAGGTCTCCGTACGCCACGCACCTGGCTTTGTTTCGGCGAGTCTCCATCGAAGTCTCGATGGGACAAAGGTCACGATGTATGCCCAGTGGCGAAGCGTTGAAGACTATCAAGCCATGCGCCAAGACGGAGCCCCTCTTCCGTTTCTCCAGGAGGCGCTCGCCCTAGCCACGTTTGAGCCAGGCATGTATGAAGTCGTCCAGACTTTCGCACCGTTGGGCGAAAGGGAAGCGTGAGCTGGAACGTGGCTGGCCTTCCCAGTGGAGCTGCGTCGGTCCTCACAGTGACGTGAAACCCTGCTTAAGTGTTCCTATCCTGATGCGTTCTCTGGTGGGATGGCAAGAGGGCGAGGTGGATGTCTCACCGGACGTCCTTTGTGCACCCTGCAGGCTCATGAGGCCTCCCATGGCTCGTCAGCCTACAGGACCAGACGCCTCAAGACCCGCCCGGCTCCCCCTGGTCTTGCGGGACCTGGTTGGCGAGACGGTGGACTTGCTGCAAGACCTGCTGGATCGGTGGCCCGGCCACAAAGCGCGAACGCAGCGTCTCATCCTTGATGCCCTCGGCCAGCCCCCCGATGATCCTCGCCGCCTTACCAAAGGCCGTGCGCGCTTGCGCTTGCTCTCCCCTGGCCTCAGACACCCTGCCCAACGCTGCCTGGATCTGCCAGCGTTCGCCTGGCAACCCCAGGTCTGCGGCCAGCCCTGCTGCCTCGCGCAAGTGGCCGATGGCTTGCTCGCTGTGTCCATTCCACGCGGAAAGCAAAGCCTCCGACCGCAGGTAGGGAATGCGGTAGCGCCGATTGGCTCCCACACGTTCCCCCAGTCGCTGCACCTCTGCTCGCGCCTGGCGCTCATCCCCCCCTCGCAGCAAGGCCTCCGTTTCATACTGACGAGAGAAATCCTGCGGGATCACTGCCCCATCCGAGCTCCTGCGCGCGGCGATGGCCTCCAAGGCATAGCGGGAGGCCTGGTCCCACTCTCCGGCCTAGGTATAGTGCATGCAGAGTCGCGAAAGGGCGGGCGCGCGCAATGGTCCCAGGTCCAACGTCTCTGCCATGACTTCTGCCTCTGCGAGGGCCCCCTGCGCTTCTTCCCACTGCTGCACGGCTTGATAGACACTCCCTAAACCAGGGAGAAGGCGCTGGAAGTTGATCGTCGGAGGAAGGGGCCGCGCCAGTGCCACGGCGTGTTGGATGAGCGCGAGCGCCTCTTCATAGGCCCCCGCCTCCAGCAATCCTTGCGTGAGGCTGAGCATACTCAGGATTTGAGCCCAGATGTTCTTGATCTCTTGGGAAAGCGCCAGCGCCCTGCGGCCACTGTGAATGCTGCTCTGCACCTGCCCGCCATTGACTTGTGCGAAAGCCAGCAGCACCCAGCACAAGGCTTCTGTCGCGCGATGCGTCAAGGATTGGGTGGGCGGTGCGCCAAGCAGAAAGTGTGGAAGCGACAGCTCTGGCGAAGCGACACGGCACCTACAGTTTCCCCAGGATTTAGCGAATGCACCACTAAGGTCGCAGAATCGTGCTCCAATAGGTCTGGCATGTGCAAAATCAGACAGGAAAGCTGTCCCAAAAAGGGCAGCTCAACCCTCTTTATTTGTGATGATCAAATGTGGTGGTCATCACAACAACCTCTCTAATCATAGGCGGAGATAATATAATTAAAAAAGGAAGGAAAATATGGCAAAAACATATAAGGCACCGATGTTTGTTCGTGCAGCAAACGTTATGACAACGGCCCTGCTGCGCGCGGGCTTCAAGCTCAAAGGAACTGGGAATTACCCCATGTACCTGCTCACGGTGCGTGGGCGCAAAAGCGGGCAGCCGCGTACGGTCCCGATAGCGATTTGGGAGCACAATGGGAAGCGCTATGTGGGCTCTGTGTTTGGAATAGTGGATTGGGTGCGCAATTTGCGGGCAGCGGGAGAGGCCATCCTCACACGTGGGCGTCGTTCTGAAACGATCAACGTAAGAGAACTGCCCAAAGGCGAGGCGGCCCTCGTTTTGCGAGAAGATATCAAGGGCGGCAACCCCTTCGCTCGCAACTATGGTGTCACCGCAGACTCTTCACTTGAGGATTTTGAGCGTGCGGTGCTCACCCATCCGGTGTTTGTGTTGGAAAGGAAATAGCGCAAGCGCAATCCCGTTTATAGGAGGAAACAGAGTGGAATCCTTTGAAACCTATCGTACCTACCTCTTTTCCATCGCCTATCGCATGCTCGGGAGTGCGATGGATGCTGAGGATATGGTGCAGGAAACCTACCTGCGCTATCAAACCACGCCACCGGAAACCATTCACTCACTCAAGGCGTTTCTGACCACCATTCTCACGCGCTTATGCATGGATCAACTCCAGCTCGCGCGCAGGAAGCGAGAACAGTACGTGGGTCCCTGGTTACCGGAGCCAATCCTCACGACAACGACTCCTGCATCAGAAGATCCAGCAGAGCGCGTCGAGAGGGAAGAGTCGATCTCTATGGCGTTCCTGATGCTGCTGGAGCAGCTCCAACCCTTCGAGCGAGCGGTCTTCCTGCTGCGCGAAGTCTTCGGGTATGACTTTGCCGAGATTGCCACGATGCTTGACAAGAGTGAAGCGGCCTGTCGCCGCTCGTTCAGCCGGGCGAAGAAACATCTGGCCGAGCATCGACCACGCTTCCCTGCCTCTGCCCAAACCCACCGGCAGCTGCTCAGCGGGTACTTCCAGGCCGTGCAGACCGGTGAGACGACCGCTTTGATGAACCTGCTCTCCGAAGATGTGACATTGTGGGCTGATGGCGGTGGGAAAGTCAAACAGGCCGCGCTTCGCCCGATTGCTGGGCGTGATGCAGTGGCACGCTTTAGCCTGGGAACGAAGCGCTTTTGGCCAGAGAACTCTCGTGTCGAGCTAGAGGAAGTCAACGGTCAAGCAGCCCTGATCATTCGCGCTGGCGGTCAAGTATTCTCCGTCCTGACCATTGAGGTGGAGGAAGGGCGTATTCAGGCGATTCGCATCATTGCCAACCCGGACAAACTCGCACGGGTCTGAAGAGAAACAGGGGCGTGTCTCACTGTTTCTTTTGTTCACGAGAAAGCGACGAGAGAGCAGGAGGAGACTGACAGTGCGGTGTAGCGAGGTTTGCCTGTACCATTCATCGATGTTTGTGCATCTGCTGCTGGAGAGGGGGAACCTGCTGATGCTTACGGGCTCGTCGCCACGAAGGAACAAAATGCAATAGCCAACTGATTTCCCTCTTGAAAAAGGAAAGGCCGTAGATGATGCTAGCAAGGACACCACCCCCGAGAAATAGAGCATCGCCTATTGAAAGGTCCTCTGGCCTCTGAATATTGTAATTAATGTAGAGGTAAAAGAAGAGAATTGCCGGTATCAGTGCATAGAGGATTGAGCCTTCCAGCCGCTTCAACACTGCACCGAGTACTTCTTTCGCGTTCAGCCTCCTCGCAGCTTCTTCCACCTCCTGACGGAGATAATAAGCACTCCGGCAAACGACGGTGCTCAGCATAAGAAGCAGGCAAGGTATCCACAACGGAGTGTTGAAAAAACCGGTGAATAAAAAGATGAGATAGATGAAAAGCAGCAGACCCATAAGCAGTAAAGCCTCCAGGCCTGAGTGGGCGAGAAAGTTCCAAGTGAACGCAAGCGTTCGCTTCACTCTCTGCTCAGTTGAATGCTCTTTGAGCCATTGGAGAGACTGTTTCACCTCGTTCATGCTCTGCGGCCTTTTGCTGGCGTCTTGCGCAAGCATGCTTGTTAGGAGGGCCTGCAGTTTCTCCGGGATGGGACGATCTCGTGATGCTCTTCCCGCCAGGATCTCTAATGGCTCTTTTCCAGTGAGCAGCGTCTGTAAGGTCGCACCCAACCCATAAATGTCGGTTTGCGCGGTCGTTTGGGCTTTCCCATATTGCTCAGGGGCCGCATACCCTAGAGAGCCGAGTGGAGCGGTATCTCTGGTTTTGTCTGGTGTATAGTAACGGGCAATGCCGAAGTCGATCAGGTAGATACGACCTGTTTTCGTCAGCATTATGTTCGCAGGCTTGACATCGCGAAAGACGATCGGCGGTCGTTGCGCATGCAGATATCCCAACACATCGCAGAGGGCTATCCCGATGTCAAAGACCTGTTGCGTGGAGAAGCGTCCCCGTCGTACCTTCTTGAGCTTGTCTTCCAGGGTCTCCCCCCCGATATAATCCATCACGACATACCAGTGATCCGGATCGGTAAAGTGATCATGTATGCGGGGAATGTGATCATGTTTCAGTTGGGAGAGGCACCCAACTTCGCGGTTAAAAGAATCCGTCGCCTCGATCATCTGTTGTGGGCTGAGCTGGCTCAGGTTGATTTGCTTGATCGCGACGAACCTTCGATGCTGGTCAAGATCTTCTGCCTTGTAGATGACGCCGAACCCGCCATCACCCACCTGATCGAGGATGCGGTAGCGCTGGGCGAAGAGAGTACCAGGGTGCAGTGCTCCAGTACATGTAGCCATGGTGAGAGGGAGAAATGCTCGAACTGCTTGCACCGATGGCGATGGCGAAGAAGTGCCGAAGTATTGACGACAGACGGCACAAGATGTCGCTTGTGCTGCAAGCGCAGCGCCGCATTCATCACAAAAGAGAGCAGAGGTCATGGTTGCTACCGTGCCTTTTCGAGTGCAGCATCTGCTACACCTTAGAGATCTATCCTACTAAAGAGGCAATCCAATTTCATAGCGATCTGCTGTACAGTTTATAACATATTGCTATTCCGTTGTCAAGAGATCCTTCGCTGCGCTCAGGATGACAGCCAGGGTTTTGTCATCCTGAGCGCAGCGAAGGATCTCTGGCCGACTTCTGGGGAATCACCAGGTTCATCCATCCCCTTGACAAAACGACTACCCTCCTGTTACCATCTATATAGATGGTAAGGAGATGGTACCATGACTGAAATCGAGAAAACCGAGAAAATTACGATCAACCTGGGTCCTGTGGATTTAGGGCAGATCGATCTGCTGGTGCAGGAAGGCTTTTATTCCAACCGCACCGACTTCATTCGCACGGCGATCCGCAATCAGCTCACCACGCACGCGGAGGTGGTCAAGCGCACAGTGGCGCGTAAGACGCTGGTGCTCGGTTTGCAGCATTATACACGTCAGGACCTGGAAGCAGTGAGAGCCGCCGGTGAGAAGCTGCAGATCAACGTGCTTGGCCTGGCGAGTATCGCCGAAGATGTCTCCCCGGAACTGGCCCTGGCAACTATCGACTCGGTCGTCGTGCTCGGGGCTTTCCGAGCAAGTAGCCAGGTGAAGGCAGCATTAGCGGGCCGCATTACGTAAGTTGCGCAGATCGGTAACACTGTCGAATGCCGGCCACTCACTGATTGCCGCAGGAAAATACGGGGAGATACAACGAACGAGGGCGGCGCTATCATGGTGGCGCTAGACGTTATGCTCGTAGGAAAGGAATTTTTTTGATGAATGATCGCAAAGATGATATGCAGGACGGAATGGCCGAAGCGACGCGCCTGACACGCGCCGGGCGACTCGCCGAGGCAACCGCAATCATTCAGCGTACTCTGAGAGGCGTACTTCATAAAGATGGACCCGGAACGGGACAGGACAGTGCTACAGAACCAGCGTATCGCATTGTTGAAGAGAAGCCTTCTGCGACGGAGACCTCTACTGAGTCATCGAGGCGAGGCACAGTCCCTGGTAATGATACACCTGCGGGATCTGCGGAGGGTCGGCCTGCCGCCGCGCCGGGAGTACACTCTCATGGAGCGCAAAGGTCGCCTGAAAGCATACGCAGTTCCACAGAGCGCATACGCCGGGTCATGCCAGGGGCGCCGCCCTCTCCTGCTCAGACGAGTGGGCAGTTTATTGATAGGACCTTTAGCAACGCGGCCGGCACACGCGCCTACAAACTCTATATCCCCAGCGCTTATGCGGGACAGCCGCTGCCCCTGGTGATCATGCTGCATGGCTGTACCCAGTCATCCGTTGATTTTGCCGCCGGCACGCGTATGAATGTGCTCGCGGAAAGGGACACTTTTTTTGTCGCCTATCCTGAGCAAGCACATTCTGCCAATAGCTCGAAGTGTTGGAACTGGTTCCAGCCGGCCAACCAGCATCGTGGCAAGGGCGAACCGTCCCTCATCGCCGGGATCACGCGGGAGATCATGAGCGCGTATCACATCGATGCTAACCGGGTCTATGTGGCAGGGATGTCGGCAGGAGGCGCCATGGCTACCATCATGGCCGCGACCTATCCCGACCTCTATGCCGCCGTCGGCGTGCATTCTGGACTTGCCTACGGGGCAGCGCACGATCTCCCCTCGGGGTTCGCGGCGATGAAAAAGGGGACATCCCAGCAGATGCGGCAACTGGCGAAGGCCCTTCCATTGATCATGTTCCACGGGGACCGCGATACAACTGTGGCCACCATCAACGCGGACCACATGCTCGACCAGTGGCTGCAAGGGATCAATGATGGGCGGAAGCCTGCGGGAGGCGCTGCGGTGGAACAAGGGCATGTAGTCGGCGGCCATGCCTACACGCGTCTCACTTACCGTGACGCACGCGGTCAGGCTATCGTGGAGAAGTGGATCGTCCACCATGCAGGTCATGCCTGGTCAGGTGGCAGTTCCAGTGGCTCCTTTACCGAGCCGAAAGGACCCGATGCCTCCACCGAGATGGTGCGCTTTTTCAACGAGCACCCGAGGAAGTAATGCGGCGTGAGTGCCTCTGGTCTATCACTATTGAGACGAAAAGTAGCGCACTTTTTTTGTAGGATTGCCAGCTGGTTTACATGAACATGGTGAAAAAACATGGCCGATCCAACAGAACTGAACGAAAATGGCGGGCGTCATGAAGCGCCAACTTTGTCTGAGGAGTTTTTGAACGCGCTCGTCGCCGAGCTCGACAACGACGACATTGTGGGCATCATCCTGGGTGGGAGTTTCGCGCGAGGGGAGGCAAGACCATATAGCGATGTTGATATTGCCTGCTTTGTGCGCGATGCAGTAAAACTGCCTCAGAAGCGGTTCTTCTACCGCAATGGTCGTTTAGTAAGCGTTGCAGCAACGAATGCTACCGATATCCAAAGCAGGCTTACGAATCCAGAGCGGGCTTTCCTCTTTACCGCGGGTCGAAGACGGGTGCTGCTGGATAAAGATGGCTCTGTAACAAGGCTCATGCAGGAGATAGATGCCTTTAACTGGCAACCGCTGCAAGCGGTTGCCAGCAGGAATGCAAACTTCTACTTGATGATAGCTGCCGAATCGGCGCACAAGGTCTTGAACGAGCTGGTGAGTGGCGACGAATTAGCGCTCTCCTACGCGGTTGCGAGTCTTTTCTCGCAGTTGACGCTCATCGTAGCCATTCAACGTGGGGTATTGGTGAAGAGCGACAGTACCTACTATCGACAGATCGAAGAGTCCGTTGGACTGGATTCTATCTGGACCAGGTATCATAGAATCGCGGCAGGCGTTGATACTGGATCAGCAGATGTGCCTCCCCTTGTCGCGCGAGGGATAGCAACGTTGCACCTTTATCAAGAAACAGCGAACCTGCTATGGTCAATTCTCGAACCGCCACAACGGGAGGTAATAGAACAAACGGTGAGGGTGATTAAGAAAGCTGGTTTGCTATGAGCGCTCGATCGCGGCCAGCAGTTCGGCACAGGCGATTTGTTCTTCCCACTTGTCGCTGCCATCCTCGATGATCCACCAGGCGCTCAGCACGGCCTGGGCCATGCCCCAATCGCGCACACGCGCACGATCGAGGTCAAGCACCTCGGCCAACAGGTCGACGCGGCGCGTGAGCACGCGAACTGTCTGGGGAGCGTCGCGCAGATCTGCTGGCCGAAAGCCTGACATCCACTCATAAATGGGTAGGGAAGTGATAGAATGAAGGGAAGACCCAGAGTCGGAAGAGGAGGAAAGACAGATGGAGTGGACCACCACGTGGGAAGATCCCTTGACAAGCTATCTGAAGCCGTTTGCTGGATTGATCGGGGATCAGAGAACCAAGAAGACCTTTGGCAAAACGATTAAAGGCATTATCGGAGCAGGCAGTCTGATTTGTCAACAGATCGCGGCCCAGTCAGCGGAATTGAGCAAAGGGAAGAAAGGATCGCAACGCGTGATTCGGTTGGCAACCGGAGCGAGTACGCAGCGCTCGGAGTTGGATGCGGAGCAGCTGACCAAGCGCCTGCGGGGGGTGGCGGTGCAGGAGTTGGAGCAAGCACCAGAAGAGGAACTGTGGCTGATCGCTGATGGCTCAGACCTGCGCAAGCCCTATGCCGAGGCCATGCCCTATCTGATGCCAGTGCGTGATCTGGATGAGCAGTTGGTGCCCGGCTATCGTACGCTCAATGTGATCGGGTTAACGCCTGGACGGCGCGGCTTGCTGTATCATCGGCTCTTTAGTAGTCAGGCGCCCGATTTTGGAAGTCGCGCCAGCCGAGGTGCAGCGGGCGCTTCAGACGGTGAGTCAGGCACTGACGAGGCTCAAAGTGCACAAGACGGTGACCTGGCTGTTGGACAGCGGCTTTGATGATATCGCGGTGTGGCGCACGATTTGGGAACAGCAGGAGCATGTGATCGCGCGACTCTATCATACTGATCGCAAGGTCACCTTCCAAGATCGGCAGGGGCAGTGGATCGAGGGCGACATTGCCCAAGCCACAGCAGCACTGCGCCCGCTGGCGCGGGTCGAAACCAGCTTACAGGTCAAGCGTGGCAAGCAAGTGCGCCCCAAGCAACAACCGGTGCCGGTGGACCTGGCGGCCTGTCCGTTGCGCGTAACCTACTGGACCAATGTGCGCCGTAAGGGACAAGGCAAGCTGGTCACGCGCGAGGTGTGGCTCGTGCAGGTCCGCGTGCTGGGCACCGACTGGGACCCGTGGCTGCTGCTGACCGATTGGCCGGTCACCGATGCCGCCAGTGCCATGCGCATCTTTGTCATGTACCGCCAACGGTGGAGTGTGGAGGACAGTTTCAAATTTCTCAAAACCTGTCTGGGTTGGGAAGAAGTGCAAGTGCTGGATCTGCGGGGCATCCGCACCTTAGTGGCTTTGGGCTGGGTCGCGGCTGGCTTTCTCTTCAACTTAGGGGTCACCTTCGACTGGGCTGAAGTGCAACTGCTGGCCAAACTTGGTGGCTGGGAACCCCATAAGGGCCGCACCCCTGGCAAAATCACGCTCAAGCGCGGTCTGGGTCGCCTCTTCGAGATGCTGACCACCCAAGCCATTCTCTCCGGGTATGCAACTGACCATCAGGGACTTCCACCCAAGATTGCCGCTTTGTTACGCGGCTGGCAACCTCCGGGGCATTTATGAGTGGATGTCAGAATTAAGCCTTGACTTAATTAAGCGATTGCTGTATAATATAGCCATGGACACATTTTCTGCACTTGCCGAGCCTACAAGACGCACCATTCTAGAGATGCTTGCGCATCAAGGCCCATTATCTGCAACGGAAATATACGCTAAATTTCCTGCCAGTCCTCCGGCCATCTCACAGCATCTCAAAGTGCTCCGTGAGGCGAAGTTGGTGCAGGTGGAAAAAAGAGCGCAGCAGCACATCTACCAGATCAACCCACACGCCATGCTCGAACTGGAAGCATGGTCCAGGCACATAACACAGCTCTGGAATCAGCGCTTTGACGCCCTGGATACCGTATTGGAAGCAGAAAAAAGAAAACCTTAAACATTGAAAGGAGAAATCATGATGCCAGATCACAATCTTCCCGTAGTCCCTGAGATGAAACTTGAGCTGGTACCGGTCCCAGTATCCGATGTTGACCGCGCCAAAGCCTTCTATGTCGAAAAATGCGGCTTTAAATTAGAGGTTGATGTTCAGCCTACCGACACCATGCGAGTTGTCCAGTTCACGCCGCCCGGATCGGCGTGTTCAATCGTCTTCGGGACCGGTATGGGCGATATTACTGCCATGCAGCCTGGATCGGTCAAGGGCCTGCACCTGGTCGTAGCGGACATAGACATAGCGCGTTCGGCACTCGTGAAACGTGGACTGGAAGTCGGCGAGATCACAGATATTCAGGGAGTGAAGTACGCCGGCTTCAGCGACCCCGATGGCAACTCCTGGCTCCTGCAGGAATTTCCCCCAGAGCTGAGACAGCCTGGACAAAGCTTCTCTAAACAGGAGGCATAGCATGACGAGTTCACACCCACACAACCCTGCACTCAAACACCTTGAAGTGTTGGTTGGCGACTGGAATATGGAACTAGCAAATGCGTCTTTTCTTCCTGGCCCATCCGAAACAGCAAAAGGACATGTCTCTTTCGAGTGGGTGCAGGATGGAGCTTTTCTGGTCATGCGCATGGGCGATAAACCACCTCTTCCACCCGATGCCATTTGGCTCATCAGCCGAGATGAATCGACCCCAAATTACACAGTGCTCTACTATGACGCTCGAAGCGTTTCCAGGGTCTATAAGATGAGCTTCTCGGATGGTGTGTGGAAGATGTGGAGGGAATCTCCAGGCTTCTGGCAGCGCTATGAGGGCAAATTGAGCAAAGACAGCAATACCATCACCGCCCACTGGGAGAAATCTCCTGATGGCACAAAGTGGGAGCACGACTTCGACCTGACGTATACGAAGGTCAGCTAGGAAACGCGAGAGGAAAGAAATGTAGTGGCACCCCTTGCGGGTGCCAGGTCCCTTCGACCTGACGTATACGAAGGTCAGCTAGGAAACGAAAGACCGGAGGGTTTCTATGAATGGAAATGAAGAGAGCGCCAAAGCGATTCTCTCTCAGGTGCTCTATATCACGCTGGCGACCGTTGGCCCGGATGGCTTGCCCTGGAATACCCCGGTCTATGCAGCCTTTGATGAGGAGTACCAGTTCTTTTGGGTTTCCGCCTCTCAAGTGCGTCATTCCCAAAACATCAAAGCCACCCATCGGGTCGCCATCGTGGTCTATGACTCGACGGCTCCGGCCGGAACCGGCAAAGGCGTCTATATTGAGGCCCGAGCCGACGAGGTGACCGAGGAGCAAGAGATCATCCATGCGCTTCAAGCCCTGGAAAGAAGAGGATGGAAAAAGCCTCTGCAAGAGGTGATGGGAGCCTCGATCCACAGGGTCTATAAAGCCGTCCCTGAGCACATATCGATCAGTACATTTGGCAGTCACAATGGGCAACTCTTTGATACGCGGGCGACAGTCGATTTAAAGGAGAAGAAAATGAACAAAGTCATTTCGAAAGACGGCACCCCCATCGCGTTCGATCGATCGGGTCACGGACCCGCCCTCATCCTGGTGTCCCCCGCAACTGCTACTCGATCAGCCGCGGAAGGACTTTCAGCTCACCTTGCGCCGCACTTCACCGTCCTCGCCTACGACCGGCGTGGCCGAGGTGACAGCGGTGATACACCGCCCTATGCAGTCGAACGCGAGGTCGAAGACATCGACGTCCTCATCACCGAGGCGGGCGGATCCGCGTTCGTTTTCGGTCATTCCTCCAGCGCGGTTCTTGCCCTGGAAGCAGCGCGCCTGCTCGGAGGCAAGATCGAGAAACTAGCGATATACGAGCCACCATTCATTATCGACGACAGTCGCCCCCCGGTGCCGCAGGATTACGTCCCGCATCTCAATGAGCTGATCGCAGCAGGTCGCCGGGAAGAAGCAGTCGAGTACTTCATGACCGATGCGATGCTCGTCCCTGCTGAAATGATTGCCCAAATGCGAAACTCGCCCATGTGGGCGCAGATAGAGGCGGTGGCACATACCATCCCCTACGACGGCACCATCATGGGAGATACTATGGGCGGCAATCCCTCGACACTCAGGAAGTGGGCTTCTGTCACCGTGCCCACGCTCGTCATGGTCGGAGGAGCGAGTCCTGCGTTTTTTCACAACGGGACTCAAACGCTGGTAGACATCCTCCCCAATGCCAGGCACCGCCTCTTTCCAGGTCAAGACCACGGCGTCGCCGACGAAGTCCTCGTTCCTGCCTTGGTAGAGTTCTTCAAAAGCTGATATAGCACTCAGCCGAGACCCCGTCGTGACGGCGATCGCCGGAGAGACCCGCGTGAACTCGAGAACGCTGGATGACGTGCGGGCCGTCCTCTACGGACGGAACAATTTTGCTTAGCTATCCTGAGATCCACTCCCGCTTTATGAGTGGATCTCAGGATAGCCTCTTGACAATCACTCTGTCGGCCAGGTATATTTGTAGTGGTTATTGTAGCACGACCAGACGGAAAGGAGTACGCTTGTATGCAAAACACTAGCTCTTCATGGCAAGTGTCATGTTGCATATGGAAGCAAGGGCTCACCAGCTGGATCGTGTCTCTCACTCCACCTCTACCTTCCCTACCTGCGACCCCTGCAGCAGCCCAGGGGATCATTGTGCCCATTTGGCTAGCGGAGAGAACGGCCTGAGATACTTTTCAGGTACGCCGAGCAGCACAAAGCACACGCTCTAATCTGTGCTCATCCATGCTCATCCTTGGACCCCTTTCAAACATCCACATGGTTTTTGTTGATTTTTTGGGCGCATCGTGTTCTCAACACAACTAACAGAAAAAGGATTGACAGTATGCTTACAACAATACCTGCCGCGTCTGCGACGTATCGTCGTGATTTAGGTGATGGTCTCATTTTGCGCTGGTCTACAGCGGAAGATACTGAAAAGATTGCGCAATTGTGCAGTATGGTCTTTCGCAACAAGGCAGATGAGCCAGTGAATGAGTTTATGCTGTATTGGATATGGAGATTGATGCGTGGAGATCATCCCGTGATGGGTTCCGGTGACTTTGGGGTAGTGGAAGATACATATAAAGAGGGCAAACCTATTGTGGCCTGTACCTGCCTGTGGCGACAGAACTGGGAATATGAGGGCGTTCTTTTTGCGATTGGTCGCCCCGAGATTGTGGCTAGCGATCCGGCTTATCGCAATCGCGGGTTGATCCGGGCTCTCTTCGAGATGCTGCATGCACGCAGTGAGGCAGAGGGGCACCTGGTGCAGGCCATCACAGGGATTCCCTACTTCTACCGCCAGTTTGGCTATGAGTATGCCCTGGATCTGGGTGGCAAGCGCGTCACCTACCTCTCACTCATTCCTAAGCTGAAGGAAGGTGAGTTCGAGCCGTATACGCTCCGTGAGGCTACAGTAGAGGATATTCCGTTAGTGATGGAATATTACAACCGCCGACGCACGGCAAGCATTGTGTGGACAGATGTTTCTGAAGACTACTGGCGCTACCTGCTCGAAGGTTGGAAGGCTCAACCAGAACGAGATAAGACAGATAGTCTTCTGATGATCGTTGACGCGACGGGAGCGCCTAAAGGTTTTGTATTCACCATGGTTAAAAGGCGGGACAAAGGTCTGGAGGTATGGGCCATAGACACTGCTGCTGGAGTGAATGTGCAGGCAGTGATGCCATCAGTGCTGCGCGCGTTGCAGGCTTATGGATTGCAGATACCAACGAGCAAGCCCTATGTAGAGCCGCTGAGTGAGATTAGCTTTATGCTGGGTCGCATGCACCCGGTGTACGATGTGCTGGGAGACGCACTAGCTCCGTTCCAGGAGAGACCCTACGCGTGGTATGTGCGCGTGGCCGACCTGCCAGCGTTTATCCGGCATATCGCGCCAGCATTGGAGCAGCGCCTGGCGGAATCCATGTTAGTGGGCTATACGGGCGAGGTCAAGCTCAACTTCTACCAGGGCGGCTTGCGCCTGGTTTTTGAGGGCGGTCATCTCGAGAGCGCTGAACACTGGCGAGTCCCCATTTACGAGGGCAATGCGTGTGCGGGCTTTCCGCCACTGGTCTTCTTACAAGTCTTGTTCGGTCATCGCACGCTGGATGAGTTGCAAGATATGTTCCCCGATGTATGGGTAAACGCTGAGATGGAGGTTGTGCTCAAAACGCTGTTCCCGGCTCGCCCATCCTTTGTCTTGCCGCTGTGATTTGGCTCGTTGAACGACAGGATGCCGTAGAGCACGATAGGGCGCGGCAACTCGTAGGTCGTTTGCTCTGGGAAACGGTATTGACAATGTCTCTCTTTTGTCCTACTATATCCATAATGATACTAGTAGTTCCGATGTGGATATAGTTTTGTAGTGTCTTGTGAAAAGGGAGGGAAGATGCGATATTCTCCACGTAACCCAGATGAGATGGTGCCGCTGACACCTGCGGTGTTTCATATCCTGCTCTCGCTTGCAGATGGTGAGCGACATGGATACAGCATCATGCGAGACATTGCAGCACACACCAAAGGGAAATTGCGCCTCGGACCTGCAACCTTGTATCGCTCGATCAAGCACCTGGTGGAAGATGGTCTCATCGAGGAGTCGGATGTACGGCCTGATCCCGCTCTCGATGATGAACGCCGCCACTATTATCGTCTGACCGAACCTGGTCGCCAGGTGGTGGTGGCAGAGATCCGACGCCTGGAGGAAGCGCTGGCTGTCGCCCGAACGAGGCAAGGACTGCGTGGTTTGCTTCCCGGGTCATCCATTGAGGAGGCACGCTAATGAGGGCGCCTTCATCTTCGCCATGGATTATCAGACTTTCCGTCTCCATCTATCGCTCGCTGATTCGTGATGGAAGATGCTCTCTTCATTCGCTTTGGACTTGTCCTGTCTGGCAAAGGCCAGATCTGGCTCGCGAATGCGCAACTGGAAGCGATCGAACAAAACGGTCTATAGCATATTTTTTACAAATTCCTCATTAAAATCTCACAACTTTCATGTACTATGCTGTAAATTTGGGGATTCCGTGGGAGAAATTTTGATACATCTGCGGGTCGCTTCTTGGTAATTAAGGCGAAGGGTAAGCAGGTTTTAGGGTGAAGAGTAAGCAGTTGGCGCGAAGCATGAGCACTGACAAGGTGTTGATGGATGAGCCCTCATCGAGAGCAGCCTTATCCATCAACACCTTGTAAATTGATCTTCCAAATCCATGGAAATGAGAGAAGTATTCGGTGACGTACAAGCGAAAGTCCTCTTCTTGCTTCAACACGCCCCAATCGCCTCTGAAAGCTTTCAAAGGCGAAGGCAAGAGCAGCGTAGAAGTTCTAGGACGTCAGCTCCTTGGGTCATTTGATTGCCACCTGAAATTCGCGTTTCTGCGGACATGACCGTCAAGTGATTGGTCATGAAGCGTCTTTGCCTTGGTCAAAGTCAGTTGAGAACGCGACGGCCTTTTGCTGCTCGAAGGTTGACAGTCTCTCTTTGAGTGCATTGGTTACCAAGCCATAGGCGTCTGAACCGAGCAAGAGGCGGCGCGGTGGGTTCTGAGACAGCGCTGCTTCGATCATGGCGGCGACAACCTTCGTCTGGCTCCCTGGCATCTGCTCGAGAGGTATCGGTTGGCGGGAAGCCTGCCCACCTTGATACGGCTCGCTCACTGGAACGCGTGTGGCGGCTTCGTAAAAGCTGGTGCGGATCATGCCTGGCTCGACAAGCGTCGTGTGAATGCCGAACGGTTCGACCTCCTGAGCAAAGGCTTCATA